>Ga0307479_10003781_pt1 | contig 13825 bp, 10 predicted proteins | sample atmos_gasesECM4C_FD_203743 | JGI IMG/M metagenome (GOLD analysis project Ga0307479, IMG submission 203743) | Hardwood forest soil microbial communities from Morgan-Monroe State Forest, Indiana, United States - atmos_gasesECM4C_515 | ecosystem: Environmental > Terrestrial > Soil > Temperate...
TTCGTCGACGCGCCTGTCGAAACCCTTGCAGAATCGCTCGACGTCCTTTTCGAGCTCATCGTAGGCTTCGTATTGCAGGCCGCCGATGCGGAAGGCATGCGTAGTGAGACGCGCGCCACAATATTTCTCAAAAATTTTCAGGATTTCTTCGCGTTCGCGCAGGCAATAAAACAGTGGCGTAAGCGCGCCGATATCAAGCGCGTGCGTGCCCAGCCAAAACAAATGGCTCGCAATCCGCTGCAGTTCGGTGAGGACCGTGCGGATCACGCGGGCCCGCGGCGGCGCTTCCACTTGCATCAGCTTCTCCACCGCCTCGCAATAACCCAAACCGTTCGAGACCGCCGCCACGTAATCCATGCGGTCCACATACGGCGCGAACTGCTGATAGCTGCGATGCTCCGCGATCTTTTCCACGCCGCGATGCAAGTAGCCGATCACGCATTCCGAACCGACTACCTTCTCGCCATCCAGGCGCAGCTTCACGCGCAGTACTCCGTGAGTGGAGGGATGCTGCGGCCCCATGTTGAGGATGATTTCGTCCGCGCCAAGAACTGTTGTCTCGACGTTCACCCCGCCCCCACTGTATCGGTCCGCCATGACGCTATTGCCCGCTCTCGATGCCCAGGTTTTCGCGCACCCAGGCCTCATCCTGCTGCAGAATGTCGTAATCCTTCCGCAGCGGATAGCCCTGCCATTCTTCCGGCAGCAGCAAACGCTTCAGATTCGAATGTCCCTCAAAAACGATGCCGAACATGTCGTAGACTTCGCGCTCCAGCCAATTGGCCGTCGGCCAGACGCTTTCCACACTTGCCACCGGTTCGTTTTCCCCAAGCAACGCCTTGAGGCGGAGGCGTTCATTCTTCGCAAACGAATAGAGAAACAGCACCAGGTCAAATCGCTTCTCGCGTTTGGGCCAATCCACGGCCGTCAGGTCCACCAATAAATCGAAGCCTTCTTCGTCTCGGGTATATCGCGCAATCTCCAGCAGCCGGTCCGCTGCAACCACGAGAATTGCCTGCTTGCGGTCAAGCCAGGCTTCCGCAATGGAGCCGCCAAAGCGCGATTTGTAGCTCTTCACCAAATCATTATCGAGCGGCACTGGCTTGGGCGGCGCTTCCTTCGGAGGAGGCGGTGGCCCGGGCGGTTTCGCGGGCACCCCAGGAGCCGCCGGCTTCGGCGGAGTTGCAGCCGTTGGCGGTTTCGCCGGAGCCGCGGGAGCAGGCGGAGCTGCCGGCTTGCCAGGAGTCTCACCCGGCGGTGTTCCGCCCGAAGCAGAAGGGGAAGCGGAAGGTGCAGCAGGTGTACCCGCAGGCTTTTCTGCCTCGGCTGGACGAGGCGCCTGCTTTTCCTCAGAATCGTTGGTCATGAGCCCGAAAGGAGTGCAAAAGCTTCATTCATGCCAAGCCCTCGCGGCACCAAAATTCCGCGCACACAGGCACAAATCCGGTGCAAATCGAACCGTAACTTCTAACACACGCCACTACACAAGGCAACCGCGCAAAAAAATTCCCGGCCGCCAAATCCTGCCGGGAAAGCCGTGCTCTATGCTGGTGGTTTATACCCACTCCAGCGCGCCTTTGCGATAAAGCCACACGTAACCGACGATTAGTATTCCCAGAAAGACAAACATGCTTGCCAGGCCATACAGCGGCGTCAGCCGGAAGCCTTCCTCGTGCGTGGAATATAAGACGGCCCACGGAAATAGAAAAATCGTTTCCACGTCAAAGATCACAAATAGGATAGCGATAATATAGAAGCGTACCGAATAGCGCCCGCGCGCGTCGCCTTCCGCTGGAATGCCGCATTCGTACGGCTTCAGTTTAGCCCCCGTTGCGCGTGAGTCCGGCCGAATGAATTTGAAAAGAACCAGGGTAACGGCGGGAAACGCCATCGCCAGGAAGGCAAAAATCAGAATGGGGACGTATTGTCTGGGCATCGTCCTAAGCCGCACATCCTAACACAAGCCGCCAGGCTCATCCACACTTGCTGCGTCAAAGCAGCGTGAAAAGTTTCACGATAGATCCAAGCTTGACAGTCGAAGATGGCTGGCATAGCTTGCTTGAGCGAAGGCAACTTCAAACCGAAATGGGGAAGCGTACCGCTACAAAAAAGGAGCGAGCCAATGACTGATCAAAAGCATGATTCCGAGCAAAGGGACGAGGCGAACAGCGATCTGTCGCGGCGCAATTTTATCGCCATGTCGATGGCCGCCGGCATTGCCGCTACGGCAACTTCGGCGTCCGCAGCCGCGATGCCGGTTGTCGAGACTGACGTCACCATCAAAACGCCTGACGGTATGTGCGACGCTGCCTTTATTCATCCGAGCACCGGCTCGCACCCTGGTGTCATCATCTGGGCGGATGCGTTCGGCTTGCGTCCGACGATGCGCGACATCGGCAAGCGCATTGCTGCTGAAGGCTATTCGGTGCTCGTACCGAACCCCTTCTATCGCGTGGCCAAGGCGCCCGTGATCCCAGAAGAGCAAGTTTCCTCCTTCAACTTTCAGACGGACATGCCAAAGATCATGCCGCTCATGGCTTCGATCAATGCACCGGGCAACGCGGAGAAAGATGCCATGGCCTTCGTCGCGTTCCTTGACGGGCAGAAGGAAGTCAACAAGGGCAAGAAAATTGGCACCCAAGGCTACTGCATGGGTGGACCGTTAGTAGTGAAGACGTGCGCCGCAGTATCGAATCGAGTAGGCGCCGGAGGCTCGTTCCACGGAGGCGGCTTGGTGACCGACAAGCCCGACAGCCCGCACCTGCTCGCTTCAAAGATCAAGGGGCGAATGTATTTTGGAATCGCCTCGAATGACGACATGCGCCAACCGGACGCAAAAGACAAGCTGAAGGAATCTTTCGCCGCAGCGAAAGTGCCGGCGGAAATTGAAGTTTATTCATCCAAGCACGGCTGGTGCGTTTCGGATATGCCGCATGATGCCCAGGGGCCGATCTACAACATGTCCGACGCGGAAAAAGCCTGGGGCAAACTCGTCGCTCTATACAAGACGGCCCTCGCTTAGAACCGGTGGGCGGTCTCTGAGCTGATTTGTGATGCCATAGATCGGGCAGGCCGCCGGCGGAGTTACGCTACTAAGGTCCCGAAACTCTACCGTCGGCGGCTCTGCCGGCCGAGCTCCTTCGTCTACCTTCCAGCCACGTAGCTTGCAAACCCATGTTTCGCTTACAATCCGGCATGCGAAGTCTAACGAAGAGCAATGAGCACAACCCGGCCGAGTAACCCATCTTTACTCATGCTGAAATTCAGCGCTCTGCTCGCGGTGGGTGCGATGGTCGTCGGCTTGGGTGTTAAAACCGCCTTGACCGCCGACACGCCCTTTGGACCCAACAATCCCTTCTACGCGCCCAGCACTTTGCCATTCCAGGCGCCGCCGTTCGACAAGATCAAGGACGGCGACTACCAGCCTGCCATCGAAGCAGGCATGCTACAGCAGCGCAAAGAAATGCAGGCCATCGCGGAGAATCCAGCCCCGCCAACTTTTGACAACACGATTGTCGCGATGGAGAAGACGGGCCGGTTGTTAGACCGCGTAATGGGGACTTTTAACGCTGTCAGTTCGGCGAACCTCAATCCTGAATTACAGAAAGTGAAAGATCGAGAGGCGCCCAAACTGGCCGCGCACCAGGATGCCATCTTCCTCGACTCCAAGCTGTTCGCGCGCGTTGCAGCGGTCTATAACCAGCGCCTCTCGCTAAAGCTCGACCCCGAATCCCAGCGGCTCGTTGAGTTCGACTACAAGAAATTCGTGCATTCCGGGGCCAATCTCTCTGCCTCCGACAAAGCCAAACTGAAAAAGCTTAACGAGGAAGAATCGACGCTTTCCACCGCGTTCGAGTCCAAGTTACTAGCTGCGGCCAAAGCCGCCGCTTTTGTCACCACGGATAAGAACGCGCTTGCGGGGCTTAGCGACGCGCAAATCGCAGCGGCTGCGCAAGCAGCGAAGGAGCGCAAGCTGAACGGCTATCTAATTGCCCTCCAAAACACAACGCAGCAGCCAGACTTGGCCATGCTGAGCCTGCGTTCAACCCGCCAAGCCATCTTCGAAAATTCCTGGACGCGCGCCGAGAGGGGCGCTCCGAACGATACACGTGACACCATCGCTCGTTTGGCCCAGCTCCGCGCTGAGAAAGCTAAGCTGCTTGGCTTTCCGAACTACGCAGCATGGAAACTGGAAGACCAAATGGCCAACAACCCCGACGCCGCGCTGAAATTTATGAATGCTTTGGTGCCAGGAGCAACGGCGAAAGCCGTCAGCGAGGCAAAGGATATCCAGGCGGTGATCGACGCGCAGCAGGGCGGATTTAAATTGCAGCCGTGGGATTGGAACTTCTATTCCGAGCAAGTCCGTAAACACAAATACGACCTGGACGAAGCGCAGATCAAACCGTACCTCGAGTTAAACAACGTGCTCCAGAATGGGGTGTTCTACGCCGCCGGTCAGCTCTACGGGCTCACTTTCAAGGAACGCCACGACGTTCCGGTGTACCAGCCGGATGTGCGTGTATTCGAGGTGACCGATTCCAATGGCAAACCGCTGGCGCTTTGGTATTGCGATTATTTCAAGCGCGATAACAAAAATGGCGGAGCCTGGATGGACGAATTTGTTGAAGGTTCCAAGCTGCTTGGCATCCTGCCGGTAGTCTATAACGTCGCCAACTTCGCCAAGCCCGTGGACGCCCAGCCGGTCCTCCTCACCTTTGACGACGTAATTGCCATGTTCCACGAATTCGGCCACGCGCTCCATGGCATGTTCGCCAATACCGAGTACCCAAGTCTTGCAGGTGTCGCGGTGGCGCGCGATTTCGTGGAGTTTCCATCGCAATTCAACGAACACTGGGCGAGCTATCCGGCGGTGTTCAATAACTATGCCAAGCATTACCAGACCGGCGCGGCGATGCCGGCGGAACTCGCCGCCAAGATCAAAAAGTCGGAAACGTTCAACCAGGGTTATGCACTCACCGAGTTATTGGCTGCGGCAGAACTCGATATGCAGTGGCACACGCTTCAGCCCGGTGCGCCGTTGCAGAACCCCGACGAGTTTCAGACGCAAGCCTTGCAGAAGGCGCACACCTCGCTAAGCTTCGTGCCGCCGCGTTACCGCTCCACCTATTTCCTGCATATTTGGGGTGACGAATATGCGGCCGGGTACTACGCCTATTTGTGGAGCGAAATGCTGGATGACAATGCCTTCCGGTGGTTCGAAGATCATGGCGGCTTGACCCGAGCTAACGGCGATCGCTTCCGTCAGATGGTGCTGTCCAGGGGTAATACTGAAGACCTCGCTAAGATGTATGCTGCATGGCTTGGCGCAGAACCGAGCATCGATCCGATGTTGAAGTACCGCGGTCTCACGCCCTCCGACGCTTCGAACTAAGGCGATTCACCACTCACACGGCGTCGAACATCAATTCTTTCGCTCGCTCCGTGGCCTTTACGATCGCCTTGATCAGTGTCACGCGGACTTTGCCGTCTTCCAGTTCCATGATGCCGTCGATGGTGCAGCCCGCCGGCGTCGTCACTGCGTCTTTCAGCAGCGCCGGATGATCGCCCGTCTCCAGCACGGTTCGCGCCGCTCCCTGCATCGTTTGCGCGGCGAGCAGCGTCGCCACGTCGCGCGGCAGCCCCACTTTCACCCCGCCTTCTGCCAGCGACTCCAGGATAATGTACACAAATGCCGCGCCGCTCGCCGAAAGTCCTGTTACCGCGTCCATGTGCTTCTCGTCCAGAACCACAGCGCGCCCGACAGCCTCAAACATGGCCTTAGCCATCTCGACATGCGCCGCGCTGGCATGGCTGCCGCGGGCGATTCCCGTCATTCCATACCCAATAGCGCACGGGGTATTGGGCATGGCGCGCACCACTGCGACTTCGCGACCCAGATGCTGCTCGATAAATTTCGTTGGCACCGAAGCCGCTATGGAGACCAGCACGCTCCCGGCCTTCAACTCCGCCTGAATCTCCTGTAACACTTCGGCCACCTGCATCGGCTTCACTGCTAGCAGCACCACGTCTGCGCCATGCACCGCTGCGCGATTGTCAGTTCCAATGCGCACGCCCAGCTCTTTGCCAAGCTTTTCGGCGCGGTCGGCGTGCCGCACCGTCGCGGCCACGTGTCCCGGGGACACCAGCTTCTGATCCAGGAATGCGCGCAGCAGAATGCCACCCATCTTACCTGCGCCGATTACCGCCAAACGCTTGTGTGACAGAGGATTGGTCATAGGGCGAGTATTCTTAGGCAGATTGCCACTGCGGTCAATCGCCGATCCAATCAGGATCGCCGTCGCGAGCGAAGACCGGGGAGTTAAGGTCCCGAAAACTAGCTTGTGGGTTTGGCGCGCAGCCAATTGGTTTCGCAGCCAACGCGCCGCCCGGCAGCCGACTGCCTCGTCGAATCCGCTCCCACACGCGTCGAGTGAAGCAGAGACGCAGTCGTTCCTGACGGCGGGAATCTCGATCAGGCACGCGGACTTCACCGCGAAGCGGTGCTCTTACCACTTACGCGCGATTCAGCACCGCATTTCTTGTGTGGCGATTCGACGCGGCTTTATACTTTTTGACGCGGCGCAATCCTTCTACTCGTGGACTCGCCGCTACGCGTATGCAGCATAAACAACTGTTCGCTTGCCCGTTCGTAATCGAATCTTCCGCCTTGTTCCTGCGGCCCGCCCGCTGATGCCACGTTCCCGCCGCTCGCCAGCACCACGTTCGACCGTCGGCAAAATCGTTCGCCGGCGCATTTCCACAGCGGCCGAGTCCTGGGTGAAGCGCATGCTCGCCAAGATGAGCCTGGAGGAAAAACTTGGGCAGCTCGTAATGCTGCCGTTCCAGGGCGAATTCACTTCCTTCGAAAGCCCGGAATATCACCAGTTGCTGCGCGCGATTGAGCAATATCACGTCGGTGGATTCATGCTGGGCACGCGTTCTGGTCCCTTCGGAATCGAGCGCGGTAAGCCATACGCGACGGCTGCGCTCATTAATCTCTTGCAGAAAGCATCGCGTATCCCGTTGCTCTTTGCGGCGGATTTCGAACGCGGCACCGCCATGCGGCTTGAGGACGGCACCTCTTTTCCTCATGCGATGGCCGTCGCTGCAACCGGCCGTCCCGAAGACGCCTTTGCCGTTGGCCGCATTACCGCCGCTGAAGCGCGGGCCGTTGGCGTGCACTGGATTTTCGCGCCCGTCGCGGACGTCAACAGCAACCCCGAGAATCCCATCATCAACGTGCGTTCTTTCGGCGAGGATCCGCAGCGGGTCTCCGCATTCGTCGAAGCGTATGTGCGCGGCGTCGAAGAAAACGGGGCGCTTTCCACGGCCAAGCATTTTCCCGGCCACGGCGATACCCAGATCGACTCGCATCTGGACCTACCCGTCGTGTCGAGCGACCGTGCTCATCTCAACTCTGTCGAGCTGCCACCCTTTCGCGCGGCCTTTACCGCGGGAGCCAGCACGGTCATGACAGGGCATCTCGCGGTGCCGGCGCTCGAGCCCGAAGCCGGAAGACCCGCAACGCTCTCACGGGGCATTATTGGCGGTCTGCTCCGCGATGAGCTCGGCTTCGATGGGCTCGTAGTCACCGACGCGATGGATATGGGAGGCGTTGCGCGGCACTATACTCCCGGCGAAGCCGCCGTACAGACAGTTCTCGCCGGAACGGATTTGATTTTGCAGCCGCCAGTGCCCGACGCGGCCTTGGCAGCACTCAAGGAAGCGGCAGATTCGGGCCGTCTCCCGCTCGCGCGAATCGATCAGGCCGTGACCCGGGTTCTTCGCGTGAAAGCGCGAGTCGGGTTACATCAGAATAGATTCGTCGATCTCGAGTCTCTTCCGAAACTCCTGGCTTGCAGCGAATTCATCCGAGCAGCGGACGAAATCGCGAATCGCGGTGTCACGCTGCTTCGCGAGACCCAACGAATCTTGCCTCTCGACGCAACGCGGTCGCTAAAAGTGTTGCTCGTAAACATCGCCGGCGATCCTGACTCCCAGCCCGGCCGATTCCTTGAAAACGAACTCCGCTGCCGCGTCGATTCGCTCCATACTTTGCGCTTTGATACCCGGTACAGTCCGATCAGCAATCTCGATTTATCCAAAGTTTCAGCATATGACACGGTAATCCTGGCACTTTTTGTCCGTGTGGCCGACCGCAAAGGCAGCGTCGCCCTGCCCGAGGAGCAAGCGTCGGCAGTTCATCGCCTCCTCGCCACCGAGAAACCGGTAATCGTAGCCTGCTTCGGCAGCCCATACGTGATCAAACACTACCCTGAAGCAAAATCATGGGTGGGCATTCTCAGCAACGCTGACGTAGCGCAACGCGCCGCGGCACGCGCAATTTTCGGCCAAGCAGCGATATCGGGACGGATTCCCGTCAACGTCCCCGGCGCAGTCCCCATAGGCGCCGGCATGGTTCTCCCGGCCAATCCGATGAAACTCACGCCCCCAAGCGACGAGACGCGTGCAAAGCTCACGTCTGCCTGTGCCCTGCTCGATCGAGGCATTGCAGATCGCGCTTACCCAGGCGGAGTGCTCGCGGTGGGATACAAGGGCGAGCTATTCACTCACGTCTTCGGACGGCAGAGTTACGCCGCACGTGCTGCGAGCGTTAACGAGAAGACAATTTACGATACGGCTTCGCTGACCAAGCCTGTCGTCACGACTACGCTTTGCGCCATGCTGAGCGAATCGGGGCAACTCGATATCGGCGCTCCAGTCAGCCGCTACATCACCAGCTGGGCTTGCGGACCCGACCGCGCGCGGCGAGAGCGCGTGACGGTCGCTCATCTTCTCACTCACTCTTCGGGACTCCCCGCTCACCAGGATTATTTTCTGAAGCTCAAGGGCCGAAGCGAAATTGTTGCGCGCGCTGCGGCCGAACCCCTTGTGTATGAACCTGGCGCCGAATCGATCTATTCCGATATGGGCTTCATCCTCGTGGCCGCGATTATCGAGCGCCTGACCGGTAGGCCTCTCGACGAATTAGCGCGGGAGCGCATTTTTCTTCCGCTTACCATGACAGACACGATGTTTCGTCCGCCAAAACTTTTGGGCGCACGCATTACTTCAACGGAAAGACTCTATGGCGCCCGCAAGCGGGTGGTTCACGGTGAGGTCCATGATGAAAACGCCGCGGCCATGGGCGGAATCGCCGGCCACGCCGGAATGTTCTCTAATGCCCCAGACCTGGCAGTCTTCTGCCAGATGACTCTGAACGGCGGGATCTACGCGCATCAGCGTATTCTCCGACGTCAAACAGTCACGCAATTCACCTCGCCGAGTGCCCTCGCGAAAAACACGCGCACACTGGGCTGGAATGTGCCCACGGAACCCTCTTCCAGCGGCCGGTATTTTTCCGAGCAGAGCTTCGGCCATACCGGGTTCACCGGCACGTCCATGTGGATCGATCCACAAAAGGACCTTTTCGTTGTGCTGCTGACGAATGCGAATCGAACCCATGCCAATCACGACGACGATGAAATCCGGCGCGTGCAGCCGGCTATTCACGATGCGATCGTGGAGTACTTAGGCTTGGTGCCTCGAGCGAGGCGATGAATTCGGCACACCCACTCGCGTCGGCATTAGCGATTTTCGTGTTTCAGTAACATTACTTACCCAGCGGCAAATACAAGTTCGCGAATTGAGAAGCACCTCCCCAAAATTGGCGGCCACAGAGCGGCGCAATCCGCGCTCGCAGAGCCTCGATCAAATGACCACGCGCGCTCTGCTGAAGCTGATCAATCGCGAAGACCAGCTCGTCCCTCGCGCCGTCGAACGAGAGCTTCCTTCGATCGAGCGCGCCGTGGATGCCGTCGCCAAATCGATCGAACAGGGCGGGCGTTTGATTTACGTGGGCGCGGGCACGAGCGGCCGCCTGGCCGCGCTTGATGCTGCGGAGTGCCCCCCCACGTTCGGCGTCTCCTCTCGGCTTGTTCAGGCGGTGGTCGCGGGAGGACGTCGCGCCCTGACCCGCGCCGCCGAAGACGTGGAAGACTCAGCTTCGCAGGGCGCCCGTGATCTCGGGGCTAAGAAGATTAGCGCGGGGGATATCGTCATTGGCGTGACGGCGAGCGGCCGTACGCCCTACGTTCTTGGCGCTCTTGAATTCGCGCGCAAACGCGGCGCCACCACCGTGCTGCTGACTTCAAACCGGAATTCGCCGGGCACCCGCCTGGCAAAAATCACCATTGCTCCGCAAACCGGTGCCGAGGTAATCGCCGGCTCAACTCGCATGAAGGCGGGCACTGCGCAGAAACTGATTCTGAACATGCTCAGCACAGCCGCGATGATTCGTCTCGGCCGCGTTTACAATAACTGGATGGTTGACGTCAGCATGACCAATGAGAAGCTGCGCGGCCGAGGCCTGCGAATCCTCGAACAGTCCACTGGTGCAAGCGCTCCGGAGGCAAACCGCGCCCTCGCTCAGTCCGGCAGCCTGCGTGTAGCGCTCGTCATGCTGAAAACCGGGATGTCGGCGTCCGAGTCGCGTCGCTGGCTGCAGCAATCTGGAACAAATCTGTCGGAAGCATTGGCGCTGGATTCAGCTCGCCGGCATAAACAAACGAAAGCGAGCCGCTCGGTCAAAACCAATCCGCGGAAGAAGGGCTGATGGACCGTTTTCACGTCGAAGGCGGCGCTCGTCTCCAGGGCACAGTGCGCATCAGCGGCGCGAAAAATTCCGCGCTGCCGGCGATCGCTGCGGCGCTGCTGACTTCGGACCCCGTGCACTTGAAGAATATTCCCCGCGTGCGCGACATCATCACGATGGGACGCCTCGTGGCGCACATGAGCGCGCGGGTGGAGACTCGGGACTTGCCGCCTACCGATATCACTATTCAAGCCGAAAAGATTTCCGATGCCGAAGCGCCTTACGAGCTCGTGCGCACCATGCGCGCCTCGATTCTCACGCTGGGACCGCTCGTCGGACGCTTGGGTTACGCACGCGTTTCTCTTCCGGGAGGCTGTGCCATCGGCGCTCGGCCCGTAGATTTGCACCTGAAGGCGCTCGAGCAGATGGGCGCCGAAATTTCCACTGAGCACGGCTACGTCGCCGCCAGGGTCCCGCAAGGCCGCCGGTTGCCCGGAGGCCACGTTATCTTCGAAAAAATAACCGTCACCGGCACGGAGAATATCCTGATGGCGGCGGTGCTCGCCGAAGGAGAAACCTGCATCGAAAACGCCGCGCTGGAGCCGGAAGTTACCGACCTGATCGAGTTGCTCACGAAGATGGGCGCTCAAATCGAAGGTGCGGGAACTTCGTCACTGCGCGTTCGAGGCGTTCAGAAGTTGGGCGGCGCAACCCACAGCATCATTCCCGACCGAATCGAGGCGGGGACCTTTCTCGTCGCCGGCTCGATAACAAAAGGCGCAGTGGAATTAACCGATTGCGCGCCGCATCACCTCACGTCACTGATCGCCAAGCTCCGCGAAACCGGCGTCGATATTCAGCAACCCGACGATCATACTCTGCGCGTTTGTGGCGCACGCAAGCTCGTCGCTGCCGATGTGAGAACCGAAGAGTATCCCGGCTTCGCCACCGACATGCAGGCCCAATTCATGGCACTGGCCACACAAGCCGAGGGGGCTTCGATAATCACCGAAACGATTTTCGAGAATCGCTTCATGCATGCCAGCGAAATGACGCGGATGGGAGCGAATATCGCAATTGATGGCCGCAAAGCGATCGTCCGTGGACCGACCGCGCTTCAAGGCAGCAACGTGATTGCCTCTGATTTGCGCGCCAGCGCTTCTCTAGTTCTCGCCGCGCTTGTCGCTCAGGGCGAGAGTTACGTCGACCGCGTCTACCACATCGACCGTGGCTACGAGCGCATCGAAGAAAAACTCAGCCGCCTCGGCGCCCACATCGAGCGCATCGGCTCAACGCCATCCTAAAATATAGCCCTCCGGGTGAAAACCGGGAGTGGGCAGTTTCCTCAACCGGTTGAGCTGGCAAGCCTTGTCGGCAGCTACCCAGCTCGCGAATGCAACGGTTGTTTCCAATGAATCGCGTCGACAGGTAAATGAATCGAATGCCTCTGAGGATGTCGGGCTCTTTTGGCCAAGAGATTTGTTTACCGCATTCGGATAGTCGTCGGCTCCGCCTTGTCGTAGGCTTTCAGTTCGAGGCAATAACATGGCTGCCATCACTGATCCATTTCTGCAGTCACAACTCGAGGAGCGCAAACGTCGTCTCGAGAGCGCGCTCGTGGGGAATGCTGAAAACCCTTCGTTGTCTCGGCTCCTGGAGGAAGTGGATTTGGCGCTGGTTCGTATCGAGCGCGGGACGTACGGCATCTGTGAAGAGTGCCACGAGTCAATTGAGAGCGATCGCCTGCTGGCCGATCCGCTCGTGCGGCTCTGCCTTGATCACCTGAGTGTCCCTCAGCGGCGTCGGCTCGAAGAGGACCTCGAACTCGCGTCACGCGTCCAGCAAAAGCTCTTGCCGCCTAGTCCTCTGAGGTCGCATGGTTGGCGGGCGCATTATCATTATGAACCCCTAGGCGTGGTCAGCGGTGATTACTGCGATCTGATTCCCTCCGAAAGCGGCGCAGAAGGCCTTCTATTCTTGCTCGGAGACGTTTCTGGAAAAGGCGTCGCCGCTTCCCTGCTCATGACCCATCTCCACGCGATGTTTCGTAGCTTGGCCACCGTCGGTTTGCCACTTGAGGAAATGATGGGGCGGGCGAATCGACTATTGTGTGAGAGCACGACAGCAGGCCAGTTCGCGACACTGGTCTGCGGACGCGCAGCGCAGTCAGGCGAGGTCGAGATCAGCAGCGCGGGCCACTGTCCCGTTCTAACACTCCGCCATGGCGAGGTTGCGCGCTTTGAATCGACGGGTATGCCTCTGGGAATGTTTTGTGACGGCGCCTATCCCACGCAACAGATCAAGCTCGAACCTGGCGATTCCCTCTTCCTCTTCACCGACGGCGCATCTGAGGCACGCGATGTGTCAGGCGTCGAATATGGCGTGGATCGCCTGGCCAAGCTGATCGGCTGCCAGCGTACGCTCGCTCCCGAAGCTTTGACGGCCGCCTGCCTGAAAGAACTCCGCAATTTCTCTTCAGGCGCGCCGAAGACGGATGACCTCACACTCCTCGTACTGCGCCGCGAGAACTAACCATCCGATCCAGAGCCGGGCGGATTGTCATCGATCAACTCCCGACAAACGGGATTCTCGGACAACCAGCAAAAAGGGGGGCAACTTTGCCTCCCTTTTTGCTTAAAAGCACTCTTCGCGGTTCGGCTTTACTGTGCGCTCGCTTCGCGTTTCTGCTTCTCGCGTTGCTCGCGCAGGATAGCCTTGCGGGAGAGGCGTATCTTGTTCCCCTCGATCGCCAAGACCTTTACCAGCACCTGATCACCCAGCTTAAGCTCGTCGCGAACGTCGCGAATCCGCTGTTCGGAGATCTCGCTGATGTGCAGCAGTCCGTCGGTGCCGGGGAAAATCTCCACGAAGGCGCCGAAATCAGCCAGCCGGACAACTTTACCGAGGTAAGTCTTGCCCACCTCGGCGGTGGCCGTAACATCACGGATCATGCGCAGTGCCGATTCAGCCGACTCTCCGTCGGAAGCGAAGACGTGCACTTTACCATCGTCCATGACGTCAATCTTCACGCCGGTGGCCTCGATGATTGAGCGAATCTTCTTTCCACCCGGGCCGATCAGGTCGCGAATCTTGTCGGTGGGAATGGTCAACTGGAAGAGTCGCGGCGCATATTGGGACATCGTCCCGCGATGCTCTGTGAGCGTGCGATCCATGATCTCGAGAATTTCGAGTCGCGCCTTTCGGGCTTGCTCGAGCGCCTTCCGCATC
>Ga0307479_10003783_pt1 | contig 13823 bp, 13 predicted proteins | sample atmos_gasesECM4C_FD_203743 | JGI IMG/M metagenome (GOLD analysis project Ga0307479, IMG submission 203743) | Hardwood forest soil microbial communities from Morgan-Monroe State Forest, Indiana, United States - atmos_gasesECM4C_515 | ecosystem: Environmental > Terrestrial > Soil > Temperate...
TTCGCTCGATCGATTTAGGGTAACACAGGGTTAATTCAGCGGTCTTTGCGCTGGCGCAATTGGTCTCCGGCGTCGCGCAGGCTTGGAAATCCATCGGATCCGAGACCTCCACGGTGATAGGGGACGAATGCGCGCGCGCGAACGTCTCTGCATTGCGATGTCCGATCATCAGCGGGGGAGGTTCGAAGGCGTGCACGCGGGAGAGCATATCGCTTTCATTTATGAGGAGACGGCTGAACTCGCGGCGTTTGTCGTGCCGTTCATCAAGGAGGGCCTGGCCAGCAGAGAGCGGTGTTTGTACGTCGTTGAGGACGCGGAACGCGCCGAGGTGATCGAGGCGCTCGCCACGGGTGGGGTGGACGTTGATCGGGAGAGCCGGCGCGGCGCCCTGCTCCTGATCAACGCGGAGGAACATGCCGGGCCACCCCCCTTCGATCCTGCGAGACTGGTCGAGTCCATCCGCGGGAGAGCCGCGGAGGCCAGGTCCGGCGGGTTTGCCGGCCTCAGGGTTGCTGGGCAGATGACCTGGACGCTCACGGCGCGTATCCCCGACCGAGCCCTCATTGAGTTTGAGCTGCTGCTCGAAAAGGCCGCCGGCGCTGATCCCCTCACGGTTGCCTGCATGTATCGACGGGACCGGTTCAACCCGGCCGTGCTCCGGCAAATGATTCGCAGCCACCCGCTGGTGGTTGTCAAGGACTCTGTGTCGTTGAGCCTCGACGGTATGTTTCAAAACCTCGATCGAGCGATTGTCCAGGGGCTGCTCCAGTCCGCGCGTGAGCACCGCGTCCCCAAAGGAGGATCCTACTTCCACCAGGGGGATCCGGCCGATGAAATCTACATCCTGATGAGAGGGTTGGTGAAGCTCGGCCGGACAGATTCCGATGGGCGCAACGTCATTTTCCGCATCGTCAAACCGATGGAACTGTTTCTGGGGGATCCCGCTCTTCTCGAAGACGCGACGCGCCCTGCCTCCGTGTCGGCGAATGCATTGGGCGATTCTCGGGCGCTCGCCTGGAACGTCCAGACGATTCTTGACACCATGCGGAAACACCCCGCGGTTTCCTTCAACGTCTTTCGCGCCTCAGGAGAGAGGGCCGAGGAATATGTGAGCCGGCTTCAGGACCTGGCGACGTCGAGCGTGGAGCAGCGGTTGGCGCGGCAGCTTCTGCGGCTCGCGCAGTCGGTCGGACGACAGACGGTCCACGGCATCGCCATCGAGGTGTCGCTCTCGGGCCAGGATCTGGCCGAGCTGATCTTCACGACGCAGTACACGGTGAGTCGAATCCTCGCGGACTGGAGGCGCCTCGGCGTCACAGATGCGCAGCGTGACCGGATCCTCCTGCTGGACCCGGGGCGTATCGCGGCCGTTGCGCGCATGGACGTCAGGGGAATCACCCTGCCCTGAAACGCGTTTCGGAGTTGGGTGGGATTTGGTGAGTCGATCACCTAAAGGGCAAGGTGGGTGGCAATGGCAGAGGTACGCCGGCAAGGACCGGAGTTTTCCCCGGGCGATCACATCGTCTTCATCTACGATAATATCCCTGAGCTCACCGCGTTTGTCGTACCGTTCATCAGCGAGGGGCTGGCCAGAGGGGAACGCTGCCTGTACGTGATTGAAGATCAGGAGCTTCCGGAGATGACCGAAGCGCTGGTCTCCGGAGGGGTGGACGTGGAGCGGGAGAGCCGGCGCGGCGCTCTGGTGTTCCTCAACAGCGAGGAGTATGCCGGGCCGCCGCCGTTCGATCCCCTCCGGATGGTAGAGCTCCTTCGCAGGAGGGCGACTGAGGCCGCCTCCGGCGGGTTCACAGGTCTGAGAATTGCGGGGCAGATGACCTGGACGCTCAAGGCGGGTGTCCCAGCGCGCGCCCTCGTGGAGTACGAGGCCCTCGTCGAGCGGGCGATGGGACCCGGCCCGATCACCGCCGCCTGCATGTATCAACGCGATCGATTCGACCAGGCGGTGCTTCAACAATTGATTCGCAGCCACTCGAAGGTCGTCGCGGATGATCATGTGTACTTGAGCCTCAGCGCCATGTTCCGGAGCCTGGCTCGGGCGGATCTCCGGGCGCTGGCCCGGTCTGCGCGCGAGCGGCACGTTCCCCGAGGCGGATTCTTCTTCCATCAAGGCGACCCGGCGCCCGAAGTCTACATGCTGACAAGCGGGAAGGTGAAAATCGTTCGGACGGATTCCGACGGGCGCAGCGTGATTCTCCGCATCGTCAACCCGATGGAGCCGTTCGCGGAGAACGGATACCTGGGTGGGACGACCCGGGTGGCCTCGGCGCAGGCGCTCGAGGAATCCCGGGCGCTCGTCTGGGACGGCCAGACGATGGTGCAAGCGATCGTGACGCATCCGTCGGTCTCCCTGAACGCGATTCGGGTGCTGGAGGAGCGGTTCGAAAGCATGCGCAGCCGGTTCCAGGACCTGGCGACATCCGGGGTGGAGCGGCGACTCGCCCGGCTGCTGCTGCGGCTCGCCCAGTCGATCGGGCGCCCGACGGCCCACGGTCTCGCCATGGACATTCCGCTCTCGGGCCAGGACCTGGCCGAACTGGTGATCACGACGCCGTATACCGTCAGCAGGATTCTTGCGGACTGGAGGCGCTTGGGCATCGCCGATGCGCAGCGCGAGCGGATCGTCATTCTCGACCTGAAGCGGATGGCGGCGGTTGCCGGCCTGCGGGACGCGGGGGATCTCACGAAGATGGGCGGGGGCGGCGTCGCGCTGGAAACCTAACCGCGCGTCGACGCGACCCGAACGAGCATTCCTGCGGGTGATTTGACCGAGGCTTAATTCACCCGGCGGCAAGAGATCGCCGGGACGTTCCCGAAAGAACCCTCCTGGCCCTTCGCGACAGCCGTGTGTCCGACGCCCCAGGCCGTCGCGGCGGGCCGGTTCGAAGGGAGGCGCGGGATGGACACATTCGAGGCCGTGCGCACGGTGCTGGCCGTGCGCAAGTATCAGGACAAACCCGTGCCGCCCGATCTTGTCCGGCGGATCGTCGAGGCCGGGCGGCAGACGGGGAGCGGCCTGAACGGTCAGCCGTGGCATTTTATCGTCGTGGAGAACCGGGAGACGCTGCGCCGGCTGGGGTCCCTCGCGCGGTCCGGGCCCTATATCGCCCAGGCGCCCCTCGCGATCGTCGTGGCGATCGAGAAGACGAGGTTCGCCGTGTCGGACGCGAGCCGCGCGGTCCAATCGATGACCCTGACCGCCTGGTCGGACGGGGTCGGGTCGAACTGGGTGGGCTTCCTCGGGATGACCGAGGTCAAGGCGCTCCTGGGCATCCCCGACACGCTGGACGTGCTGGCGATTATCCCGTTCGGCTATCCCGTCCAAGCCGCCGGTCGGGGCAAGAAGCAGCGCAAGCCGCTCGCCGAGGTGGCGCACCGCGAGCGGTTCGAGCAGCCCTTTGCCTGAGGGCGATGGGCGTCCGGGTTACCGGCGGCCGGTCAGGATGTGCGCCGAGACGGCGGCCATCACGATCGCCCCGCCGACGACGGTCGTGAGCGGCGGCACCTCGTTGAAGGCCACCCAGACCCAGGCCGGACCGAGCGGCGCTTCGAGCGCGCTGATCAGCGCGGACTCGGTGGCAGAGATGAGCCGCGTGCCCAGGGTGAGGAGCAGCAATCCCAGGCCAAACTGCGTCGTGCCGAAGAGCGCGAGGTAGCCAAACTCCGTCGGCGCCACAGCACCCGGGCGGGCGAGCGGCGCGACCGCGAAGGCGCAGAGGAACGCGGACAGGGACGCGGCCGGAAGCATCGGGGTGTCCCGGTGTTTGCGGATGATGACCATCATCAGCGCCATGCTCAGCGTCATGCCAAAGGCCAGCAGATCGCCAAGGAGGCGCCCCTCCCGGAGCGCCCCGCCGACCATGATGACCACGCCGACGAGCGCCGCCGTGCTCGCGGCCAGCGTCGTCCAGGCTTCCCGTTCGCCGATCCAGAGCCAGCCGATCGCGGCCGTGGCAAAGGGCGCCGTCGCGAAAATAATGGTGACATCGGCCACCGACGTGTGACGGAACGCGTTGATGAAGAGGATCGTCGCCAGGGCCGAGAGGGCGGCGGCGACCAGGCCGGCGCCCCCGATCGCCCGGATTCCGGCCAGCGTGCCCCGGCGGTTCTGCCACACCATGAACGACGCGATGAAGAGCCCCGCAAAGAGGCCCCGCCAGAACAAGACCGTCCAGGCGTCGAGGTGGATCAGGCGGGTGAAAAAGCCGGCGGAGCTGAAGGCGACGGCCGAGACGGTGGTCAGCAGCACCCCGAGCCCATGGCGCTCGCCGCGGTCCGCGACCATCCGCCTATCGCAGCCAGTACCCGATCACCAGGCCGACGATGCCGAAGGCCCACTTGACGTGCGCGTCGGGATACTTATTGGAGATGATGACATAGAGGGCGGTGAGGAGGGCGGCGAGGGAGATCACGACGCGTACGACGAGAATCAGCCGCACGCGCCATCTGTCTTCAGGCATGCAGGGGCAAACCTAGCCTCTTTTGACCCATTCCTTCAATATACGGACAGCCTCGCTGAGGTGTTCCCCGAAGAGTTCACGTTTTTCCACCCACTTGCGCGCCGCCCGCAGCGCGATGTCGTCGGCTTCTTCCTTGGTGGAGACCAATCGGATTTTGGCCGGCTCGATGGGAGTGGGGGGTGTCGATTCGGGCGAATCCATCCAGACCTCCGCGACAGGCTTCCAGCCACCCGGATTTTCCGCGCGCACTTTCTCAGACTTCACCCTGATTTTGTAGCCGCCGTAATGGAACTCCTGCCCGGCGTCCATCGAGTCCCCCTGGTCCGGCTTCGTGCCGCCGCTAGCCCCTCTGGCGTCACAAGTATACCAGACCGCGCAAGGCTCTTGCCGCGCGGCGAGAGCCTCGGGCGGCGCGCGCCCGGCGACCGGCTAAGGGGAATCCCCCCTGGGTACTTACAGTAGGACATGATCCGGAGGTTTCTGCGCGGCGCCTTCGCGGCGTGGGCCAACATGCCCATCCGCAGCAAAGGCCTGGTGGTGGTGGCCATTCCAATGGCCGCGCTGCTGGTGGCCGTGTTGACGTACTTGGCCAGCGAGCGCGCGTCCCGGGAAGCCTCACTCCTGGTCTCCCGCACCCAGGAGATCCGGGCCAGCATTCAGCAGGTCTCGAACATTCTCCTGGACGCAAACAGCGGAGTGCGGGATTACCTGCTGACCGGGCAGGAGGGTTTCCTGGCGAGTTACGAGAGCGCCATCAACGACCTTCCCGACGAAATTACGCGGATGGCGCATCTGGTGCAGGACGATCCCGGCCAGTCGGAGCGGATGCACAGAATCACGGCCATCGTCGAGCAGGAGCTCGATACCCTCACCACGATCCGGTTCTCCCCCGTCGCCGGCGTTCGGCTCACCTCCCGTCAGCGCGAGGCGCTGGCGAAGAGCACAAATTTTACGGCCGCCCTGCGCGCCGAGTTCCGCGCCCTCAAGGATGAGGAAAACGGCCTGCTGGAGGCGCGCGAAGCCCGCCTGGAGCAGTTGCACAAGCAAACCTCAAACGCCATCGCGCTCAGCCTGGTGTTGGGCCTTTCCTGCGGGATCGTCGCCGCGTCCCTCTTCACCTCCGGGATTGCCCGGAGGGTCAGACGTCTGGAGGAAGACGCCACGCTGCTGGCCCAAGGGCGCGCGCTCGCGCCCGCGGCTCCCGGCCAGGACGAAATCGGCCGCCTGGGCCGGGCGCTCGAGCGATCCAGCGTCTTGCTGCGGCAGCGGGAACAGGAAATGAGCGGCGCCAAAGACGAGGCCGAAAAGGCGAACCGAGCGAAAAACGAGTTCCTGTCCCGGATGAGCCATGAGCTGCGCACCCCGCTGAACGCCATCCTCGGCTTCGGCCAGCTGTTGGAGATGGATCACCTCTCCCCCGAGCAGCATGAGGGCGTGGAGCAGATCCTGCGGGGCGGACGGCACTTGCTCGGTCTGATCGACGAGGTCCTGGACATCGCCAAGATCGAGGCGGGGCGCCTCGCGCTGTCGCCGGAGCCGGTGCGGATCAGCGAGGAGCTGCGGGAGGCCCTTGACCTGATCGAACCGGTGGCCACCGCCCGGAACGTCCTGATCAACGGCGACCGGCACGAGACGTGCCAGCGGCACGTGCTGGCCGACCGCCAGCGACTCAAGCAAGTCCTGCTGAACCTCCTGTCCAACGCGGTCAAATACAACCGCACGGGAGGCTCGGTCACGCTTTCCTGCGCGGAAACGGGAACCGGCCGGCTGCGCGTCAAGGTGATCGACACCGGCCCGGGGATCCCGGCGGACAAGATGGACCGGTTGTTTACACCGTTCGATCGGCTCGGCGCCGAGCAAAGCGAGGTCGAAGGCACCGGGCTGGGCCTCAGTCTCTCCAAACGCCTCGCCGAGGCGATGGGGGGCACGCTTGGGATCGAGAGCACGCCGGGCGTCGGGAGTACCTTCTGGTTGGAACTGGCCATCGTGGAAAGCCCGTTAGAGCGGTTCGAGAACGCGCGGGAGCCCATCACCGCTCCGACCGCCGGCCCGCCCGGCGCGCCGGCTCGGGTCGTCCTCTACATCGAAGACAACTTCTCCAACCTCAAGCTGATCGAGCGTCTTCTCACTCGGCGGCCGGAGATCCGGCTAATCCCGGCGGTGCAGGGGCGCCTGGGAGTCCAGCTGGCGCGCGAGCACCGCCCCGACCTGATCCTCTTGGACCTGCAACTTCCGGACATCTCGGGGCACGACGTGCTGCGGCATTTGCGGGAAGCTCCCGAAACCCGAGACATTCGGATCATCGTGATCAGCGCCGACGCGACGCCGGGCCAGATTGATCGGTTGATCGCCGCCGGCGCGTGGCGATATCTGACCAAGCCGCTCGACGTCAAGAAGTGTCTCGCCTTGCTGGATGAAGCCCTGGCGCCCGGCGCGACCGACCGCGCCGGGAGAAACGCGTAGGGCCGCGCGCGTGTAATCATGCCAAGGGAGCAGATCCGGAGCGCCCGGATCCTGGTCGTCGACGACCAGGACGCCAACGTCCAGCTCCTGGCGCGCATCTTGGGGCGGCGGGGATACGCCAACGTCAGGGGCCTGACCGATTCGCGCGAGGTCGCCGCGGTGTACAACGAATTCCGGCCTGACCTCCTCCTGCTGGACCTGCACATGCCCCACCAGGACGGCTTCACGGTCATGGATGGGCTCAAGGCGTCGATCCCGCCGGGGTCGTACTTCCCCATTCTCGTGCTCACGGCGGATATCACCCCGGAGGCGAAGCAGCGGGCGTTGTCCATTGGGGCCAAGGACTTCCTCACCAAGCCCTTCGATCCAATCGAGGTGTTGCTGCGCATCGAGAACCTGCTGGAGACCCGGTTTCTCCATCTCGCGCTCCGGGATCACAATCAGCTGCTGGAGCAGCGGGTGGGGGAGCGGACGAAGGAACTCGAACAGGCCCACTTCGAGATGCTCGAGCGCCTCGCCATGGCCGCGGAGTTCCGCGACGACCAGACCGGCCAGCACACCAGACGGGTGGGCGAGACGGCCGCGATTCTGGCCCGAAACCTGGAGCTCCCACGGGATCAGGTCGAACTGATCCGACACGCCGCGCCGCTCCACGACGTGGGGAAAATCGGCATCCCGGACAACATCCTGCTGAAGCCGGGGCCGCTGACCCCGGAGGAATTCGAAGTCATCAAGACGCACACGACCATCGGCGCCAAGATCCTGTCGGGAGGGAAGTTCCCGCTGCTCCAGACGGCCGAGGAGATCGCCCTGTGTCACCATGAGCGCTGGGACGGGACGGGGTATCCCCGGGGGCTCCGCGGGGAGGCGATCCCGCTGCCGGGCCGGATCGTGGCGCTCGCGGATGTCTTCGACGCCATCATCAGCAAGCGTCCCTACAAGGAGGCCCGGCCGGTGGAGGACGCGGCGGCCGAACTGCAGCGCGGCGCGGGGACCCAGTTTGACCCCCGAGTCGTGGAGGCGTTCCTCGCTTGGACCCCCGACCCTCGTCAGACGAAGGATCTGTTGCGGGTCGGCACGAGGCGGGCGCCGGACCAGTAGGCAAAAAACGAACCGGGGCCGCCGCACTGCGTCGTCGCAGTCCCGGCGACCCCGGAGGCGTTCGTCGGCCCGGGAGACCCCGGGCCGATTCAGGATTTCCGGGTCATGTCCAGCGCTACCGCAATGGCCATCAGCACAAGTCCCAGCCACCAAATCCCGAGACGGGGGATCAGCGCCACTGCCAATATGCCCAATCCGAGGCCAAACAGACTGTGCATCAGGACGTGGGGCGTGAAGCAGGACTTCATCTTCGCGTCCATTGCTCTCCCCTCCCCGGAATACGCGTCGACGTCCAGGCCGAACGCCTTAACCATAACCCCGGCGGCCTTCCGAGTCAATCATTGGCGCGGATCGCGCGCGCTGCTGCGCCTCCTGCCGGATGCGGCGGCTACGCTGCGCCGAGGCCGTAGATCTCCCCGAATTTTTCCCGCAGATAGCGCAGGTACGGCTCCGGCGTGAGCGGGCCGCCCGTCGCGCGGAGCAGGAGGTCCCTGGGCAGGAACTTGCGCCCGTGCGCGTGCACGTGCTCCCGCAGCCACCCGAGCAGCGCGCTGAACCGGCCGCCCCGGATGTCCTCCACGAGCCGCGGGCGCGCGCGCCGGGCCGCTTCGAACAATTGCACCGACGCGACGTTCCCGATGGTGTACGAGGGAAAGTAGCCGATCAGCCCGGCGGACCAGTGGATGTCCTGCATGACGCCGTCCGCGTCGTTCGGCGGGGTCACGCCCAGGAACTCCGCCATCTTGGCGTTCCAGGCGTCGGGGAGATCTTTGACGTCGACGTCGCCCGCCACCAGGGCCTGCTCGAGCTCGAATCGGAGGATGATGTGGAGGTTGTAGGTGACTTCGTCCGCCTCCACCCGGATCAGGCTCGGCCGGACCCGGTTCACCGCGCGGTAGAACGTGTCCGCATCGACCGAGCCCAGGTGCGCGGGGAACACCTGCCGCAGCCCGGGGAAGGCGTACTGCCAGAACGGGCGGCTCCGGCCCACGAGATTCTCCCACAGGCGCGACTGGGATTCATGGATGCCGTAGCTGGCGCCGGCGTCCAGCGGGGTGCGCTCGAGCGACGGCGCGCTCCCCTGGGTGTACATCGCGTGGCCCGCTTCGTGGAAGGCGCCGAACAGCGCGCCGAGGGAGCGGCGCGGGTAGCGGGTGGTGATGCGGACATCGCCGCGGCCGAACCCGGTCGAGAACGGATGCGCGGACGTGTCCAGTCGCCCCCGCGCGGTGTCGAACCCGAAGGCGCGGATGAGGGAGAGGGCAAACCCGCGCACCGGCTCTTCCGCGTACTCCCGGTCGAGGAAGCGCGCGTCCGCCACCTCCCCCCGGGCGACGATGGCGCGGACGAGCGGGACCGTGACCTCGCGGAGGCGGTCGAAGAGCGCGGCCACGTCGCGGGTGGTGGTCTCCGGCTCGTACTCGTCTAACAGCGCGTCATAGGGATGCTGCGTATAGCCCAGGTAATCCGCCGCGCGCCGGGCGAACTCGACCATGCGGGCGAGGTGCGGCCGGAAGGCGGGGAAATCGTTGGCGGGTCTGGCGTTCCGCCACACCTCGGTGCTCTCCGACACCGCGCGCGCCCGGTCCTCGACGAACTCGGCGGGGAGCTTCCGGTCGCGGTCGAAGTCGCGGCGGGTCACCCGGAGCAGCGCCGCGTCGTCGGAGTCGGGGGCCAGGCGGCTCCGCAGGGGCTCGGCCTCGTCGAGGAGCGACCCGGTCAGCGGCGAGATGAACCGCTCGTGGGCGAGACGGGAGAGCGTGGCCAGCTGATGGGCGCGGACCCCGGCGCCGCCGGGCGGCATGTAGGTTTCCTGATCCCAGCGGAGCAGCGCGGCCGCCGAATGCAAGTCCCCGATGGTCGCGAGATGCGCTCGGAGGTTCGTCAGGTCGGTCATCGGGCCGGACTCGGGCCCGGTCAGAACGGCAGATCCGCCGCGGTCGAACCGATGAGGTGCACCACCATGTCGTGGAGCCGCTTGTAGGAGTCCCTGGTCCGGACGCCCAGAAGGCCGTCGTCGCCGAACGGGGAGCCTCCGCGGCAGACGATGGCGTCCTCGTCGCCGTCGTGCGCGCTGTCGCGGCCCGCGGCCGAGGCGGAGGGCGGGGCCAGGGCCAGGCTATCCAGGATGGTGTCGATCGACGTCTGGAACAGCTTGTTCTCGTCGGCGATCTTCCGCAGGCGCCAGTAAACGTCGTCGCGCTCGCCCGCTCCCCGGTTGAAGGTGAGCCCGTGCGTGTCGCGGTACTCCGCGCTCCACAGGTCGAGGGCTTTGCGCAGCATGGCCAGGCACGCGCAGAACGCCCGCTGCCTGAGGCAGACATCGGCCTCCCAGAGCGCATGGGCGATCGCCTCGCGGGGAGCCACTCGCCGCAGCGACAACTGCGCCATGGTCATCGCCTTCCCCCTCACGACCGGCGCGGGGACGTGCGGCGGGCTGAGCGTCTTCACGACGCGGCCAGATCCGGGACCATCGCTCTGCAGGAGCGCCCGGACGACCCGGACCCGCCCGACCGTCGGCTGCCCATCGTCGGCGCAGGACTCGAAGATCGAACGGACTTCCCCCCGCGACAGGGCGCGCGCGGAAGACCCGGTCCCGACGTGCGGCGCGGCCGCCTCCCGGACGCGCCGGTAGGCCTCGGCATCCATGAGGCCCAGCCGCCAGCATGTCTTCGAGACCCCGCGGAGCGCGGCGAGCATCCCGTTCGCGACGGCCGCCGGGTAGCGTTCCATCACCGTCCGGCGGACGTCGATCACCTGCGAGTCGTCCAGCAGGTGCCAGGCGAGCGTCAGCGCATTGCCTTGTCCGGCGGTCAGGAGGGCGGCGATGCTGTCGAGCGCTTTCCGCGTCGCGTCGCGAGAGCGCGGGGTGCGGTTCGCGAGGTACGCCTCGGCGGGATGATGATCGGCCGGCGGCCGCTCCGGGAGGAGCAGATCGGCAGGATTCAGGGCCGCCACTCGATTTCCTCGATCATCGCTCTCCGTTGACCAGTCCCGAGCCCACGCGCCCGCTGGCGCTGCGTCGCCCCTGATCCGATCTTCGATTCGAAGGCGCCCGCGCGCGCGTGTGCCCCTATCGTCGAGATGGTTTCTGAGTTGGGTACTCATTCATTCGAGAGACCCGCCCGGGAGTCCTAGCGATCCGGTGAAATTTTTTCGATTGACGCAGCGAGGCGCGGAAACAGCGCGGCCGCGTTGCCGCCGAGGATCCCGGTGACCGCCGCATCGGCCAGGCCGAGCGCGCGCACGCTCTCCACCGCGGCGCGGGTGTCGCCGATCACATGGGGATAATCGGTGCCCATGACGATGCGCTCGGGCCCGACGGCGCCGAGGGCGCACCGAAGCGAGGGGATGGAGAACGACACGGTGTCGTAGAAGAGGCGCCTGAGGTAGTGGCTGGGGGGATGCGGAATGGCGTCGCGCGCCTCAGGGTACGCTCGGTAGCCGTTGTCGAGCCGCTGGAACAGGTACGGGAGGGTCCCGCCGAGATGCGCCAGGATCATCCTGAGCCGGGGGAGGCGCTCGAAGACGCCGGCGAGCACCATCCGCGCGACGCTGGTCGAGGTGTCGAACACGAAGCCCAGGAGGGGCACGAGCCCGCGCGCGAACGTGGCGTCCGCCTCCGCCGGCGGCATCGGGTGGACGAGGACCGGGACCTCCAGGGCCTGCGCGCGCTCGAAGAGCGGGTAGAGGTCCGGACCGTCGAGGTAGCGGCCCCCCGCGTTGCTGCCCAGGATCACGCCGACCATCCCCAGCTCCAGGACCGCCCGGTCGAGCTCCCGGATCGCCGCCGCGGGCTCCTCGAGCGGCAGGCTTGCCATCGCCGCGAAGCGGCCCGGGAAGCGGCGGACGAGGTCCGCCAGGCCGTCGTTGGCCATCCGGGCCAGCTCCCGCCGGCGCGCGGGCGGGCCGAAGGAGACATTGGGGATCGTGACCGAGACGATCTGGAGGTCAACGCCGAACCGCTCCATGTCCCGGAGACGGTCTTCGGGGGTCGTCATCTCCCGGGTCATCGTGACGATGCGGGCGCCGTGGAGCGTGAGGAGGGTGCGTCCTTCGGCGTCCCGCCCGAACGCGTACGGCTCCGGCCCCCGCCGCAGCGCCTCGAGGTACCCGGGGGGAAAGAAGTGGGTGTGCACGTCGATGATCATCGCTCGGCGGTCACGGTCGGAGGGGCCGAAGGGCGTCGCGCACGGAGGCCTTGTACGTCGGTGCGAACACAAACCCCTGCCGCGCACGCCAGGATGGGCAGGGCCGGCCCGAGCGGGGCGCGAAGAAGGACGCCGTATGGCTGCGCCCGCTGCCCTCCACCTGTGGACCGGGTGGCCCCACGTCCTCCGCGCCCAGCAGTTCGATCCCGCGGCGCTCGACCGTGTCTTCCGGGAGGCGCGGCTCGCCGAGGAGATCATCAACAGCGGGGGGAGCAACCTCCTCAAGGGCAAGATCGTTCTCACGTTGTTCTACGAGCCCAGCACCCGCACCCGGCTGTCCTTCGAGTTTGCCACCTACCATCTCGGCGGGCGCGTGCTGTCCTCGGAGGCGGCGCGGGAGTTCTCCTCGGCCGCCAAGGGGGAGTCGATCGAGGACACGATCCGGGTGGTCTGCCGCTACCGGCCGGCCGCCATCGTCCTGCGCCACTACGAGGAAGGCGCCGCGGAGCGGGCGGCCGCCGTGGCCACCGACCCGCGCACCGGCCGGCCGATCCCGATCTTCAACGCGGGGGATGGGCCCGGGCAGCATCCCACCCAGGCGCTGTTGGATGCCTACACGATCTGGCGCGTCCGCGGCACCCTGGAAGGGGCGGCGGTGGCCGTCGCCGGCGATCTCCTCAACGGCCGAACCGCCCGGTCGCTCTGCTACCTGCTGGCCAAGTACCCGGGCGTCTCCTTCAAGCTGATCGCGCCCCGGGCGGTGCAGATGAAGGACGACCTGCTGGCCTATTTGCGCCGGCACCGGGTGCCGTTCGTGCAGACGGAGGACCTCGCGGCGGGCGTCCGGGACGTGGACGTCCTCTACGTGACCCGGATTCAAAAGGAGCGGTTCGAGAACGACAACCTGGCCGCCTACGAACGGATCCGGGACGCGTTCTCCGTGACCAGAGACGTCCTCGCGCTCCTCCCCCAGAACGCGATCGTGATGCACCCGCTGCCGCGGGTGGAAGGCTCGCACAGCGAGCTGCCGACATCGGTGGATGCAGACCCCCGCGTGATCATCTTCGATCAGACGGAAGCCGGCATGTATGTCCGCATGGGCCTCTTGAAATTGACCTGCGCGGTGGACCGGACGGCGAGCCGGGTCGCCCGCTAGGCCGTCCTGAGGTCGTGAGGATGCGCAGCGCCGGCCGCGGTGTTCTTCTAGCGCTGGCGGCGATTGGCGCCGGGCTCCTGGTCCCCCCCGCGGCGGGCGCTCATCCCCTGACGGGCGGACCGGCATCTCCCGGCTCGCTGGCCCTGCTGGCCGCCGGGTTGGCGGCCGCGCTTGCCGGGTGGATCATGATCTCCCGCGGCCGCGGGATGCGGCCCGCGCTCTCCAGGCCCGGCTACACGCTGCTGCTGGTCGGCGTGCTCCTCTTCCTCGGCGGCCCGGAGGTCGCGGGCGTCCTCTCCCCCCCCTGGTCCGGGCCACCGCCCAGCACCCTCGCCCGGTTGGAGGTCCTCACACCGCTCGATGGCCAGACCGTGACTTCTCGGGAGGTCCCGGTGAGCCTCCGGCTCCTGGAGCCTGCTCCCGGTGCGACCGGCGGTCGGGCCGCCTGGAGGCCCGTGGCGGAGCTCTCCGCCG
>Ga0307479_10003784_pt1 | contig 13823 bp, 8 predicted proteins | sample atmos_gasesECM4C_FD_203743 | JGI IMG/M metagenome (GOLD analysis project Ga0307479, IMG submission 203743) | Hardwood forest soil microbial communities from Morgan-Monroe State Forest, Indiana, United States - atmos_gasesECM4C_515 | ecosystem: Environmental > Terrestrial > Soil > Temperate...
CCGAGCGCGACGATCTTTCCGAGGAATTGAGAGAGCTTGTTCGGAACACCCATGTTCATGCCAGAGCCAACCGATGTAGAATTGTTTAGTTAATCTTACGCAAGCCGATAGGGGCACGGGCGAAAGGAGTGCGTTGGCCGAGCCCAATTGTGCACCCGCTGACTCGTAGGTGCACTTGATGTCAGGTTCAGATGCCTCACTCCTTACCGAAGAAAGGACATAGACTAACCGTTTCTAGCGCGGGGGCATTTTCGTTAACTGCGATTTGGGGCTGACGTACTTTCCGAAATGGCGTGCCGGGCACAACGCGGCTGGCCCACGCCCACGCCTTCTATGCCAGTGTAAGAAAGTCACAGTCGACGAGCCGTCGCCGGGTACTTCCGCCCTCGAAACCAGTCTAAGTCATTGTATTTTGGAGAATTAGCAGCACGTCGCGGGTGGCATCTTTCTTGCTTCTTACTCCCATTATCGTGTCAGATTGGTGCTCGTCGGGAATTGCGGACGGGGAGGTGCGCAGCTCAATATGAGCTTTATGCGATATAGTGTTCTGGCGCTTTCGGTCATTCTCTGGAACTCCTTTTCTATCCCTGCCCTGCGGGCGCAAACAACCCCGGTGGAGCCATCCCATGGCACTGATATTGGCTGGCAGTGGGTTGAACAATTCGCTGGCAGCGCGAATACAGACGGCCAGATAATAGCGCTGACCTCGTCCGGCGGCTATAACTTCAACTCCCACCTGGGCCTGGTCGCGGGCCTCCCTGTTTATTTCGTGCACAACTCATCTTCGACCACGACTACCAGCGCCACTTCAGTGAACGGCATCGGCGATTTTTTCGCTGGCTTACGCCTCTCGTTTCCGAACCCGGCTGTGAATTATCGGATGGCGCTCACCGGCGCGGCGCCGACTGGCGATGGCTCCAAAGGATTGAGCACGGGCCACGCCACCTACGACTGGACCAATCATTTCGACCGGAGATTCGGTCACTGGACGCCGTTCGCCGACGCCGGTCTGGCAAACTCGGTTCCCAATACAGTGTTCTTCCAGCAGTTCACGTCGTTAGGGCATCTCGCGCACTTCGAGGGTGGGACGGCGGTCGGCCTAGTTGGTCCTCTGAGCGCCAGTGCTTCGTTCTACCACTTTGCGCCGTGGGGCTCGCAGCAGGTTTTCAGCCGTCTGGTTACGAAAGGCGGCCCGCCCGCGGGGCCGGGCCGTCATGGGCGTGTTTACGAATTGAATCAGCAGACCACGGGTGGCGCTGACCTCACGCGCGACGATGGATTGAATCTTGGACTCGACGCCAGAATGTCCGCGTTCGATGTCTGGGCGGGCTTTACGCACAGCGTTCATTTCGATTTGAACGTCTTTTCCTTCGGCATCGGCGTGAACATGCGGAGTTTGATTCACCGCGCTAGAGGAGCGTGAGGCGACGCCACAGTGTAACGAATTCATCTCCAAAACCAAGGCAACAGGAGGAAAACATGAGGAAGCTCATTATGGCAGCAGTTGCTGTTCTGGCACTTGGATTATGGCTACTACCTGTTAGCGCTCTAGCGCAAGGTCGTGGACTGGGTAGAACCGATGGCGGTCCGGGAGTGTCTGGCGGACACACCCCTCTGGGTGCACCGGGAGGCGACGTCGGTAATGGCAACGGTCACGGATCAGCGCATGACGCGACCACAAATGGCCCCAAGGACGCCGGGAAAAAAGCGCCGGATCAGCTTCTTAACCAGAACACGAACCTCACCGACCATTTATCTAGTCTACTGAGTAAGATGAACCTGCTGAATGTGAACGGCAAGCCCCTGACCCCGCAGCAGGCGTGCGTGAACTTCAAGAACCTTGGCCAGTGCGTTGCAGCGATCCACGTGGCGAATAACCTTGGGATCAACTTCAACGCGCTAGCGTGCACCGAATTGGGCACGAAAATAGCCTCTTCAACCACTTCGAGTATCGCCTGCCCCTCGACGGTGACAAACACGAGTCCCATGAGCCTTGGCGCTGCGATCGATGCTCTGAAGCCCGGCACCGACGGTAAGACGGAAACCCAGAAGGCAGTAATACAGGCCAACCAGGACATGAAAGGCTCTGGTTCGTAATTCACCGCTCGAACGGTCGCTGTGTCCCACTCTTTTCGGCGAGAGGCTTTCGGGGAGAGTGGGACCTCTTTTTGCTTCCTTGCCTATAGACCCTATTCGAATAGTGCGCTCAGTGCGTGGATGATTTGGGCCTGCTGACGGAGGGAGGAATCCGAACCAGAACCTGGTGAGTCTTGGGCCAGCGAAGCAAGTCGCGCGGCCAGCATGCGAACGGCGACATCGCGAGGCACATAGACGCGGTCCTTCGGTGCGAGCACTTCCCAAGCGCCGTTCACCCGGAGAAGTTCCCATCGAAACTTTTCGTAGCGCGGCTCGCGCTCGATGCTTTCCCCTAGCAAGGTCACCCGCGATTTGATTCGCGCCTGCGCCCAACCTCGGCTTCCCTTAAATTCGGTCCGATCAACGCTGAGATCGTCATAAACAATCACCTTCCGATCTAGCCGCGAAAGGTCCAGCTCGCGCAGGATATTACCGGTTCCGTTATTCAGCTCAGAGACAGCTTCAGCGATTTCCGCACCTGTAGGTCTGTCCCGCGAGGCGGCCGCCAGGATACTGGAGGGAATCTCCAAGGACGATCCACTTGAGGGGAACTCCAGATCAGACGGCGCTGTGGTTGGGAAGTCAGCGCTCTTCGTTATCGGCTCCGCAGTACCCGGAGAGTTTCCACGCGAATCCCCAACCGGTAATGATGTAACGACTTGCACCGGCTCCTTCGTGATTCTTGGCAGTCGCTCATTTGTCAGAGTGAGATTCCCACGTGTCGCGGCCGCATAACGGTAGAACCGTGCAAGGCCTCGCGCTCTCCACTGCGGAGCATCGTAGAACTCTGTGCGTAGGCCCGAAGTAACTGAGCTGTAAAAGGAGCGGTCTCCAGGGTCTACCACGATGCCCACATGCCCACGCCAAACGACCAGATCGCCGGGCTGTGGTTTCGTTATCCGGACAAAACTATGCATCCCGGCATAGAGCTCAAAGGAATCGGCGTACGGATACGGATAACCAGCAAGTGAGTACACCTCGTGGACCAAGTGCGAACAGTCCGGCCTTCTGTTCGTTTGCCGCTCGCGCTTCCATGCGGCGTTGACAATGGTCTCGCCTTCGCGCAGCGTTATCGGTCGAGACGCAAATGCGGGCTCTTGCGCTGGCAGCCTAGCCTGGGCCAGCGCGACAGAGGCGCCAACCAGCCACAACATTCCCAACCAGAGTTGTCGCGACATCATGTCCAGTGTCGCAGAGGGCGATCTGGCGCGTCTTCCGCAGCGGCCTAAGCGTAACCTGTACTTTAGTCCAGCGGCACCTCATTGGGTGTGTGGCTCGGGTGTGAGAACGTATTGGAAGGATGACCGTCTTACTTGCAGCGCCTGAAATTGCAGGCCAGTTATGACACCGAACCGCAAAGCAATCTGTCTACCGAGCCACCGGAGAAATGGAGTCAGGTTTTCAATCCGAGCGACTTGGGATCGGACCGATTCTTGGGTGATGCCTTGTCTAGCAAAGCGATCAACTCTCGCCCGGAAGCAGACACGCCGACCTTGCCTCCGCGAACGATTTCCTTGGCACTTAGCTCTCGCCCATAGAGTTTTTTGTTTGCACTGCCATCGGACCTAAGGGTGGACCCTTCGAGAGAGATACCGGCGAACAAACCCCGAGACCGCGAATAGCTAAGAACCTCTGCCTTCATCACAATATCCGTGTCCGCCGCCGCGTCCCGTCCTTTTGGCCCGGCCGCCGCCGCGGCATCGGCGCCGAGTTTCACTTTGCTGCTAAGGATAGAGGTTGCCCCTTTCGGATTCATCACCAAGAGAACAAAATCCGTCGCTTGACCACCCAGTTGGAATCCAATATTTCCTCCTTCCAACGCGAACAAGGCGGGAGCACTCCAGGGACCGGTGAAATGTTCACCTGTGCGACACGTGATGGCTCCCCTGCCGAAGCTACCGCCAACGCCAATGGCAAATTTCAACACCGAGGGAATTACGATCACGCATTCGGCCTTGTTCAGCAAACTCTTCGGGATCCCATCGGGGATGTCGAGAATCTCCTTTAAGACGTGACCACACGCTTCCAACCGCTTCGATTCCCTGCTTTGATCCCTGGCCTGTACAGGCAGAGCCAAAAGAAGCGTCAGAATGACACCAGCCGCTCTTTTCATGTCCGAGCCTCCGGTGGGTAGAGAGTGCCGATGAAATTAACCCGTATTGGGCACATCTACAGCTCCAAGTGAAAAATGTCGAGTACCACGTTGGTCCTGCGATTCATAAGCACGATATGCCCGCCGATAACTACGTGAGTGCAGTCAGGTGGAGGCGGAGGCAGCCGCCGTTCAAGGTCCGGCGGGCAGGGCTGAATGCGTTTCTGCAAACCCGGTGGAAGCGTTTCGCGGCGGACGAGCTGCTTTTCCAGACCGGGAGGGAGTTGATCCCGCTTGGCTAGTCCTGGAGGCAAACCCTCGCGATGCTCCCCGTACCAGTGCCGCATTTCTTCCCGGTCGTGATCCTGATAATAATCGCCGCGATCATCGCGGTCCTTTTCGTGTCCCTTGCCATGCCCCTTTCCCTGGCCTAACGCAAAACCTCTGGCCATCGCAACAATTCCTACCGCAGACGCGCAAAACCAGCGTCTCGATCGCATGATCGCCTCCGATATTCAAGGCTAACCTTAACTCGCCCGGTGTCACAATTTGTGATCTCGCCGCCGCGCCCTGAACGACAACATTGGCTTAGGCTCAAGGCGTACGCTTCTGAGCAGTTACGGCGATGAGCGGTCGTACTTCCCGAATCACGGGCAAGCCCGAAGTTGTAGGAACACATTCTCCGTTTTCTACTTACCGACAACTCTCTATCTGACGGACGCGATCCCGGGGTTTGGATTGCAATCGCGCTTTTAGGATAGCAATGACCAAGGGCCGGCTCGGTCCGGGTAAGGCTAACTCAGGCTGCGCCCGCAAAAGGCGAGCGCACCGTCGCCTCTTTCCGCATCAGCACCCTGAACACGAGAATGTGCGTGACCAGTAGGAGAGGGACTCCAAAGATTGGGATGAAGTAACCCGCACCTAACAATCCTGGTCGGTCCGTGTGCGGTTGTGATTTCAAGGGAATGTGCAAAAATGATTCGATGAACTGTTCACGAGACTGATCGAACCGTGGTTCTTGAGTGGATGGCAAAACGCAAATACGACCTGTGCAGACGACATGCTATCTACGCGCCTATCAGAGCGAAGCGTTGACGGCGGTTCGAGATGCCTACAGAGCCGGCAAACGGCGTGTAATCGTTTCATTGCCCACGGGCACCGGGAAAACGGTAGTGTTCGCTCATTTCCCTCGCGTTCTCAACATGAAGAAACGATTACTCGTGCTCGCACATCGGGAGGAACTGCTGCTGCAAGCGCGAGATAAGTTTAGATCCATCGACCCCGAATTGAAGGTGGAGATTGAACAAGCCGGCACCCATGCAGCCGCCGATGCGAAGGTGGTCATTGCCTCCGTCCCAACATTAGCTCGCAGCGGCGCTCGCTTGTCGCGACTTCAGCCGGATGAGTTTTCCATCGTGGTTGTTGATGAAGCGCACCACGCAGTCGCACCCAGCTACAGGCGCATCTTTGATCACTTCGGCCTGTTCGAGCCCCAAAGTTCCCGTTACCTGATCGGCTTCACTGCCACCCCCAGACGCGGTGATAAACAGGGTCTCGGCGAAGTATTTGAGGAAGTTTGTTACGCACGGGATATGCGCGAGATGATTGCGGACCGTTACCTGTGTCCCATTAAAGGCTGGCGCGTGGACACCAACTTGTCCCTGGACAACGTGAAGCTCCGACATGGCGATTTTATCGAAAGCCAGCTCGCACGTGTAGTGAACATGCCGCTGCGCAACAGTTTGCTGGTGAAGGCCTATCGGGACTTTGCCCCAGGAAGACGCGCTATCGTCTTCTGCGTGGATGTGGCGCACGCTAAGGATGTGCATCGTGCGTTTGCCGAGGCCGGGATTGGAGCGGCGGCGATCTGGGGCGAACTTTCAAGAGATGAGCGCCGCCGCACTCTCGCAGCGTTCTCAGCAGGAACGATCGATGTTGTCACCAACTGTAATGTGCTGACCGAGGGTTTTGATGAACCGCGCGTCGATTGCGTGATCATGGCGCGGCCGACGAGATCGAAGCTGCTTTACGCCCAAATGGTCGGACGCGGCACGCGGCTGCATCCCGGAAAGAAGGACCTGATGGTCATCGACGTTGCCGATAATTCCAGAACGCATCAATTGACGGGCTTACACAGCTTGTTCAATTTACCGCTCCACATGAATCTGAACGGCGGCAATGCGCTGGAGATCGACCGAAACATCGAACGACTGAATCGGACTCAGCCGTGGCTCGATATATCGCGCATGCGGACACCTGAAGACCTGAAGCTCGCTGCCGAACGTATTGAGTTCTTCAATTTCGAGCCGCCAACGGAAATACGCGCCTACACTCAGAACACGTGGCATGCTGTGCCCGCAGGATACCGCCTCGGCCTCCCCGAGAGCGAATGGATTTCGATCGAACCCAATCTTCTCGACACGTGGGATATTCGACTTTCCAAAGTACACGAGAGCGCAACATTCTTATTGAGTCGCGCCACGAGTCTGGCCGCGGCCGTTGCGTCCGCGGACCGTTTTGTGGTCGTCCATCGCCCCGACGCGCGGCGGCTGGTTGAACGCTCGGCCCGCTGGAGAAACGAACTCCCCAGCGACAAACAAAAACAGGTTCTTGCCCGTAACAGGATTCCCATGCCCGCAGGGCTTACGCGGGGGCAGGCCGCTCAGATGATCTCGCAACTTGTGTCTGCGCGAAGCGGTCACTGAACTTTGGTCGAGTCCCTCACCGATCGGGCTCGGTTTATTATCCTCAATCTGAGTCGGAAGGAACTGGAATGGGACACTATTGCGGGATCTGTAGGTGCGAGCGCCCAAACGAGCAGTTTTCTTGGTGTTCCGGTGTTCGATGTAACCGAAGAGCCGCAAGTGGTTTGAACCACCAGGGCGAACGTACAAAATGCGACACCGGCTCGATTCGATTTGGGATTAATTAAGACTGACGAGCCGCTACCTTGCGTCGCAGGACACTAAGCATCTAGAAAGATCAGTTAGGTCGAAGCATGACCCTGCGTCAACTGATTCTTGGTTCTTGACTCCCGAGGCCAGCCAACATAGCATTCGTCCACCGCGGTCACAGGTCCCCAGGCGCGTCCTAAGCGAAGCGCCCTCATGAGGCTGCGAAGCGTTGAAGGCCCTCGTCTTTAGTACCACGAACACGTAGAGTGACGAGATTCCGAGGGAAAGAATTGTTCTCCCGCCTACTAGCCTGGTTAGTCTGCGTCTCTATGCTCTCGGTTTGCGGTGTTGCGCGGGCGTCTTCTGTTGTGCTGCTGCGACTTCCGTCTCAGCCTAACCTGGAGCTTTCTGCGGTCAAGACATATGCCGGTACAGCTGAACCGAGCTCCTTTGCCGTAAGACCCTCATCGCTTGTCACGGTCGTCTTGCTTATTGACACGATGAGCCCGGCAGAGCTGGGCAATGTTAAGACCGGCCTGCTCACGTTTTATACTTCTCTGCGCGGACGCTCGCTGCGGATTGCACTCCTCCGGAACACCTCGCTGGCGGTTGCTGGTCCTATTGCTAATCGAGCTAGTCTGAAGAGCGCCCTCGACGACGTCCAATCCGCAGCTGATCCATCTGCAACCCTCTCTCCGTCAGCTATCTTCGACGCCCTTTCGGCCAGCGCCTCGCAATTGGGGACGGACTGGTCATGCGTGCTCTTGGTCGGCAACTTTCCGGTCCTGGATCCCTCAACCCTGGATTACGCTTCGGCAGTTTTGGTACGAGCCTTCGCTAGTCAGCATTTGCAGGTCAATTGGTTTGCACCTGACGGTGGAAATGACGCCTGGCTTCCGCTCTTTCAGTCAACTGGCGGGAGAATATTTCGGGGCTCCCTGGCTGATTTCTCCGCGTCACTCGAGCAAGACTCATCGCAGCCCTTTCTCCAGGTCGATTGGACGCCTGCCGCGCCATCGGCCGGCTTTATCGTCTTCCGCTCTGTCGTAACGGATAAAGAAGGGCATGAGCTTCTAGAAGTACCCGATATAGCTGCCGCAAATAGTGCGATCTTTCCCCCAGTGGCACTTTACTCCGAAATGCGAGCTAAGGCGGCAGAAGCAGCTGCTTTGCTAGGTCAGGAGCCGATCGGCGAGGCCGATACGCGCCGTCTTCGCGATGACATTGCGGCGGCGTTGGAGGCGAACCCCCGAGATGGGGGTGCTCTGCTCACTGCAGCTGCTTTCTTCGAAAAGCTCAACGAGTACGCCACTGCCGCCCGCCTGAGAGAGTCCTTGACGGAAGTGAATCCACTGGACAGCGGCAGCTACGCCGCTCTCGGGCATGATCTGGTGAGCGGTTCCGAGCTCAGCAAAGCCGAAACGGCATTGAAGCGCGCCGCCGAACTAGGAATGCTTACGCCCCAAGCATCCGAGGACTTCGCGCACATCCTGCTCGCCCGCAAGGATGAAAGGGGAGCACTCCCCTACCTCGATCAAGCTCTGCGCGCCGATATGAAGCGCCAGGATCTCTGGTTTCTGCAGGCCCAGGCGGCTGAGCGTTTGCAGGATTCCGCGCTGGCCATCCGTTCTTTTGAGGAAGCACTAGCGTTGGGCGGCATTCACATCCCCGAAAGCACATCCCTTATCCGCCTCTATCTCGCTTCGCAACAAGATGGCAAAGTTCAGGAGTTGGCCGGGCGAGTCATTGCCAACTTCCCACCCGAGCCGGCTTCTCGCACGCAATTCGCCCAGAGTCTCGACAGTTTGCAGCAAGCCAGCCAAGCGCTCACCGCCTGGAAGCGGGTGCTTGAAGTGCAGCCGGATTCCTCACAGGCGCACGATCGAGTCGCAAGGCTCCTTTTTGAATCCGGTGATGCCCGCGGTGCACTTCAAGCAGCCGACGCGGGGCTTTTGGTCGCGCCGAAGTTCGCGGACTTTTATCTCGTGAAGGCCGATGCTCTGGAGAAACAGGGCCAGATGTACCAAGCCCGCGGCGCTCTCGAGGAAGGCGCCACGGCCGTGCAGGATCCTGCTCTTCTTTCACGCTTGGCGAGTGCCGAAGACAGCTATGGCGCCTCGGCTGCCGACGCTTATGCCCGGTCAGCTGAATCGCTTTCCGCATCTTCGCCGGAACGATTGCGCGTGATCGAGCGGGGGTTCGCAGTTTCTATGCGCGATGGGGATTTGAAACACGCCCAAGCATTCGCTGCCGCACTGGAGTCGGCAGGTCGTCCAGAGTTCCGTGGCCTACTGGGCACAGAGACGCGCGCGGACAGCACCACCGTAGTTCCGGGAGGAATGGATGCTCTCGCCTTTGCCGCGCACACCAGAGAAGGGATTCCTCCCGAGCGGTTCTTCGCCGAATACGCGCGAATCCTCGTCGATCAAATCGGAACACATCCCGATGCTAACTCCCGCCTATATGCCGATGCCATCGACGAACATTTTCAACGGATCGCCGCTCTCGCGGCGCTCGGTAAACGAGATGGCAGCCGCGTCGTCATTACGCTCTCCCTCAGTGGAAAGGATGCCCGACGCAACACCGAGAAGGTTCTGAGCGCCCTTGGCATTACGATGCGCGAGTCAAAGGGTAAAGTAGAACTCGATCGAGGGGAGAGCAAGTCCAAGGCGCGCCAACAAGAAACACTCTCGGCTTTGGCTGTGGACGAACTCGGAATTCAGGCCGCCCTTCAAGCCGGCAAGCCCTATTCGCTTGAAATTCCGTACGAATCCGTTCCCGTCTATCCCAGCGAAAAGCTGTGGCGCGACGCCTTCTATGCCAACGACAAGGATCCAGGAGGCTTTGCCACAGCTCTCCTGCACATGCCGATGATGGCCCGCCTCTATGTTGGCCTGAGCGTGCTCGACAGGAAGACGATTGCCGAGCTCCTTTCAGCGGCAAATATAAAAAGCCTTTACGACAATTACGCGGATCGGCTATTTCTTTACGCGCCGGCCTTGGCTCTACAAGGCGCCCACGCAGCAGTCCCGGGAGGACCAACTGCCGAGTCGATCTGGGCTCGCCTAGCGGGCGCCAGTCCCGATAAGCCCGGCGCGTTTTTTCGCGCGCTACTCGACCGCGACGACGGCAGATTGCTTGCGTTCTTCTTCACGCTGTCCGAGCTAGACTTCCCGCACCAGGCGTTTTTTACTACCAGCCTGTCCCGCACCACACAGTTCTACAAACTCTTTACATCGGCGGGACTCGCGGAGAAAGGGCTCTTTACCCAGCGCATGGACTCAGCCTCGAGCTTCACGGAGTTCTTGCGCTCCGTGCCTCTCGACGGTACGGGCCACGTCGATTTCCCGGGCTCAGCCGAGGTCTGGACGGTTGCCCAAGGCCATTCCTCCACCGAGCAAGTCGCTAGGTTGCTCAAGCGCGTCTCCAAAACCGTAGCGCCGGAGGTGGAGGATGTCACTCTGGTTCGGCTCGCGCAAACTCGTTACAAGGACAAGGCCGCGCGCCACACGGAACTTGATAACTTTCTCGCAGTATCGCGGATCAATGCTCACCGCACCAAGCCGCTTGACGAGGAGTCCGCCTTGCTCCTGGCCCAGCGCTATAGCGATTCCTTTGGCGCGTATGCCTATTTCACTGATCTCACGACGCTAGAAGCCTCTGACTTCCGCTTGTTCTTTGCGGCACTTGACCGGATAAAGTCTCACTCACCAGTCGACGCGAATCTTCAGTTCGGCCAATTGCATGCACTGATCGAATTGATCTGTCTCCTCAATCGCCGCGAGGCAATTACGGATGACCAGGCGGCCAAACTCTTCCGTTACGTGTGCGATCACTTCTCCTCGGCGTCTGACGATGCCGGGTACACGGCTGCGTCACTCGATTCAGTCCGCTCCATCCTGAGCAACTGTCAGCGGGAAGAAAAAGAAACATCGCCGGATGACAAGATTCGTTTTTGCCTACTGGGTCCTCGCGCCCAACCCGGGAGCCGGCGGGCAATAGAGTTCCAACAAGTTCTCGATGCGCAAGAGATTCCGAGCCTGACGGATCTGTTCTCCATCTACGACGGTGCGGCGAAACTCTCAGGAGGGATCGCCACGATCCAGAAGGGCGTCGCTGGCCTGCATTCAGTGGAAATAGCGAAGGGAACGAAGATTACCGAGAAAGAAAAACAGTTCATCGTTCGCTATGACCCTGCGCCAGTACGCAGACTAGTCAGCCAGTTAGTTCAGCAGGCCTCCAAGTCAAAAGTTAACCGCAAGGAAATCGAAAAGCTCTGTGCTGAATTACTGGCAAATCTCGAACCTCAGGTCACCACCGCGCTCGCCGGTCCAATCTATGCGTACTTCTTGCGGCCATCCGACCTCGTGGTTTCAGAGGATCCCCTGCTGGTCCGCAAGCATCGGTATTTCGACTTCTACACGGCAGAATACCAGACGAACCTAGAATCGGCCTTTCGCCCGGATAGTGAGGGATCGGGTAGTTACTTTTCTGGGGGATTCGCAACATTTGCATTAGCGGCCGGCGGGGCCGCTAGCGCTCGTTGGAGAACCGGTAGTCCCGCCGCCACTGCGGTAGTCGGTGCAGAAATCGCCGCGATTCGCAGCGCCAACTGGGACCTTCTCGAGGAGTCTGACCAGCGCTTGGTGGGACTTCGCTTCGAGGTCGCGCGTGAGTGGGTTTTTGAGTCGACACGACTCCCAGAGGCACTGCGTGGGTTAAACGAAGAAACGATGGGGCTTTTGTCACCCACCCGTCGCAGTGATTTGCTAAACGGTATCGAGGTGAAGGATTGGCGCAAGATTTGGGACTCGATCACTGTGCCAGACCTTTTCGCGCTGGGCAGTAGGTATCTCGATCGTTTCAAAACCGACCCCTGGTCCTCGCCCGTCGCGAGTACGCTCCGATCTGTCGCCGCTGCTAACGACGGCTCGCGCCTGCGCATTTTGGGCGCCATTACTTACCACGCTTTCGGTTGCGCCCATCCCGACCTGCTGCACGACGCACCCTACGAAGTATATGAACGACACCTGTTGCCCGACGAAATGGCCGAACGCTCGGCCGAGTTCAAGCTCTTCCTTGCCTTCCGCGCCGACGGCATCGGCGTGGAGCCGAAGGCTCTCGCTGATGTGGCTGAACCGCTTGCCGCTAAGGCCTTCCTCGCTGCCCGCATGACCGATTTCGGGGATTGGCGTTCGCAACTGGCCGCTTATGCATCGATTACGCCCAACGACTTGCAGCAGGCGCTCAGCAAATGAAGAAATACATCGTTTTGATATGCCTGTGCTCTTGGTCGATGGCGTCGCTCGCATTTACAGCAGGCGGCCAACAGTCCTCTGGCGTGATTCGGGTGGAAGCTCGTTCCGTCGAGGTCTATGCCACCGTATACGACCCAAAGGGCCACTATATCGACAATCTCGTTCGCGACCGCTTCGAGCTCTTTGAAGACGGAAAACCGCAACAGATCACCAGCTTCGAAACCAACATCCAGGCACTCTCTTGCGCTATCCTGCTCGATACTACCGGCAGCATGACCGATGCCCTTCCCCACGTAAAGAACTCGGTCACAAAATTGATCGACAATCTCGACCCGCGGGATTCTGTCGCCATCTATACCTTCGATGAGCGCCTAGCCGTCCGCCAGGAATTCACTACTGACAAAGACGCCGCAAAGCGTGCCATGTTGCGGACGCGTGCCCAAGGCAGAACGGCTTTGTTCGACGCGATTGCTGAGACGACGCTAGAGGTTGCCAAGCGGCCCGGCAAGAAGGCTCTCGTCGTGTTCACCGACGGCGACGACAATGCCAGTATCTTGAATGCTCAGGCGGCCATCACTCGTGCCAAGAAGGTAGGCATACCGCTTTATGCGATCGCTGAAGGGGAAGCCACGAATTCCGCGAAGTTAAAGGCGCTTCTCGTTGACTTGAGCGAGCGCACGGGTGGTGCCACCTATCAGGCCAACAAGCCCGGTGATATCGAACAGGTCTTCGGGAAAATCTCCCAAGATCTCCAGCACCTGTACATGATCAGCTACCAACCGCCTTCGGGCTCTGCCGACGGAAAATGGCGCAAGATCGACCTCGTGGTAAAGGGCATCAAAGACTATCGCATGCGAGCTAAGGAAGGATACTTCCCGTACTAGCTCCGGCGGCGCAAGCCACAAGTGGACCTGAGTAAGTGCCTTCGAGAAGATCTCGTGCGGATCACCTCCTTCGCACTCGAATCCAGACCTAACTAAGGGAGGCCCGGACATCCCATTAACCACAGCCAGGTGTCCCCCAGCAGTTTCAAGATGTATTGTGAGAGCCGTGAAAATACTGATCGCGTCAGATACATATTCCCCGATGTGAATGGAGCGACGCGTTCAGTTCTTCACATATTTGTAGACTGATTTGGCCTGCACTGCTGCAGTGTAGATCGTGCCGTGCGAATCAACGGCGATACCTTCTGGCGGCGGGAATTTCGGGTCGGATACTGGTGGGGGAGGGATGTAGTAGTCGACCTTTCCCGTCTTCACGCTGCCAATGCGCACGCCGCGCTTGCAGCCGGGATTATTAGTGTCCTTGCCCGGCGCATCTTCGGATTCGGAATCGGTCACGTAGAGAATATCGTTCTTATCGATCCAGATGCCGCTCGGCCGACCGAACTGTTTCCATGCGGTCAGAAATTTGCCGTCCTGATCGAAAATGTCGATGCGGCTG
>Ga0307479_10003785_pt1 | contig 13822 bp, 14 predicted proteins | sample atmos_gasesECM4C_FD_203743 | JGI IMG/M metagenome (GOLD analysis project Ga0307479, IMG submission 203743) | Hardwood forest soil microbial communities from Morgan-Monroe State Forest, Indiana, United States - atmos_gasesECM4C_515 | ecosystem: Environmental > Terrestrial > Soil > Temperate...
ACCGCGACTGCCGGCGCGTAGCCCTGCAGGCTGGCCAGCAGGGTGGCCTTCACGCAGTGCAGCTCCTTGGTCGATTCGTCCACCTTCTGCTCCAGCAGCTGCGCCAGCGGGCTGACGAAACCATAGGAGATCAGGATGCCCAGGAAGGTGCCGACCAGCGCGGCCGCGATCATCTCGCCCAGGATCGCGGGCGGCTGGCCGACCGAGGCCATCGTCTTGACGACCCCCATCACCGCGGCCACGATGCCGAAGGCGGGCAGCCCGTCGCCGGCCTTCTGCAGCGCGTGCGACGGGGCCATGGCCTCGTGGTGGTGGGTGTCGATCTCCTGATCCATCAGGTTCTCGATCTCCAGCGGATTCATGTTTCCGGACACCATCATGCGCAGGTAGTCCGTGATGAACTCGACCAGGTGATGATCGGCCGAGACGGTCGGATGCTTCTGGAACAGCGCGCTCTTGCCCGGTTCGTCCACGTCGGACTCGATCGCCATCATCCCTTCCTTGCGGACCTTGGTCAGGATGTCGAACAGCAGCGCCATCAGCGCCATGTAGCGCGCCTTGGTGTACTTGGAGCCCTGCAGCAGCTTCGGCAGCGACCGCACCGTCGCGGCCAGCACCTTGGTCGAATTGCCGGTCACGAAGGCGCCGACGGCCGCCCCGATGATGATCAGGAACTCGATCGGCTGCAGCAGGACGCGGAACGCCCCGCCTTCCAAGGCGTAGCCGCCCAGAACGGCGCCTACGACCAGGACATAACCGATGATGATGAACATTGAGCCCAGCCCCGGCGATCGGGGCAAGGCGGCGCGCGCGCATTACCGCAGCCCGCCTTCCCCAGTCTCTTATTGCGCTAAGCTTTTTTCGGCAATCCGACCGATTGACTTAAGCGACGCGGGGCCTTGGCGGGCCTCGCGGGCCCTGCGGTAAGCGCCGAACTCGTGCCGCCCACGCGCCCTATTCGGCGGATGGGAGTCCCCCCAAAAAAAGAACCCGGCCGGGCCGGGTAAAGGGTCGGAGGAGGGAGCAAATCGGCGATACCGGAAGCCGATCCGGTCGGACCGGCTTCCGACACATCCTTTACGCGGTCAGCACCTCTTCTTCGGTGCGCTGGCTGCCGCGGCCCTTGCCCGCGCGGGCGGGTGGCTCACACAGGCCGCAGACGTAGTTCTTGGTGAGCTCGTAGGTATGGGTGACGAACTTGCCGCTGCACTTGCAGCAGGGCGTCAACGTGACCATGCCGGCATCGACGAACTTCACCAGGCGCCAGGCCCGGGTGACCGACAGCAGCGGCTCGAGCGACTGGGCGCGCGTCTGTTCGATGTACAGCTCGTAGGCCTTGATGATGGCGTCGATCTCTTCGAGCTCGGTGGTCTTGTTCAGGTACTCGTACATGTTCAGGAACAGGGACGAGTGGATATTCGGCTGCCAGGTCATGAACCAGTCGGTCGAGAACGGCAGCATGCCGCGAGCCGGCGACTCGCCCTGCACTTCCTTGTACAGGCGCAACAGCCGTTCGTACGACAGATCGGTCTCCGACTCCAGGACCTGCAGGCGCGCGCCCAGCTTGATCAACGCGATCGCGCGCTGGATCTGGCGGCTCTCGCTGACGATGCTCTTGATTCTCATTTGGATTATCCCGTCGCCTCAGTGGCTCTCGGCGAACTGGCCGGCCATCACGATATTGGCGTGCAGGCCGGCAACCGCTGCCCCCGGCGCCAGCTTGGCACGCGACTGGCTGGTCAGCAGATTCCAGACCACGTCGTCGTCGAAGCGGAAGCGCAGGATCAGCTGGTTGCTGGCGGCGATTTTCATCAATTGCGCCGGCGTCAACTGATCGATGATGGCGGCCACTTCCTCCGATACGCCGAGCCGGTACAGCGCCTGGGCCTTGTCGGCGCGGATCATGTGCTGCGCGAGCACCAGGTAGGCGAGGTTGACCTCGCGCACTTCCTGCAGCAGCTGTTCGTTGATCACGGGCGGGTTGCTCATTTCTGCCTCCAGAGGGTTGGACCGTCGAAGGTCCGGATTGCGTTGCGAAGTGGGCCCATTCTGGGCGACCTCACCCGCAACGTTGAATCGGGGCATCGCCAAATCAGGTGTCGGAAACAGGGCAGAACTTATGTAGGAATTTCTCCTACACGTTATCTGACAAGGACTTGCGTTGCACCGGCGCGATCGCGCGGCCGCCAGAGCGATGCACGCATGCCCTAAAGCTGGAGGCGCCGGGCGCCGATAAAGGTGGCGAGGCGACGTCGCAAGCGACCGCCAAAGCTTTCTCCCCCGCCCTGCGCGCCGCGCTGACTCCGGTCACCGGCGCGCTTTTTTTTCTAGCGTCGTTTCGATGCGCCGAATTGCCACGCTTCGTGCCCGCTTATCAGCCTGTGTGCCTCTGTACGGCGGCCCCCCAAATGCGGGTCGTTCCTAAAGTCGGTGCGGCCCGACACCGATAAGGCAACTAACGCGACGCCGAAAAGGCGCGCGGACATACCGGCAGGCGCCAGCACGTGAACGGCAGCCGCTTGGGTAAAGGGTCAACCCCAGCCCCTTGATCGGGCTGCAAGTTCAGATACAGAGGAAAAGGAGCTTCAAATGCCACAAATCATCAATACGAATATCCTGTCGATGACGGCTCAGAGCAATCTGAACCAGACTCAGACGTCGCTCGCCACGTCGGTTCAGCGCCTGTCGTCCGGTCTGCGCATCAACAGCGCGATGGACGATCCGGCGGGCCTGGCCATTTCGATGCGGATGGGCTCGCAGGTGAGCGGCATGCAGGTTGCGGTCCGCAACGCCAACGACGCGATTTCGCTGTCGCAGGTCGCCGACGGTACGCTCGGCACGGTCGGCAACATGCTGCAGCAGATGCGCGACCTGGCGGTGCAGGCCTCCAACGGCACCAACGGCTCGGGCGACCTGGCCAACCTGCAGACGGAATTCACGTCGCTTGCCACGGAAATCGGCCGTGAGCTGTCGCAGACCACGTTCAACGGCATCACGGTCCTCGGATCGGGCGCCGGCAGCAGCACCTACCAGGTCGGGGCCAATGCGGGCCAGACGATCACGCTGACCACCACCAACATGGCCAGCAACTCGTCCGTGACCGCGGTGACCAGCGACTCGACCGCGCTCGCCACGGGCGGGACGACTGCCTCAGCCATGATCACGTCGATCGACACCGCGCTGGCGGCGGTCAACACCGAGCGCGCCAAGTACGGTGCCGACGAGGCCGAGTTCCAGAGCGTCATCACCAACCTGCAGACCGGCGTGACCAACCAGTCGGCCGCCGAAAGCCGGATCCGCGATGCGGATTACGCCCAGGAGACCTCGAACCTGACGCGCGCGCAGATCCTGCAACAGGCCGGTACCGCGATGCTGGCGCAAGCCAACGCGCTGCCGCAGTCAGTCCTGAACCTGTTGAAGTAATCCGGCACCCGGGCCGCGCAGCGCGGCCCGATGCCAACAGGCGCCCTCCGAAAGGAGGGCGCTTTTTTTTGACCTTGTCTGGCGCAGGCCCATCCCGTATGCGGGGCTCAAGTCGGCGCATGGGCTGCCGAATCTCAGAGGAGGGCGGTGACCAGGCGTTCCGGTAAGAAGGCTCATGCAAAACATCGGTTCGGTGGGACACCCAATGACGGGCGACGGGCCGGTGGCGCAGACCGCGGCGGGCGCTGCCGTGGGTGCCGAGCCGAAACCGTCCGCAGCGCCGGCGCAGCCGGGGTCGCAGCAGGGGCCGGCCGCTCCGACGCTGGCCGAGCTGAAGGCCGCGGTCGAGCAGGCCAACCGGCAGCTCGATCAGAGTAACCGAGAATTGACGTTTGTTTTCGACGATAACCTGGGACGGATGTTGGTCAAGATTGTCGACACCCGAACCAATACGGTGATCCGGCAGGTGCCGTCCGAGGACATGCTCGCCGCGGCGCGCGCCTTGTCGGGAGCCTCGACGCGCGGCACCCTGCTGCGCGACAAGGCCTGAAAACGAACTGCAAGGGCGGAAGATGACAATCTCGAACACCACCTCCAACTCGCTCGCCTCGCTGCTGTCCAGCACACTGAACGGGGTGAACGGGTCCAACGGCAACAGCTCGAGCAGCTCGTCGCTGACCGGCAGCCCGATCAGCACCGGCCCGATCGACGTGAACACGCTCGTTAGGGAGCTGATGACGGTCGAGTCGCAGCCCCTGACGCAGCTGCAATCGCAGCAGTCAGGCGTGCAGGCCAAGCTGAGCGCATTCGGACAGGTTCAAAGCGCCCTGTCCAGCCTGGACACCGCGATTTCCGCGCTGAAGACAAACTCTGCGTTCACGGCCGCGCAAGCCAGCGTGACCGGCAGCGGCGTGGCCGCGTCGGTGACCGGCACGCCCGCGCCGGGCACTTATTCGATCTCCGTGTCCGGCATCGCGCAGGCGCAGGCGGCCGCTTCGGCCCCCCTGGCCAGCGCCTCCACCGTGGTGGGCACCGGCACGCTGACGATCCAGCTCGGCACGTACAACTCCGGCACCGGCTTCACCGCGCAATCCGGGTCGGGCCCCGTGAACATCACGATCAACTCGAGCAACGACACGCTGGGCGGGATCGCGGCCGCGATCAACAGCGCATCGGCCGGGGTCAACGCCTCGGTGGTCACCGACAACGCGGGCAGCCGGCTGGTGCTGACCTCGAGCAACACCGGCACCGCCAACGAGTTCAAGCTGACGGTGGCCGACTCCGACGGCAACAACACCGACCTGTCGGGACTGTCGCAACTGGCGTTCGATCCCACTGCCACCGTTGGCGCCGGCAAGAACCTGACCCAGACCCAGCCGGCCGCCGATGCCCAGTACAGCATCAACGGACTGCCGCTGACCTCGTCGACCAATTCGATCACGACCGCCATCAGCGGCCTGACGTTGAACCTGACGCAGGCCCCCGCGGCCGGCTCGACCCTGCAGGCGCAGGTCACCGTCGGCACCGACAGCAACGCGGTCAGCACCAGCGTGAACAATTTCATCCAGTCCTATAACAGCCTGGTCAAGCTCGAAAGCAATTTGACCGCCTACAACTCCAGCACCAACACGCCCTCGACCCTGACCGGTGATCCCTCGATGTTCTCGCTCAGCTCGCAGCTGCGCTCGATCCTGGGCAGCCAGATGAGCGGGGTGGCGAGCGGGCCTTCATGGCTGGCCGACGTGGGCGTCGACTTCCAGTCGGACGGCACGTTGAGCCTGAACACCACCAAGTTCGACACGGCCCTGTCCGCCAATGCGACCGGGGTGGCGCAATTGTTTTCGAAGGCGACCGGGACCGGAAGCCAGCAGGGCTTCGCGGTTCGGCTGGCCTCGTCGGTCGAATCGATGCTCTCGCCCACCGGCCTGCTGGGCGGAACGCAGACCAGCCTGCAGTCGACCATGAGCTCGATGAACAAGCAGATCTCGCAGATGCAGGCGCAGCTCACCCAGACCCAGCAGCGGCTGATCACGCAATACAGCAAGTTGAACGCGGACATGGTGGTGGCGCAGCAGAACCAGGTGGCGCTGGCCAACGCCCTGGCGGGACTGCCCGCCTGACCGGCTTTTCCGCGGTTCAACGACCGTTGCCCGGGCTAAACCGCGCGCGCGCTTGCGTCGAAATAGGGGATGGAGTTCGGCAGCCGGGAGGCGCAATTGTCTGGATTCGGAGCAAAGGCCTATCAGAGTATCGCGGTCGCCAGCGCTGTGGGGTCGGCCGATCCGCACCGGATGACGCTGCTGCTGTACGACGCTGCGATCGAAGCGATCCGGCTGGCGCAGGCGCATATGGGAACGCGCCGCATCGCGGCCAAGTGCGAAGCGATCGGCAAGGCGCTGCGCATCGTCGAGGAGGGCCTGAAGGCCAGCGTCGATCGCGACGCCGGTGGCCATCTGGCGGTGAAGCTGGTTTCGCTGTACGACTACATCACGATGCGGCTGCTGCAGGCGAATCTGCGCAACGACCGCAAGGCTTTGGAGGAAGCGTGCACGCTGTTGTCCGACCTGCGCTCGGCATGGGCCCAGATCGGCACCAACGCCTCCCGCGCGAGGGCCGCCTGAATGGCGCCTGACGATGGCAGCGGCTGGCAGCCGGACGCCGGCCATGCGTCGCGCCGCCTGATCGAACGCTACCAGGAGGTCGCACAGCTCAGCCGCGACATGCTGGCGGCGGCACACCGGGAAGACTGGGCCGAGGTCGCGCGCCTGGAGACGCGGTGCCGGCAGCGGATCGAAGGCCTGAAGCGGGCCGCCACCATCGAGCCCCTGAACGCGATCGAACAGCAGCGGCGGATCGAGCTGCTGCGCGACATCCTGCGGGCTGACGCGCAGATCCGCCGGCGCGCCGAGCCGTGGCTGCTCGAGCTGGAGCGCCTGGTCGGAGTGTCGCGCGGCGCCGACCCAACCGATTGACGGCTCGACTGCAAACACCGACGGGACAGGCGCAAAACCATGGACTCCGGAGTGCTCGGGTTGGGGGCGGTGGCGTGGACCGACGCGTGGAATTCGGCGGCGCCCGAGACCGGCCTGCGCCTGCCGGTCGATCCGGCTCGCCTGCTCGAGCTGCTGCGCGGAATGCCGGTGTCGCGCGCGCTGCTGTCCGATCTGCAGCGGGCTGCCTCGGCCGGCCACACGGTCGAGCTGATCGTGTCGCCCGATCACCAGATTGCCGAAATCGCCACCGGAGCGGGCCATTACGTGCTGACGCAGGCCGCCCGCAACGCGGTGCTGGCGGCGCTGGTCGGACGGTTGCCCGCGCCGCCCGCCTCGAACCGGCCCGGGCCGGGCGCAGACCGGTCCGCCTCGATACCGGAGGGCCTGGAACACTCTCGGCCCTGCGCGCCGGGCGTGCTGTGGGCCTCGCCGTCCGTGTCGGCGCGGGATCGGGCCCCGTTCGAATCGATCGCGCTGCCGTGGCTGGGCCCTTCGGCCTATCTGGAGGTTGCCCCGGACGGCTCCGGAACGACGCCGGGCGGCGACGGCCAGGAACCGGCGATGCGGTGCGCGAGGCTGCACCTGGAGCTGCCGCACCTGGGACGGTTCGACGCCGAGATCCGCGTGTGCGGCAGCACGGTGGCTGTTCTGGTCGGTTGCGCCGACCCGGCGATCGTTCAACCGCGGCTGTCCGAGCTGCAGCGCGCGCTGTCGGCCCAGGGCCTCGTGTCCGCACATGTCGGCCTGGGGCCGGCGCCGGGACCCTGATGGCCGACGGCGGGCGCAGCGCAACGAAGGCGCCGCCGCAGGCGGCCGCGCTTCGATACCAGGCCGAAACCGACCGCGCACCGCGCGTGGTCGCCAAGGGTCAGGGCGCGCTGGCCGAGCAGATCCTGAGGCGTGCGCGCGAAAGCGGCGTGCCGATCCATGAATCGCAAGAGCTCGCGGCTGCGCTGATGCAGTTCGAACTGGAGCAGCAGATTCCCGCTGCGCTGTACGTGGCGATCGCGGAGGTGCTGGCCTGGGCCTACCGCCTCGAAGCCGATCGCACGGTCGCGCCGGCCGACCGCCACCCGGACCTGCCACATGTTCGAAGCAAGTGACTGCCTGACTCGCGGCAAGCGTGCGCTCGAGGCGTTGCGTTTCGACGAGGCGCGGCTCGCCTATGCACGCGCGCTCGAGCTGGCGCCCGGGTCGATCGACGCGCTGCGCGGCCTGGGCTATGCACTGTTTCAACTGCGGCGTCTGGCCGAGGCGCTGGAGGCGATCGACAGCGCACTGCGCGTGGATCCGACCGATCTGCTGTCGCGGCTGCTGATGGGACGCCTGTGCCTGAGACTGCAGCAGCCGGCCGCCGCCGAGGCCAATTTCCGGCAGATCCTGCAGCGGATACCGTCGAGCGAGGCGGCCGCTTCGGGTCTGATCGACGCTCTGGTCGCCCAGGGCGGCGCCGACGAAGCCGGCACGCTGTGCGCGGACCTGCTGGCCACGAACCCTGCCTCGGAGGTGGCCCAGCTGGCGGCCGCGCGCCTGGCCGGTTTCCTGTGCCAGCACGAGCGCGCACTGTCGCACTTCGACGAGCTGCTGCGCCTGCGGCCCGCCAACCCGGTGCACCGGTACAACCGCGCGCTGTGCCTGCTTCGACTGGGCCGTTTCGCCGAAGGGTGGCTCGATTACGAGCAGCGCTTTGCGGCCGGCGTGGTCCACCTGCGCTGCCCGGCCACACCGCGCTGGGACGGGCAGCCAGTGGGGCATCTGCTCGTGCTGGCCGAGCAGGGGCTGGGCGATGCGATCCTGTTCGCGCGATTCCTGCGCGACGCGACGATCCGCTGCGAGCGGCTGACCCTGGCCTGCGCGGACTCGCTGGCCGGACTGCTCGGCCGCAGCCTGGGCATCGAATGCGTGTCGGACGACGGGAGCCACTGGCCCGAACACGACGCGCACCTGCCCCTGATGAGCCTTCCGCTGGTGTTGAAGCTGCCCGACGCGAGCGCGGCCCGCCCGGCCTACCTGTCGTGCGATCCGCCGCGGCGCGCGCAGTGGTCCTCGGCCCTGGGCTGCCGGCCCGGTTCGGCTGCGCGGATCGGCATTGTGCACGCGACCTCAGTGGCTCATTCCACCGAGGAAAATCCGTTCACCCGGCGCTCGTGCGCCCCCGCCGATCTGCTTGCGCTGGTGCAGGAAGCGGGATTAGAGGTCTACAACCTGAACCTGGGCCAGGCCGCCGAGGCGGCCCGCAGCCAGCTGCCGGGGCTGCGCGAGCTGCCGCGCCCGATCGAAAGCTTCGAGGACACGGCCGCCGTGATCGGTTGTCTGGATGCGGTGGTCAGCGTGGACACGGCCGGCGCACATCTGGCCGGCGCCATCGGTGCCCCGCTTCAGCTGCTGTTGCCGGCGGCGCCCGACTGGAAGTGGCAGACCCAGTCGGCCGCCGCGCCCTGGTACGAAACGGTCCATCTGGCGCGGCGCCCGCACAGCGGTGGATGGGCCGCCGCCGTCTCGCTCGTGGCCGAGCGCCTGCGCCGGGCCTTGCTCGTGCCGGCCGCTGCCCGCTGAGGGCGGCGCGGCGCTACTGAACGATCCTTGAAAGCGTCGCGTCGACGACGGGTTTGCACACGTCCACGACGCTCATCTCCGCTCTGAATTTTGCGGCGGACAGCTCGCCCGCCCCGCGCCAGCGGCCATCGGCCAGCAGCAGCCTGCACTGCTCGGCCAGGCGTTCCGGACAGTCGGAGTGCAGAAAGCCCCGGTACGGGTTGTCCAGCGGGATCTCTTCCGAAACGACGCACAGCTCCCGTTCGAGCATCTCGGTGATCCGCATGCAGGAGGCAAACCGCGGGTCGACCCCGTTTTCGGTGTCATGCTCGGCGTGAAGATTCAGGTTCAGCCCGATCTTGGCCCGGTCCATCAGCGAGCTCAGGTAGCTCTTCGACAGGTAGCCGACCGGAAAGCCGCGCCCGACGCACAGCACCTCGATGCCCTGCTGACGGAAATGCTCGAGGATCGCGGCGCGGTGCGGGGTCTTGGTGCCGAAGAAGATCACATCGATGTCCTTGGGCGACCGGCGCAGGTAGGCCGGCACTTCGAAGACGTGGCCGACCGGGAAGTAGCGCGAAATGCGCGCGTAGTCCCGGTACTCATGCGCGGTACGCTCCAGCCAGGACCACACGAAATCAGCGCCGCGGGCGAACCGCTCGAACCCGGCCACGCGATTGCGGAAGAAAGCCTGCTTGTCGCCGTCCCACAGCATGCCGTGCTTGCCATACGGGATCGTGCCGCCGACCATCAGCTCGGTCGCGATCACGCCGATCCGGAGCGAATGGCGCTGCTTGAGCTCGAGCACGTGATCGATGAACGCCGTCTCGGGGAAGTATTCGAAGAACACGTTGATCGCGTCGCGATGGATTTCGTCCTGCACCAGCGTGGTCTCGTGGCCGCACTTGCTCAAGGTGGCGCGCATGTAGTCGGTCAGCGGCGACAGGTACTCCCCGGCGCTGGTGGCGCCGTGGTTTTTCATCACGAAGTTGAACCTCATCCGGCATCCTTCCTAGAGCTTCAGAACCAGCTCCTGCCGCTTCGGTGCCGATGCGGTCGCGGTGTGCTTGAACTGCTGCCGGATCCGGGCGTGCTCGGTGAAAATGGCTCCCAGCGACTCCGGACCGATCGCCGCGCAGTTCAGATAGCCCTCGCACAGCCGATAGACGAATTCGGCGCCTTGCTCGGAGAAAACCGAGCTCAGCCGACCGTCGGCATCGAGCCCACCATAGACGACCTGCAGCGCGCTCGCATCGCTGTCGGCGTCGCTGCCGGGTCCCGTCCGCCTCGCCTGGATGCAATCGAGGATGGCGCATTGCCGGGCCGGATTGTCGAGGAGCTTGGGCCAGTCGCAGCCCCGCGCCGGCGCCGCTTGCAGGAAGGTCGGTGCGACCTGCTCGAGCAGCGGCCGCGAAAAGACGGCGGCGGCCTGATCCACGAAGCTGGTAAAGCGCACCGCGAAGGCCGCGTTGCGCAGCGCCAGGGGATGGCTGCGCTGCCCGTCGGGCGACAGCGAAGGCTGCGCCAGCTGAAGGTCCAGCGCGGCCATCAGGTCGAACATCCGGTTGATGTCGTCGCACGCCGCCACCAGGTCGTCGTCGGGGAGCCACACGTAGTCGTACGAGCGCAGCGCCGCGCCCAGATCGCGCAGCGCGCCGCTCAGGGCGGGCCACTTCGCTCCCGGCGCCTTCACCAGCAGGGCCCCCGCAACGGACTGCGGGTAGCGCTGGGGCTTGTCGCCGTGGTAGGCCACCACCAGGTCCCAGTTGCGGCTGCCGCCGGTGGCCAGCCATTGCGGATGCAGCGACGCATCGCCGGCGTGAACGATGACCAGATGGCGTTTGCTCATGGGGATCCTGTGACGGCGGGGGTTGAGCGGGCAGCGCGCATCCGACACGGGCGGCGCCGTCAACGGCTCCTTGCGATGTCGCTCAGCAGATTGCGCACCAGGTACTCCCAGGTGTGCCGGGCATCGATCCCGACCGGACCCTGGTGCGACAGCACCTTCTCGGCGGCAAACCGGATCGACTCGTCGCTGAAGTGATACGGAAAGCATCCGATCGCATCATCGGTGCGAACGTTGAAGTTGTTGGCGATCGGAATCCCCATTGCGAGCGCGCTGACCGCGCGTTCGTTGGTGCCGTGGCCGAAGTTGGGGTCGAAATTGACCAGTCCCGCGTAGTGCTGGCAGATGTGGCTGAACGCGTGGTTGTGGTCGGGATCCGGCTTGCAGAAGCGGAACGACTCGGTGCCGCCCACGTGCTGCTCCCAGTTCTGGCCGTAGAAATCGACCGGCAGCCCGCGCAGCGCGCGCGCCACCTTGACGCGGCGGTAGCGTTTCAGGCACGAGTCGATCGCGCACAGGGCGGTCATCGCCTCGGGCCGCACCAGCGACTGGACCGGCTCGTCGAACGCGTACGCCACCGCGCTCAGCCCGTGCACGATGGTCGTGTGCCGCAGCGCCTCAGCGATGGTGGCGATGCGGCGCGGCTCCAGGCCCCACGGGTTGTTGGCAACGATCGTGCTTTCGAAGTCGTCATGGAATCGCGTGACCGCCAACTCCTTGTTGGCCGAGGCCCAGATCATCAGGCGATCGCCGAACGCCTTGGGTCCGCGGCGCCACGGCGCCGAGTACGCGCCGGTCGGAAAGTAGTGGGCGCGCTGGCCGATCAGCCCGGCGTCGTTGCGCTCCAGGCTGGCGACGTGCAAATTGGGCATCCGCGTCCAGTCGTTCAGGAAATCGCGACAGGACGCAACCCGCACGTAGTCGTACGGCCACGCGTCGATGATGTAGGCCACGAAATCGGTCTTGCCGGCGACTACGCGCCACAGCGGCATCTGATCGATCTGCAGCGTCAGCGGCAGGGTGCCCGTCGTGATCATCAGCTCGACCTGCGGGTCCTGCAGGGTCGGCAGGTGCCGCCGCAGATCCGCATCGTTGATGTTGACGACGTGCGCCTCGTAGCCGTTGCCCTGCAGCGCGGCGGCCAGGCTCAGGGCCATCATGTCGGTGCCGCCGAACGGATGGCTGTTGGTCAGGACGACCGCCTTGGGGTACAGCGTGATCATGGGGCGCATTCCGCCATGGCCGGGCTCGGCTGCAGCAGCCGCCCGATGCTGCGGGCCACCGACTGCAGGCCGATGCCGACCTGCTCGTGCAGCTCGGCGCGGGTGCCCAGCTCGAAGCGGTAGCTGCCCTGCACGCCCAGGTTCAGCACCCGGGCCGAAAGCTGGTGGCGCGCCACGAAGTCGAACATCAATGCATCCAGGCCCCCGCGGCCGGCAAAGCCTTCCTCCAGCGTCACGATGCCCTCGTAGGGCGCCAGCGCCCGCGCCAGCGCCGGCGCATCGAACCCGGTGAGGTTCGTCAGGTCGATCACCCCGACCTCGCGGTGCAGGCCGGCGAACTGCTGGGCCACTTTCAGGGCCGTGTGCACCATGTAGCCGGTGGCCACCAGGCACACCGCCCCGCCCGCGCGGTGCACGTGAAAGCCCACCGACAGGTCGGGCGCCCCCGCCTCGTACAGCACCGGCAGCACCTGCGCATCCAGCCGCAGGTACTTCGGGCCGGCCTGGGCCAGGCACGGGGCCAGCAGCGCGCCGGCGGCCACATGGTCGGCCGGCGAGTAAATGGCCATGTTCGGCAGCGCCCGCATCACCGTCAGATCCTCGTAACACTGGTGGGTCGGACCCGAGACCACGTAGCTGTAGCCGGCCCCCACCCCGATCAGGTTCACGTTCATCGGCCGCAGCGTCGACAGCAGCGCCAGGCTCACCCGGATCTGCTCCAGGCAGCGCATCGTGATGAACGGGGCAATGGCGTAGGCAAACACCTTGTAGCCTTCCAGCGCCAGCCCGGCCGACACGTTGATCAGGTTCTGCTCGGCAATGCCCACATTGATGAAGCGGCCCGGAAACTGCCCCCGCATCCGGTCCAGCACCGGCGAGCCAAAGTCGGCACAGGTGAAAAAGATGTCCTGGTCCCGCCCCATGGCCTGCAGCAGCTGCTCCAGCAGCGCATCGCGCATCGCGATCGGCCGCATCGTCATGGCTGCTCCAGCAACCGGTCCAGCAGCTCCGGCTTCGGATTCATCACGTGGCACAGCGGGGCATCCTCCAGGTCCGGCACCCCGTGCCCCTTGCGGGTGCGGCACACCAGCGCCTTCGGTCCCGCCCCGCTTTGCTCCTTCATCCGCAGCAGCGCCTGCTGCACGGCCACCACGTCATGGCCGTCGACCTCGCCGCAGTCCCAGCCGAAGGCGGCCAGCCGGCTGGTCAGCGCCCCGTGCGTGACGATCTGGTCGGTGTGCCCCAGCATGCTGATGCGGTTGTCGTCCACCACCAGGTTCAGGTTCCCCAGCCGGTGGTGCGAGGCGAACATGATCGCCTCCCAGTTGGCCCCCTCGTGCAGCTCACCGTCCCCCGTGACCACGAAGACGCTGCGATCGCTGCCGCGCCGGTTCAAGGCCAGCGCCACCCCGGTGGCCACCCCCAGCCCATGGCCCAGCGACCCGTTGACCGTCTCGTAGCCCGGAATCACCGGATCCGGAATGCCCCCCAGAATGCCCCCCGCCTGGCACACGCGCGAGAGCTCCTGCGCCGGGAAAAACCCCAGATCGGCCAGGATCGGGTACATGCACACCGAGCCGTGTCCCTTGCTGATGATGCAGCGGTCGCGCTGCGGCGCCAGCGCAGCGGCCGGATCGAACCGCAGCACGCCCCCGTAATACAGCGCCACGAAAATCTCCACCGCCGACAGCGACGAGGCCAGCCGCGTCTCCGGCGCCTGCCGGTGCACCCGCAGCGTCTCGCGCCACACCCAGTGTGCCTTCTCGCGCAGCTGCGCCGGCGCCAGCACCGCTCGCTGCGCC
>Ga0307479_10003788_pt1 | contig 13820 bp, 18 predicted proteins | sample atmos_gasesECM4C_FD_203743 | JGI IMG/M metagenome (GOLD analysis project Ga0307479, IMG submission 203743) | Hardwood forest soil microbial communities from Morgan-Monroe State Forest, Indiana, United States - atmos_gasesECM4C_515 | ecosystem: Environmental > Terrestrial > Soil > Temperate...
TGGGAACGTTCCTGGTGCGCTCGGGCGTGCTTACGTCGGTGCACGCGTTCGCGACCGATCCGGCGCGCGGCGTATTCATTCTCACCTTCCTCGCGCTCGTCGTCGGCGGCTCGCTGGCACTCTTCGCCTGGCGCGCGGGCAAGGTGGGGCTGGGCGGGATATTCGGCGTCGTCTCGCGCGAGTCCTCGCTGCTCGCCAACAATATCCTGCTCATCGTCGCGATGGCGAGCGTGCTCCTCGGAACGCTCTATCCCCTGTTTCTCGACGCGCTCAATCTCGGCAAGATTTCGGTTGGGCCGCCGTACTTCGACGCGGTCTTCTATCCTTTGCTCGCGCCGGCCGTTTTCCTGATGGGCATCGGGCCGGTGGCGCGCTGGAGGCATGCGTCGCTGCCCGACCTCTGGACGCGGCTGCGCTGGGCATTCGCGGTGGCGATCGCCGCGGCCGTCGCCCTGCCGTTCACGCTCGGCCGTTGGTCCCAGCTCGTCGCGGCCGGATTGTTTCTCGCGTTGTGGATTGCAGCGACGACCGTCGTCAATCTGCGCGGACGGCTTGCAAGCTCGCATCGAACGGGTCTCGTCGCCAAGCTTGCCGCGAACCCGGCCTCCTATTACGGCATGCTCGTGGCGCACCTCGGCGTTGCGGTATTCATCGCCGGCGTCACGCTGGTCAAGGGTTACGAAATCGAGCAGGACGTCCGCCTCGACGTCGGGCAGAGCGTCGCGGCGGGCGGTTACGACTTCAAGTTCCTCGGCGTACGGCCCGGCCCGGGCCCGAACTATCGTGCGCTGACCGGCACGGTCGAGGTGCGCAAGGACGGCCGCCTCCTCGAGACGCTAAAGCCGGAGAAGCGCATCTACAACGCGTCGGGACAGACGATGACCATCGCCGCGATCGATGTCGGCGTGCTCGGCGATCGCTACGTGTCGCTCGGCGAGCCGCTCGACGCCGACGCGGCCGACGGTGCATGGAGCGTGCGCATCTATCTGAAGCCTTTCATCGATTGGATCTGGGGGGGCGCGTTCCTGATGGCGCTCGGGGGTTTGGCGGCGGTTTCGGACCGCCGCTATCGATTGGCGATGAGGCGAAGGGCCGCGCCCGCCGTCGCGGAATCGGGCGTAGCGGCGCCGGGTGATTGACGGAGGCAGAACCGTTGAAAGCCGTTCGCTGGTCGATCCCGCTCGGAATCTTCGTGGTCCTCGTCGCGTTCCTCTGGGTCGGCTTGAGTCGCGATCCGCGCGAAGTTCCTTCGCCGCTGATCGGCAAGCCTGCGCCGGCGTTCCGCCTCGCCAAGCTGCATGCCCCGAGCGAGACGTTGGCGACCGCCGATCTCAAGGGCACGGTGTGGCTGCTCAACGTGTGGGCATCGTGGTGCGTGTCCTGCCGCGTCGAGCACCCGTTGCTCGTTCAGCTCGCGCAATCCGGCATCGTTCCCGTGTACGGCCTCGACTACAAGGACAAGCCGGACGACGGGCGCGCGTGGCTCGCGCAGCACGGCAATCCTTATACGACGTCGATCGTCGATCGCGATGGACGCGTCGGCATCGACTACGGAGTGTACGGCGTGCCCGAGACTTTCCTGATCGACAAGGCGGGCATCGTGCGCTACAAGCAGATCGGGCCGCTCACGCCCGAGGCGCTAAAGGACAAGATCCTGCCGCTGGTGCGCGAGCTGCAGCGATGATTGCGCAGGTCGTGATTGCGCTGCTGATGCTCACCGGCGCCGCGGCCGCAACCAAGATGGATCCAGTGCCGCCAGGCGGCGCCAATGCGCCCGGCATGAGCGCGCTCGACGTCAGGTTGAAGCGCCTGGAAAGCGAGCTCCGTTGCCTCGTGTGCCAGAATCAGACGCTCGCCGATTCCAATGCCGACCTCGCCGACGATCTTCGCCGCGAGGTGCGCACGCTCGCGCTCGCGGGCAAGAGCGACGACGAAATCAAGACGTATCTGGTTGCGCGCTACGGCGACTTCGTGCTTTACAACCCGCCTATGAAACCCGTGACTTGGATGCTTTGGTTTGGACCGTTCGCGCTGCTCGCCGGCGGCGGCGCAGCGTGGTGGGTCGTGTTGCGCCGGCGCGCGCGCGCCGCGGGATCGGCCGCACCCGACGAGGCGCAGGCACGCGGTCGCAAGTTGCTCGACGACGAGGACGATACCAAACCGTAGGTGCGACTAATTCGCACGCAACGTGACCGGCCGCTGCGGCTGGATAAATCCGGTCCTACAAGCTCCGGCCGCACTTCCAGCAGAGCTCGAAATTCGCGGGATTGTCTTCTCCGCAGCCGGGGCAGCGCACGCTACCGGTCTTGCTGCGTTCCGACTGCATCGCGGCGAGAACGGCTTCAGCGCGCGGCCGGTCGCTCGCGCGGTCGAGCCAAACCTGCGGCTGCGCAACGTCGGGCGGAACGTCGCCGACGATGCTCTGCATATGCTCGTTGAAGACGTGCGCAGTGATTCCCGCGTGCTGCAGGCGATGCAGCAACAGGTAGGCATCGAAGCGGTTGACGGCGATGTAGAAACGCTCCATGTTGCGCGCCAAATGGCCCGCTATGATCGCGGCATGTCGTGGCCAGCAATGTGTCAGCCGCGATTGCCCGCGTCAACCCCAGCGCGCGACTCTGCCGCCGCGCACAATGCCCGTGCAGGGATTCGCGCCGACGGCGTACGCGAGCTCGGCCGGGCTGCCGATATCCCACAGCACGAGGTCCGCCCGTGCGCCGGATTCGAGCCGGCCACGGTCGGTCAAGCCGAGCGCGCGCGCGGCGTTCCGAGTGACTCCGGCCAGAGCTTCATCCGGCGTGAGCCGGAACAGCGTGCAGGCCATGCTGAGCATGAGCAGCAGCGAAGTGACCGGCGAGGTACCCGGATTGCAGTCGGTGGCGATCGCCATCGGAATGTCGTGCGCGCGCAGGTGCGCGATCGGCGGTAGACGCGTCTCGCGCAGGCAATAGAACGCGCCGGGCAGGAGCACGGCGACGGTACCCGCGCGCGCCATGGCGCTGATGCCGATATCGTTCGCGTGCTCGAGGTGATCGGCCGACAGAGCTCCGAACTCGGCGGCCAACCCCGCCCCGCCACTGTCGGACAGCTGGTCCGCGTGCAGCTTGACGCGCAGGCCCGCCGCACGCGCCGCCGCGAAGACCCGCCGCGTGTCTGCGGGCGAAAAGGCGATCCTCTCGCAAAACGCGTCGACGGCGTCGGCGAGTCGGTCGCGCGCCGCCGCCGGAATGATCTCCTCACAGATCAGCGCGATGTAGTCGGCGGCGCGGTCGGAATACTCGGGAGGGAGGACATGCGCGGCGAGCAGCGTGGTCTGGACGTGGACGTCGCTAGAGGCGGCGAGCCGCCGCGCGGCACGCAACATCTTGAGCTCGTTGGCGAGATCGAGTCCGTAGCCGGATTTGATCTCGACGACGGTTACGCCTTCGTCGAGCAGCCGCCCGAGGCGTGGCGCGGCGGTACGAATCAGCGCCTCTTCGGACGCCGCGCGCGTCGCCCGGACCGTCGCCAGGATGCCCCCGCCCTCGCGGGCGATGTCTTCGTAGCTCGCGCCGTGCAGACGCTGCTCGAATTCGTGCGCTCGATTGCCCGCGTAGACGAGGTGCGTATGGCAATCGATCAGCCCCGGCGTCAGCCACCCGCCCTTGCCGTCGAGCTCGGTTCGCGCCTTGAACCCCGGAGGAAGATCCCTGCGCGCGCCCACCCATACGATCGCGCCGCCGTTTGTCGCAAGCGCGCCGTCGCGTATCGCGCCGCAATCCGGTCCGCCCGCCATCGTCGCGAGATCGGCATTGACGACGAGAAGATCGCATTCGGTCATGGGCGTGTCCCCACGCTCGCGGCTGTCACCGCTGTGCTGAGCGGGCGCGACGCGCGCCTCGGGGGCGGCCCTGCGGCGCTCACGCGAGCAGCCGTTTCATGGTGTGGCGATACCGCACGAGGATCGCCTCTTCGTCCGCGTGGTGGCCCTCTCCGATCACCCATCGTCCCGCAACCATCACGTCGCGGACGATCTGGCGACCGGGCCCGAAGATCGCGGCGTCGAGCACATCCTGTGCCGCGTGCTCCACCAGCGCCGGATCGTCGCCGTTGAGCACCACCAGGTCGGCGCGACTTCCGACGGCTATGGCGCCGACGGGCTGTGACAGCGCCTGCGCGCCTCCGGCCAGCGCCGTCTGATAAAGGACGAGCCCGCTCGATTCTCCGTCGCGGGCAAGGACGTTGCGTTTCCGCAGCGCCAGCCGCTGCGTCGCTTCGACCAGACGCAGCTCGAGGAAAGGATCGACGCCGACATGGCTGTCCCCGCCGATGCCCAGCCGCCCGCCGGCCGCCAGGTAGGCCACCGTCGGGAACACGCCGTCACCGAGATCCGCTTCGGTGCTCGGGCATAGACCGACGACGGCGCCTGTCGCGGCGAGGTTTCGCGTTTCCTCGGGTGTCACGTGTGTCGCGTGCACGATGCACCACTGCGCATCGATCGGTGCGTGCTCGAGCAGCCATTCGACGGGGCGCGCGCCGCTCCAGGCAATGCAATCATCGACCTCCTTCACTTGCTCCGCGGCGTGGATATGGATCGGCGCGCCATCGAGCCTCGTGCGCGTGAAAGCGACGATCTCGTCGAGCTCGCCAGGCGTGACCGCGCGCAGACTGTGCGGCGCGATCCCGAGCCTCTGCCACTTCCTGTCCGCCAGCGCGTCGACGAGCCGGAGGAAGCTGCCGGTGTCGTGGATGAACCGCCGTTGCGCCGGCATCGGCGCCGAGCCACCGAAATCGGAGTGCGCGTAGAACACCGGCAGCAGCGTCAGTCGGATGCCGGCCGCCGCGGCGGCAGCGCGGATGCGAATAGCCATCTCGCCTGCGTCGGCGTAGGGCCTCCCCGCAGGGTCGTGATGCAGATAATGAAACTCGCCGACCGCGGTATACCCGGCTTTCAACAACTCGAGATAGAGCTGCGCCGCGACGGCTTCCTGATCGTCCGGCCCGATCCGCTCCAGAAAGCGATACATCTCGGTGCGCCACGTCCAGAAATTATCCGCGCTCGGTCCGCCGCGCTCCGTCAGCCCTGCGAGCGCGCGCTGGAAAGCATGCGAATGCACATTGGGCATGCCGGGAATGAGGGGGCCCTGCACGCGCTCGGCGTCATCCGGCGCGGCAAAGGCGGCATCGACGGCCAGGATCGAGCCGTCCGCGCCGATATCGACGACGACATCGTGCGCCCAGCCCATCGGCAGCAGCGCATCGCGGGCAAAGAGTTTCATGGTGGTCGCCGGGCCTCCCGTCCCGCGCATTTAACGATTCGTACGACGTCGTCGCGCAGCGTCCCGGGCACCATTATGCCGCGCAGGCAGCGTTGACACGACAGCAGTCCTTACCCACCATGGAGCCATGCTTCGCCTCAGGCTGCCCGCAGTCGTATTCCTCGCGGCCGTGCTTGGCGGGTGCGTTATCGTCCCCGAGCGGCAGTACGCGCTGGTCCTCGACCCCGGCGGCACGGTCACGCAGCGCTGGTTGACATGCGCGGATCCCGCCCCTCCGGCGATCGAGGGGGCCGGCGCGCTCGACGCGCACGCCGTGCGCATCGCGTCATGGAATCTGCACAAGCAGATCGATGCCGGTTGGGAAGCAGAGTTGGGCCGTCTCGTCGGTAAGAGCGACGTGCTGCTGTTGCAGGAGGTCGGGCTCGCTCCCGACCTGCGTGCCACCATCGAGCAAGGCGGCCTCTCCTGGGTGCTCGCAAGCTCGTTCGCGTACGCGGGCGCCGAGTTCGGCGTCCTCACGGCGACGCGGGTGGCGCCGGTGGCAGCCTGCACCCTGCGCGCCTACGAGCCTTTGCTCGGGATTCCGAAATCGGCGTTGATCACGTATTTCCGGGTCGAGGGGCACGATGCGATGCTCGCCGTCGCCAATCTTCACGCCATCAATTTCACTCCGGGGACGACGGCCTACTCCGCGCAGCTCGATGCGCTCGGCGATGTGCTCGCGGCGCACCGCGGACCAATCGTCATCGCCGGCGACTTCAACACGTGGAGCGACGATCGCGACGCCGTCGTGCGCGCGCTCGTGGCGCGGCTTTCACTCGCGCCGGTCGCGTTCGCCAGCGACGTCCGACGGCGTTTCTTGGGGCGCGTTTTCGACTGGGTCTACGCCCGCGGCGTCGACGTGGTCGACGCGTCCGCGTGGAGCGTGACTTCGTCCGACCACAACCCGTTGCTCGTCACGCTGCGCGTCCGCTGATGGCGAGCCGCCACCGCCACGCGTCGGCGCAGATCGCGTCGAGGTCGCGGCGGGCGCGCCATCCTAGCTGTGCGTTGGCGCGCGCGGCGTCCGCGTAATAGATCGCAACATCACCCGGCCGTCGAGCCACGACGCGACGCGGCAGCACTCTGTCGCAGGCGCGTTCGAAGGCAGCGATGACTTCCAGCACCGAATAGCCGCGGCCGATGCCCAGATTGAGCGTCGACACACCGGCGTGCCTTTCGAGATGCGCAAGGGTTGCCACATGGCCCTCGGCTAGGTCGCTGACGTGGATATAGTCGCGCACGCCGGTTCCATCCGGCGTCGCATAATCGTCGCCGAACACATCGATGCGCGCCCGACGACCAACCGCCACTTCACCAAGGAGCGGCAAAAGGTTGGTAGGCGTTCCCCTCGGCGCCTCGCCGATCTCGGCGGACGCATCGGCGCCCGCGGGATTGAAATAACGCAGCAAGCCGATGCGCCATGAAGCATCTGCGGCGGCAATGTCTTCGAGCATCACCTCAACCGCGCGCTTGGTGCGTCCGTAGACGCTTGCGGGCTTGAGCGGCGCGTCCTCGGCGACCGGATTTCTCTCCGGCTGGCCGTACACCGTCGCCGACGAGCTGAATATGAGTGTCTTCACGCCTGCCGCCGCCATCGCCTGCGCCAAGGCGATGGCGCCACCGACATTGTTGTCGTAATACGCAAGCGGCTGCGCCTCGCCGTCGCCGACCGCCTTGAAACCGGCGCAATGGACGACGGCATCGACCGCGTGCATGGCAAACGTGCGCGCGAGCGCGGGACGATCGCGTACGTCGGCGGTCACCAGGGGCACCCGGCGTCCGGTCAGCCGCCGCAGCCGGGGCAGCACGGCTTCGGTGCTGGTGGCGAAGTTGTCGAGGACGATGGGATCATCGCCCGCGCGCGCCAGCTCGACGACGACATGCGAGCCGATGAAGCCGGCGCCGCCGGTGACGAGAACCGTGCGTCCCATACAGTTATCTTACGTGGCGCACCTTACATGACGCCGACAACGCGCACGCCTGGACATGAAAAAGCCGGGCTTGCGGCCCGGCTTTCGCGTAGCGCAGAATCACGTTACGCCGTGGCCTTGCCTTTTTTCGCCGTCTTCGTCTTCTTCGCGGTCTTGGCGGTCTTCGCGGTCTTGGGCGTCTTCGTTGCCTTGGCGATCTTCTTTGCCTTGGCGGTTTCCGCGGCCTTGTCGGTCTTCGCCGGCTTCCCTGCCTTGGTGCCCTTGGCCGGTTCGCCCTCGTTCTGGCCTTCGGCGACGTGCTCGGGCCGGTCCATCAGCTCGACCAGCGCCATCGGCGCGTTATCGCCGACGCGAAAGCCGAACTTGAGAATGCGCAGATAGCCGCCGGGACGCTTGGCGTAGCGCGGGCCGAGCTCGCTGAAAAGCTTGTAGACGACGTCCTTGTCGCGCAGCCGGTCGAACGCCAGCCGGCGATTTGAGAGCGTCGGGGACTTGCCGAGCGTAATCAGCGGCTCGGCCACGCGACGAAGCTCCTTCGCCTTGGGAAGCGTGGTCCTGATCGCCTCGTGCGTCAGCAACGAATTGGTCATATTCCGCAGCATCGCGAGCCGATGGCTGCTCGTGCGGTTGAGTTTGCGCAGTCCGTGACGATGACGCATCTTTTTCCCTTACGGCCGGTCGAGGTTCGGCGGCGGCCAGTTCTCGAGCTTCATCCCCAGCGACAGCCCACGCGAAGCCAGCACTTCCTTGATTTCGTTCAGCGACTTGCGACCGAGATTCGGCGTCTTCAAGAGCTCGGTCTCGGTACGCTGGATCAGGTCGCCGATGTAGTAGATGTTCTCCGCCTTGAGGCAGTTGGCCGAACGCACGGTGAGCTCGAGGTCATCGACCGGACGCAGCAGGATCGGATCGACCTGCGGCATCGAGCGCTGCTCGATCGGCGCCTCGGTCCCCTTGAGGTCGGCGAAGACGCCGAGCTGCTCGACGAGAATGCTCGCCGCGTAGCGGATCGCCTGCTCGGGCTCGATGACACCGTTGGTCTCGATGTCCATGACCAGCTTGTCGAGGTCGGTGCGCTGCTCGACGCGCGCGCTCTCGACCGAATAGCTCACGCGGCGCACCGGCGAGAACGACGCGTCGAGAAGGATGTTGCCGATGCTCCGCCCGCCCTCGGGCTTGATGCGCACCGTCGCGGGTTGGTAGCCGCGGCCCTTTTCGACCTTGATCTCCATCTCGATCTTGCCGCCCGCGGTCAAGTGGGCGATGAGGTGATCGGGATTGATGATCTCGACATCGTGATTGGGCTCGATGTCGGCCGCCGTCACCGGCCCTTCGCCGGTCTTGGCGAGCTTCAGTGTGACGTGGTCGCGATTGTGCAGCTTGAGCACGACACCCTTGAGATTGAGCAGCACGTCGACAACGTCTTCCTGGACGCCGTCGAGAGCCGAGTACTCATGCAGCACACCGGTGATCTTGACTTCGGTCGGCGCGTAACCGGGCATCGACGACAGCAGCACGCGCCGCAGCGCGTTGCCCAGCGTATGGCCGTAGCCGCGCTCGAACGGCTCCATCACGACCTTGGCGTGAAACGGCGACGTGCTTTGCACGTCGATGATGCGCGGTTTCAAGAAAGCATTGCTCTGCATGCGGTGTCCTTAGTGCGAAATCCTGCCGGATCGCGGGCCCAACCCGTTTATTTCGAATAAAGCTCGACGACGAGGCTCTCGTTGATGTCCTGGCCGAATTCGGAGCGGTCGGGCGCGCCCTTGAACGTGCCAGCCATCTTCTTCACGTCGACCTCTACCCACGATGGGAAGCCGATCTTCTCGGCGAGCTGCAGCGCATCGACGATGCGCAGTTGCGTCTTGGCGCCTTCCTTGACCGCGACGACGTCGCCGGCCTTGACGATCGCCGACGGGACGTTGACGATCTTGCCGCCGACCGTCACTGCGCGATGCGACACGAGCTGCCGCGCCTCCGCCCGCGTCGAGCCGAAGCCCATGCGGTAGACGACGTTGTCCAGCCGCGATTCGAGCAGACGGAGCAGGTTATCGCCGGTCGAGCCCTTGCGTTGCGCAGCCATGGTGAAATAGCGCTGAAACTGTCGCTCGAGCACCCCGTACGTGCGCCGCAGCTTCTGCTTTTCGCGCAGCTGCTTGCCGTAATCGGACATCCGCATCCCGGACTTCACGCCGTGCTGGCCGGGCTTGGAGTCGAGCTTGCACTTCGAATCGAGCGACCGGCGCGCGCTTTTCAGGAACAGGTCGGTGCCTTCCCTTCGCGCCAGCTTGCATTTAGGTCCGATGTATCGAGCCACTTTTAGTCTCCCGGTCGCATTAAATCCGGCGCCGCTTCGGCGGCCGGCAGCCGTTGTGCGGAACCGGCGTCACGTCGGAGATGCTGGTGATCTTGAGGCCGAGCGCGTTCAACGCCCGCACTGCCGATTCGCGCCCGGGCCCCGGGCCCTTGATCCGCACTTCCAGATTCTTGACGCCGCATTCCTGCGCCGCCTTCCCCGCGGCCTCGGCGGCCACCTGCGCCGCGAACGGCGTCGACTTGCGCGAGCCCTTGAAGCCGGCACCGCCGGACGTCGCCCACGACAACGCATTGCCCTGGCGGTCGGTGATCGTGATGATCGTGTTGTTGAACGACGCGTGAATGTGAGCGATCCCTTCGGATACGCTCTTCTTCACCTTCTTCCGAACGCGCGCCGCCGCCGTAGGCTTGGTGGGTTGCTGTGCCATTGTTCGTTCCTATCAGGTCTTCGCCGTGGTCGGACGGTTGAGCGCGATCTGCTTGGCCTTGCGCGGTCCCTTGCGCGTGCGCGCGTTGGTGCGCGTCCGCTGGCCACGCACCGGCAAACCCTTGCGGTGGCGAACACCGCGGTAGCAACCGAGATCCATGAGCCGCTTGATGCTCATCGTCACCTCGCGGCGGAGGTCGCCCTCGACCGTGTAGCGCGCGACCAGCTCGCGCAGCTTGTCCATCTGCCCGTCGGAAAGATCCTTGATCTTGGCGGAATACTTCACGCCTCCGGCGTCGCAGATCAGACGCGCGCGCGACCGACCGATGCCGTAGATCGCCGTCAGCGCGATCTCCGCGTGCTGATGATTCGGTATGTTGACGCCCGCTATGCGTGCCATTTTGCTAGCCCTTGGTCCGGTTCAAACGCCTAACCCTGCCGCTGCTTGTGGCGCGGGTTCGTGCATATCACGCGCACGACGCCCTTGCGGCGAATGATCTTGCAATTGCGGCAAATCTTCTTTACCGATGCCATTACTTTCATGTCAGCCTCGTTGCCATCGCTACTTCGCGCGGAAAATGATCCGCGCCCGGGACAAGTCGTACGGCGTCAAGTCCACCGTCACCTTGTCGCCCGGCAAGATCTTGATGTAGTGCATCCGCATCTTCCCGGAGATATGACCGAGTACCACGTGGCCGTTCTCCAGCTTCACCCGGAACGTCGCGTTCGGCAACGTTTCCAGGACTTCTCCCTGCATCTGTATCGTCTCTTCCTTCGCCATCCGCTTCGTCGCTTTAGCGCGTCGGGAGTCCGCCCTTGAAGTTTGCCTTCTTAAGCAGGCTCTCGTACTGCTGCGACATCAGATAGGCCTGCACTTGCGTCATGAAATCCATCGTCACGACCACGATGATCAGGAGCGACGTGCCACCGAAGTAGAAGGGCACGTTCTTCCAAGCGATCAGGAAGTTCGGGATGAAGCACACGACCACGAGGTACATCGAGCCGATCAACGTCAGGCGCAGCGTGATCTTTTCGATGTATTTCGCGGTCTGGTCGCCGGGACGATAGCCCGGGATGAACGCGCCGCTCTTCTTCAGGTTCTCCGCGGTGTCCTTCGGATTGTACTGAAGCGCCGTATAGAAGAAGCAGAAGAAAATGATCGCGGCCGCGTACAGGATCTCGTGCACGGGCTGGCCGGGAGCGAGCGTTGCCGCGAGGTCGCGCAGCCAGATCGTGTGCTCGCTCGAGCCAAACCACGTCGCCACGGTCGCCGGAAACAGGATGATCGACGATGCGAAAATCGGCGGGATCACGCCCGCCATGTTGAGCTTGAGCGGAAGAAAGGACTGCTGACCCGCATAGACGCGGTTGCCGACCTGGCGCTTGGCGTAGTTGACCTGGATCTTGCGCAGCGCGCGCTCGACGAAGACGACGAACGCGGTAACCACCACGACCAGCGCCGCAATGCCGATCACCAGCAGCACCGAGTACGCGCCGGTGTTGACCTGCTCGAGGGTCTGGCCGATCGCGCGCGGCAGACCCGCTGCAATGCCGCTGAAGATGATGAGCGAAATGCCGTTGCCGAGACCCCGCTCGGTGATCTGCTCGCCTAGCCACATCAGGAACATCGTTCCGGTAACCAGCGTGACCGCCGAAATAAGCCGGAACGCAATCCCCGGATCGACCACCAATCCGGGTTGCGACTCGAGGGCGATCGAGATGCCCAGGGCCTGGAAGAACGAAAGGCCGAGCGTCGCGTAGCGCGTGTATTGCGTGATCTTGCGCCGCCCCGCCTCGCCTTCCTTCTTCAGCGCCTCGAGCGTGGGAACAACCACCGTGCACAGCTGCATGATGATCGAAGCCGAGATATACGGCATGATTCCCAGCGCGAAGATCGAGAAGCGCGATAGCGCGCCGCCCGAGAACACGTTGAACAGACCCAGGATGCCGCCCTGTTGCCCGCGGAACAGCTCGTCGAGCACGGACGCGTTGATGCCCGGCACGGGGATATGGGTGCCGATCCGGTAGACGACGAGCGCGCCGAGCAGGAACAGCAGACGCTTCTTCAGGTCCGCGTACTTGGTTCCGCTCTTTTGCGCCGGGTTGAAGGTGGCCAACGTCAGTCCTTGGTCTTCGGTTGCGCCGGGGTCTTCTCGGATTTCCCGGCCTTGTCATCTTTCGGAGCCTTCTCGGCCTTCGCGGTCTTTTCGGTCTTCCCGCCCTTCTCGGCCTTGGCAACGGGCTCGGCTTGCGCGGTCTTCTGCCAGGCCTTCTCGACCTTCGCCTTCTCGGGTCTGACTGGCTCGTTCGCCATGCTTCCACCCGCGGCCTCGATCGCCGCGCGCGCGCCCTTGGTTGCCGCCAGGCCGGAGAGCTTCACCGCCTTCTCGAGCTTTCCGGTCTTGATCACCTTCGCCGTCTTCGCGGCCGCCGGCACCACCCCCGCGGCTTTCAGCGCCAGGATGTCGATATCGGCGATCGGCAGCTTGGCGAGGTCCGACAGGCGTACCTCAGCCGTGTCGTTGGACAGGTGCGACACGAAGCCGCGCTTCGGCAGGCGGCGCTGCAGCGGCATCTGGCCGCCTTCGAAGCCGACCTTGTGGTAGCCGCCGGCGCGCGACTTCTGCCCCTTGCTGCCGCGCCCGGCCGTCTTGCCCAGGCCGCTGCCGCTGCCGCGCCCGACGCGGCGTCGCGCTTGCTTGCTGCCGGCGGCGGGCTTGATCGTGTTCATTCGCATTGCGCTGTCCTGACCGTTGTGCCTGTTCGTCAGCCCTGCCCCTGGCCGCCTTCGCTGACCCGGAGCATGTAGCCGACCTTGCCAATCATGCCGCGCACCTGCGGCGTGTCGTCAAGCTCGACCGTGTGGCTGCGCCATTTCAGGCCGAGGCCGCGCACGGTCGCGCGATGGGTGTCCTTCTTGCCGCGCAAGCCCTTGATCAGCGTGATCCTGAGCTTTCCTAATTGCTTGTTCCCAGCCACGATTTCAAGCCTCCGTCAGCTGTTCGACCGTCATTCCGCGCTTGCCCGCAATGTCCGCAGGCGCGTTGCCGTTCTGCAACGCGTCGAGCGTCGCCCGTACGACGTTGTACGGATTGGTCGGCCCGTGGCATTTGGCCAGGATGTTGGTCACGCCGACGACTTCGAAGACCGCGCGCATCGGGCCGCCGGCGATGATGCCGGTACCCTCCGACGCGGGCTGCATGAAAACCCGGGTCGCGCCATGGCGCCCTTGAACTGCGTGGTGCAGCGAGCCGCTTTTCAAGCGCACCTTGATCATCCTCCGCCGCGCCTCTTCCATCGCCTTCTGAACCGCGACCGGGACTTCCTTCGCCTTCCCCTTGCCCATGCCGACCCGCCCGTCGCCGTCGCCGACAACCGTCAACGCGGCGAAAGCCAGGATACGGCCGCCCTTCACCACCTTCGTGACGCGGTTGATACTGATCATCTTCTCGCGCAGCCCGTCGCCCCGATCGTCCTGCTGTTGCCGGTTCTGCTGCTGCCTGCCCATCGGCTTTGCCATGTTCGATCTCGTCCGTTTTTGTGGCGCTAGAACTTCAACCCGCCTTCGCGGGCGGCGTCGGCCAGCGCCTTAACGCGACCGTGATATTTGAATCCCGAGCGGTCGAAGGCAACCGCCTCGATGCCCGCGGCCTTCGCCTTCGCGGCGATGCGCTTGCCGACGACGGTCGCGGCCGCGCGATTGCCGCCGTTCTTCAGGTCCTTGCGCACGTCGGCCTCGAGCGTCGAGGCGCTGACGAGCACCCGGTCACCGGACGGCGCGATGATCTGCGCGTAAATATGGTGGCTCGACCGGCCGACGACCAGCCGGTGCGCGCGTTGCTCGGC
>Ga0307479_10003789_pt1 | contig 13816 bp, 12 predicted proteins | sample atmos_gasesECM4C_FD_203743 | JGI IMG/M metagenome (GOLD analysis project Ga0307479, IMG submission 203743) | Hardwood forest soil microbial communities from Morgan-Monroe State Forest, Indiana, United States - atmos_gasesECM4C_515 | ecosystem: Environmental > Terrestrial > Soil > Temperate...
TCACCTCCACCGGCGTTTTATCGAGCGCGACCGCGAGATCGCGCACCGTCTCAAAGGTCGCCTGCGAGGTGGCCAGCCCGCGAATTACTTCCACCAACTTCATCACGGGCACGGGATTGAAGAAGTGCATCCCGATCATCTGCTCGGGCCGTTTGGTCAATGCGCCGATTTTGGTGATCGAGATGGACGAAGTATTGGAAGCCAGGACGATCTCGGGTCGCGCAATGCGGTCGAGGTCGCGGAAGATTTCGGCCTTGATTTCGAACTTCTCGGTCGCGGCCTCGATGATGAAATCGCAGTCCACCAGTTTCGTGCGGTCGAGCACGGGCGTGATTCTTTGCCGTGCAGCGGCTTCCTGCTCCGCCGTGATTTTCGCTTTGCTAGCCTCACGGGCCAGGTTTCTTGCAATCATATCGAGCGCGCGATCGAGAAAACGCTGCTCGACGTCGTACAGCGCCACCGCGTATCCGCTGCGGGCGAAGACATGGGCGATCCCGTTGCCCATCGTGCCTGCACCCACCACGCCCACTCGCTTGATCTGCATCCAATGTCACTCCGGCCGCTGTAAGGGAACCAAAAAGTCTAACAGAACCGGCAGTCAGCACTCAGCGGAGAGGCCGCGCCTTGAACACCAGTCCGCGCGAAAAGTTGCGCACCCGCATAAACATTGGCCTTCAGACTAGTTTCAGAATCGGACGCCCAAGTCACGAATACCTGAGCAAGGCATCACCGGGTCCCCCGACCGCATCCCAACTGAACAGATACCGGAAGCAGTGCCGGTGATGGAGGTGGATATGCGGCGACAAAAGAAGATGGCAGCCCTGGCGGTTTCCCTCGTTCTGGCGCTCGGCACGTTTGCGCTCGCGCAGGACAGGGACGACGACTATTACCGCGGTGGCAACGTAGCCCAGACTCGACAATACGGCTACGACAACGGTTTTCGGGATGGCGAAAAGCGTGGCCGCCACGAGGGCCGCGAGAACGATCCTTACGACTACCATACGCCCGACTGGCGTCAGTCCACCCACGGCTACAAGAACTGGATGGGCCCGGTACGCGCCTTCCAGAACGGCTACCAGCAAGGCTATGCCGACGGCTTCCAATCCGGCTTCAATAGCGAGCGCCCGGGGCGGCGCGGCGATGGCGATCGTGACGATCGTTACCGCGATAACGGCGACCGCGGCTCTGGCTACTCCGGCTATAACGGCCGAGTCGGATACGACACCGGCTATCAGGACGGCGTCACGATGGCCCGCGAAGACCAATACAAAAATAAGCCGTTCAACCCGAATCCGCGTGCGCGCTTCGATGACCGTGACCACGGTTATCGACGGGACTACGGCGACCAGAACGCCTACAAGGCCCAGTACACCGATGGCTACCGCGCGGGATACCAGGCCACATTTAACGGCCGATACTAAGTCAGTCGGCGGAGCGACAGGCGTCCTCGCCCGTTGAGATCGGCGCCACGTCTCGACGCAATCCTGCCAGCGAATGTGTCGTTCGCTGTTAGCCGATCGCGAAGCGTCGCGGCGAAGATACGGCTCTATCCACTCAAAAGAGAAAGCCGCCGGGAAGTCCGGCGGCTTTCTCATTTGCTACCTTGCGGGTGCCCCACCCTTCCCGCGTTCTGTGCGGGAGGGTGGGCGAGCGGCGACTCCGCCTGCTCACTGCGTCGGCGTCGGTCGTCCTTCCTTCTGCGCAACTTCCAATCGCGTGGTCGCCCGCGCCAACGCATTCTGTGCGCGCTCTACATCGACTTCCGGATCTGCGCTCGCCAGCCGTTTCTCCGCACGCTCTTTTGCTTTCTGAGCCCGCTCGCAATCCACCTGTTCGCCCAGTTCGGCCGTCTCTGCCAGGATCGTCACCTTATCCGGCAGCACCTCCGCAAAGCCCCAGGCGACGCTCAGGTAGTGCGTCTCGGTGCGGTTGCGATAGCTGATCTGCCCCACGGCCAGTTCCGTGATCAGCGGCGCGTGCCCGGGAAGAATGCCTAGATACCCGTTCTTCCCGGGAATCTGCATCTCTTCCGCCCGCTCTTTCACCACCAGCTTTTCGGGCGTAACGATTTCGAGTTGGAATGAGTCTGCCATCGGTTGGCTGTTTGCCATTGGTCGTTAGCCGTTGGCAAAACCGTGTCGATCATCGGCTCTTGCCGACGACCAACCGCCAACGACCAACGGCTGCTTCCTACGCTGCCGCCTTCATCTTCTCAGCAGCCTCGAGCACTTCGTCGATCGTGCCCTTCATGTAGAACGCCTGTTCCGGGATGTCGTCGTATTTGCCTTCGACGATATCCTTGAAGCCTTTCACCGTATCCGCCACCTTCACGTAGCGTCCGGGAGAGCCAGTGAACTGTTCCGCGACGTGGAATGGTTGCGACAGGAAGCGCTGAATCTTGCGGGCCCGGGCCACGGTCAGCTTCTGATCTTCGCTGAGCTCGTCGATACCGAGAATCGCAATAATGTCCTGGAGGTCTTTGTAAGTCTGCAGCGTCTTCTTCACCTGCTGAGCCACGTCGTAATGTTCGTGGCCCACAATACGCGGATCCAGAATGCGCGAAGTGGAGGCCAGCGGATCGACTGCCGGATAGATGCCGATCTCGGTCAGCGCACGCGAAAGCACCGTGGTCGCATCCAGGTGAGCAAACGTGGTTGCCGGCGCCGGATCGGTCAAGTCGTCGGCGGGCACGTAAATCGCCTGCACAGATGTGACTGATCCCTTCTTCGTCGACGTGATGCGCTCCTGCAACTCACCCATCTCTGTCGCCAGGTTCGGCTGGTAGCCGACCGCGCTCGGCATGCGTCCGAGCAGCGCCGACACTTCCGACCCGGCCTGGGTGAAACGGAAAATGTTGTCGATGAATAGCAGCGTGTCGGCGCCTTCCACGTCGCGGAAGTATTCTGCGACCGTGAGCCCCGTGAGAGCCACGCGCAGACGCGCTCCGGGTGGCTCCGTCATCTGCCCGTAAATCAGCGCGGCCTTCGATTTCGACGGGTCGCCCGGCTTGATGACGCCCGACTCGCTCATTTCGAGCCACAGGTCGTTGCCTTCGCGCGTACGCTCACCCACGCCCGCAAACACGGAAAATCCACCGTGCTGCTTGGCGACGTTGTTGATGAGCTCCTGGATGAAGACGGTCTTGCCGACGCCCGCGCCGCCGAACAATCCAATTTTGCCACCCTTCAGGAAGGGCTGGATCAGGTCGACAACTTTGACGCCGGTCTCGAACATCTCGGCGGTGGTGGCCTGCTCGTCGAATGCCGGGGCCAGCCGGTGAATGGGCAAGCGCTCCTTGTATTCGATCGGCCCCAGTTGATCCACGGGCTCGCCGATCACGTTCATGACGCGTCCCAGCGTGCCACGCCCCACCGGCACGGAAATCGGTCCGCCCTGGTCGATCGCTTTCATGCCGCGCACCATGCCGTCGGTAGCTTTCATCGCGATGCAGCGTGCCCGGCCCTCGCCGAGGTGCTGCTGCACTTCCAGGATGACGTCAATCGGCTGCGGCACGGTGAACCCGTCGCTGACGACCCGCACTGCCTGGTAAATCGGAGGCAGGCCCGCTTCCGGAAATTGCACGTCCACGGCGGGTCCTGCTATCTGCACTACGTGACCAATATTTTCTGACATAGGAATTCAGTTCTTAGCCTTTTGCTGTTAGCTCACAGCTCGTCCCGGCGATCCGGGAAGACCTCTTTGCCAACCGTTTAAAACTATCCGCACACTCTTCACAAATGCGCGGGGCGCGCATATTGCAAGCTAACAGCTAAGAGCCAATGGCTAATCGCTGGTTCACTGTGCTGCTGCCCCGCTCACAATCTCGATGATCTCTTTCGTGATCTTCGCCTGGCGTGCCCGGTTCATGGCAAGGGTCAGCGAATCAATCATGTCGGTTGCGTTGTTCGTGGCGGATTCCATCGCAGTCATGCGCGCCGCATGTTCGGCCGCGACCGACTCGAGGAGCGCGTGGAAAATCTGAATGCCCACATATTTTGGCAAGAGGTCGTTAAACAACTCGCCGGGCGACTGCTCGTAAATGTAGTCCACGGGCGCGGTCGCAAAACCTGCCACGGCGGCATCGATCGCACGCCCTTCCGTCGACCGCAAGCCGACACCCGCCGAGATTGCCGCTTTCTGCGCTTCCTCTTTTTCCCTTTGGGTGAGCTCGCGCGCAACCTCGACTTGCGCGACACCGACTTCAACGATCGGCAAGATCCGCTCCACCACCAGGCGCTGCTGAATCACCGACTTGAATTCGTTGAAGATCAGGTAGACGGCATCGATCGCACCTTTCGAGTAGCGTCCGATCACGCGTTCCGCCAGCTTCGAGGCGAGGGCATGATCCACCTTGTTCAACACCCCCAGCTGCTCTCCAATCACTACGGTACGGATGGGCTCGGCAGATTCCACCGTGCGCGGTTCCGCCATCGCGAAACGCCGCCGCAGGAAGTCACGCCCCTTGCGGCCAATCGTCTCGATTTCGATGTTCTTGCCCGCTTTCTCGCGGAGGAACTGCATCGCGGACTTCAGGATGTTGGTGTTAAACGCTCCCGCCAGTCCCTTGTCTCCGGTCACCACGATCAACAGAATGTTCCGCTCTTCGCGCTGCGCCAGCAGCGGATGCCGCGGCTCGCCCGTCTCGGGATCGTAGATTTCCGCGCGCGAGACCAGCGACTTCAGCACGTTGGTCAACATGTGCGCGTAGGGACGCGCTGCCAGCGCGCGCTCCTGCGCCCGCCGCAGCTTCGCCGCCGAGACCATTTTCATGGCCTTGGTGATCTGCCGCGTGTTGATCACGCTGCGAATACGCCGCTTGATGTCGAGAATGTTTGCCATGAATCAGCGATCCCCTGTCAGATTTCAGTCGTCAGCCAAATCCATTTGACCGTCATCCTGAAGCGAAGCGAAGGACCCTTGTATTTTGCTCTGGCCCGCGCCTCGACCTTCATTTGGGCCGAGTTACCTCTTCCGTGCCGCCAGGAACTGCTCTTTGAATTCCTTGATCACCTTAGCCATCTCGGTCTTCAACGCGTCATCGAGAATCTTCTTCTCCATGATGGTGCGCAGGAGACCGGGGTTTGCCGTATCGACGTATTTGTAAAGATCCAATTCGAACGGCCGCACCTGCTCGACCGGCAAGTCATCGAGGAAGCCACTCGTGCCCGCAAAGATGATCAGAATCTGTTTCGAGAACGGCAAGGGCGAAAACTGGTCCTGCTTCAGGATCTCCACCAGGCGGCTGCCGCGGTTGAGCTGGTTTTGCGTGGCCTTATCGAGGTCGCTGCCGAATTGGGCAAACGCCGCCAGTTCGCGGTATTGCGCCAGTTCCAGCTTCAGCGATCCCGCCACCTGCCGCATGGCCTTGATCTGCGCGCTGCCACCGACACGGCTTACCGAGATGCCGACGTTTACCGCCGGCCGCACACCCGAGTTGAACAGGTCGGTTTCCAGAAAGATCTGGCCGTCGGTAATCGAAATCACGTTGGTCGGGATGTATGCGGAAACGTCGCCGGCCTGCGTTTCGATCACGGGCAGCGCGGTCAGCGAGCCGGCGCCCATCTTGTCGCTCATCTTGGCCGCCCGTTCCAGCAAACGCGAGTGGAGATAGAACACGTCCCCGGGATACGCCTCACGGCCCGGAGGACGCCGCAATAGCAGCGAGATCTCCCGATACGACGCCGCGTGCTTGGAAAGATCGTCGTAGATCACCAGCGCATGCTGCTTGTTGTCGCGGAAGTACTCGCCCATCGCGCAAGCCGCGTAGGGCGCGATGTACTGCATCGGAGCTGGTTCGGAAGCCGAGGCCGCCACTACGATGGTGTACTCCATGGCGCCCGCGTCCTCGAGAATCTTCACCACTTGCGCGATCGATGAGCGCTTCTGCCCAATCGCGTTGTAGATGCAGATCAGGTCATTGCCCTTGCTGTTGATGATGGTGTCCAGGGCAATCGCGGTCTTGCCGGTTTGGCGGTCGCCGATGATCAGCTCGCGCTGGCCGCGGCCGATCGGAATCATCGAGTCGATTGCCTTGAGCCCGGTCGCCATCGGCTCGCGCACCGGCTGCCGGTCAATGACCCCCGGAGCGATACGTTCCATCGCGATGAATTGCTGGGTCGCAATCGGGCCCTTGTCATCGATGGGCTGCCCGAGCGCGTTTACCACGCGACCGACCAGCGCGTCGCCCACCGGGACGCTCATGATGCGGCCGGTACGCTTGACCTCGTCGCCTTCCCGGATCTCGGTGTACTCGCCGAGCAGCACCACGCCGACTTGCTCTTCTTCCAGGTTCATGGCTAGTCCAGCCACGCCATGCGGAAACTGGAGCAGTTCGCCCGCCATCACCTTGTCGAGACCATAGACGCGGGCGATGCCATCACCCAGCGAAATCACGGTGCCTACTTCATCAACCGTGATTTTGCTTTCGTAGTTCTCGATCTGCTCGCGGATCAGCTGCGATATCTCGTCTGCCTTGATTTGTGCCATAAAGAATCAGCTCTTAGCTGCTAGCCCTTGGCCGCTAGCTTCTTGGTTTCGTTTCCCGACTACCCCTATAGTCCTTAATTTTGCGGCATTTCTCTGTGACCTCTGCGGTCAAAAACTCTTCGCGGTCTGCACCCAGCCGATTCGGTCGCCGGGATAAGAGCTAGCGGCTAAGAGCTAAGGGCTAGTAGCTGCTCTCCGCAATTTGTGCCCGAATTCTCTCCAGCTGCCCAAGCACCGATCCGTCGTAGATGGTGCTGCCGACTCTCACCACGGCGCCGCCCAGAATCGTGGCATCCCGCGAATAAAGGGCCCGAACCTTCTTGCCGGCCACCTTCTCCACCTGGGCTTCGAGCGCTCGCTTCTCCGCTTCGCTCAGGTCACGGAAACTGGTGATCTGCGCTTCGGCAAAGCCCATGCGCACGTCCAGTTCGTGTGCCAGTTGCGCAACGATCGCATCAAAGAAATGCATGCGCTGATGGTCCATCAAGACTGCCACAAAGTTTCGCAGCGCCTTGGCAAGGCCTTCTCGCGCAACGATCGCGTCGAGTACCCGCCGCTTGTCCTCGGCCGCAATCGCCGGACTCTCCCATACGCGGCCGAGATCCGGATTCGCCTTCAGGAGCGCGCTGAGCGAGCGCAACTCTGCGAGCGTCTTCCCCGGATCCAACCGCCGGTCGAGCACGACATCGGCGAATGCCCGGGCGTACACACTGGTCACGGAAGCCATGGGCTAGTTCTTTCCTCCGTCGTCGGCGCTGCCCAGCCGGCTGGCGAAACTGCGCACCAGGGAAGAATCCGTTCCCGGATCGACATGAATCTGCTTTTTCGCCAGGGAAATCGCCAGGTCCGCGGCGTAGGTGGTCAAGTCCCGGCGAGCCGCTTTCGCCGCCGCTGCAATTTCCTGCTCGGCCGACTCAACGATCTTGCGAGCATCGGCTTCGGCGGCGGCCTTGATGCGGGCCTCCTCTGCCGCGACGTCTGTCTCCGCATTCGCCCTCATCGCGGCAATCTCATCCCCCAGCCTGGACAGGCGGGACTCGATGTCCGACAGCCGTCGATTCGCATCTTCGCTGGCGCGGCGGGCTTCCTCCATCGCTCTCTGGATCGAGATGGTCCGGTCGCGAAACACGCGGGGCAGATACTTGCGCGCAGCCCAGAACAAGAAGCCGGCGATCACGGCGAAATTTAACACTACCGCCAGCCAGTAGGCATGCTGCAGGCTGAGCCCGGTCTTCTTGGCGATCCACTGCACCGAGCCGGATTGCTTGAACTGTGCGGCGTCTTCGTCCTCTCCAGCAGCTTCGCGGGTCTCCTTCGCCAGTTGCGCGGCGAACCCAGGATTCCGCTCGGCCGCCGGCTTCTGTTTTTTCTGTGGTTCCTTAGAAGAATTAGAACTCGAGGACGCGCCGGCAGGCGCCGCGCCCGACTCCTGGGAGAAAGCCGCCAGGCAGAGGAAGAGCGCGACGGCGGCCACACACACGCCCCATCGCGCGAGTGGTCCCAGGGACGAACTTCGGGTTGAAATCATCACGCACCACCCGCCGGGCTCTGGCCTGCCACCGGACGCAAAACTTGTCGGATAATCTCGGTCGCGAGCCTTGCAGATTCCGGCTGCAGGCTCTCCTGCGCAGAAATCTTGTCCTGTTCAATCGCAGCCCGGGCCTGTTGGATCTGCTCCTGTGCCCTGGCTCGAGCCTTGGCTACCGCCGCTGCCCGTGCCTGTAACGCCGCCTGTTGCCGCGCCTCCTGGGTCCGGAAGAGTGTCATCCGAGCCTCACGCAGCCGCTGCTCGTACTCGGCTGTGCGCGCCTCAGCTGCCGCCACGTCGGCCCGCGCCTTCTCGATCGCGCCTTCCGTTTTGGCCCGCCGCTCGGCCAGAACCCTCGACAGCGGCTTGTGGACGATGACCGTATAGGCGGCGTAGAGCACCAGTAGCATTATGATGGTGGGTATGGACCCAAGCAGTAATCCGCCTAGTTGTCGAAGCGTCTCATCCATGGCTTAGCTTGAAGAACCGGAAGAAAGAGGGCTACAAAACCCCTAAAGTTAACATCCTAGGGAGCTTGTGTCAACGAGGCGGCTGATTTCGGCGGGTGGCCTTCGGGGGTGGGTGGAAAATTTTTCCAGGTGAGGCAATTCTCTAGCGGCTTTCCTGAACTATTCCTTGACTTCCCTGTAAAGCGGGCTACCATAAACACATCACCTCCGATCCAATTCAGGATCGAATGGGCCGGCAGCCAAGAAAAGTCACCGCTTTTTGGCTATCGGCCCATTTAATTTTCCGAGAAACAGCTCCTAGCCGTTAGCTCTGTGCGAGGATCCCTTCATCGCCAGCAGTTTCAGGCTCAAATTCGCTTTGCCCCTCCCACTTGCTCATTTTTCGATAGCGACCGTTCTCATTGCCGGCGAAGACTCCAGGTATTCCCGACTCGAACTTGAGGCTATTGAGCGCAGCGGTAGGATCGAACGCCAGGAAAGACTTCACCCGGAACTCAAGGCGCAAAACAACATCTCCGACGAACAGGATTTTCAGAAATCAATCGTGACGGAATATCGACCGCCCGCCGCCGTGAGAGGCGTTCTTGGAGTCGAACTCCCGGCAGCCGCTTTGGTCGGATGGTTTTGGCACCCGCCCGCATTAGGCCTGAGCTAAGAGCTCATGGCTAACAGCTAAGAGCTTGTTTTCACCACAAACTCCCGCACCTTCCGCATCACCGATTCCGGCGCCTCCGCTTCCATCTCCACGACTCCGTCGCGATACTGGCGGGAATAGATCCGCGATTGTGCGGCCAGCATCGCCAGTACTTTACCTTCTTTCTGCGGGACACTGAGGCGCACGCGGCTCACCGGATCTTCCTCCAGCACCTGGTCGATCCGTTCCAGCACGGTCGCAATCCCAACCCCTCGCACCGCCGAAACATGCACCGTGCGGGCATCGTCGCGCAAGGCTTCGCGCTGCTTCGGTTCGAGCAGATCGATCTTGTTCATCACGTGCAGGCGCGGCTTCCTCTCTGCTTCCAGTTCCTTCAGCACGAGTTCCACCTGCGCATCCTGCTCAGCTGTCAGCGGACTGCCTGCATCGGATACATGCAGAACCAGCGCGGCCCGCTGCACCTCCTCAAGCGTCGCGCGAAACGCCGAAACCAGCGTGTGCGGCAGGTTCCGGATGAATCCCACCGTGTCCGATAACAGCACCTTCCGCCGCGACGGCAACTCCACTCCACGAATGGTCGGATCGAGGGTCGCAAACATCTGTGGCGACGCCAGCACCTCCGCCTTGGTCAGCGCATTGAACAGGGTCGATTTCCCGGCATTGGTGTAGCCGACTAGCGCGACGGTCGCCACCGGCACCGACTCCCGCCGCTGCCGCTGCTGGGCGCGAATGCGGCGCACGTTCTCGATCTGTTCTTTCACATGCCGGATACGCCGGTAAATCTTCCGCCGGTCGGTCTCGAGTTGAGTCTCGCCCGGGCCGCGGGTGCCAATGCCGCCGCCCAGCTGCGACATCTCGATGCCGCGTCCGGCCAGTCGCGGCAGCATGTAATCGAGCTGCGCGAGCTCTACCTGCAACTGGCCTTCCCGCGTTTTCGCGTGCCGGGCAAAAATGTCGAGGATCAGCTGCGTGCGATCGATGACCCGCTTATGCAGGATGCGTTCGATGTTGCGCTGCTGGGAAGGAGACAGGTCGTGATCGAACAGAATAAGGTCAGCGTTCACCGAGGCCGCCGCGCCCTCGATCTCCTCCAGCTTGCCGCCGCCGATCAAGGTCGCCGGATCCGGACGATCCCGCCGCTGCAACACTTCTCCCACCACCACCGCGCCCGCGCTGGTTGCGAGCGTACGCAGCTCGTCGAGAGATTCATCCGCGCTGAACTCCGGCATGCTGGGCGGCTTTGCGCCCGCCGCCACGCTGGTTGCAACATCGCGCGCAGCTTGCGCACCGGCGGTCAGCGAGCGTTTCGCGGCATTACGCGCCCGGACGCGGTAGTCGAGGCCCACCAGGAACGCGCGCTCCCCGGAATCGCGAGGATCCCGGTCCACGAGGACTCGTTCGCCCTTGACTGCGCGGCGCACCGCGTCGTCCTTGCGGGAGCTTTTGGAGTCTGCAATGCGCAACTGAAACGCGCCTTACCCTTCGGTGCCGGAAGCGCTGGTTGGCGGCGCGGGCGCGGGCACCGACGTCACTGCTGTCGGCTTGCCCTCGCCATGCGTCCCAAACGGAGCATGCGACACTCGCCCCATCACCACCGTGGAGATGGCGTGTTTGAAGATCAACTGTTCCTGATTGTTGGTCTCTAGCACCACCGAATATTTGTCGAAGGAACGGATTCGGCCCGTCAGCTTGACCCCACTCAGCAGATAGATCGTGATATTGAGCTTTTCCTTGCGGGCCGTGTTGAGGAAGGAATCCTGAATGTTCTGCGCCGGCTTGTTTTCCATCTGCCGAGCTCCTTGCCAGTTGGACTTTAGTAATCAGCTGTTCTTTGCGACCCGTGGCGCGACCGGCCGCAAAGCACAGGGGGGAAACTCCGCGAAAGGCCGGCACTTCCGGCGACTTACACCGGCAGCCGAGCTCTCTTGGACAGCAGTCCGTACAATACGGCCTCAGGCCCGACTTTTCAACCCGTTGGACGAGGAAGTTTTGAAAAAGTTCACGATATTTTTCGCACGCTTTTTTCACCCGCAAAAGGGCAGGTAACCTGCGCCAGAGGTTACCCCCATGCGGACGCCAGCGGGCAACAGTTCGCTGAAAAATGCACTCCGCAAAGTACGCCGGGCGCTTCTCTGTTCGCCGCCATGCTTCGCCTCAGGCTCCCTCTGCGCGCTCCGCGCCCGTTCTCCGCGCCCTCTGCGGTTTAAGATTTTTTGGTTTTTACGACGAACCTCGGCGAGCCTTTTCCGGACCCGGTCCCCAGTCACCCGTGATGTACAATCCGCCCTTACCATTCGGGAGGAACTCTCATGCTCGCAGCATCTCTGTTCAGTCCGAACATCCACATACCCTCCGATTTCAACACCAATTTCCTGATGATCACGCGCTGGATACACTTCCTCGCCGGCATCACCTGGATTGGCCTGCTCTACTTCTTCAATCTGGTAAATGTTCCCTTCCAAAAAGAATTGGACGCTGCCACGAAGGGCAAAGTCGTGCCCGCGCTCATGCCACGAGCTCTGTGGTGGTTCCGCATGGCAGCCGTGTTGACCGTGCTTGCGGGCCTGACTTATTGGGGCATGGGCATCGTCGCCGTCGACTCCCACAACGCCGGCGCCTCCTCCGGCACGGTGATGCTGAGCTTCTTCATAATCTGGACCGTCGTCTGGGGCATTCTCTATGCAGTGCTGATCCCCGGAAAAGGCGCCCTGGACAAAGGTCCGGTAATCGCAGTGATCTATGCGGTCGTGGTCATCCTTGCCACCTGGCTCTTCCTGAGCATCAACGACCAGGGCTGGCAAAGCAATCGCCTGCTCTCGATCGGCATCGGCGGCGGACTCGGCTGGGTGATGATGTTCAACGTATGGGGCGTGATCTGGCGCATCCAAAAGCGGCTCATCGCCTGGACCAAGGACAATGCGCAAAACAGTACGCCGATTCCCGAACAGGCGAAGCGCATGGCCCGCATGGGATTTCTGGCTTCTCGTGCCAACGCGTACCTGAGCATTCCGATGCTCTTCTTTATGGGCGCAGCCAGCCACTACCCAATGTTTGGAAAATAGCGGCGTACTGGAAAACAGGTTGTCATCCTCAGCGGAGTGATGCGCCAGCAGAACGTAGTCGAAGGACCCCATGTCTGTGAACTGCACCCCGGGCCTACATAGGCATTTCGACTACAGCGCCCCGGCGTATGCTGCGCCTATTCGCTTTTTTCCCCGGCGCACAAACGCAACAAGAACAGAAAGGCCGCCTGGCTCTTCCCCAAGCGGCCAATGCAGCCTTGTCTTCGCTTTCTTAGAACTGCAGCTTCAACCCAAACTGCATCTGACGTGCTGACGTTGTGCCGTCGGCCCGGCTGATCGTCTGGGTAGAGAAGCCGAAGGTACCCTGGTCCTGGAGCAAGTTTCCTGGCTGGTCAAACTGCGTCCGGTTAAATACGTTGAAAACTTCGGTGCGGAACTGCAGCTTGACGCGCTCGGTGATCGATGTGTCCTTCGACATCACCATGTCCCAGTTGTTGTAGCCAGGCCCGAAGAAGTGATTCCTGCCCACATTTCCAGCTTGGCCATAAGGTGCAAGTTGGAATGCCGCATAATTCACCCCAGTTTCATTCTTGGGATGCCCGGCGGGAAGCGACGGGTCGCCAGTCAGATCCAGGCGAGCCGACAAGCCGGTGTGTTCCGAATCCCGATTCCCGAACAGATCGAAAGGATGTCCACTCTGCAGGGTCGTGATGCCAGCCAGCTGCCAGCCCTCGAGGACTCTGCCCACAAATCCGGACCTCAGGTACGCTCGCCCTTTGCCCACCGGAAGTTCCCACGCATAGTTCACGGCCAGGCGATGGCGGATGTCGAATCCCGAATTGCCGCGCTCGTTGTAGAGCGCGAAGCTGTTCCGGGGAAACGAGCGGTTCGTCTTCTCCGACGCTACTAACGGATCGGAGGAGTCATCAATGGCATGCGCGTAGGTGTACGCGGCCTGGAATTGGAGGCCCTTGGCAAAGCGCTTGTTCACGTTCACCTGCAGGCCGTGGTACCAAGAGTTGCCGATGGCTTCGTTGAGGGCCGCCGAGAAGAACGCGCTGTTGTACACCGACGTCACGCCCGGCCTACCAAACCAGAGATTGCTGAAAGTCAACTGCGCAGGATCGGTAGAAGTAGGTGGAGCGAGGTTGGCCGCCACCAGCGCCGGCTGTGGCGGGTTGCCGTCCACTACGCGGAATTGATGGAAACCACGATTTCCGACGTAGTTCACATCAATGGTCAAGTCTCTCAGCAGTTCGCGTTGAATCCCGAAGTTCCAACTGGACGTGTAGGGAAGGGGGAAATGCTCGGCAATGAGCGTAGGAAAGAATCCTGCGCCATCCACGGTATACCGGCTCGTCGGCACAGTACCGGGCAGCGAGACGTTCTCCGGTTGGTCGAAGGGCTCGGTGAACGGCGTCTGCTGAAACGGCGGGTTGCCGGTCGCGTTGCCAAACAGGTTGCCAAAAACGCGGTCGTGGAAAATTCCAAACGCGCCCCGAACGGAAGTCTTTCCGTCCCGGAATGGATCCCAGGCAAATCCGAGCCTCGGTTCAAAGTTATTGAAATTGTTTTTGTACAGAAGGTGTCCTGTCCCGGGTCCCACCACGGTGAAAGTGAACCCGTTACAAGTCGGAAGGCTGGGATCACAACC
>Ga0307479_10003790_pt1 | contig 13816 bp, 12 predicted proteins | sample atmos_gasesECM4C_FD_203743 | JGI IMG/M metagenome (GOLD analysis project Ga0307479, IMG submission 203743) | Hardwood forest soil microbial communities from Morgan-Monroe State Forest, Indiana, United States - atmos_gasesECM4C_515 | ecosystem: Environmental > Terrestrial > Soil > Temperate...
CAAATCATTTGAATGGCTCGAGTATGCCTATAAACAGCGCGACCCCGGACTCCCAGAGATCGAAAGCAATCCACTGTTCAAAAAACTCTACCGCGACCCCAGATACACCGAATTTCTCAAGAAAATGCGCCTGCCCACATAGAATAGCTGATTCTTTCGCCACACCAGGTGCACTGACACACCCGACATCGACTGCGACCATCATCTTTGGATCATAGATGTCCGTTCGATGCATTTCTCCGCGGTCTCTTAGATCTTCGTCCGGAAGAATTCCGAAAGATGCGGCACAAAACGACTTATTCAGACACAACTCAATCTCCCAAATGTGGTTTCCTACGCTAACAGCAAATCTATCTTTTTTTGCTTATAATAGGGAGGTATCCGATGACTATTGCATCTCAAAAAAGAGAGTTACTCAGGCCGAATCCTCAAATCCCTCGACCACAGAGTTCTATCGATCAAACATAACCCGAGAGCCACCCAACTCTAGCCGGCCTCTGTTAAGCCCTCCCTCGAACTTCGGGGCAAAAGAGGATATTGCTGCCTGAATCGACAGGTGGTGCGGATGCCCTTGCGGCGAGAAAAGCATTTCCAGCTTCTCAGAGCCGGCTTCCCAGCCCCCGGCCAGGAACGATCAGAACGGAGAACAGAGAGAATGGCTTTACCAAATGACGGACAGAGAAAGAGGATTGTGGAGGTGGGCCGCAGCGGGCAGCTCATTGCGTCAGTGCGCTCACGGCTAGCAAGAGAAATCTTCAGCGGCCGTTATCAGCCAGGACAGTCGGTGCAGCTGCGCGAAATCGCAGAGCACTATGAATTGGATGACGAATCGGTCTTGAAGACCTTTGCTGAACTTCAAGCGCTCGGAATGGTTAATCTTATCGGAAACTCTTCGGCCATCATTCACTCTCCGAATCCGAAAGAGATGCAAGAGGCTTACCAAGTCCGGGCTGCTCTCGAAGAGATTGCCGGACGAACAGCAGCTCCGACCCTCAAAGGCAAGACCACCGTTCTCCAGAATGAGCTAAACGCTATGCGCGCGGCAGTCCGCGACGGCAATCTCGACGCCTATGCGGAACACGACGTGCGGTTCCACAGAGGGATCCTCGCGGCCTCGGGGAATGACTTGCTGCTTCGAGTATGGGAAACACTAGGGTTTGATCTACGAATTCGCGCAGCGATCGGCAAAGTCTCTAAGGCCATGCCTGAAGTCGTTGAATCGCATCAGTCCATCGTCGATGCTCTCGAGAAAGGTCGCGGAACAGAAGCTGGACTGCTCTTGCGCAATCATGTCGAAACTTTCCTGGAGTATCTCAGAAAATCCGAATCGGACTCGGGAGTTCACAGAGCGTTTCGCCAGGATTTGGAAGGAGCAAAGGACGTTCAACAGGCGTTTTTCCCTCCGGAGAGTTTGTCGGTTCCGTGTCTATCGTGCGCGACCTTTTATCAACCTGCTCACGAGATCGGTGGCGATTACTACGACTTTCTTCCGTTGCTGGAGGGGCGATGGGGCATCGCGATCGGAGATGTCTCGGGTAAAGGAATCGGTGCGGCGCTGATCATGGCGAGTCTGCAGGCTTCACTTCGAGCGCAAGCTCTGCATCCACATCTGGACCTTTCGGCGCTCGTTGGAGACGTCAATCGGCTGGTTTTCGAGTCCTCACCCACATACTTTTTCGCTTCACTTTTCTACGCGGAATACGAACCTGCGACGCGAGTATTGAAATATGTGAACGCGGGTCACAATCCTCCGATCGTCGTGCGTACGTCGAATGGATCTTCCAAATTGTTCCACCTGAACTCTGTTGGCGTGCCCATAGGTATCGCTGCAGACTCCCGGTTTCCGTCCAGGACATTCCAGCTTGAGATCGATGACGTCCTAGTCACATACACGGATGGAATCACCGAAGCTGAGAGTCGCGAAGGGAAATTTTGGGGAGAAAAAAGGCTCGAGGCCGTGCTCAGATCCTCCAGCCACAAGACCGCAGAGGAAATCATGCAAGCCATTCTCGACGAGGTGTCAGTTTTTGTGAATGGCCAAGGGCAGCATGACGACATGACGCTCGTCGTCGTGCGCGTTCACGCAGGCTGTGATGTCGAGTCCCCCGCCTCGGACTAAGCAGTTTGCAGGAAGGCGGAGGAAGCGCGAACTACGTCACTGCTCTGAAGTGCAGGCGGCCTCCATGGCACGGCCAAACGCTATCGCTTTAAGGGGATCGAATCCGTTCTTCCGGGTGGTCGGCAAACCGAGAGTTATTCTAAAATGGGGTCTGAGAAATTCAGTAACTCGGCCAAATCTGGGTACAATAAGGGGACGATAAGAAGTGACATCCGGTACCTTGTGGTATCAAAAGATGTCCGCCGACACCGTTTGATATCAATCAGTTACATTACAACGCTGCCCTGTCACGGCAGAGGTCGCGAGTTCGAGTCTCGTCGTCCCCGCCATTCTTTCCAAAGACTTACAGCTTGGACGCTGCTCATTCTGGGTGCAATAAGGGTGCAACTGCCTTTGTTTCGGCGTCCGCGATGGTTGTCACGCGCATTTGCACGGGCAAAATGGCTTCGACCAACTTGTCCTGGGCTTTCCGCTTCGTGTTCGACGCCGCTTGCAAGTACTTGTTCGTCACGCTGAGATTGCTGTGACGCAAGTAGTCGCGGATCGTCAGCTGATGCTCCCCCATCTCCGCCAACAAAGTTCCGACTGTATGACGAAACGTATGCCAGCCTATACGACTGATCCCAAGCTTCTCGAATACTGGGCGAATTTTCCTTTTCAGAACTGCCCCTATTATAGATCGAGGGCCCGCTGACCGCGATATAGTCGAGACGGAAACACGAAATCTCCAGGTTCCCTTCGGTGGCTTTGGCTTCTCCATTCCAGCAAGGCTTGCTTCAAGGCTGGATGCATGGGAATCGGCTTTGCGGAAGCTTCTGTTTTGGTACTCTTCAGAATGCCTCCACGCCGCCAATAGTAGGAATGCTGAATGTGAAAGATGCGGTTTTCAAAATCGCACTCCTGCCATCGCAAAGCACCGAGTTCGCCACGACGAATTCCCAAAGCGCCATCTAACAGAACCAACAGCTGATCCCGGAACTCAAGCCTTGTTAGACCAAGCTTGACCTGTTCCGGGCCAAGAACCGTTGGAGCTTTTCGTCGCTTTGCACTCACTCGAACGCCGACGCTGGGACCACGCTTTCCGCCCGAGCCCACCGGTATCCCCGATGAGATCGGATTAGTAGAAGTGAACTCCCATCGAACAGCATGTGAGAACAAAGCTGACATCAGACACTTCAGTTTTGCTTTCGTTCCGTTTGCAACAGTCGCTTCACGCAACCAGCGCTCTACGTCAACCGTCTTGATCCCTTTGAGCGAAAGGGGCCCCCATCGAGGGAGAATCCACTTCTTTGCATACTGACTGTACGCATCCTGCGTGGAGAAGTCCTTCGACGGCAGCTCCTCATGTTGGTAGTGTTCCCAAAGAGTTTGAACGGTGATCCTGCTTGCGCTGTTACGCTGCGACTGGTTATTAATCGTTAATCGAAGAGAATCCAGAGCAGTCCTGGCTGCAGATTCGCTCGGGTATTGAACGAGATCACCGACTTGGTGTTTGCGATAGATGCGTTTGCCACACGCATCTGTCTCCCACCAGCGGTACACCCAAACGTGTGGACCCCTCTTTCGCTCTTCAAGCTTCAAACTTCCTTCCTGATACGTTGTCCGCTTAAACAAAAGATCCTCCTTGTTTAAACGGCACCGATCGCCGGGATTGAGAATACATCAATTCGACAATGTTTTCGATATTCATTCGCCAGTAAAGGGCATTCTTAGCTGGTCATTCGCTCCAGCCAGCGATTAAGTGCCGAAGCCCGAAAGCGCCAAAGTCTGCCGATCTGAATACCAGCTATCTCGCCGGTCCGCGCCAATCTCTGCAATGTCTTTGGATGAATCCTTAGTAAAGCGGCCGCTTCGGCGCTATCGAGCAGGGGCTCAAAGCCAGGGGCGGAGTCTCTAGCGTTCTCAGATTCTGAACGAGCTGCGGACGGCATTATTGCCTCCGGTTTAAAGATCTAGGCGCAACTTGGGCGCAAATTTGGTCGTATTCAGGCGGACCTTCGTGTTAGCGTCAAACCCAAGTCCAACAGAATCAGCGAGAGATAGGCGCTAAGGTTGTTGGGATCGAACCCACGTCCGAGCTCGGGAAACTTCTCTGTAGGGACCAAAGAGTAGCACGGCGCCACAATACCATGTGAACGATCACTCGCCATTTTGCGGTGTCAGTTCTGGTGTCACTTGGATTGCTATTTTGAGGCGCGAACGGTCGCGTCGGGGCAGCAACAGTTTTCTCCATCTTGTTGAGATGGCGTGATTTGGCACACTAGGGCAGATCCGGGCAAAACGGTTTAGAGGGATTACAAGGGCACGCGCCGCAACGCTCGCAGACGCTCCCTTTGTAAGCCGTGCTTGTGTCTACACAGTTTCGCCGACAAAAGGGGCCCAAACCCATCATTTTACCCGATCGCCCAAGTCGCCCATCTAAGGAACCCGCTGCGAAAGCTAAGCGATTGTGGAACCGCGTCTTAGCCTACAATAGACATCGTTCGCAACGAGGAGGCCGGGGGTTCGAATCCCCTCTCGTCCACCAAAATCACCAATAAAAATGCGGATTTCAGAAGAACCGAGAGAATTCGCTCGACTGGATTCCCTTTCAGGTCTACTTTTGGTTTACCCGTCCGCATTAGGTTGAGGCTCCAACAGTAAGTTGCGGCGCTTCTCTCGGAAGCGCCTCGCGAGGCAACGTGCGATCTGCGACGGTCGCAATGACGAGACCGGCACTCAGGACGACCATGACCCAGGCCAGCGTGTGCATTCCGTGATCGGTCGGGTGTTTCCCGAACAGCAGACCCAACAGAATCGAAGCGACAATGGCTCCAACGTACTGGGAAGTGCGCAGCAGCCCGGCGGCGGTTCCCATCTCCTCGTGAGGCGCCTGCACATAGACCGCCGCCTGATTCGCGTTGGAGCAAATTCCTTGGGGAAGGCCGAACGGCAGAACCAAAAGTACGAGGAGCGATGCAGTAGTATCGCTCGTAATCAGCGTAATGCAGCCAGCGGCGAAAAGAAGACCCAGGGTTCCGAAGATCAGAGGATTACGTATGCTTTTCATCCGCCCACCAGCGAGAGCGGAAAGAGCCGCAAGGGCGGACATGGGCAATGTGATGAGGCCGGCTTTCGTGCTGCTGAAACCGGGACCCGTTTGCAGCCATTGCGAAAAACCGTACAGCATGCAGTAAGTCATCAAATTGATCGCGCCGTAGCGCAGATACGTTACGCTCAGGGGAATGTTGCTCCCGAGCATCCGAATGTTGAGAAACGGTTGTTTCGTGCGGAGTGAATGACGCGTAAGCACAAATCCAAGCAGCACCGACACTGTGAGCATCGGCCAGTTTGGATGGCCAAGACTCATCAGGAAAAACATCCCGGTGAGAAGCAACCCCGCGAAGAGCACGATTCCCAGAAAATCAATTTCCTGGACTAGTTTTCGGAGTCCAGCCGGTTTTGATTGATCTTCGGGAATCCAGAGAAATACGAGCAGGATTCCGAGGACCGCCAGAGGAAGGTTCACCGTGAAGACCATCCTCCAGCCACCGAGGCCCGTGAGTATACCGCCGAGGGCCGCTCCGATCGCCACGGTGGAGAGTGCGCTCATCGAGAGAATGCCGAGCGCCATGCGCGGTTCGACAGATTCTGTCTGTGCCGTCCGGTTGCGCAGAATTCTCATCGCCGTAGGATAGGCCGCGGACGTGCCGACTCCCAAGAGAACACGCACCCAAATCAATGCGCGAAGACTGGGCGCGAATGTTCCCGCCAGGCCAGCCAGGGCAACGATATAGAGACCGGCGAGAAACACACGGCGCGCACCGAGGCGGTCAGCCAATCGCCCCATCGTTGGCTGCGCAATGGCGCTGGTAATATAGAGCCCTCCGATAAGCAGCCCTGTCTCGGCAACAGTCGCCTGAAAGTCCCTCGCGATTGCCACCAACGCCGTCGAGATCATTGTCGAGTTCACCGGATTCAGCATCGATCCGAGGCAGAGAGGTGCCATAAAACGGAATCCGAACGATCCCTTGGCTGACGGAGTCTCCCCAACTGTCGTTTCGATTGGTACGCTCATACTTCCTCGCGCAATTCAAATAGTCCGCTCATGCTGCTGAGTGGCTGGCTCGTCCGGCAGGATCGGCACAGCCGTCGCGACGATGACCATTCTTCAGCCCTCGACGCTGGTCGAGTCGCTCTCGTGATTACTTCAAGCAAGTGCTTCAATGAGCTCGGAAGTCTTCCGAACGCGTCCCAGCACAGGAAATATCGTCTCGAACGCGAACTGATGTGCTTCCGCGCTAATGCTGGTCGTCGCGTCTTCAACGAACACAATGCCAAAGCCCAGGCCCACAGCTGCTCGGGCGGTTGACTCGACTCCGTAATTCGTTGTTATCCCTCCAATCACAACCGTCTCCACGCCCGCCCGTTTGAGTCTCTCTTCCAGATCGGTTCCAGAAAAAGCGCTCCAGTGCCGCTTGGTCACCACAAGGTCGCCCGGCTGTACTCCCGAGGCCGGAACTAACTCCGAAGCGATTGCGGGCGGCGGATTCTTGGGATCACCGTGAGAGCGATCGGCGGGAACCCGCATCATGTTGGCTAGGTCCACGCGAACATAGATGACCGGCGATCTGTGCTTTCTAAATGCCGCTGCAAGCGATGCTGCTTTTGCGACGACCGAGGATGTCGGATGAGGGCTCGTTTCTAGCGCCACAATGCCGTGCTGTAGGTCAATGAGAATCAGGGCGGAAGTTTCAGGGTCGAGTTTTATTTTTTCCATAACCTTCTCCAGAAAACGAGGATAGAGACGCTTTTTCTGATCCACGCTGATCGCTGTCGGAGTTCAGCGGGAAAGAATTCAGGTTTTCCCCTGTTGGTTGGCCTCCTTCTCCGGCCACACTACGGCCAAGATCAACGCCACCCCAATTCCGATCGACACTTCGGCGAACCGGTCGAAGGCGATTTGCCAGGGAGAACGCGTCCGCGGCACCAACAGCACAATCGCTAGCGCTACGCCCCCGAACCTGTATGCGCTTCGATCCGCGTTCGTCACCGCGCAAAGAAGCCCGAGAGCGAACACGCCAGCACCGAATACGAGCGCGTGCGGCCCGAAGTGACTCGCTACAAGTGCGCCGACAGCTGCTCCAAACGCCGTACCGACGAAGCGCTGCCACGAAACGGCGAGTGCCGCACCCAGCGATGACTGCGTGATCACGATAGTTGTGATCGGCGCCCAGTACGTTTCCGGCAACTGGAACAACCGCGCTGCCAGCAGCGAAGCTACTGCCGCCAGAGCTGTCCGCGCGGAGTGCCCCAAAATCGGCCACGCCTTTCTCCCGACTACCTCACTCGCCATTTCCCCCTCTGCCGTTGTGACACGTGCCCCTGACATGAATGAGCGTGAATGCCACTTGGCTTAGCAGGTCTGCTCGTGATCCGTGCGCGTCAGGTTTCTCCTTAAACTCCCAAACAATTGCCCGTGCTGCAGCTTGTGATTCCTGAAAATCGGTAGCTACCACCACGTTTCAGCTTGTACGCCGTACGTCAGGCCATTTGTTCTGTGCAGATATGGCGTTCCGCCCACAAACCCGCGCAGTCCTTCCGACCAGCTCGCATAGGTCAGGAATGCACGCAGTACGGGGCGGCTGAAGAACTTTCTGCCGGCTCCGATTTGCGGCGCTATCGTGACCTTGCGCAGCCAGCCGTCGTATTGACCGCTCTGGCTGTGCACGTGGTCGAATCCTCCCTCGAACGCCAGAGAGAGATAATTGGTAAAGAAGACCTCCGGTCTGGTACCAAACGACACCCACTGATCCCAACCGTGCAGCGGATTCCCGTCTTTGGTCCGCTGGTAGACAAATATCGGCATGATGGCGAACCTGTCGTTCGGCTGAAAAAGCACCTGTTCTGCGGCCAAAAACCTTCTTGAGCTGTGCAGAAACCGTGTTGGGTCATCGATCGACGTACTGAAGTTGCTGGCCGCTCCTGTTCCGTACTGAACGGAAAAAGAGTGGTAGCCTCCGTGCCACTCCAGGCGTTGCTGGCGGAGTCCGAACGCGTATCCATTCATTGTGGGAATCGATGTGCCCGTCGTTGTCGTGCCGCCTTTTGAGGTGGCGAAATCGAACCATCCAGCCCAGAGACCCGCTGGTCCCTTCAGGTCATAGAGCCGCACATCGATGTTGCTCTTCGTGAGATAGCCGTTTTGGGTGACAATGTCAGGACGCGCGCCCGAAAGGTACGCCAAAGCCAGCTTGCCGATTCGCACATTGAGGTCTTCAACGCCCGCGCCGTAACCGCTCATGTCCAGCAGATAGAAGTCGTCGATGTCAACGCGCTGGCGGCGGTAATACCTTTCCCCTGCCCAAAACTTGGCTTCAGGCTGACTCTCCAGAACATTGCCGGCTTGAATGAAGGCCTCACGCAGGCGGAACTGATCGTTACCGGTGCCGCCCGAAAAATTTGCGTAACTGGCCGAGTTCGTCGTGTTGGCTTCTATCATGACCTCGGTTTTCATCCATGCCTTAGCGGAATCGTGCTCGGGGTTGAGCCAGTTGTTGACGAAGATGAATTCCCCGTAGGTTTCCGCTTCGTTTCCCAGGCGATATTTGGCACCGGCTCCAGGAGCCTGGAAGGCAACCTGCTGACCACCCTCCCCATTCAGGCCGTAACCGGAACGAAAATAGCCGTGGAATTCAAAGCTGCTCACCTGTTCCTGCAACTTCTCAATCCTTACATCTGCCTCTTTGAGGAGATCGTACGTCGGTTCCGAAGGCAGCTGGCCTTGAAACTTTGCCCCGACCTGATCGGACTCTCCGAAGACGGCTTTTTGAGCCGCTTGCTGGGCGGCCAGCTCTACCGCCGAGACCGTGCCCTTTGTCTTTTCGCTGGTCCCGCTCTGTTTTTCGATTTGCTGTTCCAATGCAGCGATGCGATGCTCAAGGTCGCGAGTAGTCGTGTCGTACTGCTGCTTGAGTTGTTGCAGTTGCTTCTGCAGATCGTCAGCTTGCTGGGCAGCAGACGGTAGAACCTCTAGAGCGACCAGTGCGACGATCCAAGGCACCCGTTTCAGATGGAATGAGTTGCGCATATCCTCTCCTCATGACCCGCTGCGACGCGCGTTCGGACTATCTATGTCGCCCCCGCTATCCGCGGCCGAATGCCGTCAGAGTTTCGCGGAACGCATCGACCGCTGACCTTTGCGAGACGCAAAATCGTGTACTGCAAAGTGGACGCATGCCCCGCTGAAAGCACAAAACGGTCGCGATTCATCCAGATGGGATCTTCCGCATCGAACCGCAGAAGTCGGACTGGAGTTCAGTCCTGCAGGCTGTCCGCAGGTGGCCTGATGCCAAGCCGTTTCATCTTGTGAAACAGCGTGGTGCGTTTCAACCCGAGCCTCGCGGCGGCTCCCCGCGGACCGCCGAGCCGCCAATTGGCGCGCTGGCAGGCAGCGAGAATTTCTCTTCGTACCTTTTCTTCTAGCGTCGGATTTGCAACTTCTTGCCTTGCCTGCAACGGCTCACAGCTCTCGAGTGGCCCGGGTTCAAAGGTGCCGTCATTCGAAAGAATGACGCCGCGAGCAATGTAGTTTTGCAGTTCTCGAATGTTCCCAGGCCAAGGGTGGCGAACCAGGTCGCGCATGGTTTCTTCAGGGATGGTTTCGATTGTTTTGTCCATTGACGCAGCAAACTGCTGAACGAAATATTCCACGAGCTCCGGGATGTCGGGTTTCCTTTCGCGGAGCGGCGGCAGATAAATCGGAAAAGCATTCAGCCGGTAATACAGATCCTCGCGGAATTCACGGTCGCGAACCATTTGCTTAAGGTCCTGGTTGGTCGCGGCGACGACGCGAACATCAACTTGCGTGGTACGCGTGCTGCCTACGGCCTCAAACTCACGCTCCTGTAACACACGCAGGAGCTTAGGCTGAAGTTCAAGCGGCATGTCTCCAATTTCGTCGAGGAACAGAGTGCCACGGTCCGCCAGCGCGAACCGGCCGACATGAGAATTGATGGCGCCGGTAAAGGCTCCGCGCTCGTGCCCGAAGAGCTCGCTTTCGAGCAGGCCGGCAGGCATGGCGGCGCAATTCACCTTTACCAGATTTCGGTTTCGCCGGGGGCTCACCTGGTGAATCGCTCGCGCGATGACTTCCTTGCCAGTGCCGGTCTCTCCGGTGATTAAAACGGTTGTATTCGTGCCTGCGACGGCATCCACGTGGCTGAGGATGGAGCGCAGGCCGCGTCGCCCTACGATCGTATCCAGGAACGAGGAGGTTTCCGTGCGTTCTGACTTGCGCGCCGTCCGTTCGTCAGCACGATAGGCGGCATTTATCGGTGAGCTTTCTGGGTACCGTATAAGCTCCATGACTGAGTCTGCTGCTGTGCTCATGCTGTACTCCTGTTTTTGATCGTTGCAACCCCGGCATCTCTAGTGAATTGTGGATGCCACTTAAACTCGAGCTTCCGCAGTCTTCAGCTGTCCCGAGTTCGGTAAAGAAAAATCGGAAGACCGGTTTTCGCTCTCTCTTAAGAAAACAAGCCCCTCCTCGCCAAAATGGTGATCGATAACCAGCGCATCACCCTGATGCACTTGCGCAGTCGCCAGTAGCCTGGCAATTGGGTACACCACGTGACGCTCAATGGCACGCTTCAGGTGGCGGGCTCCATACCGCTGGTCGGTTCCCTCCTCCAGGAGGAACTCTCGGCCTTCGTTCGTGATTCGAAACAAGAAGGGACGCGTCGTTGAGTCCAGCACGCGCTTCTGTACTTGCAGGAGTTCGATCTCCAGTACTTCATCTAGTTCCTCGCGCTTCAGGGGATGGAACACCACAATTTTGTCAAGGCGATTCATGAACTCTGGCGAGAACTTCCGCCTTGCCGCTTCTACCGCGGTCCTCTCCACCTTCTCGTGCAATCCCGTTGTCGACTTGTCCTTCGGCTGGATGAATCCCATACCCCCATGCATCAGGTCGGCGATCTGGCTGCCTCCTAGGTTCGAGGTCAGGAAGATCACTGTCTGTGATAAATCCACTTTCCGGTTGTCGCCGAGTGTAAGCATCGCTTTATCCAGCATCCCTAACAGCAGCTGCCATAGCGCGTCGCTCGCTTTCTCAATCTCGTCGAAAAGCAAAAAGCTCAGCTTCAGGTGCTCGCGGTGACTTGCGGCCAATGCCTCTTGGGTGATGAGCGGATGCGTTTCGCGGTGTCCCAGATACCCTGGCGGCGATCCAATCAACTTGGCGATTTCGTGCGAGTGTTGGAATTCGGCGCAATCCACTTTGATTACCGCCCGGCTGTCGCCGAACAGAATCTCGGCCGCGGCTTCGACAGTGTGCGTCTTGCCCGAGCCGGTCGGTCCTAAAAACAACAGGTTTCCCACCGGACGTCCGGGAGAATGCAGACCGGCGCAGAACACCTGATTGATATCAACAAGCGCTTGCACGGCCTCGTCTTGACCCACGATCTTCTGCCGCAGCGCATCCTCAAAATCGCATGACGCAGAACTCTGCTGTCTCGGGTCTAACTCCTTGCATGGAGCCGATTGCGTTGCCGTTGCCATAACATCCCCCTCACTGCGATGATTCCGAATCAGCCGGGACACGACCTTTTATTTCAATTTCCCGAGGCATACGAGCAGCATGGTTCTCCGCGTTTTGTAGCGATCGGCGGCGGCCCGAAAATTCGCTACGCTTTACCTCGTTCTCTAGTGATCCACTCGCGGATGTATGCTGGACAATCCTTGAGCTTGATGCTATCCGCTTCGCACCTTCCGAGAAACCTGACAGCGTCTCGATCCACGAGGGTTAGGTCTTTTAAGTCCAAGACTATGCGGCGACCGTCGGCCTCTTTGCGGACCAGCGTTTCCAACTCGGCTATGTCTTCTACGTCCATTCGACCGCTGAGCTTTATGACCACTTCTCCGTTCACTGTCCTCGTGATCTTCAGCACCCACCCTCCTGAGAATTCTTCTTTCTGTGAGGTTCGTCGCGCACTCCGGTAATGGCAATCAGAGTGCCAATCTTAAGTTATGGAAAATAGGTAGTTTGATGGGTATCCAGCTTGCGATTTTTCGCAACGTTTGCGAAATCTCGAAACTGTGCTCTGGGATTCGCCTGAGGAAGGTATTTAAATGCGATCTGCGGAGGGATTGGCAGTCTTGAAGCGCTTCTTGTTGATCTTGAGTGACCTGATCTTCGATTCCAAGGTAGATCCCGGTAGGCCGAGCTTGGCTGCAGCTCCGGATGATCCGGACACTTGTCCTCCACTTTCCCGCAGGGCCGCCTCAATCATCTCTTTCTCTTGGGCCGCAAGCTTTCGAGGTAGCTCCGGTTGGCTTTTCGGCTCAGTTGCAAGACGTTGTCGGGATAGCCAACTTTTATCCACGGAAAAATTCTCCGTGTCGCACACGATTACGGATCTCTCGATGATATTCTGCAATTCGCGAATGTTGCCTGGCCAAGGGTACGACTGAAGAAGGTCTAGGCTTTTTTTGTTTACTCCCCGTATGCTCTTGCCTGCTTTCCTTGCATAACGATCGATGAAGTACTCGACTAGCATAGGAATGTCTTCCTTACGTTCCCGCAAGGGAGGAATCTCCATCGGGAAAACGTTGAGCCGGTAAAAGAGGTCGCTCCGGAACGTCCCCGCAGCCATGGCAGCCTCCAAATCGCGGTTCGTAGCAGCGATCACTCGGACATCAGTTCGGATGGATCCGGTTCCGCCAACACGTTCGAATTCGTGCTCCTGCAAAACGCGCAAAAGCGCAATCTGAGTTTCGGCCGGAAGTTCCCCGACCTCATCGAGGAAAATCGTACCTCCACCGGCCAGTTCAAAGCGACCGACTCGCCGCTGCGTGGCTCCCGTAAATGCCCCCTTCTCATGACCGAACAATTCGGAAGCAACTAAGTCCCGTGGGATGGCTGCGCAGTTTACGCTCACGAATGGCCATGAGCTTCGATGCGATCTCCGGTGTATTGCGCGCGCAACAAGCTCTTTGCCTGTTCCCGTCTCCCCCGTGATGAGAACCGTAGAATCGCTCGGTGCAACTTTGGAGATGCGCGAGAGTACACTCGTCAAAGCGACGGAGGTCCCGACAATCTCTTCAAACATCGAGGTTTGGTTGATTTCCTCGCGCAGAGCGGCGTTTTCTTGTTGCAGTTTTTCCTCAGCCCGCTTGCGGTCGTCAATATCAGTACTCGAGGTATACAAACGCGTGATCTGTCCGTTTTCGTCGCGCAGCGGGTTGAAACGAGCTAGAATCCAACGAAACTTCCCATCACCGCTGCGCACCCGCACCTCCAATTCACAAGCAGAGCCACTGGATGACGCACGGCGGATCCGTTCCACATCATCAGGATGAACGAGACTCTCCATACTTTTCTGCCGCCACTCTTCCAGGCTCATTCCAAGGTAATCAAGCGAGGCTCGATTGGCATAGAGCGGGCTTCCGTCTGCCCCATGTACACCGAGGTACAGCGGCGTGAGATCCAGCACCTGCCGAAGCTCTGCTTCCTGTTCCCGAATCTTTTCTTCGGCTCGCTTCAGAGCTATGTTTTCCTGTTGCAGTTTCTCCTCAGCCCGCATGCGGTCTTCGATATCGGTACCCGCAGCGTACCAGCGCATGACCTGTCCCTTTGCGTCGTGCACCGGATTGTAGCGAGCCAGAAACCAACGATAGCTTCCATCATGTTTGCGCAGCCGCAACTCCACGTCGTAA
>Ga0307479_10003791_pt1 | contig 13814 bp, 10 predicted proteins | sample atmos_gasesECM4C_FD_203743 | JGI IMG/M metagenome (GOLD analysis project Ga0307479, IMG submission 203743) | Hardwood forest soil microbial communities from Morgan-Monroe State Forest, Indiana, United States - atmos_gasesECM4C_515 | ecosystem: Environmental > Terrestrial > Soil > Temperate...
AGCGCCAGTTTGACAGTCGCTCGACCATTTCCGGTGCACCCCCAACTGCAGACGTAAGCCCGCACTGAGCCAATCGACGCTTTGTGCCAGACTCGGACATCAACTGTCAGCACTTATTGCAAAATCAAAGGGCACCCGGAGGCGGCTTCGCAACTTCAATCTGGTGTTAGTGACTAATCCGCATGCTGGCTATACAAGCGCGGAACGGCTCGTATCTATAGGGATCGTTTAACCGCCCATGCGAGGAGGATGCATGACCAATGTAAAGGGTCCGATCATATCATTTGCGGACCTGCCATCCATCGAAGCCTATCTGTCTGCACACGAGGGAAGCCAGAGCGGCTTTTGGCTTAAGCTCGCTAAAGCCGGCGCGCCAGAAGCAACCATCACAAAGGCGCAGGCCATCGAAGCCGCTTTATGTCACGGATGGATCGATGGTCAGCTTGGGAGGTTTGATGAGCATTACTTTTTAGTGCGAATGACGCCGCGGCGAAGCGCGAGCCGATGGTCCGCAATCAATCGGGATACGGCGGAGCGTCTTATTCGCGAAGCGCGCATGCAACCTGCCGGATTGAGCGAGGTCCAGAAGGCCAAGGCCGATGGTCGCTGGAGCGCGGCGTATCAATCCCAGGGCAAAGCCGAACCTCCGTCCGATTTCCTGGCTGCGCTGGCTGCAAATGCGGAAGCAGAACGGGCGTTTGCGACGCTCGACCGTGCCAACAGGTACGCCTTCGTCTATCGCGTGAGCGATGCCAAGCGCCCCGAAACGCGGAATAAGCGAATTCGCGAGTTTGTAGAAATGCTCGCCCGGGGCGAAACCATTCATCCAACCAAAAACAAGCGGGCTCCAAAGGCCTGACCGAGCAGCGGAGCAGAGAATAAACGCATTGGGCTGGTTGTTGGCGCAGGTCTGCTCGGGGTCAAACACCGAAGTCGGCTCGCTTGAATGGCCTCAGGAGCCGACATTCGATGGCTCGCCTCGTATGACCGAAAAGTGCCAAAGGCGGAAGTGAACCCGACCGGCGATCATCGACCGGCCGCGAACGCCGCGATCAGCCGACGGCTTGAGGGATAGGAGTCCCCGACGATGACGCTGCTCACGCAGAAGCCAGGTGCTCTCGGGATTGCTCGGAAGGTTGGCCGCTAGATACGCGCCAGGTCGCCAAACGGGTCTGGCAAACGACGCTGACCGTCCGACAAACTATTGTTACCGGCGACCTTCGAACCTGAGTGGAGAAACTCCGCCCAATCAGCATGCGGGCCAGTCGGCCCCGCCTTGAACCGGAAGGAGTTTTGTCATGTCGATCAAGACCAGAATTGCCGCCCTCACCCTTGCCGCGCTTGTCGCAACCGGCAGCATCGCCGCCACCGTTACGTCGGCCGAAGCCCGTGACTTCCATGGAGAGCATGGCTTCCATGAAGAGCATGGCTTCCATGATGGCTGGGGCTGGGGCCGCCGCTCCTATAACGACGGCTTCAATAATGACAGCTATTATTATAGCGGTTACGGCTATTGCCACTGGGTGCCGCGCTTCGACATCTACCGCGACTACATCGGCCGTGTTCGCAGCTGTGGCTACTGATCGATCCGATCCGCGCTGACGCGCGTTGGCTCTGTCAGGGACAGCGTCCGGCACGGCATCAGCCACCCACCGCGCCGCGCACCGGTGCTGCCGGAGTTGCGAGGTTCCTGTATCCCCAGATGAACCTTCACAGCGAAGGCGGCGCTGGGCCCGCCCGGACGCCCCCGGGCGGGTCGAACAGCGTCGACCACCAACACCTCACAGATATTTTGCCTCGCGCGCCCGGAATCAGGGAAGTTTGTGAGCTTGTCGCACCGCCGCGCCGCCGAACGTCAGCCCTGATTTTTTCGGGAACGCCCCCCGGCCCGCACGACTGCATCCATTTTTTGCAAAATAGATTTTAATGCCCGCTATACCCCCGGACAGCGGGGCGAAAGCGGACATCGCCCATGGTGTGAGCTGGGCCAATTGCGGACCCTAGCGTTTTCGAATAATTTTGAGGGGCTTCGAGGCAGAAGTATTCATGAGCTTGGTGCTCGTTAATTTGCCTCTGTGGCAAGGAGGGCGACGCATGAAGATAGTGACCGTAGCGTTCGCTCTTGGAACGGCCCTGGTGCTGTGTAACCTGGGGACTTTTACTGCAGCAGCCCAGACGCGGAAGGCTAAAGTCGTTCGCGAACCACGGGAGCGGCTTTTCGTCAGCAGGCTGCCCGTGGTGACGCCAACTCCTTGGGATTATTATATTGTTCCACGATATCGTTATCGCCCTCAGGATGACCGGATCGATCCATACGGCCCGCCCGTAGTGCCGGTGGTGCGCATCTATGGGGGGTGGACATACTGGTGAACAACAGCCACGCCGATGAAGATTGCATTCTTGGGAGATTTGGTGATCGGCGACTGACGGACGCGGAACTGAATAGGAACGCCGAGATACAACCGCGCATCGTGATGCTGCGTTTTAGCTGAACACGGCATTCGCCTTCGACCCATCGGCGCCTAGCTGGGCGGACCAGCCGGTCGCTGCTCCAGCGGTGAGCTATGTGCTCCCCATATTCCTGCTACCCATCGCGCTCTATTTGATGCGACTCGGCGCCTAAGAAATGTCAACACTGACCGTCGTCCTCCGTATCGTCGCCTGCTCGCCTTTGCGGGACTCACGTTGTTGACAGTCAGCTGGTCTCGCGGACAAGCCAAGACGCGAGCGCCTCAGGATCGTGGCGACCGAGCACCGCCGGTGGCGAACCTCACTGCTTTCGGCCTGTTGTTCCTTTCGCTTTTGATCTTTTCCAGTAGCGCCGCCGGTTTCATGGCCCTGCAGCTGGCCCTATCAGGGTCGCTTCTTGCGCTAGCGGGCGCCGCCCTCGTCGTCATTTGCCATGCCGAGCTTGGTGCCGCTTGGAGCTTCGCGCCCAAAGCAGATCGAAGCACCGGCCTGATCACAACCGGCCCTTATCGCCTCGTGCGACACCCCATCTATGTGGGCCTTGCACTGCTCGCCGTGGGCGAAGCGCTCGCCTTCGGCAGCTGGCCGGCTCTCTTTGTTGCGCTGTCGGGCATCGTCCCGACCTTGGCCTGGCGCGCCCGCGCCGAGGAGAAACTGCTCAGCCGTACATTTGGCGAGACCTACAAGGTGTATCGACAGCGAACCAAGATGATCGTCCCGCACCTTATCTAGACCCTGCCCACGATGTGTCGACTGACCATTATGCGATGCACCAAAGAATAATCGCGAACCTCGGCCGCCACCTTCTGCGTGACCCGCACGCGAGCGCAGGATGGTCTTGCTTACCGAAAGGGCCGGTGCATCTAGAAAGGCGGCTAAGACCCTCCAGGAAACCACGGGGCGCGGCGCGGCCGCATGGCGCTCAAGCAGATCCGCCAGCGCTCCGATGCAACCTCAAACGTGCCAACAGCGGAAGTCACCGGTTCGTTGGATCATCTCGTCGGCGATGGCGAGCGAAGTCCATATCCTCTCATGACGGACACCAATGAGCGATCATCTATTTGCATCGCAGCAACGGTGTCTTCGTCGCATCTTCGTTCGACCTTTCAGCGTGGGCCTTGCGTTGTCAGCAAGATTGCCGACAATGCATGACCGGCGCAACAGAATTGCGTCGGAAATGGGCCGGTAATACCGGCCCTTACAAAAAGGGGGGAAGCCAATGAGAGAGCAGTTACGGCATTTCCGGCTTAGCTTAATCGGCGCGATGAGCGTCGCTTGCATCCTGGCTACCGCGCCGGCGTCGAATGCGGTCGAGCTGACGGCCCCTGTCGTCACGACGACCGGCACCTATGAGGGTCTCAAGAACTTCCAGGAACTACCGGGAGATCCGACGAGCGGAGTCAACGTCTTCTTCGGCATCCGCTACGGCCAGGCGCCGGTAGGCACATTGCGCTGGAAGCCGCCCCAGGCGCCCAATCCTGGCCAGGGATCGATCGTCGCGGGAACTGTCGGCCACACCTGCACGCAGGGACGGGCAACCGATTCCGAGGATTGCTTGTTCCTCAATGTCTATACTCCGTCCAACGCCACCGCGAAGTCCAAGCTGCCGGTTTTCATATGGATTCACGGCGGCGCGCTCGTCGGCGGCGCCGGGTCTGACTACGATCCGTCGGTGATGGTGGCCGATAACGACATCATCGTCGTCACGATCAACTACCGCCTCGGGAGCCTCGGCTTCCTCGCAGCCAGTGTGCTGGAGGCGACCAAGCCCAGCGCCTTTGAGAACGTCGGCGACGCCGGCAACTACGGTCTCATGGACCAACAATTCGCGATGGCCTGGGTCCACGACAACATCGCGGCTTTCGGCGGTGATCGGGAGGCGGTGACGATCGGCGGCGAATCAGCCGGCGGTCTCAGCGTCTCGACGCATCTTGCCTCCACGAACACCTTCAGGGGCCTCACCGGCCGGGATCTGTTCGGCGGTGCGATCATCGAGAGCGGCGCGTACATGTATCATGACATGCCGTCGCTCGCCACGTACCAGACCCTTAGCAACACTTTCGCTCAGCAAGACGCCAACGCATTCTGCGGCGGCACCTTGACCCTGGCCTGCCTCCAGGGACTGACTCCAGCGCAAGTCTTCGCGAATGAAAGGGACTTCGGCGGCTTCGGCATCGCGCCCAATTTCGGCACGAAAATCCTGCCGCATGACCTGCATACGGCCTTCTCGACCGGCCAGTTCAACCAGGTCCCGGTGCTCCAGGGTACCAACGCCAATGAGGGTCGGCTTTTCGAGCCGAGCTTCTTTCCCGGTGCGGTCACCGCTCCCAAAGGGACCGCTGCGACAATCGTCGCCGCCGGCGGTCCGGCGAGCTTCGACCTTCAGGTCCCGAACATTCTCTGTGCGACACCGCAGTTCGCCGGCACGCCGGCGACCTGCTCCTACTTGCAGGAGATCCAGTTCTTTCTTGCCACCCTCGTGACGGCCACACCGTCCACACAGGGGCCGACCTCGCCCTTCACCGAGGCAGTCGTCGCTGCCGCGGCGACGGCGGAAAGCGAATACCCGATCAGCAATTTCCACAACTTCGTTCCGCAGACAAGCTCGTCGATCCCCGGCCTCAACAACAACTTTGACGGCGGCAACGTCGATGAGGCGCTCTCGCAGATCTTCACCGATATCGTGTTCGCCTGTAACGGTTTTGATTCAAACAGCGACCTGTCCAGGCGAGTCCGGGTCTTTGCTTACGAGTTCAACGATCCAAATGCCCCGAGCACGGCCGGCGTGCCAGGTCCGGGGTCGAACAGCTCAGGCTTCACGACGGCTTCGCAGCACGCAGCCGAACTCGCCTACATCTTCAACTTCGGCGCGGCGTTCACCACCGCGCAAGCGACGCTGGCGACCGATATGAAGACCTACTGGGCCAATTTCGTGAAGACCGGCGATCCTAACAGGAACCGCAAGGATGATCTTGCCACCTTGGTCAGCCTAAGGGCGCCGCGCACCGAGCTGCCGCACTGGCCGCACTTCAATGCGCGGGGAGATCATGACGATGATGGCGATGATCGCGATCATGGCGATCAGAAGACTCAGTCGCTGACGCCGCCAGCGCTGCTCACACCGCAAGGGCCGCATCCGTTCCACAGCTTCAGGACCGACCATTTCTGTGCTACTTGGCAGCCGCTGCTCACCTTCAATAACGGCAATGAGCCGCAGCAACCCTGATCTAAACTCCAATCGGCGATCGACCACGCAAAGCAATCGATTGCAATAGCCTCGGACGCCCTGCCTCACGGCAGGGCTTTTTTTGGGGGGCGCCAGGCATGGGGCGGAGCACTATGACTGCGATTCGGTTGGGCGGTAGCCGAACGATGAGTTGGAGGTGAGAAAGGCCAGGCTTCTGAAGCACTGCATTGAGGCTGCAGCCCTTACGCTTGCAACTCGACCCATGCCGGGAGGTCCGCCTTGGGTCAATCGCGTCATTCTGACCGTGGGCTGCCACTTCTGGTATGCCCCGATCAACGGACATTCTCAGAGCCCGTCGGGATGTCTCAAACGTGCCAGAAACGGACTCGTGCACTGCAACAAATTCGAGGAAATTTATTCGCGTGAATCTGATCTTCAGTGCCACAGGACGTAGCTGGTTCTAAATTAGTAGTCACGCGTGCAGCTCATCGAGCAACATCTTGGCCTCCTTCAGATCAAGCGTGTCGAAACCTTCGGTGAACCAGCCGTAGATGGGGGCGAGGAGATCCCGGGCTTCGGCGTTCCTGCCTCGCTCGCTCCAGAGACGTGCAAGGCTTGTGGCGGCACGAAGCTCAAGCAGCCCCGCCCTCTGCCCGCTGCTGATATCGAGTGCACATCGAAAGCAGGCTTCCCCCTCATCATACTCTCCGCGTGCCACGAGCAGCCGACCCCTGAGACGGTGCAGTTCGGCCTGCCACCAACGCTCAGCGCTCACCTCTGTCGAGGCCAGCGCGTCCTTCAACAATTCGAGCGCTTCACCGGGCCCGCCGAAATCCGATTTGGCGCTTGCCAACACTGACTGCATGTAAGGTCGGGTGACACGGCGGCCAGCCGAAAACAGCGCGAGCCCCTGTTCCATTAAGGCGATTCCCTGCTCGAGCTCGCCGCCATCCGCTGTCGCCCACCCCAAAAAGAACATCCCAGCGCCGCGCATCATCGGAAAGTCGTGCTCCTGCGACAGCTCGAGCAGCTCAGTCGCAAGATCACGGCAACTTTGCCTCTGGCGGCCGACCTGAAGGACGATCGCACAGAACCACATTGCGAGGGCGAGGCTGTACGGATGGGACAGGCTCCGAGCCAACGTGACGGCCTCCGCACCGAGTTTCATTGCCTGTTGAGGGAAGCCTAAGAGCGCCATGTTGATCGCCCGGATGCCGTGAGCGCACACTCCGGGATCATGACCACTGAAGGTGAACGCGAGGGAATGATGCCGGGTGCAGTCATATCGTGATATGCCTTCTTGAGAATGCAAGTCGGCCGCGGCCAATTCGCCGCACCAAAGCGTGGTCGACCACTTCGCGTGGTGACCCTCAAGCACGAGGTCGTCGGCGCCCAAGCGCTGCGCGAGCCTGAGAAGATCGTCGGCATGAGCGGCCGCTTCGCCCAGGCGTCCGGAGTTCATCGAGCAATAGTAGCGGCCCCACAGCGCCTTGAACTGGGCCGAGCTATCTTCGCCGGCCTCTATAGCCACGGCGCGGCTATAGATCGCATCAGCCTCCGGTGACACGGGTCCTTTCGCCATCAAAAGGGCTGGGCCGAGCTTGACACATAGTTCAAGCTCCTTTGCTGCGCGATCGGGTTTCTCGCCAAGCCTGGTCAAGAGGTCCAGCGCAACAGAAAAGTGATGAATGGCCTCGGTGTGGCCCGAGCGCGCCATCGCCAGGTCGCCCGCCTGTTGCCAATACTCCATCGCAGAGTCGCTTAGCCCGGCCTCTGTGAAATGGTGGGCGACAAGTTCTGGTTGGGCGCGCACGACTTCCGGAAAACGGGTCTCGTACGCTCTTGCGATCCGCGCATGCAGTTGCTGGCGATTGGCTCGAAGCAGACTGGCATACGCAACGTCCTGCACCAGAGCGTGTTTGAAGGTATATTGCGCATCCGGTGGCGTGCCGCGCTGGAAGAGTAGCTCGGCGCGAACAAGTTGCTCCAACGCATCACTCAATTGGCGCTCAGGCATCTCCGCCGCAGCATGCAGCAACTCGTGCGAGAATTGGCGCCCTAGCGCGGCACCGACCTGAGCCACGCGTCGCACCGAAGTCAGTCGGTCAAGCCGTGCCATCAGCGAGTCATGGAGGGTGGTGGGAATCGCTACCGTCGCCAACGGACCGTCAAGCACATAGTCATGCGCCCGTTTCCGCAGCAGCCCGCTTTCGAGCACCGTCTTGGTCAGCTCCTCGATGAAGAGTGGCACGCCGTCAGTGCGAACAAGAATCTGGCTGATCACCTCATCGGGCAGGGCTCTTCCTTGGGCGACCCCGGTTATCAGCATTGTCCCTTCGCGTCGGCTCAATCGCGTCAGAGAGACCGTCGTCACATGAGCGTAACCCGGCCATGGCGGCGTAAACTCCGGCCTTGCACTGATGACCAGTAACAGCCGCATCTGGTGCGCTCGTTCCACAGTGAGCGCCAGCAGTTCCAGTGTCGTCGGATCGATCCATTGGACATCCTCATAGATCATGAGCACCGGCTGCTGCTGCTCGAGCTGCCGGAGCTGCGCAAAGTGCAAGTCGAAGGTCTTCTCCTTGCGCTTCCGGGCGTCCATCTCGAACAATCCGCGCTGCCCGCTTCTTGGCAATGAAAGGAGGTCAGCCAGAAGCGCTACGTCAGCGGCTCGCTCGGGGACCACTGGCGCAAGCAGATTTTGGAGCTTGATGAGCTTCTGCTCGGGCGCATCGCCGCGTTCAAACCGAGCGGCCCGTTCGAGCTGATTGATGACCGGGTATAGGGCGCTGCCGCTGTGTTGTGGCGAGCAGAAGTAGCGTATTCGTCCGTGCGGCTGAAATTGGAGCCGCTCCTGCAGTGCGGCTATCAATCGCGATTTGCCGACGCCGGCTCTCCCGTGAGCAGGACCACGCGACCTTCACCCTGCGAAGCCTGGTTCCAGCGCCGCAAAAGCAGCTCCAGTTCCTCTTCGCGCCCGACCAAGGGAGCAAGGCTGGTTTCGTGCTGCGCCTCAAACCGGCTTTGCATCGCGCTCGCGGCAAGTACCTGCCATGCCTGGATTGGATCGGCCAAGCCCTTGAGCACCACTCTTCCGAGATCGCGGTATTCGAAGAGCCCGCCAGTCAGCCCTCGCGTGCTTGGCGCGATCACCACCTGACCGGGCTCCGCGAGCGTCTGAAGACGGGCAGCCAGGTTCGGGGTCTCGCCTATCACTCCTTGCTCCTGCGCTGCACCTTCCCCAATTAGGTCGCCAACCACCACGACGCCGGTCGCGATGCCGATGCGTACCTGAAGGGCGGCACCATGCCCAGCGCGAAGCGTCGGGACCGCCTCGACCAGTCCTAGACCTGCGCGCACCGCCCGCTCAGCGTCATCCTCGTGCGCCTGCGGATAGCCGAAATACACCAGCACCCCGTCGCCCATGTACTTGGCTACGAAGCCTCCGAAGCGCACCACGGTCTCCGCAACGCACTTCTGGTAGGCCGAAATGATCTCGCGAAGGTCCTCGGGGTCCATGCGAGCGGAGAGTGCAGTGGAGCCGACCAAATCGGAGAACATCACGGTGACTTGGCGGCGTTCGGCAACGTCCTGAGGTCGCCCAACAATCACTGCCTCCCCTGTAAGGTTGGGAGCAACCGTCGCAGTAGATTTTAGATCGGCTATTGCGCGTAGAATTTTGCGGCGATCACCAAGGACAACGCCAAGGTCTTTCAGGTCCTGATCGGTCAGGTCGGGGAGGACCGCCAGATCGATGCGGTTTTCGGCAAAACGCTGCGCGTACTCGGACATGCCGAGCTTTTCGAGCCAATCGCTAATCTGCTGCATTGGCGGCCCCCGGCTTTACCGGCAACCGGCTGGCCAAAAGCTTATCAGTTCTGGCCATGACTTTGTAGCCGCCCCAGGTCCGGAGTGGGTCAAAAGCGCCGGTTTAACGGTCGGTCGATCACTTCCAGTCTTCCCCGATCAACGGACTTTCTCGGGGGAAGTCGGCATGCCTCAAACGTGCCAAAGCGGATATTGCCAAAATCCCGTGGGGTTCGTCAGGACAGTAATGGCTATGGGAGAAGTATGTCCTTTCGCTCTGACGAACGAGCCATAACGCACGCACCATCTCGGACGGCTCCGCTATCCGCGGATCGCCGCATTGGCCTTCTCGGCGGCGGCGGTCATTGCATGCTTCGCCGATTTCTCTCCGGACACCACTTCATTGACGCCGATCATGAAGACGTCGAGGATGGATCTCGATTGCGGATGGAAAAGGATTGCCTTGGCGCGGTCGACATCGGCATTTTGCAGGTTGGTCAGTGCTGCCTCGGCGGCTTGCCGGCCGAACGCGTTCTTGAAGGCCTCGCTCGACCAGGCCGACAGGCGTGTCGTCGCCAGTCCGGCAGCGGCGGTCTGCAGCGATGTCGGCTTGCTCGTCGCCCATTGCAGGAACAGGAAAGCTGCCTGCTTGTTTCGTGATTTGGAATTGATGCACGCCTGCCAGTGCGACATAAAGGGGACGGGCGCACGACCTGCGAGATGCGGAAAGGCTGCAAACCCAGCCTGCTTGACGACATGGCTCTTCGCTGGATTGGAGATGTCGGTGGCGAAGTTGCTGCTGTCGATTGCCATTGCCGTCCTTGCTTGAAGGAAGTCGTCCAACACATTGTACCATTCATAGCTGCCCACGCCGACGGGCCCGGCTTGGCTGAGCAGCTGTCCGTACATCTCGACGGCCGCAATCGCCTCCGGGCTCGCGAAAGCGGCCTTGTTGTCCTTGACCATGTCGCCGCCATAAGAGAACACGAAGCCCATGGCCGGCGGTGTGGAATTGCCGCCGGCCTCAGCTCGCATCGCGATTCCCGACATCTCATTGGTCTTGACCGCCTTGGCGGTCGCAAGCAGCTCGTCGAAAGTCTGGGGAACCGGCAGGTCCTTGGCTGCCAGCGCATCCCTGTTGACGAACAGGGTCATCGCCTCGGAGGTAATCGGGCAGGCGTACCGCTCGCCGTCCGACCACAGCGGGAAGGCTCGGGCCGTCTTGAGAAGGTCGCTCTCGTCGTACCAGCCGAGATCAATCAGTGACTTGTTGGAATAATAGGCGTTCAGCGGCTCGAGCCATCCTCCCGAGATGCCCTGGCCATAGGTCGTCCACATGAAGACGTCAGGCGTGCTGCTACCGCGCGCGAGCCTGATCGGGGTCGCGCTCAGATATGTGGTTTCCAATTGGAAGTCGGGGACAACGTTGATGCCGGTGAGCCTGGTGAATTCGGGCAATAGCGGCGTGATCGCATTCGACCACGGATGGATCGCGCCCGCGAGGTTGATCGTCTGCCCCGCGAATTGTTTCCAGTCGATTGCAGCGCTGGCATAGGCTGCGGCGGTATCCTCGGCGGAGCTCGTGCACGTTAAGATGCTCAAGGCCGGCAAGACCGCTCCCGCAGCACCCAATCCCTTGACGAAGCTGCGCCGGCTGGTGGGCGCTCGACTGCTCAGTGAGTTTTTGTCCGACGCCATGTGACTGCTCCTAACTATCAGCGGTCATTCACAAAATGCGAGCGGGCCCGAACGCGTGACCTTGTGGCCTCGCGAGGCGGGTGTAACATGCGGTCGGGAATCGAGTTCCCGCCGAAGCCTATTACTTTATTTTATCAATGTGCTGGCGCCGGCGCCAGCAGATGCGCCGGTCAGTCGGGCATCGAGGACGCAGCGGGCAATGCCAGTCCTTGCTCTGGGCCAGTCCTTGCGGTGGTTTGCTCGTCCGCTGATCGTGGCGGCTGCGGGGCTTTTTGCGCTGGCCGCCGCGACCGGGGTTCTCGGCCTGCAATATTTGCGCGACCGACAAGCTGTAAATCTCTCGCTCGAGCACGGCCGCGAGGTGATCGATACGCTCGATCGGCTGCGGACGATCATCGCCGACCTGGAGGCCGAAAGGCACGGGTATTTGTTGACGCTCGACCCTGCTTATCTCAAGGCTTACGGCGTCTCAGACGAAAGCGTACGACGGGAGGCTGAGGCGCTCCAGGCGCTGGCCGCGAATGATCCGTTGCAGAGCTTTCGCGCCGGACATCTGGCCCTGATCATTTCAGCAAAGCTGCGCGAGATCGACAACATCGTCAAAACGGCGGCCCGCGTATCCGGGCCGACGGCGCAGGCGATGATCCGCGGCATGGACGATATCCGATTGCAAATCGACCTGATGGCGGACTATGAGCGCTTCCTGCTCGTGGATCGGGAGAAGCGCGCCAATGAACTCGATCAGCGCAGGACCCGGCTCACCACGGCGACCGCCGTGATTATCACCGTCTTCGCAGCTGTGGCACTGGCGCTCGCGCGGCTCGAAGCGAAACGGCGGCGAAAGGCGACCGAGGAGAACGTCCGGCTCTACGGCTATCTCGCAGAGCGCGACAGAAAGATCCGTCGTCTCGTCGATTCCAACATCATCGGGATCATGATCTGGGAACTCAGTGGCCTCATTTTCGAGGCCAATGACGCGTTTCTCCGTATCGTGGGATACGACCGCGAGGATCTCGCCGCGGGTCGCCTACATCGCACCAGTCTGACGCCGCCGGAGTGGCGCGACCGCGACGAACGTACGGTGGCAGAGCTGAAGCAGATCGGGACCGCCCAGCCATTCGAGAAAGAGTACTTGCGCAAGGACGGAAGCCGCGTGCCCGTGCTGATCGGCGGAGCGATGTTCGAGGCGGGCGCAAGTCAAGGTGTTGGCTTTGTCCTCGATTTGACCGAGCGCAAGCGGGCGGAAGAGGCGCTGCGGCAGAGCGAGGAGCGCTTTCGCACCCTCGTGCAATTCTCCTTCGACGTATACTGGGAGACCGACGCGCAGCATCGCTTCATTCACCAGGAGTTTGCGGACAGCCTTGCCGACGCGCCGGCGCCGGGCTCCGAGATCGGCAAGACGCGCTGGGAAGTGCCTTACCTGGAGCCTGACGCGGAGGCCTGGCGCAAGCACCGGGAGACGCTCGATGCCCACCTGCCGTTCCGCGATTTTGAGCTCGCGCGGCCTGGCCCCGACGGCGGCAAACGTTACGTATCCGTGTCGGGCCTGCCGGTGTTTGACGAGACGGGGCGCTTCGTCGGCTACCGCGGCGTCGGGCGGCACATCACCGAACGGAAGCGGGCCGAAGAGGCCCTGCGCTCCACGCAGGCGGAACTCGCGCACGCCAATCGCGTTGCCACGATGGGGCAGCTGACGGCGTCGATCGTCCATGAAGTCAGCCAGCCGATCGCCGCGACTGTCCTCAACGCTCAGGCCGCCTTGCGCTGGCTAGGGGCTCAGCCACCAAATCTGAACGAGGTTCGGCAGATCCTCGACCAGATCAATGATGACGGCACGCGTGCGGGCGACATCATCGACCGGATCCGAGCCCTCATCAAGAAAGCTCCCCCGCGGAAGGAGCGCGTGGAGATCAACGAAGCGATCCTTGAGGTCATAGCCCTGACCCGTGGCGAAGTGCTGCAGAACGGCGTCTCGGTGCGGACGCAACTCGCAGAGGGCTTGCCGCTCATTCAAGCAGATCGGGTCCAACTGCAACAGGTGATCCTCAACTTGATCGTCAACGCTGTGGAAGCGATGAGCGGCGCCAGCGAGGGGGCGCGGGAGTTGCTGATCGCGACCAGCGGAGATGCCTCGCACGGCGTGCTCGTTAGCTTGCGGGATTCGGGTCCGGGACTGGATGCGGCGAACCTTGAGCGCCTGTTCGACGCATTCTACACGACCAAGTCCAGTGGCTTGGGCATGGGACTTAGCATCTGCCATTCGATCATCGAAGCGCACGGAGGACGGATTTGGGCCGGCGCGAATGAACCTCGGGGCGCCGCCTTTCATTTCACCCTGCCTTTGAAACAAGACGAGGCCGTTCCCCCCCAGCACGCCGGCCCTATGCCGGCGCTATGAGATTGCGGGTCCGGCGGAGCGAAACGAGAGCCCTCGGCGGTGGATGTGCCTGCCGTGATCGCCTTCCGCTCGGAATGTCATTCGGGTCAATCGCGTCGCTTTGACCGTACGCCGCTCACTTTCGGTCTTCCCCGATCAACGGACATTCTCAGAGTCCGTCGGCATGTCCCAAAAGTGCCATTAGCGCATGGCTCAGCGCGTCGCTCTTTGCGCGCAGGCTGCAGCTGCTATCCTGTTTAGACACCGCGCCTGGAT
>Ga0307479_10003792_pt1 | contig 13811 bp, 14 predicted proteins | sample atmos_gasesECM4C_FD_203743 | JGI IMG/M metagenome (GOLD analysis project Ga0307479, IMG submission 203743) | Hardwood forest soil microbial communities from Morgan-Monroe State Forest, Indiana, United States - atmos_gasesECM4C_515 | ecosystem: Environmental > Terrestrial > Soil > Temperate...
CGACGGGACGCCAATGCCGTCGTTTGCCGACAATATCAAGCCAGAAGATGCGTGGGATCTGGTTCATTTCCTGCGAACTCTGCAGCCCATGCACACGCTGGAGGCCAAGATCTGGAAGGAGTGGACGGCAACGCATTCCGAGGAGGCCAGAGCGCTCAAGCCCATCGGGCCGGAGAGCGTCGCGCAAGCCGGCAATTAGAATATACGGTTGCCCAGAGATGGAATGGCTGGTCGGCCATTCGGCTTGTGTGTAGCCGCCCTGGGGATCGCCGTCGATCGCCCGGCAAAGGACTTTCCGGTAATACAAAGCGAAAACTGTACGTTTGGTCAGACTCGCAGTTATGGGCAATGCCGTCTACGGGGAGTTAAGCGAGCTTACGTGTTCGGTCTCGCGCAGCGATTTCAGAAAAGACACGATTTGCCAGCGCTGCGGTTCCGGCAGCTTCGACCATACGGGCATTCCACGGCGGACCACCCCGTTGGTCAACACCCAGAAGAGTGCGCCTGGTGCCGCGTCCTGAACTTCTTCTTCCCGTAGGCTCGGCCCCTTCTTGCCGCCCTCAGCCATATTCCCGTGACATTCGGCGCAATGTTGCGCGAAAAGTTTGCTGCCCGCGGCAATCGCATCGGGATCATTTTCGAAGGGATTGCGCTGGGACCGCGCCTTTTCCGGCGCTTTGGCGATCTCAGCGTAAACTGATTCTTCGTGCTTCGCCTGCGCTTGCTGTTCTGGGCTGTCCTTTGCCGACACCATGCAAGCGCAAATGGGCAGTAGGCCAGTGAAGGAGGCTGTCAATAACGTGGCAGTCTGAAGATATTCGACACAATTTCTCAAGGTGAATTTCATAGACGGCCTAAGAACTGACGCACGGCCTCGCCGAACCCCGCGAACTCCCGGGAGACGCCCCAACGCAAAATGAAGGTATGACTGTTGGGATTTAAGCCGAAGCCCGGCGACAGCCGAAGTGTCCAGCCGGAAGGTAGATTCCAAGCCAGGGCGGGCGCAAGATAGTGGGAAGTGTCGTGAAGTCCGAAACTATCGGCGTCACCCAGGCCGCCGTACATTTCGATTCCAGCGATGAAGTTTTCGCGACAGAAATTGCATCGATTGGGAGAAGCCATCAGCGCTAGCGGGTGGCTTGCACCCATTGCATAGCCGAACTCCCAAGAATGGCCAGCCGAAAGATTCTTTCCCGCCAGCGGGTTCACGGCAACATTCCAGCCCTTGAACGTTTTCGAGAGCAGTAGCTTGAATTCTAGCTCGTGGTCGTGCTCTTGGCTTAGGGCGAGGTTGGGATCGGCATAGTCGGACTCAACATCATGGCCTTCGACTTCCTTCAGAATCTTATCGGCTCCGTTCTTTTGCTCGTACTCAACGTAGATCACTGGATTGATGAAATGCTCGCGCTGGAGCACGCGCAACCGATTTTCCCAGCGAAAGCCAGTAAAGAGCGTGCGGTCGTGAAACGTGGTTTGCGCGTCGAAGTAGAATTCGGTGGTCCACCAGGCTTTGGCACCATACTCGAACTCCATCCAGAAAGCATGGAAGTCGTTGGCTTCGCGTTGTGTCCCGAAAGTGGAGAAATATTCCACATCCAGATTTCCAGGCTCTTCGAGATAGTGGTCGTAGGTCACAATGTACGGACTCTCTTGGGCTCGGGCATGTGAAGCGAAGAACGCAAAACCTAGAAGAACGAACAAGCTTAGAACCGGAGCGCGACCCCGGAGCAGGCATTTTCTTCCCCTTGAAGGCACCCGGAGGAGGTATGTGCACATGGGGGGACGGCGAGTCTCGAGCTGCAAGGTTTCAACCTGAGAGCGGTATTTGACTCCATTTTTTGAATTCGCAGTCAACTTAGGTTGGTCGAATTTCAGTAATCCTCGGAAACTAGCCTGAGCCTCTAGTGTCCGTATTGGATGCGCGCAGCGCGGTCGGTGAATACAAATCCCCATTGCTGCAATCGCTGGACGAGTTCTGCCCCCACGCCGGCATTACGGAACTGTTGTGCCGACTCCCATGCCTTGCCGCCACTGATATCCGCGTAGGAGTTGGGCGGAACGTAAGTGTGCCCCGCTGAAAGCGGCAGGTAGTCCGCAATCGGGTATTGTAGATTCTTGTCCAGCCATGCGGAAAGCAGCGAAGCGGTAAGGGCCCGATGTACCTCGGTTGGCATTGGCTTGAAAATTGGTGACCAGGCGGGACTGATCATGATGCGGGGATCGATGTTCTGATCCGGCCGCCAACCCTGGCTGAGATTTTCGGGGCCCATGTGGGGATCTGTAGATTGGAGCGCTTTGGTTATAGCCACAAGGAGTCGGGTCGGTTCCGGTTGGTGTGTCTGGCCATAAAGGTCGAGGAACCGGCGAACCACATATACCCAATCCACCGGGTTGTGGTCCCTGTGTTGATGATTGCCGCTGTTCAGGACGATCTGAAGCTCATACCAGGACGCGTTGAAATATTCGTTGGTCAACGCGCTGCCGCCGATTCCAGACGGTCCATCCGGGATGTTTTCTGCCGACGGAGCAGTCTCTATCGGAATGGTATTGCACCACGTGCGAGCATCCGCAGTGGACCCAAAGAAGTCGCGGCCGCGTCCCTCGAGCCCATACTCTTGCATCATCTCCCAGGTCTTCACGAGTTGCCACAGCTGCGTGGAGTAAACCTTGTTAGCTAGTTCCAGCGACCATGGCGTTTTTCCGCTGACGAAGCGTCTGAGGAACTTGCGGCGTGCTTCGGACCATTGCGCGAAAGCGGGAATGATCGAGCGACCGTCGTGATCCACACTGCGGTTTGCCGCCAGCAGTTTGCGCAAAGGTGTTTCCGTGGGAGTCTTGTTTTCTGCAGTCGTCTCCGCACCGTACAGCGTGGCGAATTCACTCTCTATAAATGCGGGTCCCCATGCGTCCTTGGGATGGACGCGCGGCAGCCAATGGCTCCAATCGGGGAATTGCAAGGCGACGGGGATCTGACGAGGATTGAGGTTGGCGTCGGGACGAAAGATGTCGGGGGCAATCTGCCCAACGAGTTCACCCAGATTAGGAGCACTCCCCTGCGCATTTGAGGCTGCCCTGCTCGGCCCGGCGTCATGACCAAGCAGATACGGCAATGCTTCCGTATCCTGGTCGAGGACCCACGAGAGTCCGGCACCTGCCGCCCAACGCGAGATTGGTTTTTCGTCCAGTCCGGGTCCCGGTTGGTAAGGAGGGTCCCACGGGCGGCCAGGATTGGGAAGTGGCAAGCTGCGAATGTAGCTTGCGATCTGCTCGCCTTGCGTTGTGGACAAGCCATGGAAGCGCGAGCGCGCGACAATACTGGCATTGGAGAAGTTGAAATATTTCAGGTCGCGCCCATCCTGCGCATGACAGTCCGCGCAGTGCGCCTGAATCCGGGGACTATTGGGAAGGCTGCTCGCTGCCAATGAGGCGTTGTGCCAGAGTTCCCGCCCAGCCTGAATAGAAGCTGCGTCGGGTAAGGGTGGTGTCCAGGTTTCGGGAGCGTCCTCGGCGAAAGCGTTTGGTAGAAGGAGCTTCCCCCCGTCACTGCTCAGCAGGTTCCAGGCAAGCACACGATAGGCGCTGACGACCCCGTCGGTCTGGTCGAACCGGAAACGGATTGTGTTAGCGCCCGCGACGACCGTGCCGTTCGGGAGCGGGAGAGTCATCACGAGCGTGGCAAACCCCCCGCCGATTCCACCGAAACTCCTGGCGGGCTCGGCGATCGCGACAGTGTTGTTGTTGAGAGGTATCCAGGCGCTCGCGTTGACTTGGACGCTTGCTTCATCGGCATACTGCAACCCGTGGATCTGCAACCAGAGAGAGCGCGCTGACTCGGCCTGACCAGCCTGAAGGATCACGGTTCTGCTCACCGTCGTGCCGTTTGCTCCCAAGATTTCGATCGGTAGTAGTGTCGGGTCTGTGGTGGCGTCCGCAAATCCGGTGGTAATCGTTATGGAAGCAAGGAATAGACAGACTAGCACCTCACGCAATCCTGCCACATCCAGGATACGACGGAGCCACATGCCAGCAGGTGGCGCACTGACAGCAGATGCGATCTCCCCCAGCACAACATGGCTCGGGCCTTTGGTGTCGCGCGCCTTCGGCTGGGTGATGTCCGACATAGCGCCTCTGTTGTGTGATGGGGCCACAGCCCCTGTTTCATTAATGATTTCCATTTTGTGACTGTCCATAGATATATCATAAGGTTTCTTCAGATCCTCGCGAACAATTTGCCCGAGAGCCTGGAAATCTAAACCCACCCCCCCAGGCGCGTCCATCTTTTGTGACGAGAGGTCGTTGACCATCGGCACCCTCTCGGGCTTTTCCAATGTGAAGTGCGGTCAGAATGCCCTGCAGTAACGAGCCGGTAGCTAAGCTTACGGCTTATCGGACATGGTTTTTACGTCCTCGGCTGGGCGACAAGTTCCGCGAGTTTTTCCCAACGCCGAGCATGCGGACGGTGCTTCCCTCTACGAATATCCGCAGCATGTGACGCGCAGACGTTAAGCGCAGTTGCAAATGCAGATTGTTACAAACGATCTGGTACTTGAAAGCTGGGAACATTCCCGGTTAGCTAACCGCGAATCAATCGCTTGGCACTATTCCCTGAGGATTTTTGAAAGCGCTGGCCGTGGCCGATCAAGCGACGCCGCTGCTACCGTTATCAAACGGTGTGGTAGGATTCACCCAGTCCCTCTTCCTCGGCAAACACACCCGAATGGAGGTCGAATATGACCCACCTTTCGCGTCCGTTGCTGTTGATCTCGCTTTGCTTTGTCGTAGTGGCCGCCGGTTGCAGCGGCAGCGTGTCCGTATCAGGGACGACGCAAGGTTTGCAGACCAACCCCTCCCCGAAGAACTCCGTCGAGGGCAACTGGGCGATGATTTCGCCCGCCTCGATCACCTTGGAGATATTTCAGAACGGCTCCTCCCTGACAGTCCTGTTGAATGGCTCCCCGTGCAGCGGGATCATGAGCCCCATCACCCTGCAAGGCAGCGTGACAGAAGATAGCGTCACGTTGTCCGGCAGCGGGATCACAATCAGCGCCACGGTCTCCTTCGGAGCCCCTCAGACCCTCTCGGGAACCATAACCTGCGGCGTGAGTACAATCTCATTCACAGCGACAAACATTGCAAGTGTCACGGGCCAGTGGACCGGAACGTTTACGGCGCTTGGCCCTACAAACAACGGTGTCCAGACCTCGGTAGACGCGAACCTCGTTGAAACTCTCAACTCGAACAACTTCCCAACGCTCACCGGCAGCGTTTCATTTGGAAAGCTGGGAAGCACGGAGAGCTGCCTCGCAGCCGCAGGCGGGGGACCGATCACTCACGGCGCAATTCTCGGGACCAGTGTGTTCATTCAAGCGACGAGCACAGTGAATGGTCAGACCGTGACCATCGTCGGGGTAGCTGATCCGACGGGCCACTTCATAAATGTTGCCAGCTACAGCGTAGGCTGCGGAACTAGCCCACTGGCCGGCACCGAGGCTGGAACGGGGAGCTTGTCGAGATCGTGAGCGGCCCTCGGCTACTTTGAATTTGGCTTCCCTCGAAACAGCGATAATATCGACGCCCCACCTCGTCTAGCTTCTCGACGCGATGATCTTGGCCGTTTCCTGATAATGCATGGCTTGTCCCAATCCCGTTCCGCTGACCAGTATCGGCATCGCGAGTGTTCTTCCTAAACTGTTCGTACGGCAGAAGGCAAGCCAAGATATGCGCTCCAAACTTTCGCCGACGACACGAATACTTCTGGGTCTCGCCGCTGCAGTGGTGGTCAGCGCAATCGCGCTACTGGGTCTTATGTTTTTCAGGCACAGTTCGCGTCAGGCCCGATTGTCGGAATCCGCCGAGCTCGGGCAGCCCGCCCAAGTGGTTGGAGTGGCCGCCGTACAGGAACTGGCTGAGCCCTGGTCCTCAAAGGCTTTCGTCTTTCATAGGCCAGAGACCAAAGAAGATATTTCGTCGATTGTAATTCGGTTGCCTGACAGCGCACCGGACCAGCCGGGATCGTACTGGGCTTTTTCACTCCAGCCACTACTCGGGAAATGCCAGCTCGAATACGTCACCGATCTGCAAAAGCTCTCGGATGACAGGTTTCAGGCGAAACATCCCATGGTGGGCGATCCTTGTAGCCGTGCTGTTTTTGATCCTCTTCAGATGGCAGACCTGGCCAGCGGTAACTGGGCTCGCGGTGCGATTGTGAAGGGCTACGCCTTTCGTCCTCCTCTCGGAATTGAAATCCATATCCAGAGTGATCAACTCGTCGCTGCCAAAATGGAATAGAGATCCAAATTGCCCGAAGTGTGAAATTCGGCCTGCCGGTGTTCCAAACGCCCATCAATTAGCCTGACGAACGCAAGAAAATTAACCCTCGTAAGTAACGGCACGGTATCAATGGCACCAATTCAGGCGGAGACCCATGGCGATTCTCAGCGGCAAGCGCCTCGGGCCCTACGAAATCCTCTCTGCAATTGGTGCGGGTAGGATGGGAGATGTGTACCGCGCCCGAGACACGCGCCTAGAGCGCATCGTTGCCGTTAAGATCCTACCTGATTCACCAATAGAGCCGAATTGCGCGAGCGCTTCGAGCGGGAAGCACGCACCCATTGCCAGCCTGAATCATCCGCACATCTGCGTCCTCCATGATATTGGCCAGCAGGATGGAACCAACTTCCTCGTGATGGAGTATTTGGAGGGCGAGACGCTGGCCGAGCGTCTGAAGAAAGGTCCGCTGCCGTTAGATCAAGTCCTGCAGTGCGCCATCGAGATTTCCGACGCGCTCGACAAGGCGCACCGCAAGGGCGTGACGCACCGGGATCTGAAGCCGGGCAACATCATCCTGACGAAATCCGGCGCGAAGCTGCTGGATTTTGGTCTGGCCAAGTTGCGCGGACCGCAAGCCCCAGTGGCAAGTCTGTCCGCACTGCCCACGGAGGGAAGCAATCTCACCGCGCAAGGAACCATCGTGGGGACATTGCAATACATGGCGCCGGAACAACTGGAAGGCAAGGAAGCCGATGCACGCACGGATATTTTCGCATTCGGCGCAGTCGTCTATGAGATGGCCACAGGCAAGAAAGCGTTCGAGGGCAAGACCCAAGCCAGTCTGATCGCTGCGATTCTGGAGCGCGAGCCTCCCGCGATGTCATCGCTTCAGCCGATGACTCCTCCACAACTGGATCGTGTGGTGAAGACTTGCTTGGCAAAAGAACCGGATGAGCGATGGCAGGCAGCCAGCGATCTGTGCCGGGAGCTGAAGTGGATTGGCGAATCCGCCAGCACACATGGGGGCTCACTCCCCGTCGCCGCTCCTGTTAGAAAGAAACGATGCAAAGCGGCTATTTGGGTGGGAGCCGCAGTGGCGGCGTGTGTCATCGTTGGCTTTGCTGGTTGGATGTTAAAGCCGACCTCGCCCAAACTAATTACTCGATTTGCGGTATCTCTTCCGCCCGGCCAGCGGCTGGATTTGGAAGCGGCTGTTGCGATCTCGCCAGACGGTACGCACTTAGTGTATGGCGCCGGCCCAAACAACCGCGATACCCAGCTTTACATCCGGGCGATGGATGGCTTGGAATTCCGCCCGATCCCAGGAACACAGGGTGGCGGGAACCCATTCTTTTCGTCAGATGGTCAATGGATCGGGTTTACCACTCTTGGAAAGCTGTTCAAGGTTTCTCTGAGTGGGGGAGCGCCGGTCAATCTAAGCGACATTGGCTTTGGTGCGTACTACGGCGCCAGTTGGGGCATTCAAGGAAAGATCGCCATCGCCGACCAAGCAGCTGGACCTATCCAGCAAGTTCCAGATACGGGAGGCACCTCGCAGCCGTTGACTCGCCTCGACAAAGGGAGAACTCATCCAACGTTGGCCTCAGTTTTTACCTGGAGGCCAAGGTCTGCTCTTCATGATCGTCCCTGGGGGAAACACCACGAAGATCGTCGCCCAATCGCTGGTGACGGGGGAGCGTCGAGAACTGGTCCAAGGAGGCTTTTTTCCTCGTTACGCAGCCCCGGGGTACCTTGTTTATCAGCAAAGTGCAAGTTTGATGGCCGCGCCATTCGATCCCAAGCGACTGGTGATCACTGGCGCAGCGGTCCGATAATCGATAGCATTCTGCCACCTTCAACCAACGGATATCCCCAATACGACTTTTCCTCGACGGGCTCGCTGGTTTATGTTCCCGGTTCCGATCAGGCGGCGCGGTTCAGGCTTGTTTGGGTAGATCGGAAGGGGGTAGAAAAGCCGATCGCCGCTCCTGCCCACGTTATGTGATTCCCAGGGTCTCTCCCGATGGGAAGCGTGTCGCCGTCAACATCGAAGAGGCGGATAGCAAGTCTGGCTATACGATCTCGGTCGCGACACCCTAACTCGACTGACATTTGAAGGTAGTTCCAACATCGATCCGGTCTGGACGCCGGATGCTAACTAGTTCATTCCGACGACGCGGACCCCTATGATTTTATCTGCTGGGTAAGGTGCCTCCTTGCAGCATCGGTGGCACCGGATGATAGAAATCCGTGGATCATCTGCAAGTCGGGTTTCTGGAACAGGAGTAAGCAGCCCACAAAATAGGCACACAACTGCTTTGCGGTTTTTCGGGTCTGCTGTCTGATTCACTGGCGTTCCTCCACAACAGAAAGCCTCTGGGGACTCCCGAGGGGGCGCGATAGTACATCCCGCGTTGCCGAATGTCCATCGTGGCGAAAACGCTATCGTGTTCTGGTGGCTGCGGAATTCACCGCTTGTTGGGTCTCGGGTCCGGGTCCGGGGCATGGCGACCCGAGACATTGAAGGCATTGTGGCCAAGCATCGTCTTGGACCCTATGAAGCGATGCCGATGACGTGGTTCAACATTTTGAATCCCAACTACAGCCAAGCTCGCGGTCGCAAGGAGATGTTCGACAAGTTTAGACAAGCTGGAGAGAATCGTCCGTTATCGCTATAAGCCTAGTACTAAGGTGTTTCCCGCGTTATCGCATCAACACATCTCGTTCATCTCTAAGTAGAATATTTATCGTATGCTTAATAAACTTCTGCATACTATCGAACCGCGATGCTACATCATTTGACTGCCGGAATTCGGTGACCACCGGAATTCCTTGGTGTGGCGTCGCGGCTCCTACGTTCAGTTTTTGGACAGTTGTTCCTGTATAGCGCCTGGGCTGAGGAGAACGCGAGCCAAGAACGCATGACCTTCTTTGAAGTGAGTCTGATCTGAGATATCCTCATCGTACCCGCCTAATTTCTACTACCGGCAGCGAGGCCCAAATGGTAATTGGCGAACGCCTTCGCACTCTCCGTGAATAAAAGCAGCTCTCACAGGGTGACATCGAAAAACGTAGCGGCCTGCTACGTTGTTACATCTCTCGCGTTGAAAACGGCTATACCGTGCCATCGTTTGAGACTCTGGAGAAAATGAGCCGAGCGCTTGAGATTCCTCTCTACCAATTGTTCTACGAAGGTGAGAATCCGCCCGTACTTCCCAAATACAAAAGCGTTAAGACTTCGTCGTGGGGAAGTTCTGGCAAGGAAGCACAACTAATGGCGAAATTTCATCGATTGCTAAGCCGGACAGATGAAAGTGATCGCCAACTTCTTCTCCACATGGCCCGGAAGATGGCCGGTCACAGGACGAGATTTCGACCAGGCCAAGACCGCGATCACGCCACAAATGGCGACAGCCTGAGCCGCTAGAAGAACTTTCGATCTCATGATCGCCAGCGGCTTCATCGTGGTCGCGGAAGGAAAATCCAAACCAAGTACAGCGCGGCGGTGGCCAGCTCCAGCGTCCACGCGGCTGGCGAGCATCCGCACCGAATTAGGGTGACGCCGGCAAGAGTGACCGGCACGATGCCAACGGCGGCAACAAGTGCACCCGCAGCAACGCGCGCCAGATAGCTTTGTATCCGCATCATTGTTTCTCGCCGAGCTTCGCCCGGATCAGCCGGATCGCGCGTTCCGGGTCAGCGAACTCCGAGAGGGGAATCGATAGCGTCGCCACAACTGGCTGGAAGAGAACCCAATCCGAAGTAAGACCGATCACAGACACCCCGGCGCAAGCGCAGATCCATAAGACCCTCGCTTCTGCGGCGTGGGACTGAGTTGGATGTTTGGATTCTTGCTGGGAATTGCTGGAAGGAACAACAGAAAACGCAGTGCTACACTGCCCGAAGCAGGCCATGAGAAATACCTCTCTTGGTTTGTCAGGAGCGTTCGACTGCGAGAACAGTCGGGCGCTCCGCTACTTTTCGCAGGGTCTCACAAATCTGTCGAAGGACCTATGGTACGAATCGGCTAGGACTAAGTGTGCGGAATCCCGTACGAGCGACCCATCGTCGTCGCCGAGAAACTTCGGCACCCTATCAAGGGCCGGGAAGCTCGGTCCGGGGACACGGCTCCGCAAGGAACCGTTGGAAGCGAGCGGCCTGGCCCATCACCGGCTCGTTTTATTTGGCTGCCGTCAATCGTTTGCACGAAGGAGGGAGCATGAATTTCGAAGAGGTCAAAGCTTTGGGAGGGCCTTTTCCGGCCGCTGAAATTCAGGTTAGCGTGCGAAAAAAGATTGCACGCCTGATTTGCATAACCCCCGACCATACTAACCCGCCCGTAGACTTTGAGTTAGATCAAAGCGACGATTTTGAAGTCGCCGCCGCATGGACGCTCGAAGCCGCGCGACACCTCGGGTTGCTGGAAAATCAGTGTAAGGTTTCAATTCTCAACCTTGACTCGGCAGTCCCCAACTGACTGGAAGAGAAACCGTACTGAACACACTCATTGACACCGGCAATCAGAGACTTTATCGTTCCGCGATGTTCCTCAGCCCGGACGGGAGGAGTTAATGGCATGGTGGTACGAACTCCGTGGAACGGACAATCGCTTGGTCGAGTTGAGGCGAGGCTTTCCGAGCGAAGTCGAGGCACGGGAAGCCGCTGAGCGAGCACTGAAGAAGCTCAAGTTCGCTTATCCGAAGGCCGAAACATTAAGAGTGATAACAGGAGCCGATCGCGATGGGATGAAGGCCGCAACTGGCGAGTTGAGGCGGCCCACACCAATAAATCGCCGGTAAGTTCCGCAGTAAGTAACGGCGAACAATAAGCACGTCGAAACTACCACGCTGGTACTTGAGCCCCGTTGCCTTTACGGCGCGGGGCTTTTTGTCGATCCGGAACGGACCAAAAAAGGCGGCCCCGCGTGAGAGCCGCCTTTGTGCCTTCGATTTGTTTTGCTTCGTGCTTCGTTTCCAGACTGACCATGTGCCGACCCTGGGGTCTGGATTCGATCACGACTGCGCCGCAGTTGCACGGGCCGCGACTGCATCTCGATACTCGCGCCGCTTGTGGGCTCAGTCAAGTACCACGTTAGTGTATGCGGGAACTTTTGACACGGCCCCGGAGAGCCGCCCGTTAATTTAGAAGTTAATACACCCGCCGATACCCTGCGACGCATCCCAAAATTTTGGGCGAGGTGCCAATGTACGGATGGGAAGAAAGTTACCAAAGCGCAATGCTAGAAACAGACCGATCAAAACTTCAGGACCGCATCGACGCGGCACAAACCGCAATAGATCGCCGCCTACAGCAAATCAACGGGGGCCACGACTCCGTAGAAGAACGGCGCGCAATCCGAGATGCCCTGGCCGCGCTCAAGGTATTGAGCGCAGAAGTCTCGAACAATCACAACGGTCATTCGCGCACGTAGATGAGTTGAAATCTCTGGAATACCGAGGTCTCTTTACAGTTGGGGCATTCCAACGAACTACCGCCCTTGGGGAATTCAGGCTTGCCTGGTAATGCCCAAATCCCCTGGTGCTCCTTCTCAATATCAATTTCTGAGTGCGGGAACTCGACCTTGCAGTGCGGACAGTTCAGAGCCCAATGCGGCATTCGACCCTCCGCTGGTGGGCATTCGAGTTGATTCTACACCCACTTCGTCCGGAAAATGGAAGCGACAGTCCTCACGCCGCCGCGATCCATAAAAAAAGCGGCCCGGGACAGGCCGCCTTGACTTTCGTATGGTTTGTCGTGCGGCTGTGGCTCGCTTGTTACCCCCGCACGACTTGCGCGGAGCATGATCCTTGCTCTGGGAGCGAACGGTGTCAAGTACGGGAAAGCCCGTATACCTCGGCGCGACCTAACAGGTTTCCTGGAGCCAAAGCCGCCGATTTCTTGAATTTGTCGCCTATCGAAAGAGTGGATGAGGTTTGAAAGTATCAGGAAGGTCCTGCTCGACCCTCATCACCTCGGAGGGCTCATAACTGTACACCGCGCCACAGACATCGCACTTAACGGTGTGAGCGACGGAACAGACATGTAAGCATCGGAAAAGCCGAGCGGGGCTTATACACGCTGAGGGGAAAACGCTACACCCTGCGGGCGCGGACACGGCGCTGTCTCTGAACTGTTCTCACTGTTCTCTGGATCAGTAGACTTGGCGCTTCGTATTTGGTAGATTCGCCTCCCAACCTTTTTCCCCCACAAGAGAGATTCGCTTTTGTCCCCGAAGAGGATCTCGTTCATTCACCTGGAGGCTGAGGCATGTGCAGAATTTCCTTTCTTGTGCTAGCGCTAGCAACAAGTCTCTTCCTGACCGCTTGCGGTGGGTCTACGAACTATTCTTCGAGCACGTCTCCTATGGGCAACAGTGTGCCGATGACCCCGATGCTCCTGACGATCGGGGATACACCACCCAGCGGCATCGCTGTGCTCTTCTTAGAGGCCGTGATCACCAAGGCGACTCTGCAACCGTCCGATCCAATGCAAATGCCAGTCACGATAATGTCCACGCCGGTGGAGGTGGAGTTCGGTCATCTGCAGACCGACAGGGCATTCCTGAGTCTGGCGGGTGTCCAGCCCGGCACCTACAACAGCATGACGCTGGAATTCGGAAATGTGACGCTGACGATCGAGAACCATTCCATGGCTCCGTTCGGGACTTGCCAGGATAATACGGCCTGCGAACTCACGCCGACTCTTAATTCCCCCACGTTTACACTGTCGAGCGCGCCATTCCCAATTACCATCACCAAGAATTCAGTCGTCGGTCTCAAGATGGATTTAGACGTGAACGCCTCGGTCCTGAGCGGTGCAATGATCAACCCCACGGTCACGATTCAAAGTCTGATCCAGAGAGACGAATCTGAGGGCAGCAAGGAGATGGACGAAGTCGACGAGGTCGACGGACAGGTAAGCGCCGCCCCCATGGGGAATTCATTTACCCTGATGAACGAGCAGAGCGGGCAATCATTTAACATCAGCGTCGACACCAAGACTTCGACCGCGCCCGGTGTACGGTCAGTCCAGCGGACCTCACTTGCGTCAAAGCGGGGCAGATTCTCGACGTGGACCTCAGCGCAAACGGCATGGGGATGATGCTCGCCAAACGCGTCGAGTTCGAGGAGGACGCCAATAAAGAGGCCATCAAGGGAATCATCACTAGCGTGGACAGCGTGGCCAGCGCGGAGAACCCGGCCAGCATGACGCAGTTCCACATGGTGGTGTTCAACGAGGAACCGGCCGCTGGGATTTCCGAAGGTTCGCCCGTGGTAGTCACGGTTCAGACGGGCGCGATGTTCCAATTCGCTGGAGAACAGATGGGAGAAGACGGTGGCTTTAGTAGCTCAAGCTCAAGCTTCAGCTTCAACAGTGGCACGGACCTGCTCGTTGGTCAGAACGTGCAAATACGGCCAGGGACTGTTTCGACGAGCATGGGCGTTACGACGGTCACGACTGATTTGGTGCGCCTATGGCCTTCACAGATCACCGGCAACGTCATGAGCGTCGACGTGAGCAACGGCACGTTCGTTCTGAAT
>Ga0307479_10003793_pt1 | contig 13809 bp, 15 predicted proteins | sample atmos_gasesECM4C_FD_203743 | JGI IMG/M metagenome (GOLD analysis project Ga0307479, IMG submission 203743) | Hardwood forest soil microbial communities from Morgan-Monroe State Forest, Indiana, United States - atmos_gasesECM4C_515 | ecosystem: Environmental > Terrestrial > Soil > Temperate...
GTTCTTGATTCCGTCCTGCACGCCCTGCCGGCAAAAGCAAATCAAAATAGTGAATCGTAAGCGGGCCTTTAGCGGCAGCCGCCGCTAGTACCTTCGTACCAGAAACAACCTCGATACATCGCGAAACTTCCCCGCCACAATCGTGTTTTTCTAGTGCAAGCTGATTCCGGCTCGTCGGAGTTCTAAAGGAGGAAATCGTGAAGCTCATTAAAGTGAAAATGGGCCTTCGTGTGTTCGCGATCGCCGGGCTGATGGCGGCGGGCGGGTGGGCGCAGAATTCAACCACCACGAATACAGGCGATATCCGCACCGACACTCGCGATATCCGGCAAGATCGGCGGGACGTGCGGAAGGACGTGCGCGATCGCAAAGCGGATAACCGCGATATCCGGCAGGATCGGCGCGATGTGCGCTCCGATCGCAGCCAGCTTCGACGAGACAATGCCAAATATGGCGCCAATAGTCCTCAGTCCAAGGCGCAGCGACGGGATATTCGCGCCGACAAGCGCGATATTCACCACGACGTGAAGGACCGTAACCAGGATCGGCGCGATATTCACCAGGATCGCAAGGGTCTGCGGCAGGATCGTCGTGACCGTCGCCAGGACGTCGCCAAGAAGTCGTAACAGGCGGAATTTCCCGGCGTGACTCTTCTCGCGGGGCCAATCTTCGGATTGGCCCTGGAGAGTGAATCAGGCCTCCAGGAATCCTTCCATAATTCTCACGGCGGTGCCGCTCACGCGCGGCACAAGCTTGCCATGCTGCGCGAGCACTTCCACGCGGATGCGGCTGGGACGTTGCATTTCGATGCCTTGATGAATTTCCAGAGGAGTAGCCAGCTTTAGCCGGCCTTGATGCACCAGATAGGCGCCGAGCGAGCCAGCGGCCGATCCGGTGGCAGGATCTTCCCCCATCTCCCAAGGAAGAATACCGCGCGCGAAAGCGGTATTTTTGTTCTCGAGCGCAAAGCAGTAGGCCACCGTTCCCGAATCGTGGAGCGCGCCGCGCAGCGCGGGCGGATTCGATTCGATCTTTCGCAGGATCGAGCGCCGGCGAATGGGAACGAGAAGATTCGGAATCCCGGTAGAGACAGATTCGATCGGCAGCGACGGATCGAAATCGCGGGAGCTGAGGGCGAGGGCGCGAGCGAGCGCGCCGCGATCGATCCGCGCGGGGCGAAATTCGGCCGGTTTCTGAGTCATGGCAACGCGAACCGGCCGGCCGTCATGGAAGGCGATCTCAACGGGCAAAATCCCCGCGCCCGTCTGCTGCAGGACATGAACGTTGCCCTCCTGTGCCGGCACGACGCCGAGCTGCGCCAGAAGAAACCACGTGCCGATAACCGGATGGCCGGCCAGTGGCAGTTCGACTTTAGTGGTGAAAATACGCAGGCGCGCAAGCGCGCGACTGCCGCTGGGCTTCTGCACGAATACGGTTTCGCAAAGATTCATCTCTCGCGCGATGGCCTGCATGTGTCGCGCCGAGAGGCCGTCGCCATCGGTAATGACCGCGAGGGGATTGCCGGCGAGCGGCTTATCCGTGAAGACGTCGAGCTGGTAAAAATGCCGCTTCATTTTATTTACAATGCCTGCACCAGAGCGCTCACTTCGTTCAGGAGGCGCTGCGTGCTTTCCGCGTGCGTCGTTTCCGAATATACGCGAAGCATATTTTCAGTGCCGGAAGCGCGCACCATCACCCAGCCGACATCTCCGACGTAGACTTTGATGCCATCGAGGTCTTCTCGCCGAATGACGGGCCAGCCTCCCAATCGGGCGATATGGGAATCAGCGAAATATTCCAGGGCGCGCTCTTTCTGACCGGGGCGCAATTCCAGATCCACGCGGCCGTAGTGATGTTCGCCATATTCGGAGTGCAGGTGGGCGACCAGTGCGCCGAGCGACATATGATGCCAGGCCATGACTTCGGCGAGGAGAAGCGCACTTACTGTAGCATCTCGCTCGGGCAGATAGAGCTTGGTGCCGATGCCGCCGGACTCCTCGCCTCCGATCAGAATGTTGTCCTCCAGCATCAGCTCGCAGATGTATTTGAATCCGACGGGCACTTCGTGAACGCGGCGGCCGTAGCGCGAGGCGATCTTATCGAGCAGTTTGGTGGTGGAGAAGGTTTTGGCCAGATCGCCGCTAACCTGGCGCGCGCCGGCGAGGTGCCAGAACAAGATAGAAAAGATTTGGTGCGGGGTGATGAACGTGCCGTCGGAGTGCATGGCACCGATGCGGTCGCCATCTCCATCGGCGGCAAATCCGGCATCGTAGCCGCCGCGGCGAATGGCTTCACGCAATGCCGCGACGTGAGGTTCTATGGGTTCGGGATGGACACCACCAAAAAGGGGATCGCGGTTGCCGCGAATTTCATCGCAGGCGACGCCATGGCGCCGCATCAACGAAATCAGGAGTCCGCGAGCCGAGCCGTACATCGGATCGACGACGAAGCGCAGCCGTGCCGCTTTCAGTTTCTCCCAATCGACCAGCTTATCGATGGTATCGAGGTAAGGCGCGAGCAGATCGAGAGGATGAATCTCGCCGGGGCGAGACGGCAGATTCGGAATGCCTCGCATTTGCACGACGGCGAGTTCGCGTTCGATCTGCTCCACGATGGAGGGCAGCGCCGAGCTGCCGTAGGAGGCCTTGAACTTGATTCCGTTCCAACGATAGGGATTGTGACTGGCGGTGATCATGACGCCGCCGGCCGCTCCGCGCTGCCGTACTAATAATGAAACCGCCGGGGAAGGGCAAGGCGACGTCGAGAGCCACACCGGCACGCCTGCCGCAGAGATTGTTTCTCCGATCCGAAGCGGTTGTCATATCCAACGATAACTCCATGGCCGGGTTTCTCGGCCCGGGCGATGTAGCGAGCGACGGCGAAGGCGACCATGCGGACGTTTTCAAACGTGAAGTCGTCGGCAATAACGCCGCGCCAGCCGTCCGTGCCGAAGCGGATCGTATTCACCCGCCCAGTATATGCGAAGGAGCGAAACGCACGAAGCGGAGAGGAGCTACAGCAATTCTGGCATGCGGTGCTGCTCGAGCCATTTCACTACGCGCCCCACATCTTGCGCGCGTTCGCGCGAGCAGACGAGAAGCGCATCGGGAGTTTCCACCACCACCAGATCGGACACTCCCACAGCGGCGACGAACTTCGAGGGACTCCAGAGGAGATTTCCCGCCGCGTCGAGAGCCAAGACGCGGCCGGTGGAAACGTTCGCGCCGGGGCGTTTGGCCAAGAGTTCGTAGACGGCGGCCCAGGAACCAATATCGCTCCAATCGATGGATGCCGGGATGACGAAGACGCGACTGTGCCTGGGATGGCGCGAGGCCGGTTCCAGAAGCGCATAATCGACGGAGATGTTCTCCATGCGGGAATATTCGCGCTTCAGCGCCGCCGCATAGCGGGACGTGCCTATCGTTTCGCCGACACGCATCAGCCCGGCATGCGCTTTGGGGAGATAGCGCCTGAGGTTTTCAAGGAATGTGGAAACGCGCCAGAAAAACATGCCGGCGTTCCACAGATAACGCCCCGATGCGACGTACCTGCGGGCCAGATTCAGGGAAGGTTTCTCGGTGAACCGCCGAACCGCGTAAGCATGAGCCTCGAGTGTTACGGAACTACGCGGCTTTTCGCGGGGAACGCGCTCGATATAGCCATATCCAGTTTCCGGGCGCGAGGGCGGGATGCCCAAGACGACGAGAGCGTCCTCTTGGGCCGCGACTTTCAAAGCCGCGCGAACGATTTGCCGATAGCGAGCGGGTTTGCCGATGAAGTGGTCCGCGGGCAGAACGGCCATGAGAGCATCCCCGCCATTGCTTTCCTCTAACAGATGCACGGCGGCCAAGCCGATCGCGGCGGCCGTATTGCGGCCAAAAGGCTCGACTAATACGTGCTTGGAAGCCACGTGTTGGAGCTGGCGGCGCACGGCATAAGCCTGCTCAGCATTCGTGACTACCCAAACATGCGATGGAGCAAATCGCGGGCCGAGACGCTCGCACGTTTGCTCCAGCATCGTTTTCTGCCCGATGATGTTGAGCAATTGTTTGGGCGAGCGTATGCGGCTGCGCGGCCAAAAACGCGTTCCACGCCCGCCGGCGAGAATGATGGCGTGAGCGGGCAGCGCGGCCGAAGTCATTGGCGAAGAATCGCGGAGCGCTGAGAATCGCTGAGACCGTTTTCGTTGAGTTCGCGCGAGAATTGCTCCAATTCCGGGACATAGGTCCGCAAAAGATTTGTGGCGGACTGGGCGACGAGGTGATATTCGCCGAGAGCAGCGGGAAGCAGCCAGGCCTCGCCGGGAGTGTAAGGCATTGATTCCGAGCGCCAATGAATCCGGCCGTGCCCTTCGAGCGGGACCAGCAATTCAAAGCGATCGGGGCAGGTAGTTGCGTGGATCGTATCCGAAAATTCCCAAATTTCCGTGGCGAAATAGGGGCAAGCGGCTAAATAAGTCTTTTGGGCCGAACCTTGCTGAACCTGAACACCGGGCACCTTTCCGCATCGCTGCGGGCCGAACTGCAGCACATCAAGAGCCTGACGGACATGCAGAGGCCGGGACGAGCCGTCAGCCTGCCGCCGGTCATAGTCGAAGATGCGGTAAGTAAGATCCGAATTTTCCTGCACTTCGCATAACAGCGCGCCGGGTCCGATCGTGTGCACGCTTCCGGCCGGAACGAAGAAGGCATCTCCCCTCTGCACAGAGAGCCGGGATAAACAGCGCTCTATATCGGCATCCTTCAGGGCCCCACGGAATATTTCCGGTGTGATGCCCGGCTCCAAGCCCAGCAGGAGTTCGGCGCCCGGACGAGCGGCGACCGCATACCACATCTCGGTCTTGCCCACTCCTCCCGCCGCCTCGTGCTTTTGGGCGTATTCGTCATCCGGATGGACCTGCACAGAAAGCTTTTCCTGCGGGAAGATAAACTTTACAAGCAAGGGAATGCGCGATCCGGCTTGCAGTCGACGTCCTTTCCACTCTGCTGAAAGTCCGGGCCAGGATTCGCCAAGCGAACGACCGATCAAGGGACCCGAGGCGAAGGTACAGCGGTCGCCCGTGAGCCACACCTCTCCAATTGGCTCCGTAGCTGCGGGCGAATTGTCGAATAGCGGTGCCAAGCTCCGAGAACCCCAAATGCGAGGCACAAAGATTGGCGCCAGGCGAGAAGGAGAAATCGTCACGGAGCGACGGCTGCCGACGCGAAGAAGCGCTCGAGCCTGCGCAATCCTTCCTCGATGCGGTCGATGGACGTGGCGTAGGAAAAACGCAGATATCCAGGCGCTCCAAAGGCATCGCCTGGAACGACAGCCACTTGTTCGCGCTCGAGAAGGTGCCGCGCGAGCGCAGTGGCATCTCCGGAGCCATTGACCAGATGCACGGAAACATCCGGGAAGGCATAGAACGCCCCGGAAGGCTCAGGGCAGGAAACCCCGGGAATGGCGCTCAACCCAGCAAGGATTCGGGCGCGCCGCCGGGCATATTCGGCAAGCATGACCGGCACAGAATCCATGGGGCCAGTGAGCGCGGCGAGCGCGGCATACTGGGATATCGAGCAGGGGTTAGAGGTGGCCTGGCTTTGCACCTTCAACATTGCCTCGATGACAGGCTTGGGAGCGAGCGCATAACCAAGACGCCACCCTGTCATGGAGAAGGTCTTCGAGAGCGAGCCGACGATGATCAGGTGGGGCTTGGATCCCTTGATGCTGGCGACCGAATAAGGCCGCGCGTTTCCGTATGTGAAATGAGAATAGCATTCATCGCTCAAGAGCCAGATGCCGTGCCGCCGGCAAAGGTCATAGACTTTCTCAAATTCGGCCGGCGGGATAACGGCACCGGTCGGATTATTGGGCGAATTGATAATCGCCATGCGGGTTCGAGGAGTGATGGCCTCTTGCAGCTGTTGGGCACGCAAGCTGAAGCCTGCAGAGGCCTCGGTCGGCACAAAGACAGGTTCGCCGCCCGCAATCTTCACGATATCGGGGAAGCTGACCCAGTAGGGCGAAGGAATCAGGACCTCGTCGCCTTCCTGGACGAGTGCCATGACGGCGTTGTAGATCGCATGCTTGCCGCCGACGCAGACGATCGATTCGCCAGGCTCGTAGGAACTGCCGAGCTGTTGCGCGTGCCAGCGGCTTACGGCTTCGCGCAGCGGAGCGATGCCCGCAGTGGGAGTATATTTCGTGCGATTTCGCGCGAGCGCATCAATGGCTGCTTCCTTGATGTGGATGGGAGTAGGAAAATCCGGCTCGCCCGGACCAAAGTCCACCACGTCGAGGCCCCGAGCACGCAATTTTTCCGCCTCCGCCAGAACCACCATGGTTGGCGAGACGGTGATGCGATCCACACGGCTGGCAAATCTTTCGTTCATTTTAGGTCCCCAGAGAAGACTCTTAGATTACCTTGGCCCGCAGGCGCCGTTCAACCGCGACCGGAACGAGACCGCTCACCGAGCCGCCCAACTGGGCGATCTCGCGAACCAACCGCGAACTCAAGAAGCTATATTCCACCGCCGGCAGCATAAAGACCGTTTCGAGGCCCGGCTGAAGTTTTCGGTTCATCATGGCCATCTGCAGCTCGAATTCATAATCCGATACGGCGCGGATGCCTCGGAGCAGCACGTGCGCCTTGCGTTCTCTGGCGTAATCGACTAGGAGGCCGTGAAAGCTGTCGATTTCCACATTGCGAAACGAGGCCGTGACGTCGCGCAGCATCTCGCTCCGCTCGGAAAGCGTGAAGAGCGGCTCCTTTTCGGTGTTTCGAAGGATGGCCACGACCAGCCGGTCGAATATCTTCGCGCCCCGTTCGATAAGATCGAGATGACCATTGGTCACCGGATCAAATGAGCCGGGATAGATGGCCAGCACTGGTTCCATGAGAAGGAAAAGTAATTCTATCGCATCGCGGAGCGGATGAGACAAAAATCCATGGGTGGATTCGCAAGGGAGGCGGGAGCCGTAAAATCGAAAGATCGAGCTTGCTAAGTATCTAGAAGCACGGGAGTTTTGGCCGAGTGGCTTTGGTCCGGTCTTTGGCGATAGAATAGAGATAAGAAAATGAGCGTAAAGCTGCCCATTTATATGGACAACCATGCCACCACGCAGGTGGACCCACGCGTGATGAATGCCATGCTGCCCTATTTCAATGAGAAATTTGGCAATGCAGCCAGCCGGAATCACTCGTTCGGTTGGGCGGCCGAGGAAGCCGTGGAAAGCGCTCGGGGCCAGCTTGCCAGGCTAATCAATGCCGCCCCTAAAGAGATTATCTTCACCAGCGGCGCCACCGAATCCAACAACCTGGCGATCAAGGGCGTCGCGGAGATGTACCGCGAGAAAGGAAATCACATCATCACGCAGGTGACCGAGCACAAGGCCGTGCTGGATACCTGTAAGCGCCTGGAAAAGCACGGTTACCACGTGACGTATCTGCCGGTGGCCAAGGATGGGCGCATTGATCCGGACGATTTGAGGCGTGCAATCACGACGAAAACGATCCTGATCGCCATCATGTACGCGAACAATGAAATTGGAGTGATTCAGCCGATCGAGGAGATCGGAAAGATCGCCAAGGAGAAGGGTGTTCTTTTCCTGACGGATGCGGTGCAGGCGGTTGGCAAGGTGCCGGTCGATGTGAATAAGGGGAACGTCGATTTGCTGGCGATGACCGGACATAAGATTCATGGGCCCAAGGGCTGCGGCGCGCTTTACGTGCGGCGCCGCAATCCGCGCGTGCAACTGACAGCAATCATCGATGGCGGGGGGCACGAGCGAGGAATGCGTTCCGGAACGCTTAATGTTCCGGGCATCGTCGGTTTTGGGAAAGCCGCGGAGCTTTGCCAGAGCGAAATGGCGGAAGAGAGCAAGCGATTGGGCGGGCTGCGCGATCGGTTGAAGGAAGGAATCTTCAGCGGCTTGGATGAGGTCTACGTCAACGGGTCCATGACCCATCGCCTTCCAAACAATTTAAACGTCAGCTTCGCTCATGCCGAAGGCGAGTCTTTGCTGATGGGAATCAACGACGTGGCGGTGTCAAGCGGTTCGGCATGCACTTCGGCCAAGATGGAGCCGAGCTACGTATTGAAGGCTCTCGGTGTGGCGGAGGAACTGGCCCATAGTTCGATACGTTTTGGGCTGGGCCGATTTAACACGCAAGAGGAAGTAGATTACGTGGTGCAGCGCGTCACAGAGGTAGTGAGCCGGCTGCGCGAGCTTTCTCCGCTTTACGAAACGGCCAAAGAACGCGTGCAGTTGAGCAAATCGAACTGAAGCAGGGAAGAAATTCGGCAGCTACTCCGGACTCAAGACAGGAATAAAAAAAGATGATTCATGTCACCGAAAAGGCGGCCAAGAAGATTCGAGAGCTTATGGCCAAGGAAGGTGTGTCCGCCGCGGGCGGCCTGCGCCTGGGCGTGCAGGGCGGCGGATGCTCCGGGCTCACCTACGCGATGCGGTTGGACGCGCACGCCCGCGATCGCGATAGTGTGTTCGAGGAAAATGGAGCGCGGGTTTTTGTGGACCCGAAAAGCTATGTCTATCTCGAAGAGGTGACGCTGGACTATGAAGAGACTTTGATGCGGCAGGGATTCGTATTCCAGAACCCGCGGGCCACTCATAGTTGCGGTTGCGGCACTTCGTTCACAGTGTAAGCGAGCCGCGAAACAGATCCTCAATTCCAGCCTAATCACCCAAACAGAAGACCCGCTGCAGGCCGGGGCGGGAATCGCGCCGCGCCGATGGCCACTGACGCACTATGCTAAGATTTGCATCTGTGCGGCGAACGCTGGCCCACTGTGGCCCCGTGGTGCAACGGTTAGCACATCGGCCCTTCAAGCCGGTAATACGGGTTCGATTCCCGTCGGGGCTACCACGCCTTCAGAGATCGAGTTGGGAAAGAAGCGTATCGAGGTTTGATTCGTCGACCACAGGGTCAGGCCGTTTGGCCTCGATCTCTTGGGCTTCGTCAAGTGCTTGAAAGAGCCTAAGTTTCGCGACGGCGTACTCCTCGGTGCCGGAAAGCACTCGCCCCGCGGAACGTCCCCACTTATCCACAGCGGATTGCTTGACGAAGATTCGGAGCGGGAAGACCTGCCGGCGGTCGACTGACACCATGTATACGTACTCCGTGCCCGCGGAAAATCCGCGCCGGGTCTTTTGCACTTCGTAGAAATAATATTGATAGACGTAGCCGCTTGCCGCCGAATAGGTCTTAACCCGCCGAACGGTCTCAGAACGACTCATTTCGCGATTATTCCGGCGGGAAATGAAGATGTCAATTCAAGGCTAGGGAGAGGCGAGGCATCCGCGTAAGCTCTTCAGGATTTACTGTAACTTAAAAGGACTGGTCTCCGAGGCAAGCTGCTGGGGTGTCTCTGAGGGCTCGTGCGCGGCAATCCACAGAAAGGCGCCGAGGAAAAGCGCCCCGATGAGAAACACGATAAGGGCGATTTTTTTGACCGCCGGCGCGGCCTTCCCAGCCGGCTGAGCTTGAGGTTCAGGAGGATCCGCCAGTGTTATGCTTACGGCGGAGCCTTCGGGAACGTCGATGGACTTCGCGTCATGCTCGGTCGTGATGGTCAGCCTGCCCTTGATCGTAGCCAGAACAGCTGAATCCGGATTTTCGACGTGAAGCACGCCGAGCGAGGATGGATCTGCAAAACGTATGCTGGCATCGCCCAGAGTGGTTGCGACAGCGTCTTTTGGCCCGCCCATGAAGGAAACACCGCCGCGCAGAACCACGAATTGAACCCCTGCAGCGTTGCGATTTAACTGCACCGAACTGTCTCGCAGGACCTCGAGGCGCCCCCCGCCAGCAAGAGCAATCTGGGCGCCGCCTGTTGGGCTTGCGGAGATAGATTCGCCGCTAAAAATCGTGGAACCCGCGGGCAGTGCCAGATCCCCCACTGTCGCCAACTGGCTGGTTACGACGGTGCCAGCGACCTGGGGTTGGCTCCAGGCTGGCGAGGCGATCAGTGCGATCAGAACAGCCGCCAGAAATTGCCGAAGAATTTTCGGTAGCAGCAAAGGTCAGGCCTATGCAAGTAACAAATCGACGGCCCATGCTAGCAAACGACGCCGGACTGTCAAGACGACTTAGTGTCCGCCATGGGTGCGATTGATTAACGTTGCGAGCTAGCTTGATCTCTTCAGTACGGCTGCGAGGGCGGGCTCTAAATCTGGGTACAAAAAACGATAGCCCAATTTTTGGAGCTTGGTGGGATACACCCTTTGGCTTGCAAGCAGCAGAGAATCGGCCATTTCCCCGAGAGCCAGCCGCAAAGCGAACGAAGGCGTGGGGAAAAACGCGGGCCTGCGAAGCACACGTCCAAGTGCAGCGGCAAACTCGGCATTTTGTACTGGCTTAGGGGAAACGGCATTGGCCGGCCCGCTGAAAAGATTTGCTTCCAGTGCGAACCCGATGATATTGACCACCTCATCCAAAGTAACCCACGAGATCCATTGGCGGCCGGATCCGATTTTCCCCCCGACTCCCAGGCGAAAAGGTAAGGCCATGCGCGGAAGGGCGCCGCCCTTTCTGGCGAGGACGACTCCGAAGCGTAAGATAACCACGCGGGCACCCAACTCCACGGCACGTGCCGCTTCCGTTTCCCAATCCCGTGTGAGTTGCGCCAGAAAATCAGTCCCCGGCGGACTGGATTCCGCCAATTCCTCGTCGCCGCGATTTCCATAGAAGCCGATGGCTGACGCGGCGATGAATATCTGGGGAGGACGGTGAAGCTGCCGCAACGATGCGATCAAATTACGCGTCGCGGTTACACGGCTCTCGCCCAACTCACATTTCCATGCCGCGGTCCAACGATGGCCGGCAATGGACGCTCCAGCCAAGTGGATGACGGCATCGACTTCTTCCGCTCGGGAATTGAGGAGGCCCGATTGCGGATTCCAGAGCGCCTGCGGCAGGTCGCGAAAGGGTACAGTTTTGCCTTTCCTGACTTCCGTTCCGGGGCGAAGCAATCGAGTTATCTGGTGACCCTGATGACTGAGGCTATCAACGACGGCAGATCCGATGAGGCCCGTTGACCCGGAGATCAATATTTTCACCAGGCGGCTCCGACTTGCCGAATGCGAGCAATATATACAAAAAAGTAAAGGGGTCAAGAAATAGCTTTGGGAAAGCGGGAGAATGCCCTGTTCTGGGGCGCTTTTGGGTGTCGCCGCCGTTTGAAAATGAAGGCGCCGCGCCTTAGGAAACAGATAGAATACATGCATGCGTGTGCGGGTGCTCTTCTTTGGACAGCTTAAAGAAATCGTCGGCTGCGGCGAGGATTACGCGGAACTGGCCGACGGCGCACGTTTGGAAGATCTGTTTGCAAGCTACGGCCAGCGGTATCCAAGGCTCGCCCGCTTTCGCGCTTCCGTGGTTGCCTCTGTCAATCAATCCTTCGCTGATTGGGCCTCGCCCTTGGCCATGGGAGATGAGGTTGCCTTCCTGCCACCGGTGAGCGGCGGCGCTGGGACGCCCGCAATGACGCGGAGCGACGCGATCATCGAAATCGTGCGGGAACGGATCCAAACGGTGGAGATCAGCGCCAGATTGAAAGCTCCTGAGGACGGCGCGATCGTCATCTTCGAAGGAATTGTGCGCAACGAATCCCTGGGCCGGCGGACTTTGTACCTTGAGTACGAAGCCTATGAGGCCATGGCGCTGAAGCAAATGGGTGTCATCGCTTCGACCATGCGCAGTGAATTTGCCGCCGACTCCGTCGCCTTAGTTCACCGATTGGGGCGGCTGGAAATCGGCGAGACCAGCGTGTTGATCGGCGTGACTTCCGCCCACCGCCGGGAGGCTTTTGAAGCCTGCCGTTACGGAATCGATACGCTCAAGCGTACTGTCCCAATCTGGAAAAAAGAGTACTTTGAGGATGGCGCTGTTTGGGCTCAAGGCGAAGTCCCACCGCTGCCATCCAATTTGCCGAAAAGGGAATCTATCAAGTGAGACGCCATTCTGGGCGTCAACTCTTGCTGCGTATCTCACAAATCAAGTTCCTGGGCCCGGCCGGCATGGTTCTTTTCTGCCTTATGGGCATACCCTCTGCGCAGTTTATTTCCAATTCTCAGGCGCAAAACCGGAATGCTGACCAGCGCTCTTCGATTCGTGTGGACGTGAACCTCGTCGGCGTGATTGCCAGCGTATTAGACCAAAATAATCGACCGGTGCCGGATCTGCAGGCGGACCAGTTTGAAATCTATGAAGAGGGCAAGCCCCAGAAAATTGAAGTCTTCGAACCAGACACTCAGCAGCCGCTGGATCTGGCGCTGATGATTGATTCCAGCCTGAGTGAAATCAAAGAGTTGCAGTTCGAGACGGATGCGGCCGCTCGTTTTATCGGGCAGGTGGTCCGGCCGGAGGATCGTGTCGGGGTCTTTCAATTTGCCGATACGGTCACGCAGTTGGCCAGCTTTTCGGGTAACGTGGCTCAGTTGCAGGCGGCGGTCCGACGGGTGGCCCCGGGCGATGGCACCGCCCTCTATGACGCCGTCTACCTTGGGTCCGACGCCTTGGGCAAAGCGCCGTCCGATCGCCGTAAGGTCTTGATTCTGATTACCGACGCGGGTGAAACCACCAGCCGCGCCGATTTTGAAACCGCGCGACGCGCCGCCCTGCGTGCCGAGACGCTGCTTTACACGATTGTCATTCGTCCCGTAAAAGGTGAAAACGGGCGGAACACCGCCGGCGAGCACGCCCTCGAAACCATTGCGGATAGCACAGGCGGAGCCATGTACTATCCCGACGAGATTTCGCAGCTGGACGCCATATTTGACCGCATTAACCGGGAGCTTCGCACACAGTACCGTCTGGGATACTACCCGCAGCCGAGGCCGCCGCAGGGGGCTTATCGCTCGATCGAGGTCCGGGTCAAGGGAAACTACAAAGTGCGCTACAGGAAGACTTACTATAGTGGCGGGCCGGCAAACTAGACCGCGATCGCCGGACCTATGGCCAATCAATTTCTGGAAGTCGCTGTGGAGACGGCGGTAGAAGCCGGCGGCATCCTGCTTTCAGAGTTCGATCATCCCGCAAGGATCAGCTACAAGGGGGAAGTGGATCTCGTTACGCAGGCCGACCGCCGCTCTGAAGAGGCGATTGTAAGCCGGTTGCGCACCTATTTTCCCAAGCACGCCATCGTGGCGGAAGAGGGCGGCGGCCAGGAGGGGGAGGGCCGTTATCGCTGGATTGTCGACCCTCTCGACGGCACCACGAATTTTGCCCATGGCTACCCGTGCTTTGCGGTCTCGATTGGGTTCGAAGAGGCCGGAGAGTTACTGGCGGGAGTGATTTACCAACCGATCACAAAAGAGCTGTTCACTGCATCGCGGGGAGAAGGCGCCTATCTAAACGAAAAGCGGATCCGAGTTTCCGCAATCGATCATTTGTCGACGAGCTTGTTGGCCACAGGATTCCCCAGCAGCAAACGCGCGCGGAACCCAAACATTCATTATTACTGGAATTTCACGTTGCGCTCGCATGGAGTGCGCCGCGACGGTTCTGCAGCGCTCGACCTAGCCTCGGTTGCCTGCGGCCGGTTTGATGGATTCTGGGAGTTCGGCCTGCACGCTTGGGATACCGCGGCGGGAGTGCTCCTGGTGCGGGAGGCAGGCGGCGTGGTGACCAACTTCGCGGGTCAGGCTTACCACCCCGGCGATTATGAGACCCTCGCCTCGAATGGACGCATCCATGCCGAATTGCGTCGGGCTGGCGCCGATATCGAGCAGCAAATTGCCAGCGGCCCTGAGCTCCCTCAGAAACCAGCCGTTCCGGGTGGAGAATAACTCTTGCGACCCGTGAGGGTT
>Ga0307479_10003795_pt1 | contig 13807 bp, 6 predicted proteins | sample atmos_gasesECM4C_FD_203743 | JGI IMG/M metagenome (GOLD analysis project Ga0307479, IMG submission 203743) | Hardwood forest soil microbial communities from Morgan-Monroe State Forest, Indiana, United States - atmos_gasesECM4C_515 | ecosystem: Environmental > Terrestrial > Soil > Temperate...
CCCCGCCGCGGCGGCGAAGCCGACGCGGCAGGGACTCGCCTCGACCCGGTCGTGAGAGCTGTGACCCAGGGGACAGCCCCTCGGAATGGTGGCGAGGAAGCGGAGGGCGACGCTAGGACTCCTCGCGGTCCGGAGTGGCCGCTCGCAGGGCGCCCGTCTGACAACAACCGTGACAACAACCGGCCGCGGACACAAGCAGTTTCCGCTGAACGCTGGCGGACGCCAAAACGCCGATTGCCATGCTCGGACAAGACATTTGCGGCCTACAGCGAACAGCCACGGACGCGAGGTGGCCGACCTTAAAAACCGCTGGGGGGCTTGCCCCCCGTCCGGGTTCGAGTCCCGGGCCCGGCACGCCCTTCCTGACATGTTTGGGGACCGCTGTCGCAATCGACGCGTTCCCGCGGTCATGAGTGGTATGGACGTGGTCGTCCCGCCTCTGGCGGGATCCCGTCCGGGGCAGCGGACGTCTGCGGCGAGTGTGGTCGCGGCGGCGGTCTGGCACGGGCTCCGCGTGGTCGAGCCCGGCCCCGCGCTCGACGCTGCGCTGCGCCTCGCGCGGGACAACCAGGTGCAGGGGGCGCTCGCCCGCGTCTACCCCGAGGCACTGGCCGAGGAGCTTGCGCGCGTCGTCGAGGGCAACGCGGAGTTCCGTCAGCGGCTCGGCGAGGCGGTGGGCCGGCTGCGCCAGCGCGGCGTCGACCCGGTCCTGATCAAGTGCGACCCGGCGGCGGACTTCGTCTACTCCAACTTCGACCTGGTCGTCGGCCACGACGGCTGGGCGCCGGCACTGGCAGCGCTCGACGGCTGGACGCGGGCGACCAGCCGCCACTCCCTCGAGCCCGACAAGCTGATCGTCCACCCCGCCGCCGGCCCGGCTGCGCACCTGCACCGCCACGCGTCGTGGTTCGGCGTGGTCGCCATCGAGGCCCCACGGCTGCGGCGCCGGGCGCGACGCGACGAGGAGCTCGGCGTGCTCCGTCCCGACCCGACCGACGAGCTCCGCCTGCTGGTCGCCCACGCGGTCTTCCAGAACCTCGCCTTCGACCTCGCCGAGCTGCTGGCCATCCGCCACACGCTCGGCGAGGGCGCCGACCCCCAGGAGGCCCGCCGCCGCTGCGCCTTCGACGGCTGGGGGCGCGGCTTCGACACCGCCTTCGCGGTGGCGCAGCGGGCGATCGAGGCGCTCGACCGGCACCACCCCGTCGCGCTTCCCGTCGGCCTCGCTCCACTCCCGTCGTTGCGCGACGGCGCCACCCACGCCGCCCACCTCGCCCTGCGGGGACACGGGGCCATGGGGCTGCGCGAGCTCGCCCTGCGCGGACCGCTGGTCGGGGCCAAGCTGCGCCGCCGGGCCCAGGCTCGGCCCCCGGTGCGGCTGCTCGGCGTTTCCGGCCCGGACGGCTCCGGCAAGACGACGCTGGTCGCGGCGCTGCGCGGCGCCGCGGAGCTGGAGGAGGCCACGGTCACCTCACTGCACCCCTACGGCTGTGTCATCTGCCGCCGCTGGCCGGTCGGCAACGCGACCGCCGCGCCGACCGGCACGGCCACCCCTGCGCCCGCCGCCAGGCGCCACGGCGACGCGCTGCTCACCCTGGCGCTGCGCGTGCACCCCGTGGTCGACGCCGCCGAGCTCAACCTGCGCCTCACCGGCGTCCGCCTCTGGATGCGGCTCAACGGCATCCGCCGCCGTGACCTGCCCGCGCTGGTCATCACCGACCGCTCGCCGCTCGACGCCCTGGCCAAGCACCGCGCCGCCGGCCCGCTGGTCACCGACTGGTTCCTCGGCTTGGCCCGCCGCTACGACCGCATCCTCCTCCTCGACGCCGACCCCGAGGAGCTCGCCAGGCGCGACAACGACCACAGCACCACGGAGCTGCTCGGCCAGCGCGGCCGCTTCCACGAGCTCGGTCCGGCGGTCGCCGCCACCCGCGTCGACAGCAGCGCCCCGCTCAGTCCCGAGCAGGTGCGGACGGTGGTTCGCGACGTGACCTCGTCGCGCTGAGGGACGTCCCCGATCGCTCCGCGGCGACGTCGAGCAGGCGGAGCTGCAGGATGAGCGCGAGGCGGCGGTCGGGGTCGTCGAGGTCGGCGGCGACCAACGCCCTGAGCTTCTGCAGGCGATAGCGGTAGGTGTTGTGGTGCACCCCGTTGGACCCGGCGGCGGCGAGCACGTCGCCGAAGGAGTCGAGGTAGGCGCGCAGGGTGTCGACGTGGTGGGTGTTGTGCAGACGGTCGTGCTCGACGAGCAGCGCCAGCGGACCGCCACCGGTGAGCGACTCCTCCTCGGCCAGCTCGGCGAGGCGGAGCAGCAGCACCTGCAAGCGCAGGTCGTCGATGATGCCGACAGCCGCATCGGGGGCGGAACGGCCGGCGAGGACGCGCAGCACGCGGTCGGCGTCGCGGCGCGACTGCGGCAGTGCGGCCAGGTCGGTGGCGTGCCCGCCGGCGGCGACCACCAGCTGCGCGCGCCGCTGCGTCGAGACGCGGGCCAGGAAGTCCTCCGCCAGCTGCGCCGCCGCCCGGCCGCTCTGCGAAGCGTCGGCGGCCACCGGCAGAACCGCGTACACGACTCCCTGGACCAACCCGCTGGCCGCGCGGCGGCTGACCACCGAGAGGTGCATCGAGAGCGTGTCCCAGGCGCGCAGCAGGACCATCTCGCCGCCGTCCTCGACGCCCGGCCGCACGCTGACGGCGAGAACGCGGAAGCCCTCGCCCGCCAGCCCCAGTCGTGCCGCGGCGTCGGCGGCCAGGCTCCCCCCGTTGATGACAACCGCGACCAGATCTGCGTGGAGGCTGCGCTGCACGTCGAGGGCGAGTCGGTGGCGCAGCAGGTGGACGGCGACGAAGCTCGCCGCCTCGGCGAACTCGCGCAGCTGCGCGTCGCTGGGCCGGCTGTGCACCGCCGCCCAGATCGAGCCGAGCACCTCGTCGCCGGCGCTCACCCCCACGGCCACGCGGGGCAGCACGTCGGGGCCGATGCTGTCCAGGTAGAGCGGATCGCGGCTGGTGGAGAGACGGCGGTAGACCCCGTCGCGCTGGAACTTGCGGTAGTACGCGTCGGGGATCTGGCGGCCGAGGATGGTGAGCATGCGCGCCTCGTCGGCCTCGTCCTGCCGTCCCGAGTAGGCGAGCACCCGCGACTGCGCGTCCTCGATGGTTACCGGCGCGTCGATCAGCGCGGCGACCGCGTTGGCCACGGCGAAGAGGTCGCCGGCGGCGGCGCCGCCCAGCCGCTCCGCGTCGCGCTCGGCCGGTGCCGACTCCATCACCGAGCGCAGCAGGGCCACCATCTGCACCCAGGCCGCGGCGGGGGCCACCGCGAGCAGGGTCAGCCCCAGCTCCTCCGCCTCGGCGGCGAGTCGCTGCTCGGTCCCGGCGGGGACCTTGAGCGCCAACACCGCACCCTGGGCGGCGAGCCGCTCCATCACCCGGCGCAGGTCGCCGTCGGCGCGCAGCCCGATGCCGAGCACCACGGTTCCCTCGGTGACCGCCGCGGGGTCGTCGGGGTCGTGGATGGTCAGTGCGCTCAGCTGCGCCTGCAGGCCCCGCGGCGCGGCCAGCGGCCTGAGCACGTCGGCGCCCAGCGAGTCGAGGACGTGCTCCAGGCTGGCCACGCGCCGGACTATAGGTCCGCGCGCTCAGCGCGCGGCTGCACCATCCCACGCCGCTGCAGGGCGGAGGACCTGGCCATGCCGAGCGCCGGTCGGCGAGCCGCCGCGCAACACAGCTGTACCGGCCAGCAGCACCAGCTCCACGCCGGTGGGACGCACGTCGGGCTGCAGCGCGCTGCCGTCGTGGCCGATGCGCCGCGGGTCGACGGCGCACACGTCGGCGACCATGCCGGGCAGCAGCGCGCCGCGCCCGGCGAGACGGAACTGCTGCGCCGCCACCGAGGTCATCTTGCGGATCGCCTCCTCCCAGGTCAGCACGCCCAATTCGAGCACGTAGCGCCCGAGCACGCGGGGAAAGCAGCCCCAGGTGCGCGGATGCTGCAGCCCCACCGGCGGCCCGTTGTCGGAGCCGACCGCGACCAGCGGGTCGCGCATGATGGCCTGGACGTCGTCTTCCGCCATCAGCTCGACGACGATGAGCGAGCTGGGATCGTCGCGCACCAGGGCGCAGAGCACGTCCCAGGCGTGGTCGTCGCCGCTGATCTCGTCCAGCGTCCGGCCGATGACGCGGGCATCGCCATGGCGCACCACGCGCACGTCGCCGGGAAGCACCTGGCCCCACAGACCGGACCCGCCCACGCCGCTCTCGGCGATGCCGCGCAGCTCGGCGCGCCGCTCGGCTGAGGCCAGCCGCTCGCGCAGCGCGTCGACACCGCCGCGCTGCGAGATCGGCGGCAGCAGCGCCGCCAGCAGCGTCGAGCCCGCGGTGTACGGGTACTGGTCGCCGTACAGGTCGACGCCGTCACGCCGTGCCGCCGCCAGCCTGGCGCGCAGCATCGCGGCGTTGCCATGATTGCGTCGCCCCGCAACCTTGCAGTGCGACACCTGGACCCGCGCCCCGCTGCGCCTGCCGATGGCGACGGCCTCGTCGAGCGAGCCGGCGAGATGGTCGGCCTCGTCGCGCATGTGCGTGGTGTAGGGACGGCCGTGCGCGGCGGCGATCTCGGCGACGGCCACCAGCTCGTCGGTGTCGGAGTACGAGCCCGGTACGTAGATCAGGCCGCTGCTGACTCCCGCGGCGCCGGCGGCGAGCGCCTCGCCGGTCAGCGCACGCATCTGCTCCAGCGCCCCAGGACGCAGGTCCGGCTCGACGCCGTTGCTCACCGCGCGCAGCGTGCCGTGCCCGACCAGGGCGGCGACGTTGTTGCTCGGCCGCGCCTGCTCCAGCTCGGCGAGGTACTCGGCGAAGCTTCGCGGGCGCATCTCCTGTCCGGCACTCAATTCGCTCCAGGTGGCGCCGAGCAGGTCGAGGGCCGCCGCGGTCATCGGCGCGAAGGAGAAGCCGCAGTTGCCGACCACCTCGGTGGTGACCCCCTGGGCCAGCTTGAACGGCGCCGGCTCGGCGGCGAGGTGGACCAGGTCGGAGTGCGAGTGCGGGTCGATGAAACCCGGCGCCACCAGCAAGCCGTCGCAGTCGATCACCTCCCGAGCGGAGTGGCGGTGCGTGTCGATCGCGGCGATGCGACCGCCGTCGATCACCACGTCGGCGCGCAGCGGCGGAGAGCCGAGCCCGTCGTGCACCATGCCGCCGCGCAGCACCAGGTCGGCGGTCATCGCGGCCGCCTCACCACGTGTAGGTCGGGCTCGTGTACTTGAAGCACGAGCACCCCGTGTCGAAGCCCAGCATGCGGTAGCCGTCGGTGCCGTAGGGCCGGCCGTTGAAGGTGGCGTGGTAGGCGTTGACCGACATGTACGAGGTGCCCAGGCGCCACGCCTGCGCCATCAGCGTCTGGATGCTGAGGTTGGCGCCAAGGCCCTGCGACGCCTGGTGCAGCAGGAAGGCGTAGTCGCAGTAGCGATAGGCGACGACGGAGTTGAGCCGCGTCGCGAAGGTGATCCCGGCCGCCTTGTAGGTGTCGATGCAGAGCTGCTCCTGCGGCGACGCGGGCACCGACTCGCCGCCCTTGTCGCTCTCCGCGTCGTAGGTGCGGTTGTAGCCGACCACCACCGCGGTCTTCATCTCGTCAGTGATCTCCGTGATCGTCTCCAGCGCGCCGGGTGCGCTGCTGGTGTCCAGGCCCCACTTGGGGTAGTAGCCCTGGCCTTTGGCGGCGGCCATGGTGATCAGCGTTGCGCCACCGCCGGAGTCGCCGAACAGCAGGACCTCGGTGTCGCCGTTGCTGTGCATGTGGGTCACCGCGGTGCCCAGGTCGCGCGCCTTGGTGCCGGTGTCGGAGTACGGGTTGATGTAGTAGATGTCGGGATTGGTCACCCCGGCGCGGGCGAGGTGGGGCATGGCCACGTCGTTGAAGTCGCGGCGGATCAGCGGATCGTCGGCGACGATGACGCCCACCTTGTCGGCCCTGCCGAAGAAGCCCTGCTGGGCCAGGCCGTCCGCGTGCACCTGGAAGGCGCGCTCGTCGGGCGGCGTGGTCGGGTCGAAGACGTAGGGCGCGAGGTGCTCCATGATCTGCGTGTCGCCCTGGTAGGTCTGCGCTTCGACGACGAGTGTGTGCGCCTGCGCGTAGCAGGCGCCGTAGTCGAGGTTGGACTCGATGTCGACGACCGAGAAGACGTGGTCGTCCTGGGTGAACTTGGTGCAGAGGGCCGCCTCCTGGTTGGGGTCGGTGTTGGAGGCGTCGAAGTTCTCCATCACCGGGATCACCCGGCGCCCGGCGATGCCGCCGTTATGGTTCAGCCAGTCGGCCATGGCCTGCGCCTGGGCCGGCACGTTGCCGTAGTCGCCGATGTTCTTGGCGCCGATGGCGCCGTTGCCCGCCTGGCGGTTGGTCTCGGTCATGAAGCCGATGCGGATGGTGGCGGCGGCGACACCGGGGATGACGCCGCTCGCCGGCTGCGCCGCCGCTGCGCTCTGGGCCGCGGCCGCCGCGTTCTGCGAAGCCGCCGGGCCGCTCGCGGACCCGCTGCCTGGCGTCGGGGTGGCGCCGCCGCTGCCGTCCGAGGCGACGCCGCCGCTGGATGGCGCGACGGCCGACGCCTGCGGTCCCGTCGCGGCCGCGGTGGGATTGCCCGTGATGGCCATCCGGTTGGAGAAGCCGACGGCGACGACGGCGCCGATCATGGCCACCGCGCCGGCGCGGGAGAGCCGCAGGTCGGGATGGCGCAGCGCGGCGCGCAGTGCCGCGACGTCGGGACGGCGATTGGACTCGCGCACGGCGCGCTGCACCACCATGGCCAGCGCGGCCGCGGCGCCGAGCAGGACCGAGCCGAGCAGCCACCACAGCCAGGTGCCGGAGGGTTCGAGGTGCAGGGTGGCGCCTGCCGCCGGCGGTGCGCCGGCGCCGCTGCTGCCCGCGGCTGCGGGGGCGCGGCCCGGCGACGGAGAGGGCGATGGCGCTGCCGGCAGCGGTGTGGAAGTTGTTGCCGGTAGTGGCAGGAACGGCGGGGCCACGCTGGCGGCGGGCGGCAGCGGCGGCGGCGGCAGAGGCCCTGCCGGCGGCGGCAGCGCGAAGGTCGGCGCCGAGGTGTCGTCCGCCGGCACCACCGCGGTGGCCCGCGTCTTGGTCTTGTCGAAGGCGACGAACCAGGTGGCCGTCGACGAGCTGCGGTCCCACATGATGGCCACGCCGCGGTTGGCGTCGAGCAGCCAGCGCTGCAGCAGTGGGGCCAGCTCGAAGCTCCACGTGCCCGCGGCGCTCAGCGTGCCGTGCACGGCGCTGGTGCAGTCGAAGTTGGGCGGCGACGCGGCGTTGAACGGCTCCAGCGATCCCACCAGCGGGCACGCCTGCAGCGTCGCCGCGCTGCCGTTGGCGTTGCCCGTGGTGTCGCCGGTGGGGGTGACGCTGAGCAGGACGGACGCCGGCGTCGCCCCGCCGATCAGCCCGGCGAGGTCGATGTGCACGTAGCTGCGCGCGATCTCCTGGGCGCCGGCGACGCCCACGTGGACGGCGGCGGTGTCGTGCTGGTAGGGGTCCTCCGGTGTCGTCGCCACGTATTCCTGGGCGTCGACGTGGAGGTTCTCGGCGGTGCCGGGGACGTTGGCGCGGACGGCGTGGACGAAGCTCAGCGAGGCGCCGGTCGCCGCGGCGACGGCCAGCGCGGCGCAGAGCAGGGCGCGGCGGTTGCTCACGATCGACTTCCTCACAGTGCGGTGGCCAGTGCGCTGCCGGTCCGCTGCAAGCCGGAACGCCCGATGGCGACGGCGTCGCCGCCGAGGTACGAGGCGACCACCTGGGGGTCGCGCTGCACCTGGGCGGGCAGCCCGTCGGCGATGATCCGGCCCGACTCCATGGCCACCAGCCGGTCGGACAGCCCGGTGATCAGCGGCATGTCGTGTTCGATGACCACGAGCGTGCAGTCGAGGTGGTCGCGGATCTGGCCCAGCAGCACGCCCAGCGCCTCGGTCTCGCGCTGGGCGATGCCGGCCGACGGCTCGTCGAGCAGCAGCAGTCGTGGTTGCATGGCCACCAGGCAGCAGAGCTCGGCGATGCGCCGCGTTCCCGTCGACAGCTCGCCGATGCGCCTGCCGGCAAAGGACTCCAGGCCCATCAGCGCGACCAGCTCGCGGGCCCGCTCGCGCTTGCGCGCGTCCTGGCGGGTGGAGCCGCCGAGCGCGTCCTGCAGCCGCGACGGGTCGACGCGCTCCAGGGCAAGGGCCACCGTCTCGATGACGGTGACGGTGGCGAAGAGCTGCGCGTCCTGGAAGGAGCGGACCAGGCCGCGGCGGGCGCGGCGCTCCGGTCCCCAGCGGGTGACGTCGCGGCCGTCGAAATGCACCGTGCCGGAGTCGGCGCGGACGAAGCCGCTGAGCATGTCGAAGAGCGTGGTCTTGCCGGCGCCGTTGGGACCGATGATGCCGACGCTCTCGCCCGCGTGCACGTCGAGGGTGACCGAGTCGACGGCGCGGACGCCGCCGAAGTGCTTGCTGAGCCTGTCGGCTCGCAACAGCTCGTTCCCGGTGCCCTGCCAACCGCGACCCGTCGGTGCAAGGACAGGTGGCACTGCGACTGCGACGGGGAACGAGATCTCCGGCTGCACCAGGGAGTACCGCCGTGCGATGCGGTCCGCGATGGCGCGGTGCACCCTGTCCAGCTGCGCCGCCAGACCGCCGGGAACGTAGAGCACCAGCAGCAACCATCCCGCCGCGGTGCCCGCCAGTGTCGCGCTGTCCAGCGGCGCGAAGGTGGGCAGCGCGAAGATGTACAGCGCACCGAGGAGCGGTCCCGACAGGAACGCGATGCCGCCGATCACCGCCTCGGCGACGATGCGGATGCTGATGTCCGGGGAGAACGTCGCGCTGCTGATCGCGGGCACCGCGTGCGCATACAGCGCGCCTCCCAGGCCCGCGATGGCGCCCGCGATGGCGAACGCCTGCACCTTGCGCAGCGTCGCCGGGATGGTCAGCGCGCGCGCCGCGTCCTCGTTGTCGCGCACCGCGATCATGGTGTGCCCGGCGATGCTGCGGCGCAGGTTGCGCACCAGCCAGAAGGTCAGCAGCAGCACCGCGATCGCCACGAAGTAGTAGCTCCTGCCTGTGTCGAGGACGAAGCCGCCGATGCTGAAGCGTCCCGGCTCGGCCTGGACGCCGAGCATCCACGGCTGCCCGAGCAGCCAGGACTGCGTCGCCAGGGCGAAGGCCAGGGTGGTCACGGCCAGCATGAGTCCGCGGATGCGCACCGCAGGCAGCGCCACCACCACACTGGCGGCCGCACCGGCCGCGGCGGCGCACAGGAAGGCGAGGGTGTAGTTCTGCGTGGTGGCGGCGATGCGCACCGACACCGCGGCGCCGATGCCCGCCAGGGCGAACTGTCCCAGCGAGAGCTGGCCGCTCAACCCCGTGACCACGAGCAGAGACATGCCGATGACCGCGTACGCGGCCACCGTCGACAGCGAGAAGGCCGCCGAGTTGCTCACCAGCAGTGGCAGCGCCAGCGCCACCAGCAGCGCGACGCCGCCGGCGATGCGCCCCATGTTGCGGATGAGGAAGATGCGCTGGTACGCCTCGGGAAGCCGTCGCGGCGAGGGCACCGCCGCCCAGCCGCCGCGCTCCTCCGACCGCGATCCCAGGCGGCGCTGGGCCAGCAGCCCCACCAGGATGGCGACGAAGAGCAGCGCGTCGAGCAGCCCCGCGCCGCCCAGCGGCGTGCCGCTGAGCAGCTGCTGGTTCCACACCAGACTCTGCTCGACGATGCCGATGACCACGCCGGCGAGCAGCGCGATGGGCAGGCTCGACATCCGCGCCACCACCGCGGCGGCGAGCGCCTTGAGCAGCAGGTTTGGCCCGAACTGCGAGGCCACCTGGAACGTCGACGTGGGCAGCACCAGGATGGCGGTGATGCCGCTGAGCGCGCCGGCGATCATCCACGCCAGCGTCGACATGCGCGCGGCGAACACGCCGCTGAGCCGCGCCGCCTCGGGGTTCTCCGACGCGGCGCGCAGCGCAAGGCCGAAGCGGCTGCGGCGCAGGAACACGGTGAGCGCCACCACCATCAGCGGCACGATGATCAGCATGCCGGTGTGCGCGGGGCTGAAGTAGAAGGCGCCGATGCTGAAGCTGGGCAGTCCGGCGGGCTCGGGAAACTGCGCCAGCGCGCCCGTCTGGCTGCCCATCGCCGACGCCAGCGCGCTGAGGAGCTGAGCGAACCCGAGCGTGGCGACGACGCTCATCAATTTGGGCGCGCTGCGCAGGCGGCGCACCACTCCCGCCTCGACGACGGCGCCCATCAGCGCCGCGACGACGATCGCGGCCAGCACCCCGATCCAGTAGGGAAACCCTTGCTGCACAACGAGAATGCCGCAGATGGCGCCGCCGAACGCGCCCAGCTGTCCGTGGGCGAAGTTGACGATGCCGTTGGTGCGGTAGATCAGCACCAGGCCAACCGCCAGCACGCCGTAGGTGAGACCGATGATGGCGCCGCTGAGCAGCAGCGCGTAGGGGACGTGGAAGGCGCCGAGCTCGATCACCGCAGCACACCCACGGCGGCACGGGAACCTGCACCTGCACCCGCACCGGCGAGCCCGCGCGCGGCGCCCTCCAGGAACACCGAGCGCAGCAGGTCGTCGCGCTCCAGCAGGTCGGCGGCGCGGCCCTGGAAGCGCACCTCGCCCTTCTCCATGAAGTACGCGCGCGTGGCCAGCGACAGCGCCACGTTCACCGACTGCTCGACCAGCACCACCGCGGTGCCGGTGGCGTTGATGGCGCGAACCATGGTCAGCAATTCGCCGACCACCTTGGGCGCCAGTCCCAGCGACAGCTCGTCGATGCAGAGCACGCGCGGCTCGAGGATCAGCGCCTTGGACAGCGCCAGCATCTGCTGCTCGCCGCCGCTCAGCGTTCCCGCCGCCTGGTTGCGGCGCTCGGCGAGACGCGGGAACACCGCCAGGCTGCGCTCGATGCCGCGTTCCACCGCGCCGCGGTCGCGCCCGTGGGTGAAGCCGAACACGCGCATGTTGTCGACGACGCTCATGCGCCCGAACACCGCGCGCCCGCCGGGGACCTGGACGATGCCGAGGCGGACGCGCCGCTCCGCGTCGAGGTAGGTGATGTCGGCGCCGCGGAAGCGCACGCTCCCACTGGATGGCAGGCCGATCCCCGAGATGACCCGCAGCAGCGTCGACTTGCCGGCGCCGTTGGTGCCGAGCAGGGCGACCATCTCGCCCTCCTCGACGTGGAAGTCGACGTCGAAGAGCACCTGCAGCGCGCCGTAGGAGAAGTCGACGCGGTGGCAGGCGAGCAGCGGCAGGTGCACGCCGCGCGCCTGCAGGGCGGCCAGCCGCTCCTCCTCGACGATCGAGTCGACGAGGTTGTCGAGGTCGACGTTGACGCTGCTCGAAGCGGAGCGCATCAGCAGCGCGGCGATCAGGCACGGGAAGCACACCGCCACCACCGAGCCCGCCGGCCCGTAGCGCGAGTCGGCGCTGCCCAGCACCAGCAGGCCGAGGATGCCGCCGACGGCGACCAGGAAGACGCCGATCAGCGCCGAGGCGTGGGGTCGCATCCGCGGCGCGACCACCGACAGCGCGCCGGTGTAGAGCGCGGGGACCACCCCGGCGAGCAGCGCACTGGTGACCGCGAAGGCCGGCGCCATCAACCAGAACGCCGGCGCCGCCACCACGGCGACGAGGCTCAGCGCTGCGCCGCCGATCAGCAGGGCGCCGAGCCGGAGCAGCCGGCTGGGGTCGCGGCGGTAGAGCGACTCGCCGTGGCGCGAGCCCGCGATCATCGCCACCACCGTGAAGATCGGGACCAGGGCGAAGAACAGCGCCCGCTGGGTCGGGCCCAGCCCCCAGCGCTGCTCCAGGAAGAACGAGAAGTAGCTGTTGAGCGGGACCAGGCCCACCCCCAGCGCGGCCGCGACGGCCAGGGTGCGGCGCAGGGTGGGGATGAGCAGCAGCCGCTGCACGATCTCCATGAGGCGCAGGCTGGTCGCCGGGTCCTCGGGCGGCGCGGCCCCGGACGTCACCACGCCACCGCGGCCGCCCTGGGCGCGCACCGCCTGGCGCAGCCGCCCGCTGTCCTGGCCGCCGAAGCCGGGGTCGCGCAGCCGCACCGTGAGCAGGCTCGCCGCCACGCAGACCACGCCCATCACCAGGAACACGCCGCGCCAGCCCAGCCCCAGCGGACCGCTGAGCAACGCCACCAGCCCCGGCGCCGCGATCGCGCCCGACACCGCGGCGACCTGGTAGGCGCTGAGCACCCGCACCCGGGCGGCGGCCGGGTAGGTGTCGAGCAGCAGCGGCTTGTGCACCGCCTGCACCGAGCCGCTGCTGGCGCCGTCGGCGACCATCACGCAGCCGAGCTGCCAGAGCGAGCCCACCAGCCCGGTGAACAGGGTCAGCACGCTCCAGGCGATCCCGGTGGCGCTGGCCACCAGGCCGCGGCGGGGCACGCGCTGCACCAGGCCGGCGACGGCCAGGCCCGCGACCACGATGGCGAGCTGGTCGAGGACCAGGATCATGGTCACCGCGGTGTGGCTGATGCCCAGCGAGGTGGCGATGTCGGGGCCGAGGGCGACGTAGGCGTAGAGCTGGAAGGTGTCGATCACCGCCAGCAGCCCGACGCTGAGCAGCGGGTACCAGCCCGCCCGCGACCCGCGCACCGCGGCGGCCAGCGACTCGGCGACGCCCTCGCCGGTCACCCCCATGGCGGCGCGACCCGCCTCGCGCAGGGCGTCGAGCCCGACCTCGGGCGCGTCGATCACGGCGTGTCCTGCACGAAGCGTGGAACGACCGCCAGCCCCTCGCCACTGCGTTCCCGCCCGGTGACAGCCCGCCGACTCCACGTCCAGGTCCGGTCCATCGAGCGCATTCCCTTGGGGTGAAGGCCGGCACGGCATCCGGCAAGCTCACCTCTGTGGCGGTCGATGCTAGAGCGGTGGTCGAGCGCGAGCATGGGTTGGACGTACCAAAATCGCGCCACGCGGTGGGTATGCAGCACCAACCGCCGCCGTGGCTGCCGCGCCACCATCGACGGCAGCATGGAGATCCTCGACGCCGCACCCCCGGCCGCGCTCCTCGACGGCGCCGCCTTCGCGCTGCGCCGCGCCCAGGCGTCGGCGGCGGTCGAGGTGGTCGAGCTCGACGCCATGGCGGAGATCAGCGCCGCCGCGGCGCTGTGGGACCGCATCTGGCAGGCGGGCGGCGCCGCCCGGCTCGGCCCCGAGGTGCTGCGCGCCCTCACCCACAACGGCAACTACCTGGCCGGCGCGGTGCGCGACGGCCGGCTGGTGGGCGCGCTCGCCGGCTTCTTCGCCAGCGGCGACGGGCTGCACCTGCACTCCCACATCCTCGGCGTCGACCCCCAGCTCCGCGCCGGCGGCGTCGGCTTCGCGCTGAAGCTGCACCAGCGGCTCTGGGCGCTGCAGCGCGGCCTCCGCCTGGTCACCTGGACCTTCGACCCGCTGGTTGCGGCCAATGCTGTCTTCAACCTGCGCAAGCTGGGCGCCGAGGGCGTCGAGTACCACGCCAACTTCTACGGGCCGATGGACGATGCCATCAACGGCCACGACGACACCGACCGCGTGGTGGTGCGCTGGGACCTCGACGCCCCGCGGGTCGCCGATGCCTGCATGGGCGTGCAATCGTCATGGGCCGCTGCAGGGACGCTCATGGCGCCCTACGCGCTGCGCGCTGACGCCGATGGGGGCCCGGTGGTGCGTCGCGCCGTCGCCGAAGACCCCGCGGCGGACGTGCTGCTTTGCGCCCTGCCGCGCGACGTCGTTTCGATGCGCCGC
>Ga0307479_10003796_pt1 | contig 13806 bp, 10 predicted proteins | sample atmos_gasesECM4C_FD_203743 | JGI IMG/M metagenome (GOLD analysis project Ga0307479, IMG submission 203743) | Hardwood forest soil microbial communities from Morgan-Monroe State Forest, Indiana, United States - atmos_gasesECM4C_515 | ecosystem: Environmental > Terrestrial > Soil > Temperate...
CGGCTGCTCGCCGGTTTCCGTGACCGCGCTTCCGGATGGCACGCGGGCCTACGTGGCGAGCTTCTACATCGACAACACCTCCGTGAACTGCCAGCAGACTGCTTGCCTTCAAGCTCAGGTTACTGTGATTGACGAACTGACGAATCAGGTGACCAAGGCTATTCCACTGCCCGAGGTGTCCGTGTCTGGCGTAGGGAATTGCTCGTCGGCGCGCTTTCGCCTCTCCGCTACCGCCGCGTCCGACGGTTCCCGCGTGTACGTTTCGAGTTGCGACGCGGGCGGCGTTTCCAGCATCAATCCCGCTGGCGACGTGTATTTCGCGGCCATTCCGGCGCCCGGCAGTTCATTCTCGCCCACCCTGCTGAACATAACGACTGCGGTGCAAAACGGCGCAGAAACCACCTACACCTATACCTACGACCCCAACTCGGGTACGCCGATCTTCTTGGGTATGATTGTGACCATTACCAACGTCTCCCAGGCAGTGGACAACGGAACGTTCACAGTCATCGGGCTGGGCAATGGCACATTTACCATCAGCAACCCGGCGGGCGCATCGACGGCAAACGAGAATGCCACCGGCCTCGGTGAGCCACCCCGGCAGAACCCGGTGTTCGCGCTGACCGGTTCTTAGCCGCGACAAAATTCCTGTTCAGGGAAACCGCGATTCGAATTCGAGGAGATGCAATAGCAGGAGGAGGGCTACTGGCTGGCCGCGCGCTTATGCGCCCGCCGGGTCGGAGTTCGCTTGGGTCGAGGTCTAGCGTCCGCCCGCTGTCGCCGCGTCGGCGTGCCGCTTGCGGTTGTAGCGCAGGGCGATGTTCATGAAAACGTTTCCGCTCGGAGTCTCGAAACACATCACCAGCGCTTCCGTGTCTTCGCTGCTCTTGATGCCCTCCGCCGACGTGTGCATGACTGGAGGGTGAACGCGAAAGTGGAAGCCCTGATCATTCAGCGCCGTGATGGCGTTGCCGATGATCTGGTTGGCGAGTTCGCAGGCCGTTTCCCTCACCAGCAAGTCGGATTCGGGCAGGTCCGAGCCGGCCATCTTGCTGGCCACGCGGACCGCCGTCTCCGGGTCGAGGTCGATGATGATGCGCCCCTCGATGTCCCCGGTGACCCATACCATGGCCGCCACACCCTTCCGGCGATAGGCTTCCTCTTCCATGCTGAGGCTGCCGATGGCAGTGCTGCACTGTAGACCCTGCGCCAGCACTGCGTCCGCCGAGTTGATGAACGGCTGGATCAACTCCATCTTCATAGCATCAGGCTCCCGCGCTGGCTGCGTTCACCACGGCGCCGTCTTCGCCCAGCACGTACTTGATGACCTCGTACAGCACTTCCGGTTTGACCGGTTTCTGCACGAAGTGGCGCGCGCCCCGCTGTAATGCGGCCACGATGTTTTCCTGGTACCCCACCGATGAGACCATCACGATGCGTGCTTCGGGATGGGACTGCACGATCCGCTCCGCGGCTTCGATCCCTTCCATCTGCGGCATGGTGATATCCATGAGCACGATGTCAGGATGCGTGCGGTCATACTCGGTGATGGCCGTCAAGCCATCGCCCGCCTCGCCGGCCAGGTGCCCGCCAAACGACTCGACCATGCGGGCCAGGTTCTTGCGCGCAAAGACGGAGTCGTCCACGATCAGATAGCGGATCGGCTGCCCGTCCTTACTGCGTTTTACTGGCGCAAACTGCTCCATAACGACCTCCTGTTGCTAATCGGTATCACACGGCGCTGTCGCTGGCTAGATAACCCTAGTTTTGCCCGGCGGTTGCGCCCTTCCCGCTGCCCCCGTGCCCTGACTGCCCTTCGCCTCGCCCGGACTCCGCACACTGCGAGATCAGGGTGTTGGCCATGGCTTCCAGACCCACCACCCGGATGGCGTACCCACGGTCAATCGCTGCCTTCGGCATCCCGAAAACCACGCACGACTCTTCGCTCTGCGCGATGGTCATTCCACCGGCAGCCTTGACCGTTCCCAAGCCTTCTGCGCCGTCGTCGCCCATACCGGTCATGATGACGGCCACGGTCTGCGGGCCGAATTCCTCGGCCGCGCTGCGAAACAGCACGTCCGCCGATGGCCGGTGCCCGCGAATACGCGGCTCGTCGCTCAGCAAGGCGACATTGCCCAGCGGCAAACGCTTCACCTTCAGATGACGGCTGCCCGGGCAGACCAGCACCCTGCCTGGCATCAGCAGGTCGCCGGACTGGGCTTCCTTCACGCGCAACGCACAGACCTCGTCCAGCCGGCGCGCGAACATTTCGGTGAAATTTTCCGGCATGTGCTGGACGACAAGAATCGTTCCCGAAAAATCTGCCGGCAGTTGTGAGAACACATACTGCAAGGCGTGCGGCCCGCCCGTCGAAACCCCAATCGTGACGATCTTGGTAGGTGCCTTGGTCGAAGCCACGGGCGCCTTGCCGTACTGCATGGTGTTGGCCAGCGGCTTCACCGTAACGCTCTTGCTGTTGGCGGCCGCCTTGATCTTGGCGATCAGCTCGGCGGCGATCTCGGGCATGCGCGTCGAGACGTCTTTCGGCTTGGCCACGAAATCGAAGGCACCGAAGCCAAGCGCTTTCAGCGTGATCGACGCTCCCTCCGTGCTGTGTGAGCTGACCACGATTACCGGCACCGGGTAAAGCTTCCGCATGACCTGGCGCAGCATATCGATGCCGTTCATGCCCGGCATCTCGAGATCGAGGGTGACCACTTGCGGTTTCAAGTCTTCGATCTTCTTGAGCCCGAAGTTGCCGTCCATCGCCGTGCCAACCACTTCGATCGACTGGTCGGTCTCGAGAATCTGCGGGATCAGCTTGCGCATGAGCGCCGAATCGTCGACCACCAGAACTCGCACGCGGGGAGTGCTCATGACAGCCCTCCCGCCGCGCCTGGGCTCAGCCGCGCCCGGTCGGCATGCGAAAGCAACAGGCCGGAGTTGACGCCCCCGGCTTCGGCTGGCCGCGAGCGAGCGAAGTGCTCGACCACCGCCGACAGATTCAGAATCAGGACAACTCGCCCATCCCCCAGGATTGAAGCGCCACTGACGAGGTCGGTCGAGACCGCATGGTCGTCCAATGCCTTGATGACCAACTCTTCCTCACCTTCCAGCTCATCGACAATGAGCCCGAACTTCCTCTCCCCCACGCTGATAACCAGCACAAAAAGTTTGGTCGCGCCACGGTCGGGGTCATCCGACCGGGGACGCCCCAGCCGCACCAGGGGCAGAACCTGATTGCGCAGCTGCAGAACTTCGTAGTGGTCCACCTGGTGGACTTCTGACTCCCGTGTCCGCGCGATCTCCACCACTGAGTTGAGCGGAATCGCATACAGCCGCTGCTGCACCTGAAACAGGAGAGCCTTGATGATGGCCAAGGTGAGCGGCAGCTTCAGCCGGAAGGTCGTGCCTTGTCCCGCATGCGTCTCAATTTGCACGGTGCCCTTCAGGCGATGCAACACGCTTTGCACCACGTCCATGCCGACCCCTCGCCCCGATACCTCCGTGACCTCATGCGCCGTGCTGAAGCCGGGGCGGAAGACGAACTCCAGTGTCTCGGCTTCGTTGAGGCGGCCGGCATCTTCGGCGGTGACCAGTCCCAGCTCGATCGCTTTCGCCTTGATCCGCTGCGCGTCCATGCCGCGGCCGTCGTCGCTGACCTCCACGATCACCTGGTTGCCCTGGTGATAGGCGCCCAGTCGGAGGGTTCCCTTGGCAGACTTGCCCGCGGTTTGGCGCTCGTCGGCGGACTCCAGGCCGTGGCCGATGGCGTTGCGAGCCAGGTGGGTGAGCGGCTCCGCAATCGCGTCCAGGATGCTCTTGTCGAGGTCCGTATCCTGTCCGCTCAACACCAGTTCCACATCCTTGCCGCATTGCCGGGCCACATCCCGCACCATGCGCGGGAAGCGGCGGAACAGTTGTTCCACCGGCACCATGCGGATCTTCATAACCGAGCGTTGCAGGTCGTTCAACACGCGTGCCTGGAATGCCATGGCATCGGCAAATTTTCCGCGCAACGCGTCCTTCGGATGGAGCTTCGTGAACTCGTTGAGAGCCTGCTGCAGCATGGACTTGCCGATGATCAGCTCGCCCACCAGGTTAAGCACGCTGTCGATCCGCTCCGCGTCGACGCGCAGGATGTTTTCGGCCAGCGTTGTATGCGGCTGGATCGTCGCTTCACTTGCGGCTTCTTCCGCCACGGTCAGCGAGGCTGGCTCGCCTGCGGTTGGGACTTCGGACGCAGCGGCGGCCTCCGGCTCGGTCGCTTTCACGCTTCGTTTCGTCGGTCGCTTTGCAGGAGACGCCACTTCACCCGGCAAGAGATCTGCCTTCACGCCGGCCACGATGGTCGGGATCCTGCACTTGGCGCATATTTCCTCGGCGGTCTTCTCCGTAGCGACCAGAAATTCAGCCTGCTTGCTCGCCGCCGAAGACCCGGCTTCCGGACGCGCTGCCAGCACCTCTCCCATTCCGGCCAGTGCGTTCTGTACCAGTTGCCGCCCGGCGATGGGCATGGCACAGTGGGGATCGATCTGCGCCTGCACGTGATACACGACGCTGCCCTCTTCCTGCGCCTTCTGCACGGCCAGCTTTTCGTATTCGGTCCAGCCCAGCGCTTTGGCTGAGACGGCGGCTTTCTTCCGTCCAGACTGCTTCACGCCCGGCTCTTCGGTGAGCTTCTTCACCATCTTGCGCAGAGGGTCGCGCGCGGGCAGCTTGGCTCGTTTGCGGTACGCCGCCAGCATCGCCGAGAACAGGTCGGCAGCCGTAAAGGCAACCTCTGCGAGTGTGGCATGCGCAGCGGTGGATTCGAGCGCCAGGGCGTCTTCGAGCTCGTGCGCGACTTCGCTGAGCTCACGATAGCCGCAAGCAGCCGCGTCTCCTTTGAGCGTGTGCACGATGCGGCGCAGGGTGCGCACAATCTCGGAATCGCCGGGATGCTTTTCCAGCTTCAAGGCCTCGTCGTTCAGCGCCTGCAACAACTCCTGCGCGCTCTCAAAAAAAAGCTCACGGAGTTCTGCCATGCGGTCGTCGGACTGGCTCACAGCTTCACCTCGACGCGTTGGTAAGCGGTCCCGCTGTTGCGGTGCACCATCTGGAATCTCTCGGTCAGGCCGAGCAGGCTTTCGGCATGCCCCACAAACAGATAGCCGTCCGGGTTCAAACAGCGGTAGAACTTGTTGATCAGCCGCTTCTGCTCCGCTTCATCGAAATACATCATGACGTTGCGGCAGAAAATGACATCGTTGCGCTGGGGCAGGTATTCGGTCTTCAGGTTGTGGAAGTCAAAGTGGACGACTTCCTTCAGCGCCTTCTTCACCGCGTATCGCTCCCCCACCTTGTCGAAATAACGCAGGCGGTAGCTGTAGTCGACGGTGGACATCTGGTTCTCGCTGTAAGTGCCATCCTGCCCGGCGCGCAGCACCGAGTAGCTGATGTCACTGGCGAGAATCTCAACCTTCCAGGGCGCCGGAATCAGCGGCTTGGGCGTGGGCGCTTCGACCGGCAGAGGATTCCGCATGTAGTAGTAGGCCAGCGCATCCGCTACCTGCATGGCCATGGTGTAGGCCTCTTGCCCGGTGGAGCAGCCAGCACTCCAGAAGCGCAGCGAGAAATCCCGCCGCTCCTGCTTGCGGTGCAGCAGATCTTCCAGAACGTACTTGTGAAACAAGTCCAGCTGCGCCCGGTTCCGGAAGAAGCTGGTTTCATTGACGGTGAGGTTCTCGAGCAGTTGGGCGAGTTCAGCCTTGCCAGCATCGCTGATCAGCAGCCGGTAGTAGCTGTAAAAGGAGTCGACATGGCATTCGCGCAAGCGGCGCAACAGGCGGTCTTGCAGGAAATGGGTGCGGCGCTCGTCGAAATGCATGCCGCATTCCTGGTAGATGAGAGCCTGCAACAGTTTCAGTTCCGCTTCGGTGAGCGCGGGTGCGGGTGCTGCGCCTGATGTGCCCATGTGCTTTCCGGTACCGGCTTGCCTAGCGGGCAGCCGCGCCGCGAACCTCCGCCTTCGAGGTGGCTGCCGGCTTGACCTCACCCGGCGCTTTTTGTACGCGTAGACTGCCAAATTCCAGAAGCTTGCTCGTGTCCAGCAGCATGATGAGCCGGCCCTTGTACTTGCCCAGGCCCGTCACACAGTTCAGGCCGCCCTCCTGCAACACGGCCGGCGGTGGCTCGATGTCGGTGGGTGGAATTTTCAGTACCTCGGAAGCGGAGTCCACGATGAGGCCCGATAAGCGGCCGTTGAATTCGACCACCAGGATCCGGTTTCGGCGGCTCGGGGTGGTCTCTTTGATCCCAAACCGTTTGCGGAGATCAATGACGGAAACGATTTTCCCCCGCAGGTTGATGACGCCTTCCATGTACTCCGGCGCATCGGGCACCGCGGTGATTTCCGGGACGCGGACGATCTCATGCAGCGCCGCAATGGGCACGCCATACGTCTCGTTTCCCACGCGGAACCCGACGATCTGCAGTTCGCGGTTGGTATGCCGCTCCATGCTCATCCTCTATGCTCCTGCCGTGGCGCGCCGAACACCCTTCCCCTGAACCCGGTCGTCGGGCCGCGCCCGCTGGTCGACATCGCCCGTGCGTCCTGCGACGCGTTCCAGGGCATCCAGCAGTTCGCGCGACATCTTGGACATCTGTTCCGCGGAGGCGGCCAGCTCGGTCGAGCCCGACGTGCTCTGTTGGATCAGTTCGCGCATGCGCTCCATCGCCTTCACCACTGCCTGCGCGCCCGACGCCTGCTCCTCCACCGCCGAGTTGATCTCGTGGGTGATTTCATTCAGCCGGGTCGTGGCCCGCGCGATCTGCGAAGAGCCGTGCGACTGTTCGTTGGTTGCCGCGCCAATCTCCTGGGCAAACTTGTAGACCTCGGTAACCACATTCGAGATCTTGCGCAGCGCGCCGTTCAGCTCTCCACCCAGCTCCAGGCCCTCGTTGACGATGGTGGTGCTCTCGTCCATGTTTTCGACGGCTTTGCGGGCTTCCTTCTGAATGCTTTGGATCAGCTCGGAAATTTCCTTGGTCGATTGCGCCGACTTCTCGGCCAGCTTGCGGACTTCGTCGGCGACCACCGCGAAACCCAGTCCGTGCTCGCCGGCGCGCGCCGCTTCGATCGCCGCGTTCAGTGCCAGCAGGTTGGTCTGCTCCGCCAGATCGTCAATGACCTCGATGATCTTGCCGATGTCATCGGCGCGTTGGCCGAGTGCGTCGATGATCGCTCCCGATGACCGAATGGTGTTGTTGATCTTGTTCAGGCCCTCAGTCGCCTTGTCCATGGTGGTGATGCCGCTATGGACCTCTTCGCGCGACCGGTTGGAGATGTCGAGCAGCACCTTGGCGGTATCGGCCACGCGCTGGATCGAAGCCACCATCTGGTCGATCGAGGCCGAGGTTTCGCTCACGCTGGACGCCTGGGTCTGGGTGCTCTTCACCATGTTCTGCACGTTCACGCTCATCTCGTGCATGGTGCTGGTGACTTCGTCGATGGCGGAAGACCCCTGCAGACTGATTTTGGCAGACTCGTCGGATGCGCCCGCCACCTGGCTGGATGCGCTGGCCACTTGGGACGCCAGGTCGCGCTCGCTGCGTACCAGGCCCCGCAAACTTTCGACCATCTGCTGGAAGGCATGGCCCAGCGTGTCCTGCTTCGAGCGCGGCGCGACTTCGACCATCAGGTCGCCGTTGGCAATGGCCTCGGAGACGGCTGCCATTTCCTTGAGATAAGTGACCATGTTCGCGAAGGTGCGCGCCAGCTCGCCGATTTCATCCTGCCGTTGCGTGTCGATGTCGATGTTGTGGTCGAGATCGCCCGTGTTCCCGATCTTGTGCGCCACCGTCATGAGTTTCGAGAGCGGATCGGTGATAGAACGCGCCGTGCGGTAGGCAATGAACGATCCGAACAAAAGCGACAGGATCAGGCCGGTGACCGAGATGGCGATCGTCCAAGCGGCCGCGCTCTCGTCCGACAAGCGCCGGTCCTCCACGATTTTCTTGTTCTCCTTGTCGGCGACGTCCAGGTACTCGGTGGAGTTCTTGACCCACGAGGAAGCATCTTTCTGCAGGTAGAAGATCTGCAATTCGGCGACAGTTGCATTGCCACTGTCGACGTCTTTGCGTTTGTCAACCAGGGGCTGGGCAAATTCTTTCGCCCAGTTCTGCTCCAGTTGCTGGACCTTCTCGAGAGCGGCTTTCTGTTGCTCGGAGTTGGCCAGAGACTGTGCCTTTTCCAGTTTGTCATTCAGTGACCGAACGCCTTCGTTCATGCGATCGACTTCGCGGGTGTCGCCGCTCAACAGGTAATTGCTCAGGTAAAGGCGGTTCTGCATCATCTGGAACTTCACGGTATCGGTGGCTTCGGCCAGCTCCAGCGACTTGGACGCGGCTTTCTTGGCCTCGTGCTCCCGGCTCACTGCTCTCCAGTTGGCCAGGAACAGAAGCAGGACCGTCAGCAGGACGAGCCCAAAACTGATGTAAAGTTTCTTGCCCAGCGTCATCGCTGTTCCTCCATCGAAAACCTCCACCTCTCCGCGGCCCATGCCCCCGAACTGCGGTCAGATGTAGCTATTGCGTGCCTACGTTCGGGTCAAACTTGAACTCCACAACGCCCGTGGTCTCTTCGGAAGCCGCTTCGAAGCGCCACTTCTTGACGGCCTCCACGGCGGCATTCACCAGCAGAGGATGGCCGCCTACGACTTTTGTGTTTTTTACCGTTCCGTTCGGCGCCACCACCACCTGCACCTTGACCACGCCCGAAATGCTCATCCGCCGAGCCAGCTCCGGATACGCCGGCGATACCTTGGTCTTGGCCTTGCGGGTGATTTCTGCTTGCTGGGCGTGGCCTGGTAAAGGAAGCAGAAGGGCCATTCCAGTGAGAGCCGCCCAGCTAACCCCAGCGAACCAGCGTTGAATTGCTCTTCGAGACACTACCCCTCCCGTGCACAAAAAAATCCTACCCCGGGACGTGCAAGGGCCGTGCCAGCTTTATCGTTGGGAACGTTACTTTGGTGACCGCAGTTAAGTGTTTGTCGCAGAGCAGAAAGAGGGTTGCGGGGTGAGGCTTGTTCTTCACTTCGTAGCTTAGAGCCGTCTCATCAGGCCCGTCCGCTCGCCCTGCACTTCTCATCGTGAGACGTTATCGCTCGCCATTCGCTGGATTTCATACTTCGACACCCCGAACCTTATTCCCTTGACTCAAATTGAGATTGCAGGGTACTTTCCCCTTATATTCAAATACTTGGAAAGATGCTTGGGAGCGCAGGCGGTGCCTTTCTAATCATGCACGCGGGAGACACGACGCTCGTCGAGGGATCCAACCCTCGGTCCGACGAAGCCTTCCAGAGGCTTCTCTTGCGCTTCTCCGCAGCCGCCGCCCAAGGCACCGATGTGGCCTCGTTGATCCGGTTGTTTTGCCGGGAGACCCGTGAGTTCTTTCAGGTGAGCGGAGTCTACTTCTGGCAATGCCTCTCCCCCGATGAAATGATCGGGGCGGAAGCGGACGGCACCATGGCGGAGCGTTTCCGCGGGCTTCACTTGAAGGCTTCCGAAAGCGCCGTTTCCGGGGAAGCAGTTCGGAAGCGGCGCACGATTTTTGTGAATTTCCTGGACTCCGCTCGTTATCCTCGGGCGTTCGAGTTCCAGGCCCGCGCCATGATGGCTGCACCGCTGGTGGTTTCCAATGAAGTCCTGGGCGCGGTCACCTTCCTGCACGATTCCAAGCCCGGGTTCTTCGATGAAGACCTGGCCGCCAAGGCCACGATCGTGGCCGGGCAATTGGGCAGCCTGCTCGAGGCCCGACGGCTGACGGAGGTTTCCCGCGAGGACCATCGTCGAGCGGAGATCCTGGCGGAGGTGGCGCACGCTCTACACGGGAATCCTGACGTGGCGGCTGTCATCGAAGCTCTGGCCGATCGGATCCGCGTCCTTTTGCGGGCGCGGCTGGTTTGTGTTTTCATGCGTCACGAGGGTCCCTTCGAGTTGCGGGGCGTGGCCGCAGACTCCCCGCAACTCAGTAATTCCGCCCGCGCCCGGCACGACCGCACCGCTTTACGCTTTGCGGCGGACCTCGCCGAGCGGGCCGTTGCGGCCGGCGAACCGATCACCGTTACCATCGATCCGGTATCGCATTCCCTCGGCGACTTGGTGCCCGCGGGCATGCTCCTCGCAGCGCCCTTCCGAACGTCGCGCACACAAGGCGCAATCCTTGTCTATCCCCGGCAGGACGGCATCTTCACGGTCGATGAGAGGTCACTGGTCTCCGCGGTGGCTGGTTTTGGAGCCGTGGCCGTCGCTAACGCGGAGCTGTATTCGACCGCCCGCAACCAGGCGCATGAACTGCACCAGTTGCTGGAGATTTCTTCCGAACTTAGTTCGATCGGGCACCTCGACAAATTCCTGGAAGCCTTTGTGGTCCGGGCCGCGGACTTTCTCGGCTTCGGCCGCTGCTTCATTGGACTGCTGGAAAATGGGGCGTTCCGGGTGCGGTTAGGCGCGGAGAAGGGCGCGGCTCGAAAAGTCGATTTGACCTTTCCCGCGGGCATCGCGACCCAGGCGCTCACTGCGAAAGAAGTCTTCTGGACGGACGACGCTGCCCAGCTTCCCGGGGGCAACCTGGAAGCCATCGCCAAGTTCGAGATCAAGCAACTCCTGGCCGTTCCGATGCTCGGCTCCAACGGCGAGGTCATGGGGATGTTTGGCGTGCTTGATCGCCTGGATCAGGCAGGCGTCTCCCCGGAGGACATCCGCCGCGCCCGCGCGTTGGCGGCGCAGGTAGCCGTCGCGCTCGAAGTCATGCGGAACCTGCACCTCTCCGAGCAACATCGGAAACGAGCCGAGGCGCTGATGGGGCTGGCCTTCGAACTGAGCAGCCTGGTGCATTTGCCCGATTTCAACCGCCGGTTTGTAACCCGCGCCGCGGAACTTTCTGGGGCGCGCGCCGCAGCACTGGCCCTGTTTGAAGAGGGGGTTCTTGAAACCGCTGTTTTGCAGAACGTGTCAGAGACTGATCCGGCGGATCGCAGCTTGCAACGCCGCCTCAGTCATGCACTCTCGGAATCGCTGGCCCAACATCCGGAGCGCCTTTATAGCGGATCGGCTCCCGAGCTGCTTGGCTCTGCGCTGGCTGCAACCTTGAATTGGAAGGATTGCACGGTGTTGCGTTTGAAGGGGGCGGCCGACGAATCGGTCGGAGTGCTGTGCCTGGCCAATCGCGGGAAATCCCTCACGATCGCGGACGAGCAACTGCTCCATGCCATTGCCAGCCATGCCTCCGTCGCGCTCGAAAACGCCCGTCTGTTCACGCGGATGGACAAGGCCAACCGCCACTGGATGGAGATCTTCGACGCCATCACCGATTTCATCGTGGTTCACGATGAAACCCAGAACGTCCTCCGGGTGAACCGCTCTTTGGCCGAGTTCATCGGAGTTCCTCCCAGCGAGCTGATCGGCGTGAACATGCGGGCCCTGGTGGCGCTGGCGAGCGAATCGCCGACGCATGGTTGTCCGTTCTGCCGGTCTGCGAGCGATGGTCCCGACGAGTATGTGCACCAGGTCCTGGAGCGGATGTACCTGGTCTCCACCTCGCGGATTCACGCATCCGCCAGCGAGCGGCAACACACGATCCACGTGCTGAAGGACATCACCGATCGTCGCGAAGCCGAGCGGCGCTACCGGGAACTGTTTGACAACATTCAGGAAGGGCTTTTCTTTGCGGTTCCTTCGGGACATTTCATCGAGGTCAACGACGCCCTGGTCCGGATGCTCGGCTACAACGACCGGGACGAGCTGTTGAAGATCGACATCCCGACACAACTCTATTCCTCTCCCGACCGCCTCCGTCACCTGAACGAGGTCATGCAGCAGCATGGCGTCCTGCGCAACCACGAGGAGGTCTTGCGCCGCAAAGATGGCGGCGTGATCCATGTTCTGATCAATGCCTTCGCGGTTCCCGACGCCCACGGACAGGTGCTGCAGTACCGCGGCCTGATGCTCGACATCACCGGGCTCAAGACCTACCAGTCCGAACTGCAGCACGCCCGCGATTTCTCCGAGAAGATTCTGAACAACACGCAGAGCCTGATCCTCGTGGTCGATACGGCGGGCCTGATCAGCTACGCCAACCGGCGCTGGTACGACGCAGGCTACGAGCAGCGGCAGTTGGTGGGTTGCCCCTTGGCCGATCTGGTTTCTCCGATCCGCCGGCCAGTTTTGGCCGATGCGCTCAATTCGACGCTGTCCGGACACCCGGTGGACAACCTTGACCTGCAAGTGCTCCGCGGCGACGGTCGCGTCGGCCAGTTCTCCGTCAACTTGAGTCCCATGCGCGATGACCAGGGCATTGTCACCAGCATCGTGGTAGTGATGACCGACATCACCGACTCCGCCATGCTGCAGTCGAAGCTGATCCACGCCGAGAAAATGGCCGCCGTCGGGCAGTTGGTCTCCGGCGTTGCGCACGAAGTAAACAACCCGTTAACGGCCATTCTGGGGTTCGCCGATCTGCTGATGGAAAATGCCGAGGTACCCGAAGCGGCCCGCAAAGACCTGCGCGTCATCCTGCAGGAGGCGCAGCGCACCAAGCAGATCGTGCAGAACTTGCTCAGCTTTGCGCGCCAGATGCCGCCCCAACGCAAGCCCGTGCAGCTTAATGGCATTCTGCGCCGTACCATCCAGTTGCGCGCTTACGACTTCAACAGCCACGGCGTCGAGATTATCGAACACCTCGATGAGAGCCTGCCCCAGGTGGTTGGGGATTCGCACCAACTGCAGCAGGTTTTTCTTAACATCATGAACAACGCCTATGACGCAGTGCGGGAGACCGGTCGCCCGGCGCGCATCGAGATCATGACCGCCAGCCTCGGCACCTATGTCGAGGTCTCTTTCCGTGACAACGGCTCCGGCATCAGCCAGCCCGATCGCATCTTTGACCCCTTCTTCACCACCAAGGAGGTCGGCAAAGGGACCGGCCTGGGCTTGAGCATCTGTTATGGCATCGTGCGCGAGCATGGTGGCGAGATTTTGTGTCACAACAATACCGGCAGCCAGGGCGCGACCTTTATTGTCCGGCTGCCGTCCGTTTCGGAATCGGCCTCCATGGGAGTGGCCGCAGGAGTCGTACAACGATGAGTCTGCCAGCCATGAAAGCTGAACCTTTGCCGATCCTGCTGATTGAAGACGAGCCCGCCGTCATGGCGTACGTGTGCGCGACTCTCGAACGCAGCGGCTACCAGGTGGTATGCGCGAAGTCAGGCGCGGAAGGCTTGAAGCTGCTGGAGTCGGGACAGTTCCTGGGGATCGTCTCCGACATGGTGACGCCGGGTGGAGTCAACGGTGCCGACGTACACGCCTGGATTGCGAGCCATCGCCCGGAACTGGCCTCCAGGCTGGTGTTCATAACGGGCGATATCGCCAACGAACAAACCGTTGAAACGCTGCGCCGCACGGGCGCTCCCTGTGTCGAGAAGCCCTTCCGCGTACAGCAATTCGTCTCGGTCGTAGAACAGACCATGGGGAAAGTGCTGTGAGTGAAGACCTTCGGATCCGCTTGTTGATTGTCGATGATGAACAGAGCATTCGCCGCCTGTGCGTCACCGTAGGAGAGGCCCTCGGCTTCGTTTGCCTGGAGGCGGCCAGTGGCGAAACCGCCATAGCGCTCCTTGAAGAACAACCGGCCCATATGATTTTGACCGACATGGTCATGCCCCACATGTCGGGTCTCGAATTCCTGGAAAAAGTGAAGAAGTTGCTGCCCCGCACCGAAGTCGCGGTCATGACCGGACACGGTTCGATCGAAACTGCGGTGCA
>Ga0307479_10003797_pt1 | contig 13805 bp, 10 predicted proteins | sample atmos_gasesECM4C_FD_203743 | JGI IMG/M metagenome (GOLD analysis project Ga0307479, IMG submission 203743) | Hardwood forest soil microbial communities from Morgan-Monroe State Forest, Indiana, United States - atmos_gasesECM4C_515 | ecosystem: Environmental > Terrestrial > Soil > Temperate...
CCATGCAGGGGAACTAGCCAGCGTATTTGCAGTTGATTCGCGGAAATGCCTTGCCCATTGAGCATCTCGCAAGCTTCCTCGATGACCCCCTTCGTCGAGCCCCACCCGATCAAGGTGACGTCGGCATCCTGCGAGCCCCACAACGTTGGAGGCGGAACGGCAGCTTCAATGCCGGCGACTTTGCGCATGCGCTTTTCCATCATGGCGCGGCGCTTCACAGGATTGGTGAACTCGTCGCTGATGAGCACACCGTCTTCCATGTGCTCGTCAGTGGCAACAGTGTGAATGTGGCCGGGCACACCGGGAACGGCACGCGGCGAGATGCCGCTCTCCGTGATTTTGTAGCGCTTGTAGCCGCCGTTCGCGGCAATACCTGCGCTCGCTCTGTTCGTCCCATTCCCATTAGCGCTGGTGATCAGTTCGCCGCGGTCGATCACGGTGTCGAAATCCAGGTCATTCGGATCGACCCCCAGGCGGCCCTCAGAGAGCAGCAGGTCGCAAAGCACCAGCCCCGGGCATTGGAAGCGGTCCACGAGGTTGAACATCTCCGGAATCACCTTGAAGCAATCGGCAATGTCAAGGGGTGCAGTAATCGCGCGCGGATAATCGCCAAAAGCGGCGCCTAGCATTTGCCACAGGTCGCCTTGCTCCGTCTTAGTGGGTACGCCCGTGGACGGGCCGGCGCGCTGACAATTAATGACCACTACCGGCGTCTCGATCATTGCAGACATGCCCAGGCCCTCGCTCATCAGGGCGAAGCCGCCACCGGAAGTGGCGCACATGGAGCGTACGCCCGCGTGCGCCGCGCCAATGGCCATGTTAATCACGCCGATTTCATCTTCCACCTGCCGGACCATGATGCCGGCCTTGCGCGCATGCGTGGCCATCCAATGCAGCACGCCCGTGGAGGGGCTCATGGGATAAGCGCAGTAGAATTTAACTCCGGCCGCCGCCCCGCCCATGGCCATGGCGATGTTGCCGCTCAGCACCGCGTAGCGCTTTTCGGTCTTGGGCAACGGATTCAGGAACGCCGTGAAGTGCGCGGCGCCATAATCGTAACCGGCGCGCGCCACAGCGACGTTTTCCGCCACGACGGCGTCGCCTTTCTTCTTGAATTGCTCGCGGAGGACTTCTTCCAGTGCCGGGAAACCGATGCCCATCATGTGCAGGCCCGCACCGATTGCCACGGTGTTTTGCGCCACTTTGTTGCGGGTGATGTCGGCCAACTCGGAAACGGGCAGAGGGCAAAGCTGGACGCCCTCGGCTGCGGCGCCCGGCTTAATCGTGTCTGCGTTGTAAATGCAGGCCGCGCCGGAGCCAAGGAGCCGCAAATGGCGGTCCATGGTGTCCTGATTCAGAGGAATTAGCAGGTCGATGCGGTCCCCCATGTTGGTAACCTTTTCCGGGCCGGTGCGAATGGTCAGAAGGGTATGGCCGCCGCGGATGATGGACTGATAAGCGTTGTAGGCGTTCAGGCTGAGGCCCCGGCGGCTGAAAATTTTGGCGAAAATGTCGCCCGGCGTAGCCACGCCCTGGCCTGCCGCCCCCCCAATGGCGATTCCGAAGGTCTGTTTCATCATCCCCTCCCTCGCGCCGTGCCAACTTCTTGATTCCCCTGAGTTTCTCTCAGCCAAACGCAGCGGTAGCTCATCGAATCTCCCAGCGATCTGGCGCAATAAGGTGAAGCGGCAGACGGGAGACTATTGGTCGGGAACCGGCCATTCTGCTACGCAGGACTGTTCGGGCAATGCTCGAAGGGAGAATCGGATTCCCGGGGAAAAGATAGGGCATGGGAATCTCCAGCTAACTCCTCTGGCAGCCGGAGTATACACCCAAATCCCCGCGCTTTTCTCACGAGCATCTCAAGCTACTACCCGGCGATGACCTCGATTTCCACAAGCGCGTCTTTGGGCAAACGCGCCACCTGCACTGTCGAGCGGGCCGGCGGGGCTGAAGGAAAATACTTGCCATATGCTTCGTTCATCGCCGCAAAGTCATTCATATCCTTCAGGAACACGGTTGTCTTTACCACGTGATGTAAATTCGAGCCCGCCGCCTCGAGGATGCCTTTCACGTTTTCGAGCGTACGCTCGGTCTGCTGCCGTATATCGGCGCCCACCAACTGCCCTGTCTTCGGATCCAGCGCCACCTGCCCGGATACGTATAAGAATCCATTGGCGCGGATAGCCTGTGAATACGGTCCGATAGGCTTAGGGCCGTGGTCGGTCAGGACGATGTCTCTCATGGCGTGGTCTCCTTGTTGGTAGCTGTCGCCGCGGCGCTTCCTTCATACCGCGCGCGAAATTCCTCCGGTACCCCGGGGTGCTTCATCCACATTCTGACAAACTCCGCGACGTTTTGGTGTGTTTCCTGCTCGAATGCGGCAATCAAATCGTTGAGCTCGAAGCCCTTTCCCTGACGGGCATAGAGCATATGGTGGGCGGCTTTGCGAAACGCTTCGCCGCCGTAGCGGTCCTGCAAGGCGTAAAAGAACAGGAAGCTTTTTGCGCGAAGCACGTTTGCGCCCTCTTCCTTCCGTTCATTCCGCAGCTTGGCGCTTGCTGGAATCAGGCGCAGCACGCGCCGAATGGTCTCTGATCGGGAATCTGTCCCTTCTACGGCGTCGCGGCCGATCGCCGCCGCAAACACAGGGAGCATCGTCAGTGGCGGCCGTTGTTCGAAAAATGCAGGGTTCTGAGCGTAGCCCAGCCAACTCGAAGCGAGTGAAGGAGCGGCGATGGCCGCCAGCGCCGGCGCGCCCTCGCTGAGATCCACCACCATGGTGTCTTCCGAAATCATTTCCGCAGTGGGGGGCTGGTTTTCCTGCTGACCCAGCAGGGCGCCTGCCCGCAATGGATTCAAATTGGTGAAGCAGCCCGCTACTACAGGGCATTCCACAATCCAAATTTGAGAAGATTCCTGGCTGCGCTCCCCGAAGGCGGTATCGTACGCGGCGGTCACGCGCGCCAGCGCGTCGCTTGCTTCGTCCAACTGAGCGGCTTCCTGCGGCTTGCTCGTCCACAAGTGCACTTTCACCTTACGCTTCCCGATGTCAGCCGTCTTGTAGCCCCCGGCAATCACAAATGGATAGGGATCTTTCGCGGTTTGCTCGGCCAGGATGGTTCGTTCTCCATCCTTTTCCGAGCTTTTCTTTTGCATGCCGCTTGTGTGAATGCGGAATCCTCCAGGTGCAGCCACGAGGAAATTCCAGGTCTTTGGCGGGATGCCGCCGCTGGCGAAGAGCCCTTCCGGTGGAAGGAGTTCGGCGTTCCATCCCGCCGCGGGAAGAAAAAACGCCTCGCTCGAAAAGCTCAGCGCAGACTCTCCTTGCTGAGTGGGCGAGAATTCTGTCATCAAGTGCAGCGTATGTCTGGCGGAAACGGTCCACGGCTCGGGCAGGGTGACGAGCATGTTCCTCGGATTTCCGGAGGATCGTCCAAGAGTGACTTCGCTCTCATCCCAACTGGCGTGCAAATCGTTCGAAGCAAAGCGGCGCCCAGGCAGGCGCAATTCCAATTGCTGGAGCGGGCGGTTGCCCGTGTTCTTCAGTCGGTAGTCGCCCGCGACTTCGATCCGCGGCTCGGGAGTTGCCACAAAGCGCACGCGAATTTCCTGCTTCTCGATCGTGTAGCCGGGCCCCAGTGGCACTGCGCAGGCCGCAGCCCAGAAAGAAAGTGCAAGGGCAAATGCAAATGCTGCCCGCAGCTGACAGGAACGAGGTCGGGATCTCACGGCGCAACGATTGTAATGGGAAAAGAGAGAAGAACAAAGACGCGAGGAATGGCTTCCGAGCCACACCAGCCGCTACGGCAAAAGCCCGGTCCTCTTGTTTCCCGCTTAAGACCTACAACTTAGGACTGAAAACTTTGCCTCAGCGGCGCCGTCCTTGCTGGCGCGTGAATCCAGTGTTTGAATGATTGCGCACGATCTCCCGGCTCTTTGCTTCCCTATCCGCCTCCGCGTCAGTTTCCCCCGCGTTGATGCGCTCGACGATCTGCTTTTCCGTAAGCCCGGTATTCTTCAGGCGCCCGATTTCCGCACTGCTCATCGTGCGCTGGCCGCGCAACCGGCGGCGCAGAATCATGTCCACCGCGGCATCCGATAGACCCACCAGCCGCAGCAGGACTGCGTCGGTGCTGACGGTGTCCAACTGGTCGGATTTGGCAATTTCCAGGATCACCGGCTCGCTGTAGCCGGCATGCGCCAAATTGACGGCTGCGTCCGCGCTGGCAAAGGGATGCTGGTGTTCGTGCGCATCCGAGATCAGGGTCACGCACGTATCATCGCTGACGCCCGCCTGCTTCATTTTGGCGAGCTCCCCGACTTCCGCGTCCGAAGTGTTGAGCGCTTTGAGCTGCTCCACGTTACTCGACCACATGCCGAGATGATCCAGCGGGCGGTAATCCGTGAGTGGGTGCGAGTTGCATCCGAAAGAGCGGAGCAACAACGCCGCAACAGGAATGAACTTGTACTGCATACCTCCATTCTATCGAGGACAAGTCCAGAGGCCCGAAAGTGTGCTTTGCGAGGCACCCGGCCAAAGGACAGGGGGGAAGGTTGTCGGTCTTTGGCCGTCAAAACGGCCTCAGCGGCCGGCCCGGTAGACGCGCTCGACGCCGAAGACGCCGGAGATTTTCTTGATGTTGGCGAGAATCGTTTCGAGCTGGCGGCGATCGGTAATTTCTAGGCTCGCATCGATGCGGGCGTTGGCGCGGTCGGGGCGGCTTTGCAGATTGTGAATGTTGGAGCCCGCAGAGCTGATCACCGCAGTGATTTCCGCGAGCACTCCGGCGCGGTCGCGGGCGCGAATGGTGAGTTGCACAGGAAAAGTAGCAGTGGTGGCGCCACCCCATTCGACGGCGATGCGCCGTTCGGTCTGGTACAGCAGATTCTGCACGTTGGGGCAAGCACGGGTGTGCACGGCCACGCCCCGGCCGCGGGTGATGTAGCCGACAATTTCATCGCCGGGGATAGGATTGCAGCACTTGGCGCGGTATACGAGCAAATCGCCGTGGCCTTTGACAATGAGCGGGGCCTCGCCAAATCCCAGCATCCGTTTGACGGTCTTGACCAGTGTCGGAGCAGAGTCCGGAGAGGCAGGCTCTGTGCTCTTGGCTGGCTCGCCGAGAAGCCGCGTGAGAATCTGCCGCGCGGAATATTTTCCGAAACCCACGGCAGCGTAGATATCCTCGATCTTGGAAAGGCCGTAATCGGCGGTAAGTTTGAGCAGATCCTCTTCGGGAATTTTCTTCAAGCTGCGGCCAAAGTTCCGGGCTTCGTTATCGAGCAGGCGCTTGCCCATCTCTCGCGCTTCCTGGCGTTCCTGTTCATTGATCCAGTGGCGGATTTTACTTTTCGCGGAAGAAGACTTAACGAAGCTGAGCCAATCGCGGCTGGGGCGATGGCCCTTCTGCGTGAGGATTTCCACCACGTCGCCGCTTTGTATTTCGTGGCGCAAGGAAACCATCTGGCCATTCACCTTTGCGCCCACGCAGTGATGGCCGACCTCGGTATGCACCATGTAGGCAAAATCCACCGGCGTAGCGCCGCGCGGCAGCTCCAACACGCGCCCTTTGGGTGTAAAGGCATAGACCTCGATCGGCGCGAGATCGACTTTCAGCGTGGAAAGAAATTCGCCTGGCTCCTGAAGCTCCTGAGACCATTCAATGAGCTGGCGCATCCAGGAAATGCGCTGGTCGTCCTCCTGGGCGCCGGGCTTGCCCACTTTGTATTTCCAGTGCGCGGCCACGCCTTCTTCGGCGATGCGATGCATTTCCTGGGTGCGGATTTGCACTTCAAAGGGCTGGCCGCTATGCAGGAGGGTGGTATGCAGCGATTGATACAAATTGGGGCGCGGGATGGCGATGTAATCCTTGAAGCGCCCAGGCACCGGCCGCCAGATGTGATGGACGACTCCCAGCGCAGCGTAACAGTTACGATCGGAATCGGAGACGACGCGTACGGCCAGCAGGTCGTAAACCTGCTCGAGCCCGGATTCCTGCCGCAGCATTTTGCGGTGCAGGGAATAGAGAGTTTTCACGCGGGCTTCGAGCTCCGCGGGAATGCCGGCTTCCACGAGCCTGGAGCGGATGGTGGCCTGCACTTCATCCAGGAATTCTTTGTGGAAGGCAGCTTTGTCGCTGATCGCTTTTTGCAAGGCGAAAAAAGCCTCCGGCTCGAGATAGCGGAAGGAAAGATCCTCGAGCTCCCCGCGGACAACACTCATACCCAGGCGGTGGGCGATGGGGGCGTAGATATCCAGAGTTTCGCGGGCGATGCGTTGCTGCTTGTCGGGTTCCAGGTATTGGAGCGTGCGCATGTTGTGCAGGCGATCCGCCAGCTTAACCAGCACGACGCGCACGTCGGTTACCATGGCCAGCAGCATCTTGCGGACGTTTTCCGCCTGGCGAGCCTCGGGCGCGGTGATGTTCAGGCGACCGATTTTCGTAACGCCCTCGACGAGGTGCGCAACTTCCGGGCCAAAGCGCTCTTCCATGCGAGAGACAGGATATTCGGTGTCCTCGATCGCATCGTGAAGAAGCGCGGCCGTGAGGGTGGTGGCGTCTAGCCGCAAGTCGGCGAGGATGTGAGCCACTTCCAGCAAGTGAGAGAGATACGGCTCGCCGGAATTGCGGAATTGATCGTGGTGGCGCTCGGAAGCGAGCTCATAGGCGCGGCGCACCATCCAAGGATCTTCGGAGGGGCGGTTCTTGCGCAGTTTCTCGAGGAGCTCTTCCAGGCGCGCATCGAGTTGGCGCGCCGCGCGGTCGCGGTTGAAACTGAGCGGCAGGTTACCCGGCGAAGGCATTGGTTTAGTTTACCCTTAGAAGGGCGGCTTCGGCGAAGAGAAGGGTGATGGCAAGTTGAAAGCGAAAACCGCCGGGCAGGTCACTGACGCGGCATGACAATCGTCTTGCCAGGGTGTCCGGCGGCCGATCTCATTCTGCGGTCAGGAGGTTCTGGGCGAAGGGCCATTCGGAGTCGATCCATTGGCCTACGCAGCAAAAGCCGGCGCGTGCGGCCATCTCGGGGATTTCTTCGGCTTTGTATTTGTGCGAGCTTTCGGTCCAAATGGTCTCGCCTTCGTTCAGGATGAGGCGCAAGCCGGCTGCGGTGATGCGCACGGTCTGGCGCAGCGTTGAGCGTAGATGCATTTCGATGCGCCGCTCCGCGTAGTTCCAGCGAGCTTCGTGGCGGAAGCAGGTCAAATCGAAGTCGGCGCCTAGCTCGCGGTTGATGCGTGCGAGCAAGTTCAGGTTGAAAGCTGCGGTCACGCCGGCGGGATCATCATAGGCAAGGAGTTGCACTTCGACGCTTTTCTCCAGATCGGTGCCAAGCAGCAAGGCATCGCCGGGGCGCAAAATCTCCCGCATCTCGCGCAAAAACTTTTCGTCGGCATCACGGTCGAAATTGCCGATGGTGCTGCCGAGAAACAGCACTAAAAGATGGTCTGCCTCGCTGCGGCCTTCCGCAACGGAACGCAATCCTTCGAGGTAGGGTTGCTCGTAGCCGACCACACTCACCAAGTCGATGTTCCCCAATTCCTTTTCGCAGGCCGCCAGAGCGTGCGGCGAGATTTCGATGGGGTAGTAAAAAGTTTTCTGGCGACGCGCAAGCGCTTCGAGAATCCAGCGCGTTTTCTTTCCGGAGCCGCTGCCAAGCTCCGCTACAAGCACGGGAGAGGGTAACTGCTCCACGATTTCCCCAGCATATTTTTGGAGCAAACGGGTGTCGGCGCGCGTCAGCCCATACTCCGGGAGAACGGAAATGGCCTCGAAGAGCGCCGAGCCCACTTCATCGTACAAATACTTCGAAGGCAACTCGCGCTGGCCTGGCTTCGTCAGGCTGGCGCGGACATCGGCCGCGAATTCAGACACATACTGGAGCGAAAGAGAGGATGTCGCCTTCATGGTCTCCCAAGGTGAATGTGGTTAGTCCTCGACGCAACGGAAGGTTGCGTAGACGTACGGGTAATGCGGCTGGAACCAGTTGCGAAACGAGCGCCGCAGCAGGCACGCGGCTGTGCGCGGCGATCCGCCTTTCGCTACGTAGTGCTTGCCATCAAAGAAATTCGAGGAATAACCCGGATAGAAGGGCATGGGCGTGAATCCCGGGAAGGGCGCGAACTCCGTGCGCGTCCATTCCCAGCCGTTGCCGACCAGATCCTGCACGTCGAAGGCGCTGGCTCCGGCCGGGTGCGCGCCGACGGGAGAGGGATCCCAGGAATGAAAACCAAAATTGCCGTGGCGCTCGCTGGGAGGATCCTCGCCCCAGGGATATAGGCGCTCGTCATTGCTGTCCGGCGCGCCATAGGCTGCGCGATGGAATTGCGCTTCGCTAGGCAGCTTCCGTCCGAGCCAATTGGCGTAGGCGGTCGCTTCCGCATGGCTGACACACACCGGCCACTCGAGGGGCAGGCGAACCTCGCCAAACATAGTGCGATAAACCCAGAGATTGCCCTCGCGCCGCCAGAACATGGGGTGCTCGATTTTTCCTCGCACTTTCCATGCCCAGGCTTCGGCGGTCCAGAGGGAGTGGTTCCCGTAACCACCGGCCTGGATAAATCGCAGGAAATCGTGATTTGTAACGTTGTGGCTATCGATGGCAAACGCAGGCACCTGGACCTGGTGAGCGGCAAATTCGTTGTCCCAGCCAAATTCCTGCTCCATAGCGTCGGCATGCTCAAGCCCCAGTGTGGAGTGCCCCGCAGGGATCTCGATCAGGCGCGACTTCACGCGAGCGGCATTCCACGCTATTTTTGCCGGGGGACAAATCTTTTTTTCGGTGGGCAGGCGGTGCAGCATGTATGCAAGCGTTTCGGCATGCATCAAGCGATGCTCGATGGCCACGTGGAGCATCGGCAGCAACTGCGGGTGGCCTTCCTCGGGGCAGCGCAGGGCCTGCTCGACGGCACTGTCCAACTCTTCGCGCACGCGCATCCTGTAGCGGTCTATTTCGGGGCGCGTGGGCCAATCTGCGGGCGTGTCCGCCGGCAACTCCCCGCTAAGGGGATCGATGCCGAACGCAAAGAGGCGGTCGAAGGCAGGGTGAAGTGAGCGCAAACCAAAGGCGCGTTGGGCCAAAAGGTTCCAGTCAAAAGCCTCGAGGTGGCCAAGGTAGAAAATGATGCGGTGGCGCTCCGAGATGGGCCGGTCGTACAGTGCCTCTGGGCGCACTAATTGAAAAAGGTCATCGGTTTGCATGCGGGCGCGAAGCAGACCGGTGTGCAGGTCGTGGCGAATGCTGACTGCGGTGGCGGGAGCTGCTCCCATGGCGTTTACCCCTTCTTTGATGCTGCTGCCGAGCGAAGGATGCGCCAAAAATCGGCGTCGGGAGGCGAACTGCATTACTATGTTCCCGCGCGGAATCGAGGCTGTCAATCGAAATGAATGCGAAGATCGATAGTTCTTTGTGGAATTTAATTGAATTTCGCGAGGTATCGTTTCACATCAGCGCTATCCCCGGCCGCGAGGTCATTTCAGGTGTTTCCCTGACAATTGTGCAAGGCGAGACGGTGGTGCTGCTGGGTCGCAGCGGAAGCGGCAAAACTACCCTGCTGCGGCTGATTAATGCCATGTTGCTTCCGACGCGGGGCCAGGTGCTTGTGCAGGGGCGCGCCACGTCGGATTGGGACCCGATTCGGCTGCGCCGGGGGATCGGATACGTGATTCAGGAAGCCGGACTCTTTCCCCATTTCACCGTGGCAGAAAACGTCGGGCTGGTGCCCACACTGGAAAAATGGGACCGCTGCCGCACCGCCGTCCGCGTTGGCGAGCTGCTTAGCCTTGTGGGGCTCGATGCGGGCGAATTTGCAGGGCGCCGTCCCCGCGAGCTTTCCGGCGGACAGCGCCAGCGCGTGGGAGTGGCACGCGCGCTGGCGGCCGATCCGCCGATCCTGCTGATGGATGAGCCGTTCGGGGCGCTCGACCCGGTCACGCGGGCCGAACTGCAGCGCGAATTTCGTGGGCTGACGCAACGTTTGGGCAAGACCATCGTCTTCGTGACGCATGATCTGCGCGAAGCGCTCCTGCTGGCTTCACGTATTGTGCTTCTGGAAGGCGGGCGCATTGTGGCCGCGGCCACTCCGCAGGATTTTATTCATCTCGATCATCCTGAAGTGCGTGCCTTTACAACCGCGTTGAATGGCGCTCCGGGAGTTCCTGCATGAACGCGGACTCCGGCTATTGGGCGTTTTTTGCGGAGCATCGCGCGGAAATCCTGGGCGCCACACTCGACCACATTGTGCTGGTGGTTATCGCCATGGCCCTGGCCATTCTCATTGCTGTTCCGCTGGGGATGTTCATCGTGCAACGCCGGGTGCTGCGCGGGGCAGCTCTGGGCTTGGCAAACATTTTTCAGACGATTCCCAGTCTGGCCCTTTTTGGCTTTCTGATCCCCATTCCGTTTATCGGTGGAATCGGCAAACGCACGGCCATTGTGGCTTTGGTGCTCTACGCACTTCTTCCCATACTGCGCAACACCTATGTGGGCCTGACGGGCGTTGATCCCGCGATTCTGGAGGCTGCCGAAGCCATGGGCATGACGCGGGCGCAAATTCTATTTCGCGTGCGCTTGCCACTGGCGCTCGGCGTGATCTTAGCGGGAATTCGTACGGCGACGATCATCACCATCGGAGTGGCCACGATTGCGGCAGCCATCGGAGCCGGTGGACTCGGCACCTTCATTTTTCGCGGCGTCGCCCTGGTCAGCGATTCGCTGATTCTGGCGGGGGCGATTCCCGCGGCGCTGCTGGCACTGCTTGCTGATTTTCTGCTCGGGTTGGTGGAACGCCGGTTGCGAGTGGCGTGAAGATGCGCGGCCTTCCCCAGCGGATGCTTCTCTTCGCGAACCTCCTGGCTGTCCTGTACAGCGCTTCTGCATGTCACAAGGCTCCACAATCTAAAATTACGGTGGGATCGAAGTTTTTCACCGAGCAAGTCATTCTTGCTGAGCTGCTGGCGCAGCACATCGAAGCAAAGACGGGAATTCCCGTCGTGCGCAAGACCAACCTTGGTGGAACTCTGCTGGTGCACAAGGCGCTGCTCGCGGGCGACCTGGACCTCTACGTCGAATACACGGGCACAGCGCTCGCCACGGTGCTCAAGGAGTCGCCAAACCTTGCGGGCGAGGGCGCCCCTTCAGATGATTACGCAAAGTCTGTCTACAATCGCGTCAAGCAGCTCTACGCCGCACGATTTCATTTGGAAGTGACCCAGCCGCTGGGCTTCGAAAACACATTTGCCCTGGTGATTCGCGGAGAAGACGCTAAGAAGTTGAATCTGCAAAGGATTTCTGATTTGACCCCCATCGCAGGCAAATGGCGAGCCGGAGTAGGTTATGAATTTCTCGAGCGTCCGGACGGGTTTCCCGGGCTTAGCGCACGTTACGGTCTGCACTTCGCCGAAACGCCGAAGGTCATGGACCTGGGGCTGATCTACCGCGCCCTGGTGGATCATCAGGTGGACGTTGTGGCCGGAAACTCCACCGACGGGCTGATTGATGCGCTTGGCCTGGTGGCCCTTCTGGATGATCGTCACTACTTCCCACCCTATGACGCTGTCCCCATCGTTCGACAATCGACGCTGGCACAGTTTCCGGGACTGCGCGCGGCCCTTGCTGATCTCGGGGGCAAATTGTCTGCCTCCGACATTCGTCAGCTCAACTACGCGGTAGACGCCCAGCATCAGGATGCCGTGGCGGTGGTGCGACAGTTCCGCGCCGCAAAAGGCTTATAAACCCTGGAAGATCGTGGGGCAATTGGGTAAGCAGGAACGAATATGAAAAAATGGAGAATCCTACTGTTGATGGGGCTGGGGCTCGTCCTGCTCGGCGTAATTTATGGCGTCGTGATCATTCGCCGGGGTTTTAGCGCCAGGGAAGAACCGTCGAGCGTTGAAAAGTTACTGGCCCGCTCGGTGCGGAACCTATCGATCCCTAGCAGCGCGCGCAAGCAAAGCAACCCATTGAAAGCCGATGAGGTAACCCTTCTGGAAGCCTGCGACCGTTTCCTGGCCCGCTGCGCGATATGCCACGGCACGGACGGCTCCGGAGTGACCCAAATGGGGCGCAATCTGTATCCCAAGCCGCCGGATTTGCGCGCCCCTCGGACGCAGGACCTCACCGACGGCGAAATGCATTACATCATTCAGAACGGCGTGCGCCTGACGGGCATGCCAGCTTGGGGCAACGCGCATGACGAAGCCGACAGCGAGGGCTGGAAACTCGTGCTCTTTATCCGCAGCCTGCGGCAGCTATCTGGCGCGGAGAAGCTGCAGCAGGAAGCCACCATAGCCGCCGCGCACTATGCCGGTTCGCAGGCCTGCGCAAGATGCCATCAGGAGATTTACGATCGATGGAAAAAAACGCCCATGGCCAATGTGGTGCGGGATCCCCGCGAGCATCCGGAGGCCATTTTCCCCGACCTCACGAAGGATCCTATTGCCAAGTTCTCCAGGGAGCAGGTCGCGCTGGTGTATGGAAGCATCTGGAAGCAGCGGTACTTCACGCGAATCGGCGATGACTATTTTCCGGAGCCCGCGCAATGGGACATAACGAATCGTGTGTGGCGACCGTACTTTGTGCCTCAGGGATCGGATTGGTGGGTGGCCTTTTATCCTCCCGACAACATGCAGCGGCCAACGGGACCGACTTGCGATGGCTGCCACTCGGTGGATTACGACATCCGGACCAAGCAAGTGGCGGAGTGGAACGTGGGGTGCGAGAGGTGCCACGGACCGGGAAGCGAGCATATTGCCCACCCCAGCCGCGGCAATATCATCAATCCTGCGCGCCTGGACTACGTCCGGGCCAACGACACGTGCATCCAGTGCCATTCCCAGGGCCGCCCGCTCACAAATCCCATCGAAGGCAAATACTACGACTGGCCGGTGGGCTATCGTGTTGGGTTGAATCTCGCAGATTTTTGGCGGCTCGAGGGACACACCCTTGGGCAAACCACGTTTACGCATTTCGCAGACGGGACGGCACACAAGAACCGCATGCAAGGCAACGACTTCGCGCAAAGCCTGATGTATCGCCGCGGCATCACCTGCTTCACCTGTCATGACGTCCACGGCACGGGCAACTACGCTCAACTGCGCAAACCCGCCGGCCAACTATGCCTGGATTGCCACGGACCGTTCTCTTCCAACGGCCCGCGCACAGCTACGCTTGAGGAGCACACGCATCACAAGCGGGGCTCACCGGGAAACGAGTGCGTGGCGTGCCACATGCCGAAAATCGCGACCACGCTTGCCGACGTCAAAGTACGTGCTCACACGTTTGCTTTCCTGTCTCCCGCGATGACCGAAAAGTACCAGATTCCGAATCCCTGCACTTCGTGTCACGTGGATAAGTCCCTAGCCTGGGCACTCGACGTATTGCGCCGTTGGCCCGAGCGATCGCCCTGGCGGCTCGAATAATCTTCACAGCCCGCGTTCTTCTGGGCTGAGTTGCTGCTTCCCGTGGCCCGCCCACAAAAGCAAAATGCTAGATGTCGTGATTCGGCAACGTCTCGACCAATGGAGCTTGGGACCAGCGCCTGTTTGTGTAGTTTGTCCGCTGATGCGAAACAAGGGCGGGTACAACAAGCGGTTGTCTCCAAAAGAAACGGCGAGCGGCTTAACGCCTAGTAGGTGAGGGACAAGCCGACCAACGTCATGGCGAGAATTAGGACGAGCATGCCGGTGCTCACCACGCTCAAGGCTCTGCCGTGGCCAAGCAGGTAGTCGCGGGATTCCGGGTCGATGCACAGCAAAATGGTTACGAGCAGCACCACACCCCATGCCAGCATCGCAGGCAGGCCG
>Ga0307479_10003798_pt1 | contig 13805 bp, 10 predicted proteins | sample atmos_gasesECM4C_FD_203743 | JGI IMG/M metagenome (GOLD analysis project Ga0307479, IMG submission 203743) | Hardwood forest soil microbial communities from Morgan-Monroe State Forest, Indiana, United States - atmos_gasesECM4C_515 | ecosystem: Environmental > Terrestrial > Soil > Temperate...
GGAGTTGCGCGCGTCTGGGGAAAGCATCCCCGAACCAACCCGGGCGCTTCGGCAGCCACTGTCGTCGCAAGAGTTGCAGATCGCCCGGATGGCGGCCAGCGGGCTTTCCAATCGCGAGATCGCTGACCGGTTGTTCTTGTCCCATCGCACCGTGGGCGGCCACTTGTACCGCGTTTATCCGAAGCTCGGCGTTGTGTCCCGCTCCGAACTCGCTCGGGCGCTGGCCGAGATCGGGGCTGCGCTCAACGACTCAACGCCTACCAACCGATAGGGCGCGCGGCCTCCGCGCACGTTAAGAACTGATCAAGAGTTCGTCCAGTCGCGGGATCATCTGGACGAAGGCTGTCGTTCTTAATGGTGCGCCGCGTGTCTCTGGTTGGCGTGCTCGGACTGCAACCGCACCATCTTGCGAATGGTATCCTGCACAGCTACACAACCCAGGAGGAGGTGATAGATGACCTGATCATTCGTCAGTTGGTCTGAGCGATGATCCATATTCGAAAATTGATCACTTGACTCTTAATCAGTTGGTCCCGGGTTCGAATCCTGGTGCAGGCATTTTCCCTTTGGTTCCCTCCCACTTCATATTCCCTTTCAGATCGCTTTCGTTTCCGGCCTGGAGCTCGCCCAGAGCTCTAAGGATTCCGCGAATCAGTTGATCCACTAGATCGCAATCGTTCAAGAAGATGATCTATCCCTCGCCTGCGCGGCGCCGTCCGAGTTCAGACTGCGCGGTCAGCTTGGTTGGGTTCGGGCCGACGGTAGAACAACTGCCCGGAAGTCAGTTGATCAAAGCTTGACTGGTCTCAGAGCCTTTGGAAGCAAGGCGAACGCCGAGCCCTTACCGCTCTTTGCCCAGCTTTGAGGAGTTGCTTTCCGAGCGCCATTCGGCCAGTAGTGGTCGATGCCTGATCCGTCGAGTTAATTACAGAGGTGCTGGTCGTACGTCTAGGCTTCAGCCCCGTTCGGTAGAGGCGTACGGTGTATGAAGCGGACCAATCGGCAGCTCCAACCAGCCGGGCTGTCCGGCGTCACGTCGCTTTGATGCATCGTCTGGGTCACGAAACTGTTTCATCGACGCCTACCCCAATCAACAGCGGCTAGGCTCGGGCCGTGGAGCGGCCAGTGGTACCACGGGTTGACTGGGCAGCCATCTGCCTCGTCACCCTTCTGGTGGCGAGTGCGCTTAATTCTTGTGGCCAACCGTCCCATCAGATTTCTTCGTCTTCGACGACTCGGCCGTCTCCGCATCCTAGCCCGACTGCCTGGGCCACGGCAAGCGTATTTCGTGACCAATCATCTAGCAACTCGTTTTCCATCCAGCTCCAATCCGGCCGACCAGATTCGGGAAGCTTCGACTACTCGGTCATAGGGCAGGGCGATTACCTCGGAGTCGCGTCGATAACTAACAGCGGGGTTGATGTGGTCGCGATTTCCGCCTCGACTAGCGCTCAGTTTGTTCCGATTTCCGGACAATCCCTGAGCCAGGTGCCAGCCCCGGTGTGAAAATGCCCAGGTAGCCCCGGTCTGAAAATGCCCACCCGGGCGTGAGTTCTTCACCGATCCACGGTTTGAAAATGCTCAGCCGGCCCGGCGATGTGGCAGGGTACTTCCCGTCGCAGCAAGACGTTGCAGCAGGAGGTACCGGGGTTGGTTGGGATGGAAGAGACGCTTGACATTCAGGCGCTGTGGCGGGCCGGCCAGTCGGTCAGCGAAATCGCCCGGGTCACGGGCCGGAATCGGCGAACGGTTCGGCGATTGATTCATCAGGGAGCGCCCTCGCCGCGGGCGCCGCGACTGGTGAGTTCGAAACTGGATCCCTTTCGCGAATATCTGCTGCAGCGCCTGCTGCAGGACCACGTGACCAACGCGGCCGTGCTCTTCGACGAGATCCGCGAGCGTGGGTACATGGGTGGCCGCAGCATTCTCTGGGAATTCCTGCATCCGCTGCGCGACCTGGTGGCCGACCGCGTGACCGTCCGCTTTGAAACCGCGCCGGGCAAGCAGGGCCAGGTCGACTGGGGCACCTTCCGCAAACCGGGATTGAAGCGCGTGCAGGCCTTTGTGCTGACGCTGGGCTGGTCACGGGCCAGCTATCTCGACTTCAGCGAGACCCAGGCCTTGCCGGCGCTGCTGCGCTGCCACGAGCATGCGTTCCACTATCTCGGCGGCGTCCCGGAAGAAATCCTGTACGACCGGATGAAGACGGTGTGGCTGCGCAACGATCAGCGCGGCGATCCGGTCTTTCATCCGGGTCTGCTCGACTTCGCCCAGCACTATGGCTTTCGGCCGCGGCTGTGCCACGCGCGCCGGCCGCAGACCAAGGGCAAGGTGGAGAACGGTATCGGCTATGTGGGCAAGAATTTCTGGCCTCGCGTCGACCACTATGGCGGGGCGGCCGAGCTCGTGCCGCGCGCGCAGCGCTGGCTGGACGAGACCGCCAATGTGCGGGTGCACGGGACCACCGGCGAACGCCCCATCGATCGCTTGCCCAAGGAGCAGCTGAGACCGGTGACGGGCGTCCCCCCGTATCGAGCGCTGATCCTCGAACGTCGGCGCGTGGCGCGGGACTGCTATCTGAGCTATGCGGGCAGCTGGTACTCGGTGCCGGCCGAATACGCTGGCCGCGAAGTCTGGGTGCGCCAGACCGACGAGCGCGTCATCATCTCCGCGGGCGACCAGGTGCTGGCTGATCATCCGCTGGCGCTGGGCCGCTGCCAGCGCTTGACCGACCCGGCTCATTTCCAGGCCCTCGCGGTGCGGCGCGACCGGCGGCTCCAGCTGGAAACCGCCCGCGCGCTCAGCAGCCTGCCGCCCCGGCTGGTGGAGGGGCCGGAGGTGGAAAAGCGATCGCTGGCCGTTTACGAGGCGCTGGCGTGAGCCTGACCTACGAACGCGTCCAGTCGCACCTCGAGCGCTTGAAACTCAAACGGGTCGCGGAGCTGATCGACCCGATCGCCGAGCAGGCCAGCAAGGAGAAGCTCTCGTATCTCGATTTCCTCGATCGGTTGCTCGACGCCGAGGCCGCCGCGCGCGCGGAACGGCGGATGCTGGCCAAGACGCGCCTGGCGCACTTTCCCTTTGTCAAGACGCTGGGCGATTTCGACTTCCACTTCCAGCCCTCGATTGATCGCAAGCAGATCCAGGAACTCGCCACCCTGCGCTTTTTGGCCCACGGCGAGAACGTGATCTTTCTCGGTCCGCCGGGGGTCGGCAAGACCCATCTCGCGGTGGCGCTCGGCGTCGAGGCCGTCGCGCACGGTGCCAACGTCTACTTCATCACCATCCCCGACCTGCTCGACCAGCTGGCGCGCGACGTCCAGGAGAACCGCCTCTCCGACCATCTGCGATCGCTGCGCCATCCCACCTTGCTCATCCTCGACGAAATGGGCTATCTACCCCTCGACCAGGTGGCCACCAGCTTCCTCTTCCAGCTGGTCTCCAAGCGCTACACCAAGGGCAGCATCATCGTCACCTCGAACAAGTCCTATGCGGAATGGGGCTCTGTTTTTGGCGACGAAGTCGCCGCGGCCGCCGTGATTGATCGCCTGCTGCATTTCTCCACCACGGTGAACATCCGTGGCGAGAGCTACCGACTCAAAGACAAGAAGCGAGCCGGAGTCTTCTCCACCCCGGCCGCCAAGTCAGCCTCCTGACGCCCCACCTGAGCACTTTGAAACCGTGGATCGGTTAATTACTCTTCGCCAGCTGAGCACTTTGAGACCGGGGGAATCTGAGCACTTTCAGATCGGGCTTGACAGCCAGGTTTCGGTGCGTCTCGATGGAGCCATTCTCCAGCGTGAAAAAGCCCTGACCATGGAAATCTGGATTGGGGGGACTCACACCCATTTCCAGACAGGAAACGCTGACCCGGCTACGGCAGCCACCTTCGCTCACCAGGTGGTCGCATCTCTCACTCAGCGCGACTGGATCGCTGTCTATGCGATGCTAGCGCCGGAGGCGCAAGCAAGCTTCAAATCTGAGCATCAGTTTGCGAGTTCCATCAGCACCGTCGATACGCTGGAGGCAACGCTAAGCGGATCGCCGACGATATCTTCAGCGAACGGCTTTTCGTACTACCAGCAGGGGGTCTCCTTGAAGGTCAAAGACTCTTCGGGAATCAAAGCCTATAGGACCACTCTCTATCTGGTCTACGAGACGGGGCGCTGGTATTTTCTCGGCAACGATCCCCCCGTGCCCGCCCCGTAGGCTCCGCTGGTCGGCCTTGTTGGCTTGGTAACCAGGGGTCTGCTCACAGGCGCTCGTGCTTGCTGATCTTACGAAGACCACGGTTGCGCAGGGCAAACTCTTCGGCTTACGGATACTTCCCACGGTGAGGATCGCCAGCGAGAGGAGGGGTCTCCCGCGCAATGCCCACTCAGGCACTTCGTGTTCGCTTCAGCTTGCGGTTGGCGGACGTTGCCTAGGCCGGCAGCCGGACCGGGCGCCTGGCGGACGGCCCGCGAACGCGTCTTTCCTCCCCTGGTGCGAATTCAGCTGTTGTCGGCGCCGAATTCATTTCGAGCGAACGCGGACCCACTCAAACCCGAGGTGGCCCGACAATTTTCGGCTTAATTCGGTTGAGAGCGGTCTGGTCGAGGGCGCTCCGCGAAGCATGTGACACCGCCGATCGCCCTCCCGAGCTACGAGTCTTCACTTTCGCGGTGCGCAATTGTTAAAGGGTTACAAATTAGCGATTTCCCGCCAGTTGGCCGGCTTAACAAGCACTGCACTTAACACGCCATCCGCCGTAAATACCACAGTATCGGTAGCAATGCGCACCGCCTGGCCCTCCGCCCTCCTGCTAGCAAAGACGCCAAACCAGCCGGACGCGGCGTCAAACTCTTCCCGGAAGGGGGCACCCGGGATCTTGATCGAAATGCCTGGAGCCAGTTGGACACCAAGCACTTCCACCGAGCCAGCTTCTGCTTTGGGATCAGGAATCTCTCCCGAAATCCAGCGCGTTCGTGGCGAGTATCCCCACAACCAAAGGCATCGGCGACTCCTCAACGAAACTTCGAGCTGCAAGGTATTCAATGCAAGGGAAGTTGTGCCAGCGTCTCCAACAACTTCCAAAACATCGGGTCTCGACAGTGCCTGAAACATGAAGGCATGGTCCCCAAGCACGTAAGCGGGGCGGCCTTCCACCAAGGGGGCTGGCGTTAGCATTTCCAGTCTCACGACGTAAAGTTGAAATGCAGAATGGTATTGGTGAACGCGTTCACAACGAGTTGCCAGGTGCCTTGAGTCCCATTAAACGCACCTGGTACGTCCCAGCGCACGGCACCTAAGACTCCCTCGGGGTCGAGCCTTGGATTGTCGGCAGCCATAATCTCGATACGCAGTAGTGTCGACTGCACAAACGGTCTGCTCGCTATGTTAGCTGCTACAGTCCCGGTGATTCCGAGCGCCGCCGGGTTGATGTTTAAGGCCAAGACTCTTGCCGCGAGCGAGTTCGCCAGAGCTCCGACGCCCACCTCCGCCAGAAAGCCGGCCGACGCGATACCGGCAGCAAGGACCAAGGGGACTCCGATAGCTACCCATCCGCCCTGCTGGAAGTTCTTGACGAAGTTTTGTTGACCCTGTTGCGCGTCGGCAGCGACGGCGCCCGGCAGCTCCGACAATCCGCGGACGATCACGGCTTCACAGCTCTGGCTCGAAAGCGGGTTCAAATCACATCGCCCCGCTGGACTGAGGCCGCCAGGGTCTGAGCCGTTGACCGGCGAATTGCCTACGTACCCATACGGTTGCCGCGTTTCAGCCGAGGCGGGATCGCGGCTTAGGAACCCGCCGACCGTCGGATCGTAATAGCGGGCCCGATCGTACTGAAGGCCTGACTCGGAATCCGTGTACTGCCCCGCATATTGGAACGGGTTGCTGAGCGTACCGGTCGTACCCGTCAGGTTGCCGTAAGCATCATAGGTGTAGGTCGACACCACGCTGCCATTCGAGCTCGTGATCGCTCGTGTACTGCCGATCCGATCCTGGTGATAGTAGGAGGTCGTCTTGCCCATGATCTGCTCCAGCGGTAGCCCGCCGAGGCCGGTGACGTAACTCGTCGTCCCGTCCTGGAGCAGGAGCGGCAGGCCCTCAGCGACGTCCCAGGTTTGCTGGGTCGTGGTTCCAGAGATCGTCTTGCTCATGCGGAGGCCGTCGCCGTTGTACGCATACGTCGGGGAGGTCGAGTTGTAGCTGGTTAGTCGGTTGGCCTGATCGTAGGCGTAGGTGGTGACGACGTTGTTCTGGTCGGTCGCGCTCGTGCGATCGCCCTCCGGGTTGTAGCCGAACGTGAGCTTCTGAACCAGCGTCGACCCATTCATCTTGGTGAAGGTTGAGAGCTGGTTCGCGGCATCATCGGTGAGCGTGGTCGTGGTCGACCCTGTGATGGCGATCTGCTGCAAGTTATCGGCGCCGTTGTAAGCGTATGACGTGGTGCCAGCCGATTTGAGCTGGTTGATCGTGTTGTAGCCATAGGCAAGAGAGCTTTCCGTGGTGGCCTGACCAATGGGGTCGGGAGCATACGTAAGGCTTAAGAAGGTCGACTTGCCCTTCGCATCGGTGATCGAGGTGAGCCGATCAGCATTGTCATAGGCGAATGTCGCCGACGTGCTATTCGGATAGGCGATGCCGGTCGGATTGGAGTTGACGTCGTAGCTGTATGTCGTCGTGTGGCGATTCCAGTCGGTCACGGTGGACAGCCGGCCCGCGTTGTCGTAGACGCGCGTGACGGTGTTTGTTCCGCCCGGATAAATGATCGACGTGAGTTGCCCCTTCAGGTCGTAGCCGAACTGCACCTTCTGGTTAGCACCGGTGACCACGTTGGTCAGGCGGTGAAGCGAGTCGACCGTGTAGGTCGTGGTGCCCGTGCTGGCATCGGCCATGGTCTTGCGCTGGCCGTCGGCGTCGTAGGTAAAGCTGACATTGGGCGTCGTCCCATCGCTGTAGACGATCCCGTGCAACCGCTTGGCCAGGTCGTACTGGTACTTCGTTGTACGACTCTGCGGATCGGTCACGGTCACCGTCTCGTTGACGTCGTCGTACACGTAAGAAGTGGTGCGGTTCAGCGGATCGGTGACGGACTGCAATCGGTTGAGCGGGTCATAGAGGTAGGTGGTCGAGTTTCTGAGGCCGTCAGTCTGGGAAGAAACGTTGCCGTCGGCATCGTATCCGGTTCCCAAGTGGGTCGTGTCGGCTCGTTGGACATCGGTCAACTCGTTGTCGGCGTCATACGTGTATGACGTCAGGTGGCTGTTCGCATCCGTTAGGGCGTCCATGTTCCCGTTTGGGTCGTAGTGGAAGATTGTCTGGTGGCCAAGTGGATCCTTGACACTGGTCGGGCGACCGAAGGCATCCGTCGTGTATGTGGTGGTGAACGTCAGCGGATTGCCACCCGCGACATTTCCCTTGGGACTGACCGCCGAGAGCAGCCGTCCAACGTTGTCGTGCGCTGAGGTTGTGATGTCATTAAGCGGATCGGTGACCTTGTTTCGGACACCGTACTGGTCGTAGGCGTATTGCCAGACTTTGAGGTCGGGATCCGAAATGGAGGTGACGTCGCCGGGATGCGAAGCATCACCGTACGTGTACGTTGTCGTCGCCGTCTGGGTGCCGACAGGTGTCGAGGATGTCGAGAGGTTGCCATTCGAGTAGACATTGGTCGTGACGACGTTGAGGGCATCCTGGGCCGTCTTCAAATCGTTCAGCGAATCGTACGTATAGGTCCACTTGTCACCGAGGGGGTCCGTATGTGTTAGCAGGTTGCCGGCGCTATCCCACGTGTTCTGCCAGAGGTTTCCGGCCGGATCGAGGATGGAAGCGAGACCCAGCGTAACGCCGTCATAGCTGTACCCCCACGTTTCCGCCTGTGGGGTGCCGACGCCGACCATGACTTGGTTGACCTCGTACGCAACGAAAAGCTCGCGCGTCACGTTTCCTTTCGGATCGGTGATCGTGGTTTGACCCGGCACGCTGTAGTCGTAGTTTGTAAACCGATTCATAGGGTCCTGCTGCTGGAAGACCCGTCCCGAAGCGTCATACGAGTTGGTCAGAATTCCGGATCGGGGGTCCGTCATCGTCGTGAGTTGATGATTCGCGTCGTAGCCGAACTGCCAGGTGTTGCCGGCGAGGTCCGTCGCAAACTGCAGGTTGCCGCTGGCGTCGTAGCGGAAGGAGACGCTTCGACTTGCAGCATCCGTTACGGATTGCAGCTGCGAGGTTCCGGTGTAGTAGGCGAAGGTCAGCGAACGGCCAGCCGGCTCCGCGACACTAGTAAGCAGGTTGTTCGTGTAGAGCAGGGTGGTCGCATAGCCGTTGCGATCGGTTTCCTTAAAGAGCTGTCCAGAACTGTTGAAGAAGAGGTGGGTCTGGTCACGCCGATTGAGTTGGAAGGTCCCGCCGCTCACCTGAAGCGAGTCGAGGACCCGAGGCGCGGCCTGGTAGTTGCCATTCCCAGAAGGGCTGAAGGTCAGGTCGGCACCATTTTCATCATGGACAGTCACTTTGCTGGTCGGATCACTCAGTGTCTTGTTCGGATCCGGCGTGAGGAAGACGTTGTAGCTCTGCGTCCAACCGAAGCCGAGCGGCCCGTTCTGGCCCGCATTCTGGGAGTTGTAGGTTCTGGTGAGCGTCAGAGGCAGGCCGCGCCCGGGGATAGCGATATCGGTGAAGCTATGCCAGAAGTTGCCGGTGGCGGGGTTGACTGGGTAGCTACCGAAGCTAACGGTCGTCGGCTTCTCGTCGATCGGGGCGCTGCCGGCCGTCTCCGGCTGGGTCGGAGCGTTGCAGGGACCAGACTGCGCAACCCCAGTTAGGAAGCCGACCCCGCCCGGTCCTACAACTTGCGCTGGAGTCGCATGAATGCCCGGGTCAGTGACGCCTATGCCTAGATCACCGACCGCATTGTTGCCCCATGCCCAGATCGTGCCGTCGGACTTCAGCGCCTTCATACCCAGGTATCCACCCGTCGATACCGCGACACCCGTCAAAAATCCACTGCCCGGCGCCAACACCTGCACCGGCGATGTACTCGGTGTTCCAGTCTGGTCCCCGTTGCCGAGCTCACCTTCCTGGTTCCCACCCCAGGTCCAGACCGATCCATCGCTCCGAACAGCCGACGAAGAACCAAATGACCCGCTGACTTGAGCAATGTTCATGAGAAAGCCGGATTGCCCCGGACCAGTGACTTCTTGAGGAGTCGGTTGGTCGATAAAGCTGCCGATGCCAAGTTGGCCATACCGATTGGCCCCCCAAGTCCACACGGTGCCGTCAGACTTCAGGGCCAAACTGAATTGATAGCCGCCAGCCATCCCTACAACGCCACTCAGGTTGCCGCTGCCTCCGATGCCAACTACCTCGGCCGGCGTCGCGATGTCGACGCTCGGATTGTTGGTTCCCAGATCGCCCGAGGCGTTATCACCCCAGGTCCACAGAGTGCCGTCTGATTTGAGGGCGAGCGAGTGGTAGCCTCCGGCCGCAATTGCGACCACTCCGCTGAGGAATCCTGTTCCCCCCGCTCCCAAGACCTCGGTGGGCGTCAATACATCCGTGGTTGAAACCACACCATTGCCCAGCTGACCATGCGCACCGCTGCCCCAGGTCCACACGGTGCCATCGGAACGTAACGCCATGTAGTGTCGATCGCCCTGCGCGATCGCGATGATCTGCGTTAGGTAACCGGTTCCGCCTGATCCCGGCACTGGGATCGGCGTATTGCTTTGCGTCTCGGTCCCTCCAAGTGGACCTCTACCCCAGTCGAAAACAGTGCCGTCCGAGGAAAGAGCCATCGAGTCGACGCTGCCGCCTGCAACCGACACGATGCCGGTTAAGAATCCGGTCCCTCCCACGCCAAGCACCTGGACTGGACTGTTGCTATTGGTCGTAGTTCCGTTTCCTAGCATCCCCCAGTTGTTCTGGCCCCAGCTCCAAACCGTGCCGTCAGACTTCAGGGCAAGCGTCATATCGGCGATGGCCCCCATTGACAGCGTCGTCGTTGAACACCTTGAATTTATGGGCGTTGCTGGACTCGCCGTTGTGGCCAGTCGGGTCGAAACCTTGACCTGGCCCATGGTGGTGGTTCGAGATACCGCCTTATTCGCGGCCATGCTTGGAATGCTTGTGCTCGCCAACAGGATCACGGCGACAGCCGTGGAGATGCGCCGACGATGCCCCTTAATCATGTTGCCCACCCCGCCCCCTGAAAATCGAGTCCCGTCGACGGCGCCTAAGACTGGATCGTTGGGGAAGCCTCGTCAAGACGGAACGTAGGTTCGGTAGCGCTCACCAAACCCTCGCGACTAAGCGGAATCGTTTGGTTTCAAGCCAAAGGTAATCGTGTGAAGGAGGATAACGGCAACAAGGGCAACGCCATGGCCCGCCGCCCGATACGACGACGTTTAGCGAACGGCAATGGTCGATACGAATTACTTGGCGGGGGCGCGACGGGAACGATCCGTCCGTCGACATCGCCAAGGATGCCGACCAGCGGTTTTGAAGACCGTGGAGCCCACCTGAGCCCATGCACCCCCGTCCCGGGAATGAGGCTACAGGACGGCGTCGATCTTCTGTTTGAGGTAGGCCTTCGGCTTGTAGCCGACGATCCGATCGGCCGGTTTGCCGTCGCGGAACAGGATCAGGCTCGGAATGCTCAGTACGCTGAATTTCGAAGCCGTCTGCGGATTGGCGTCGACGTCGAGCTCGGCGACCGTCACCCGGCCGGCATACTCGGCGGCCAGCTCTTCGACCACCGGCCGCAGCATCTTGCAGGGCGCGCACCAGGTCGCCCAGAAGTCGAGGAGCACAAGCTGCTGTGCCGCGCCGATGGTGGCCTCGAAATTCTGATCGGTGACCTGGACAATGTTCTTGCTCGTCATGCCGCTCCTTCCTTCGTGCTGGTCTTGTCGTCAGTTTTAGCAGGCGGCGCTACAGAAGGGGTCGAGCTGTCGCCGTCCGGGGTGACCTTCGCCTTGGCGTCAGCCTTCCCGTCACGTTTGGCGTCGACCTTGGGAGCCGCCGGCGGGGTGATGCTGCCGTCGCTTGACGTCCCCCTCGAGTCGGTCTTGTAGAAGCCACCGCCCTTGAAGATGATGCCAACCGGGTAGAAGACGCGCGTAACCGGCGCCCCACATTCGGGGCACTGGGTCAACGGTGGTTCGGTGATTCGCTGCTGCACCTCGAAATGGTGGCCGTGGCTGCAGCGATATCCGTAAACGGGCATTTCGCCTTAACTTATACCCGGATTCTGGGCGGCAGAAAACGCCGAGGTTGAGCTAGCCCTCAGTTGATCCAGAGCTTGCTTTTCGGCCTTGGCTCCTCGGACGCCGGGTCGCTGAAGTCGCCGGGCTGCAGCAACCCGCTCTGCATCATCTCCGCAACCCGATCGAAAAAGGCCTCGTCCGGGCTGGCCAGGTCGGCCGCCGGCCCCTCCGCAAGGTACCGCTCGACCGCCGCGCTGATGATCTCGCTCCGGCTCCTAGGGGAGACGGCGGTGACGCGGTTGAGCGCCTCGACGAGATCGTCGGGCATGTAGATCACGACGCGCTTCGCGCTCATCAGCCCCAGCATAGTAGCCAACCGCTGGGATACGGGCAAGCCGAACCGACTCACGAAAATGAAACAAAGCAACCGATCAAATGCATTACGCCCCCACCCTGCCCTCCCCCAGAGGGGAGGGATTCCATCTGCCTCCCCAGAGGGGGAGGAGCTTGTCCTGCCTCCCCCAGAGAGGGAGGGTTTGTTGTGCCTCCCCAGAGAGCGAGGGTTTGTTCTGTTCCCCAGAGAGGGCGCCTTACCCCCCGATCCGGATGGCGGCGTCAAGGAGGTTGAAGACGATCCCGGACGCCGGCTTGGGGAAGAAGTAGGTCGATTTCTGGGGCATCACCAAGCCCGCCTGAGCGACCTCAACTACATCCTGGACCGCCGGTGGCCGAAGGAGGAAGGCGGCCTGGGCGGTTCCGGTCCTGACGCGATCGAAGGCCGCGTCGACGTCGCGCAAGTAGCTCAGGTGGCGCTCCTGTTCGAGCTCCGCCGGTGTCAGACCAAGCTCGCGCTGGAGGATCTGCTCGTGGAGCACCGACACATCGAGGCGGGAGACCGGATCGGCCGCCACGCCTTGGTCGATGTCGATTGTGTACCAGGAGCCCCCACCCTGCCCTCCCCCAGAGGGGGAGGGGTTCATATCAGCGAATCCCCCGTCAACGGGGGAGGGACTCCCAGGGAGAGCCAAGCCGATTCTGTGACTCCCACCCTGCCCTCGGTGCATCGCTGCCAGCAAGGCGCTCGGGCTGTCATGAGCCGTGACGCGGTGGCGCTCGGAGAGCCGGCGCACAAGCTCGCGGCCGTCGAACCCCGCGAGGTCGTGCAGGACTCGATGGGTGGGCAGGATGGTCAGGCCAGGGTCGCGGACGTCGACGAGCAACATCAGCACGTAATTGAAGGCGGCGTCCGGCGACGCCTCCGGATGCCCCTGCCGCTGGTAGTCGCGGAAATTCAGCGCGGTCTCGTAGCGATGATGGCCGTCGGCTATGTATAGCCTCGAGGCACTGAATATTTCGGCCAACTGCGCGAAGCGCTGGTCTCCTTCGAGTGACCAGATCGTGTGGTGATCGCCATCCTCACCCGTGATCGCCATCCGCGGCGGACTCGCCATCGCCGGCGTGATGATGGGGCCGACCGCCGACCGAGGGTCCTCGTACAGGGCAAAGACCGGGCTGAGGTTGGCGACGACCGCGCGGGTCAGCGACAGCCGGTCTGCCCTGGCGCGGGCATGCGTTTGCTCATGCGGCAGCACGGCGCCGCCGAAGGGTTCGAGCTCGACCACGCCCATGATGCCCAGCCGGGAGCGCGATTCGCCGCTGGTGGGATCGACGAATTGATGGCGGTAGACATAGAGACGAGGGCTCACCTCACGCCGCAAGATGCCGTCGGCGAGCCAGTCGCGAAAGAAGGCCGCCGCGCGCGTGTACTTGTTGTCCTGCGGCGTGTCAGACGCGCGCACCACTCCCGCGATCAAGCGCACGACGTTGTGCGGATCCTGCTCGTAATAGCGCCGCTGGTCGGCGGAGCTGATGACGTCGTACGGCGGCGCGACGACACGGGAAAGATTGACCCGTTGCGGGTCGTAAAGGACGCCCTGGAATGGCCGCAACCTGGCCATGCGATCTAGAGCGTGACGGACAGCACGTCGGCCATCCCGGGGATCCTGCGAATATCGGCCAGGATCGACTCCGGGACGGGATCGTCGACCGAGACGATCATGACCGCGTCGCCACGCGGGCGATCACGGCCCACCTGCATGCTCGCGATATTGATGTTCTTTTGACCGAGCAGGGTGCCGATGGCGCCGATGATGCCCGGCCGATCGGCATGCCAGCTCATCAGGAAGGTGCCCTGCGGCACCAGGTCGATGCGGAAATCGTTGAAGGTAACGATATGCGGCTCGTTGAGCAGCAGCGTGCCGCCCACCCGGCTGGTGCCGTGGTCACTGACCGCTTGCAGGCTGATGAGGTTCGCAAACTCGCTGGCCCTGGCTCCGCGCTGCTCCACAACGGTAATGCCGGCGGCGACTGCGACTGCCCGGGCGTTGACCGGATTGACGCGCTCGGCGCTGAACCGACTGAGGAATGCCGTCAACAGCGCGGCGGTGAGAACCGAGCAATCGTAGTCGGCGATCTCGCCGGCGTAGTCGACCTGCAGTCGGGTTGTCGGTTGCCGGCCGACCTGGGCATAGAAGTGGCCGATCCCCTCGGCGACCGGGATGAAGGGTCGCAGGAACGCCATCGCCTCGGGCAGCGCCACCGGCGCGTTGAGGG
>Ga0307479_10003799_pt1 | contig 13804 bp, 7 predicted proteins | sample atmos_gasesECM4C_FD_203743 | JGI IMG/M metagenome (GOLD analysis project Ga0307479, IMG submission 203743) | Hardwood forest soil microbial communities from Morgan-Monroe State Forest, Indiana, United States - atmos_gasesECM4C_515 | ecosystem: Environmental > Terrestrial > Soil > Temperate...
CAAATGACGTGATATTTGCAGCTGTACACGACATTGTTGTTCGATTTGTATCCCAGCATCATGAAAGAATGATACATCTTCGCCTTCGCCTTTTGTTTGCCAATAGATATCTTTTAACAGTCCATCCGTACCGGGAACACATCACACCTTCTATCCCAATGGCTAAAGCCAGGGGCTTTACGGCGCTTTTCGGTAAATCCGCGCTCCCAACGCGCATCTAACTAAAGTTCAAGTATGAGAAAACCGCGCCGCACACCTCTGAGCAACCCGGGAGCTTCTGTGGCAAAATAGTAGGTTCAAAGAGCGCGATTTATGGCCCACCGTACAACATTGGAAGAACAGCGTCCCGCAAGAATGGCGAAGGCAGCCAAGAGTACTGCGGCGGGCAGCCTAGGGAAACCAGCCAGCCACGAAGAGCGTGAGCGCATCTTCGACGCTTTCCGGCGCTGGGGCTATCTCGAAGCCACGCTCGATCCCCTGGGCTTGCTGGAACCGCTGAAGTGCCCCGACCTGGATGCGCTAACCGGCGAAACGGCTGACCAAGCCCGCGGCATCTATTGCCACACGATTGGCGCGGACTTCATGCACTTGCCGGAAGCGGACCGCCGCCGTTGGATCGCCGAGCGCCTGGAAGCTCCCGCAGGCCAAGTCGCTCAGCATAAAATCCTCGAGCGCCTGATTCGCGCCGATCTTTTCGAACAAGTTTTGCAAGCACGTTACCTGGGCACCAAGCGCTTCTCGCTCGAAGGCGTCACCGCGCTGATTCCGCTGCTCGATGCGATTCTCGACGAAGCCGGCGAGCATGGCGCGGAATCCTCGATCATGGCCATGAGCCACCGCGGCCGACTGAACGTAATGGTTCACGCGGCTTCGAAGGTGCCTCACGAGGTAGTCGCGGGCTTTGAAGACGTCGATCCACGCAGCGTCCTAGGCGCGGGCGACGTGAAATATCACGTCGGCGCTACCGGCACGTATGTCACTACCAGCGGCAAGGAAATCGGCATCCACCTGGTTTCGAATCCGAGCCACTTGGAAGCGGTCGATCCGGTGGCGGTCGGACGCGCGCGCGCGAAGCAGACTCGCTACGGCTTGCGCGGGCCCTACGTGGTCCGTTCTCGGGAAATACAAAACAAGGTTGTTCCCATTGTTATGCACGGCGACGCGGCGTTTGCGGGGCAAGGCATCTGGGCGGAGACGCTCAACTTCGCGGACCTGCGCGCTTACACCGTTGGCGGCACCATTCACATCATCGTGAACAACCTCATCGGCTTTACGACACGACCCACCGAGGAACATTCGGCGCGCTTTGCCTCAGATATCGCCAAGCGTCAGTCCGTGCCCATCTTCCACGTCAACGCGGAAGACCCCGACGCCGTCGTGCGCGTCGGCAAACTGGCCACGGAATATCGCGCCACCTTCGGCAGCGACGTGGTGGTGGACCTCATCGGCTACCGCCGACACGGGCACAGTGAAGTGGACGATCCAACCATTACGCAGCCGCTGCTCTATGAACGCATCAAGAATCACGCGCCACTCTGGAAGATTTACGCGGAACGCACCGGCATTGACGCGACGCAGGTGTCCGAGGCCATCCGCAAAGAGTATGAAGAAGAGCAGAGCAAAGCGCGGGCGCTGAAAAAGGTACCTCATCTTCGAAAGCTGCCGGACTATTGGGCGCCGTATAAGCACGGCCGCTACCAGCCAGAATATGAAGTGGACACCGGCTTGGCCCGCGAGAAGCTCGAGGAACTCACCACCGGATTGGTGCGCGTGCCGGACGGCTTTCATCTTCATCCGAAGATCGCGAAACTGCTCGAGCAACGCGTCGAGATGGGCCGCGGAAAGCGCGCCGTGGACTACGGATTCGCGGAAGCGCTGGCTTTTGCTTCTATTGTTTTGGAGGGCCATCCCGTCCGCCTCACCGGACAGGATTCCGAGCGCGGCACCTTCAACCAGCGCCACGCGGTGCTCGTCGATACGGTCACGGAGCACGATTACCTTCCGCTCTCGCATCTTTCTCCCCATCAAGCTTTCTCGGAAATCTATAACTCCTCGCTCTCCGAGGCGGGCTGCCTCGGTTTCGAGTACGGCTTTAGCCGCGACTATCCCGAGGCGCTGGTTTTGTGGGAAGCGCAATTTGGGGATTTTGCCAACGGTGCGCAGGTCATCATCGACCAGTTCATCAGCGCGGGCGAGGACAAATGGAATTTGCCGGCCGGAATCGTGATGCTGCTGCCGCACGGTTACGAGGGCCAGGGACCCGAGCATTCCAGCGCGCGCATGGAGCGCTTCATGCAGCTGGCCGCCGAAGACAACATGCAGATTTGCCAGCCCTCGACCGCGGCGCAATATTTTCACATGCTGCGGCGCCAAGTACGCCGCCAGTGGCGTAAGCCGCTGATCGTCTTCACCCCCAAGAGCATGTTGCGCCATCCGGACGCCAGCTCCAGCATCGAGGAATTCACGAAACCGCGTTTCCTACCATTGGTTCCCGACCGCGAAGTCGAGAACGCCAAGCGTATCCTGATCGCCAGCGGGAAAGTCGGCCACGAGTTGCGCGCCGAACGCCGCCGCCGCAAAGACGCGAATACCGCCATTTTCTTTCTCGACCAGCTCTACCCGTTGCCGCGTACGGAAATTGCCGCCGCTATCGACGAGCATCCCAACGCGCGCGAGATTGTCTGGGTCCAGGAAGAACCGGGCAATATGGGGGCGGCCGGTTATATCTTGCCGCGGTTTGAACGCATCGCCAAAGCCAGGGGGCGCAACTTCCGCTCGGTCAAGCGTTCTGCCAGCGCCAGCCCGGCGACTGGTTCAGCCAAGGCCCACGAGATGGAGCAAAAGGCGCTCATGGCCCTGGCTTTCACAACTGCCAGCGGCGAATAAGCCTTTTTCGGCTTTTACACACCATTCACATTGCTGTAAGCCCTGCGTTATCATGCTAGACCATGCGCCTGCGACAATCAGACGTGTTACGTCAAATCCCGAGTGATCAAAAACTTCCGAATGCCTACCGCAACTCGCCGTCCTACGGTACACTGCCGCCAAGCCGGCGTGCGGTACGCACAACTTGCATGAAACGCATCCTTATCATCGAAGACGATCGCGATATCGTCGAACTGGTCCGCTACAACCTCGCCAACGAAGGCTTTCAGGTCAGTTCTGCCCAAGATGGCAGCACCGGCTTGAGCACGCTGAAAAAAACGCCACCCGATCTGTTGCTTCTCGATCTCATGCTTCCGAAGCTTTCCGGACTGGAAATCTGCCGGGAGATTCGCAGGGATGATGCGCTGAATCGTTTGCCCATTTTGATGCTCACGGCGCGCGGCGAAGAAGCCGACCGCGTCGTCGGCCTAGAGATGGGCGCCGACGATTACGTGACCAAGCCCTTCAGCCCGCGCGAATTGCTGGCGCGCGTAAAGGCCCTGCTCCGCCGTGCCGAGCCGCCCGCCGACGCGCCGCGCACCATTGAGATCGGCAAGCTGGCGATTGATCCGGCGTCCTATCGCGTGAGCTATTCCGGCAAGCCCGTACCGCTCAGCACGCTCGAATTCCGGCTGCTCTACTACCTTGCTTCGCGCCCCAACCGCGTCTTTACCAGGGATCAATTGCTCGACGCGGTGTGGGGAACGGATCGCTTTGTTACCCCGCGCAGTGTGGACGTATACGTCCGGCGCTTGCGTGAAAAGATAGAAGGCGATCCGGAGAACCCTTTGTACTTGAAAACCGTCCGGGGCGCGGGGTATTTGTTTGAAACCCGTGCGGCTTAATCTTTTCTGGAAACTCGGTCTTGCCTTTTTCGCGCTGCTGATCGCGGTCCTGGTCCCCGTCGATTTCTATGCCGAACGGGCTCTACGCCGTAATTACGAGCGCGCCGGTTTCGAGCAGCTAACTTCTGTTGCGCGCATCGCGCTTCGAAGTCCACCACCGGCGGCCTCGCTCGCCGGAAGTTCAGGCAGTGTCGACCGCGCGGCGCTCGCTGAATGGGTCCAGAAAATCGCCGCCAGCGGCGTCCGCGTGACCGTCATCACTGCTGAGGGACAGGTGCTGGCGGACTCGCAATCCGACACCTCGACGATGGAAAATCACGCCAGCCGCCCGGAAATCCGCGATGCTTTCGCCCAAGGCGTGGGCCAGTCCATTCGCCACAGTGTGACCGTCAATCGAGATTTGCTGTATTATGCCGTGCGGCAAGACCGGCCCTCTGGCGAGCCCGCCGTCTTGCGTTTTGCCCTCCCGGTCGCCACCGTGGATGAAGTCCTCGGTTCTTTCCGCCACAGCCTGTGGCTGTCCTCTTTTGTCATCTTGCTGATTTCAGGCGCTGCTTCGCTGCTCGTTTCGCGGAGTTTTGCGGACCGCGTGGACCGTCTGCAGGTGTTTTCGCGCCGCGTGGCCCAAGGTGATTTCCGTCCGCTCGTCGCCGACCCTGGCGGTGACGCGCTCGACAAACTGGCGGTGTCGCTGAGTGAATCGGCGGCGCGCCTGGACCTCACCATCCGCAGCCTGCGGGATGAGCGCAACCTCTCGGCGGCGATTCTGGGCAGCATGGTGGAAGGCGTAGCCGTGGTGGACGCGACGAACCGCCTGGTTTTCTCGAACCAGGGCTTCGCCGAGATTCTTAACCTGGACGTGCCGCCAAAGATCGGCTCGGCTCTCGTCGAATCCGTCAGGCAGACGGAATTGATTGAGGCGGTGCGCAGCGTGCTAAGCGGCGAATCCGCGGTGCACGCAGAAATCGTGACCGGCACCGTGCGCCAGCGGTTTTTCGCGGCTACGGCCACGGCGGTGCGCGGAGGAGAGAAGCCCGGCGCCGTGCTGGTGCTTCATGACATCACGGACCTGCGCAAACTCGAGCGCGTCCGGCGGGATTTCGTCGCCAACGTTTCGCACGAATTCAAGACGCCGCTCACGGCCATCCAGGGTTTCGCGGAGACTTTGCTTGCCGGTGCCATCGACGACCCGCAGAATCGCTTGCGGTTCCTCGAAATCATACTCGAGCATTCGCGGCGCCTCGCGCGGCTTACCGATGATCTCCTGAAGCTATCAAAAATGGATGCCGACCGGCTGGAAATGGAAATTCGCCGCTTGAGCGTTTCTCAATTTGTCGAGAGTTGCATCGAAACGACGCAGCGGCCCGCGGCTGAGAAAAATTTGCGCGTTTCCGTGAATCTGCAGCAGCCCGTGCCGGACATCGCCGCGGACCGCCGCCGTCTCGCCGAAGTGCTGCAAAACCTGCTGGACAACGCCATGCAGTACACTCCAGCGGGAGGCCAGATCATGGTGGGAGCCTCCGCCAATGGAGCGGTGGTTACTTTCACGGTTTCTGACACCGGCATTGGCATCCCGCAAGCCGAGCAATCCCGCATCTTCGAGCGCTTTTACCGCGTGGATGTTGCGCGTTCTCGAGAAGTCGGCGGCACCGGGTTGGGGCTCTCCATTGCCAAACACCTTGTCGAAGCTCACGGCGGGCGCATTTGGGTGGAAAGCGCCGTCGGCCAAGGCTCGCAATTCCATTTTACGGTTCCTATTTTCGACCGGCGTGCTTCGGTTCGCACTCCGCACTAGCTCCGGGAGGGCGAGGCTGCGGCGAAAGTCCTTTCTGGACTTAAGTTGCGTCGTTCTCAGCATTTTCACATTGTTGTGAACAAATTGTAACCAATTCTGAGACACCATTTTGCTTACGAGCGGAAGTGTTGCTTCCCGCCCTCCGCTCCGGAAGGGGACCAATGGCCAGCACTGCCGGACTTACAGAAGTAGTGCTCTACGACACGCTGGTGAACTATCTCGTCTCTATGGCGCGTACCGTTGAAGGCGCCATGAACCGTGCGCTCGATGCTATTGTTAGCCTCGAAAGTTCCCGCACGTCCGCCCTCCCCGGCGAAGTGTTTCTCCTCGAGCCGCGCATCAACGAAATGGAAATTGTGATCGACGAACATGCCATCCGACTGCTACGCCGCGGCTCGTTTTCCGATGATGAAATGCGGCTCATCGTTGCGGCTCTGAAAATCACCAACGACCTCGAGCGCATCGGGGACCTCGCCGTGAATCTTGCTGAGCGCGTCGTCTCCCTTCGCGATATGCAAAGCGCGCAGGTTCCTGAAGAGTTGGCTCCGATGGCCGCCGCCGTGCGCGCCATGGTCAGCAAGAGTCTGGGAGCGCTCATTTTCCGCAACGTCGAAATGGCCACGCTGGTTCTTGAGAGCGACGATGTCGTTGATCAGTACCGCGACCGCATTTTTGAGCAACTCCTCCAGCACATGACCACGGAGCCCACGCTTGTGAGCCCGGGCATGCAATTCATTCTTGCCACCCGCCATCTGGAGCGCATCGCCGATCACGCCACCAACATTGCCGAAGACATCATCTTCTGGGTGCGCGGCCTCGACGTCCGCCACGGCCGCGGCCTCGCCGTTCGCTCCGACGAAGATGACCAGACCCAACATAGCGGTCCGTCTTCTGCCGGCGAATCCGCCATCACTGAGAATTCACACGCCCTTCATCCGGACGTGAAGCCCGCTTGCAATACTGAGCGCGCTTGATCTTCAACGACAGTCCTACCCCGGGGACCGGCGCACCCCTGGCTCCGGTCCCTATCTCCCCTTTCCTGGAATCTCGCAACTCCCTCCAGGCATCCCCTTGACCGCTCCAAGCAGTCCTACTATTGTTATAAATGAGACCACGATGCGCCTCTCTACAGAATTTTCCGAAGCTTCCGCACGGAGGCCATGGCACGCTTGGTTTTGTTTCTTCCTTGCGTTTTTCCTGCTCTACAACCCTTACGTGGCGGGGCCAAGCGCCACCAAGGATTTGAATGTCCGGCATCCCGCCAGCAATCGAGCTACGGTAGGCGCCTCGGAGTTGCAGTACTTCTCCCCCGCGGATGACCGAGACAATCTCACCACGCACGTGACTTCCGCTGTCCTGCCTCTGGTCTCTTTTCCGGAGGTCTCCTCTAGTGCCTTCAAAGCCTTTCCTCAAGTAGTCTCTCCTCCGCAGCAGTTTTTCGGTTCGAGCCTGTGGTTCCGGCCGCCGCCCGCTCGCTAGTCGGTTTTTGTCTCAATTGAACTGAAGTATTTACACAGCCGGATGAAATCCGTCACTCACTTTGTCGTCTTTTAGGCCATCTAATAATTCCGCAGGTGTCTCGATCCCGCCAAGCCCGAAATAGCGGGAGATGGCAGCCTGCCAGGGATATGAGGTTATGACCAAAAAAAAGCTGCTGACGGTAATTGCCGTTTTCCTGGTGCTGGTCCTCTTGGCGTGGCGCTGGGCTACCCGCGGACCGACCGAAGCCGATGATCAAAATCATTCGATCGCGCCTTCGGCAGAGACGGTGGCGGTCGTGGCCCACGCCGAGCGCCACAACGTCGGGAACACGCTGACCATCGCCGGGGAGTTCAAGCCTTTTCAAGACGTGGAAGTGCACGCGAAAGTGGCCGGTTACATCAAAAAGATTTACGTGGATGTCGGCGACCATGTGCAAGCCGGTCAAACCCTAGCGATTTTGGAAGTCCCGGAGCTAGCCGCACAGCTTGCCGGGGCGGATGCTTCAGTTCGCCGTGCCACGGAGGAAATCGGGCGCGCGCAAGGGGATCTCGAGCGGGCCAGGTCCATTCACGTGGCCATGCATTCGGCGTACTCCCGTCTTAGCGATGCCGCTAAGACACGCCAAGGCCTGGTAGCGCAGCAGGAGTTAGATGACTCGCAAGCTAAAGACCTCGAAGCGGAGGCCCAGGTGGCCAGCGCGAAATCGGCGTTATCGGCCGCCCAGCAGGAACTGGAAGTGGCGCAGGCCAATCAGAAACAGATATCCGCGCTTTCAGACTACACGCGCATCACGGCGCCTTATTCTGGCGTTATCACCAATCGTTATGCGGACACTGGAGCGCTCGTTGCGGCGGGGACTTCCACTAGCACGCAAGCCATTCCGGTAGTGAAAATCGCCCAAATCTCCGTCCTGCGTCTGGTTCTGCCCATTCCGGAATCCGTGGCCGGGCAGATTCACCTGGGGGATCCCGTCAAAGTTCACGTGCAAGCCTTAAATCGGGACATTGCGGGCAAAGTCTCCCGCTTCGCGGACTCCTTGGATTTACAAACTCGCACGATGGAAACCGAAATCGATTTTGACAATCGTAACGGCAGCCTCATTCCCGGAATGTATGCGGAAACGCGTCTTTCTCTAGCCCAGAAAAAGAACGTGATAACGGTTCCCCTGGAGGCGGTGGCGCGCAATGGCGATGACACAACCGTCCTGGCCTTGACCCCGGAAAACGTCGTCGAGGAGCGCCACATTCGCCTCGGTCTCGAAGATGAAAAACGCGTCGAAATCTTAACCGGCCTCCACGAAGGCGACCGCGTGGTCATCGGGAACCGCAGCCAATTCCGGAGCGGACAGAAAGTTCAGCCGAAAGAAGTGAGCTCGGCCGCCGAAACCGGGGGAAACTGATGTCCGGCTTCTCCATCAAGTATCCGTTCTTCATCATTGTCGCTTGTTTGCTGATCGCCATCGTCGGTACGGTGACGCTGGTGCGCATGCCGGTTGATCTGTTTCCTCCCATCAACATCCCGGTGGTGGTCGTAGCCACTTTCTATTCCGGAATGCCGCCGGAACAGATCGAAACCGATATCACCGATCCGTTTGAACGATTCTTCACGCTGGGCAGCGGCATCGATCACATCGAGTCGCGATCGCTCCCGGGTGTGAGCCTCATTAAGATTTACTTCCAGCCGGGCACCAATCCCGACGCCGATCTAAGCACCATCTCGAATCTGGCATTGGCCGACCTGCGAAGACTCCCCCCTGGCACTCTTCCACCGGTGGTACTCAAGTTCGATGCTTCCAGCCTGCCGGTCTGCTTGATTACTTTGAAGGGCGAGGGTTTGAATGAAACGCAGTTGCGCGACCTTGGCCAGTACACCGTGCGCAATCAAATCGCCAATGTGCCGGGCGCCTCCGTGCCACAACCGTTTGGCGGCCGCTATCGCCAAATCATGGTGTACGTGGACCCGCTCAAACTGGAGGCCCACCAGCTATCCGTCATGGATGTGGTCCGCACGGTGAACGAAAGCAATCTCATTTTGCCCGCTGGCGATGTGAAGATCGGCCCTTTCGATTACAACCTATACACCAACAGCCAGGTTTCCACGGCGCAGGCGATCAACGACATGCCGCTCAAAACCGTTGGGCAGGCCTCCGTGCTCGTCAGCGATGTGGGAAAAGCTCTCGATGCCCAAGCCATTCAAACGAACATTGTCCGCGTGGATGGTCAGCGCTCCGTGTACTTGCCCATCCTGAAGCAGGGCGGCGACACCAACACCATTGCGGTGGTGGATGGCATCAAGGGCGCCCTAAACAATCTGGTGGATATCCCCAAACAACTCATTGCCAAAGTCGTGTTTGACCAATCCATCTTCGTGCGCTTGGCCATCGAGAACCTGCTCCACGAAGGCGCCATCGGACTGATCCTGACGGCGCTCATGATCCTGCTGTTTCTCGGAAGCGTGCGAGCCACACTTGCGGTCTTTTTATCCATCCCCCTGTCCGCCCTGGCCGCCTTCATGGCCATTAGCGCCGGCGGAGGTACCGTCAACACCATGGTGCTAGGAGGGTTGGCGCTCGCGTTTTCGCGCTTGATTGACAACTCCGTGGTGGTCTTGGAAAACATTTTTCGGCATCTCGAAATGGGAGAACCAGCCGAGGTGGCCGCGGAAAAGGGCGGCCAGGAGGTCTCCCTGGCGGTCTTGGCGGCGACCTTTACGACCGCCATCGTTTTCTTTCCCGTGATCTTCTTGTACGGAGTCAGCCGTTTCTTGTTCGTGGCTCTGGCCATGGCCGTCGTGCTTTCTCTGCTCGCTTCCTACGTTGTGGCCATGACCGTCGTCCCGCTTTTTTGCGCGAAGTTGATCAAGAGCGCGCACTCGAGCGAGGAGCACGGCGCTCCGGCGGGAGCGTTTGGGAAGATCGTTGGTGGATTCAACGCCTACTTCGAGAAAATGCTGCAAAAATATGACTTCACCCTGGGCCGGGCCCTGCTTCGCCCCATCGCCACCACCCTGGGCCTGGCCGGTATTTCGCTTTTGACTTTGGGGCTTTATCCCATGCTCGGAGTGGCCTTTTTTCCGCGCACCGACCCCGGTCAGTTCGTGATCAACGTAAAGGCTCCCTCGGGCACACGCATCGAAGTCAGCGAGCAGTACGTAAAGCAAGTGGAGGACATCGTCCATCAAGTGGTGCCCTCGGGTGAACTGGGCATGATCGTTTCCAACATTGGAATCACTACTGACTTTTCCTCGATCTACACTCCCAACTCGGCCCCGCACACTTCCTTCGTGCAGGTCAGCTTGAAGCAAGAACACCAAGTTGGCAGCTATGAATATATGAGGCGCGTGCGACAACGTCTGAACAAGGAGCTCCCCCAGCTAAACGCCTATTTCCAGTCCGGTGGCCTGGTGGATGCGGTCCTGAACATGGGTATGCCCGCGCCGATCGACGTTCAGGTCAGCGGCAATAACCTTGATAACGTTTATGCCACGACCACCCAGATTGCCTCCCGGGTCCGTCGTCTGCCCCAAGTCAGCGACGTGCTCATCCCCCAGGATATTGACTACCCCGCCCTGCGTCTGGAAATCGATCGCGAAAAAGCTAGTTTGGTCGGACTCTCCCAACAAGAGGTGGTCGACAACATCATTACCGCTCTCACCTCCAACGGTATGATTGCGCCGGATTATTGGATTGACCCTAAGAGCGGCAACCCCTACCTCCTCACCGTGCAGTATCGCGAAGATGACATCAAAACCCTCACCGATTTGAAACAGATTCCCTTGCGGGGCACGAATATCTCTACTCCGACCACTCTCGATACCGTGGTCAAAATAAAGACCACTCCCTCGCCAACCGAGGTCGACCACTACCAGTTGTTCCGTGTCGTGGACCTGTATGTGGCGCCCAAAGCGGAGGATCTCGGCAAGGTGACCGCTCAGATCGATTCCATCGTCAAGGGCACTAAACTCCCCGAAGGCGTGCGTGTCAACTTGCGCGGTTCGGTCCAGGGTATGCGCGCTTCGTTCAAGAGTTTCAGCTTGGGCTTGATTTTGGCCACGGTCCTGGTTTACCTGGTGCTCGTCGCTCAGTTCGCCTCCTTCCTCGATCCTTTCATTATTCTGCTTGCCGTTCCTCCGGGACTTGCAGGTGTGCTTCTTTTCTTGCTCGTCACGGGGACGACTCTAAACGTTATGTCGCTTATGGGCGTGGTCATGATGGTCGGCATCGTGGTCTCGAATAGCATTCTGATCGTCGAGTTTGCCAGGAATCTGCGTCAACAAGGCAAGCCACTGAAGGAAGCTGTAACCGTGGCTTCCCGGCTGCGTCTTCGTCCCGTCCTTATGACCTCACTGGCTACTCTGCTTGGATTGATACCGATGGCCATGAAACTGGGCACCGGTGCTGAAGCCTATGCGCCGCTGGCGCGATCGATTATCGGGGGATTGTTGGTTTCCGTGGTGGTGACGGTGTACCTCGTTCCGGCCGCTTATCTTTGGTTTCACCTCGGGAAGGAGCCAGGCCTAGAGGAGACCCCGGCATGAGCCCAAGCCAAGAGAGATCGACCGAGCGCGCCCCGGCGTTGTCGACACCGCTTTCGAACAGGAAAGCGAGGGTTTTCCGCTAATGTCTGGTTTCGCCATCCGCTATCCCTACTTCATTATCGTGGTGTGCTTGATCATCGCCATCGTAGGTACGGTAACTTTGGTCCGCATGCCGGTGGATCTGTTTCCGCCCATCAACATTCCCGTTGTCGTGGTGGCGACCTTCTATTCCGGCATGCCACCACAACAAATTGAGACCGACATCACCAATCCGTTCGAGCGTTTTTTTACCTTAGGCAGCGGGATTGACCACATCGAATCCCGCTCGCTACCCGGTGTCAGCCTCATCAAGATTTACTTTCAGCCGGGCAGCGACGCCGACGCCGATCTGAGCACGATCTCCAATCTGGCCCTCGCCGACCTGCGGCGTCTTCCTCCCGGCACTCTTCCTCCGGTGGTCCTCAAGTTCGACGCCTCCAGCCTGCCCGTCTGCTTGATTACGCTGAAGGGCCAAGGCCTCAACGAAACGCAACTCCGCGACTTGGGGCAATACACTGTGCGCAACCAAATTGCCAACGTGCCCGGTGCTTCCGTGCCGCAACCTTTTGGCGGTCGTTACCGCCAGATCATGGTTTACGTGGATCCGCTGAAGTTGGACGCTCACCAGCTTTCCGTCATGGACGTGGTGCGCAGCGTGAATCGCAGCAATCTGATTCTTCCTGCGGGCGATGTCAAGATTGGACCTTACGACTACAACCTTTACACCAACAGCCAGGTGCCCACCGCCCAAGACATTAACCGTATGCCGCTGAAAACTCACGGTCAGGCCTCCGTGCTCGTTCGCGACGTTGGCCAAGCCCTGGACGCACAAGCCATTCAGACCAACATCGTGCGCATCGATGGGCAGCGATCCGTCTACCTCCCCATTCTCAAGCAGGGAGGCGACACCAACACCATCGCGGTGGTGGACGGTGTCAAGAGAGCGATTGCTTCCCTGGTGGATATCCCCAAGCAACTCGTGGCCAAGGTGGTCTTCGATCAATCCGTCTTCGTCAAGCTGGCCATTGATAACCTGGTGCACGAAGGCGCCATCGGACTGTTGCTCACCGGCTTGATGATCTTGCTCTTCCTCGGAAGCGTGCGCGCTACCGTGGCTGTCTTTCTCTCCATTCCTCTTTCGTCACTCGCCGCCTTCATGGCCATTAGCGCGGCCGGAGGAACCGTAAACACCATGGTGCTGGGAGGCTTGGCCCTGGCCTTTTCGCGGCTCATCGACAATTCCGTGGTGGTGCTGGAAAACATCTTCCGCCACCTGGAGATGGGTAAACCTCCCGAGGTCGCCGCCGAAGCGGGAAGCGTGGAAGTTGAAATGGCGGTCATGGCTGCCACGATCACCATGGCCATCGTGTTCTTCCCCGTGATTTTTCTTTACGGCGTCAGCCGTTATCTGTTTGTGGCGCTGTCCTCCGCGGTGGTTCTGTCACTGTTCGCCTCTCGCGTTGTGGCCATGACCGTGGTGCCCCTGTTCTGCGCCAAGTGGATCCGGGTTCCGCATTTGGTTGACGAGCATGCTTCTCCTTCTGACATCTTTGGCAAAGTGATCGCCGGTTTCAACCGTTGGTTTGAGAAACTGGTGGAGTATTATGATTTCGTTCTGCAGCGCGTGCTCGACAGGCCTGTTGCTACCACCATCAGCTTGTCGGCCTTCTCGGTTTGCGCTCTCTTGCTGTACCCCTTCCTCGGACTTTCCTTCTTCCCGCGTACCGACCCGGGACAATTCGTCATCAACGTAAAAGCCCTTCCCGGCAGCAGAGTGGAACTCACCGAGAAATATATCCGCGGCGTAGAAGACGATATCCGCAAGGTAGTGTCTCCCCGAGATTTGGGAATGATCGTTTCCAATATCGGCATCACCACGGATTTCTCAGCCATCTACACCCCCAATTCCGCGCCGTACACTTCCTTCGTCCAAGTCAGCTTGAAGGAAGGCCATAAAACCGGTAGTTATGAATACATGAAGCAAGTCCGGGCGCGCCTAAGCCAGGATTATCCGCAACTCGGAACGTACTTCCAATCCGGTGGTTTGGTGGATGCGGTTCTCAACATGGGTCTGCCGGCTCCTATCGATGTGCAGGTCAGCGGCAATAATATGACCGAGGCCTACGGCGTCGCGGTCCAGATTGCCTCGCAGGTCCGCCAATTGCCAAACGTTAGCGATGTG
>Ga0307479_10003802_pt1 | contig 13799 bp, 15 predicted proteins | sample atmos_gasesECM4C_FD_203743 | JGI IMG/M metagenome (GOLD analysis project Ga0307479, IMG submission 203743) | Hardwood forest soil microbial communities from Morgan-Monroe State Forest, Indiana, United States - atmos_gasesECM4C_515 | ecosystem: Environmental > Terrestrial > Soil > Temperate...
AGTTGGGCCGTCGTTCGGATCAACGGCATGACCTGCCCGCCCCGCCAACTCCGAAACTCGCTCGAAGAACCGCTGACGATCCCTATCGTGACCTGCTGCTCGCCAATGGTGCCGCCCAGCGCCAGCACGAGATGGCCGGTACGGACGTCAGCGAACCGACCGCGTGGAGCGGGTGCCCCTCGCAGGCCCAGGGTTCGCAGCAGGGCAAGGTCGGTGCCACGATCACGGCCAAGCACCGACGCCCTCACGGTCGTCGGCGCGCCGGTGACAAGGATGTTGTCGTCCGCCTCGATCACGTGATCGGCGGTCAGCACCAGGTTATCGGCCCAGATGATGCCGGTAGCCGGGCGGCCGCCGCGGCCATCGACGCGGACGAGGCTCGGCGCCAGACCGGCGACGACCTGGGCGATCTCGTGCGACAGATCGGAAAGCATGGTCATGCCCCGAGGCTCGCCGACGTCAGGCGAGATGTGCCGCGACTTCTTCGTGACAGTCGGGGCACTCTTCCTCCGGACCCGGGGCATGGTCGGCGTGTTTCGACTCCATCGGATACTGGGCGGCGCGCCAGGCCGCCAAACCTCCACGCAAGGCCCACGCCTGCCGCCCCTGCTGTCGAAGAAATTGCGCCACACGGGCGCTGGTGCCCTCCTCGGGTCAGGTGCAGTAGGCGATGATCTCGCGGTCGGCGGGCACCGACTCGAGGTAGCGCAAGATCTCGGACACCGGACGGGCGGCCTGGAGGCCGCGGATGATCGGTTCGGGCGGGACCCGAATCGAGCCCGGGATCCGGTGGCTGACCGCCGGGTAGACCAGCGAGCTGGTGACATCGAGCGGGACCGCCGCGCCTGTGTCGAACCTCGCTTTGGCGGCGGCCGGATCGATCCGCGGCGCGATCATCATCGGCGTGGTTCCGGCGGCAATTCTGGCAGCAGCCAGGGAAGGGCTTCGGACATTGGCCGCACCAGCGTCACGTAATGCGGATGATCGATCTTGTCGCGCGCGACGATGGCGAGCGCCGCGGCAAGCAGGGCGCGCTCCGCCTTGTGACCAACGTCACCATGCTCGGCTTTCCAGTCTTCGAGCGACGTTCGACGCTCGGTCAGGTCGAGGATGCGCTTGCGCGCGTCTTCCCACTGCGGTCCTCGGTCGCTCTTCTCGAGAGCGCGGAGCGCCTCGCGTTCGGCCTCGTGGAAGCGCTCCATAATCCGCGGATCTTCATGGCGGTCCCAGCCCCAGGCGGACCGCTCGATGCCGGCCGGTGAGAGCACGCGCGCATCCGCGATCAGGCGGTCGAGCCCTTCCTCTTTCGCGCCATATCCTTCGGCGTCCACTGCCATATCGCTTGCCTAGTCTAGAGCCTCATCGCTAGACGAGGATCCAGCCGAGACCAATCGAACGGGCGACAGCCTCGGCGCGCGAGTGCGCGTTCAGCTTGCCGAGCACTGCACCGGCGTGGAATTTCACGGTGTGTTCGCTGATGTGAAGACGCACGGCGATCTGCCGGTTGGTGAATCCGCGCGCCATCAACTGGAGCACCTCGAGTTCGCGTGGGGTGAGCGACTCCGTCGGGGCGTTGACCTCCGGTTCGATCCGCTCGTCGCGGGGCAACAGCGTGGCAATCTCCTGACGTTGAATCGACACCAGTCCACGGGCCGAGGCGACCAGGGCCGCCGCCAGGGTCTCTGGATCGACCGCGACCGGCAACAGGGCAGACGCACCGAAGGCGAGCGCTTGGGCGAGTTCGCCGTGCTCCCCGGCGAGCGCCACGATCGGCAATCCCGGCTGCGCCGTCGCCAGGCGCGCAATCGCATCGAGCTCTTCGAGCTCGCCGTCTCCGACGTCAAGCAGGACCACGTCCGGCAACAATTGCCCGGCGAGCGACGCCGCCTCGGAAACCCCACCCGAACCGACCAACTTCATCCCGGCCATGCTCTCCAGCAGCGCAGCCAGCCCGCCCCGGGCCAGCGGACTCGGCGAAACGATCAGTACCCGGAGATCGGTCATGTTCAAGGTTGTACCCAAGGATATGACGGCGCGTCGTCCGCAAGCCAATCTCGAGTCAAAAACAGCCAGAAGGCCAGGCCGGCATACCTGCCATACCGCCTGAAGCGTCGCTCGATAGTGCGATCGCTGATCGGCCGCTTCTTCCCGAGGAGGTGGGCGTAGGTCGGCCTGGTCCAGGAATCGAGGATGAGGCGGTCGTACCGGCCCAGCATCAACATAATGTGGGCGGCGGCGTAGGGGCCAACGCCGGGCAGGGCCTGCAGCTGCGCGGCGACGTCGTCGTCGGGCAACTCTTCCCGCGATCGCTGGGCGAGGCTCTCGAGGTCGATGCGCCCCGACGCAACGTCTTTCGCGAGGGTTCGCAGGTACGGGCCGCGATAGCCGGCGCCCGCAACCTTCTTATAGAAGCGCTCCGGCGCCGCCGCCATCGCCTGCGGGGTGGGAAAGGCGCGTCCATACGGCCCTGTCGGCGGCGCGCCGGGCGCCTTCTCCCCCAGGTGCTCGACCAGCGCATTGACCATCCGGGTGGTCCCGCCCCACGAGGTGTTGGTGGTGCAGATGGTCTTGACCACGTCCTCGAACACGGTGGGACTGCGGACCATCCGTCCGGCGCCGCTGAGAACCCAGGCGAGATCTGGATCCTCCGCCGCCACGGCGTAAAACGGCATCAGGTCGATGTCCAGGCTGAGCACGTGGCGGACCTGCGCCATCACCGCGGCCGCCGCGCGCACGGTCGGCGGCCGACCGGCGATCTCGATCAACCCGTGGCCGGGACGGGCCTGAGAAATGACGATGGTCCGGGGGTTGAACCCGTTCAGCGGGACCGTGATTTCAAAGGTCCAGGCTTTCTGGTCGAGCCGCATCGGCGGGAGCTCGGCGATCCCATGCGAGAGGAACACGCGCCGGAGATCGACGACTTCGCCCGCCGGTCCCAGCAACGGGAACTCGGCCCGCCACGCAGCGCTCACGCCCCCACCCTGCCCTCCCCCAGAGGTGGAGGGAATTGCACGGGCCTGGTCCAGATTTGTTTCTCTCCGACGGTTCGGAATCCGAGCCGCTCGTAGTAGGCGGGCAGCCAGGAGTCGCGCGTGCACTGGAGGGTGAGGCGCTCGGCACCGAGCGCTCGCCCTTGCGCGCTCATGGCGAGCGTCAGCGCGGCGCCCACTCCACGCCGTCGCGCCGACGGGTGCGTGTACAGGCCGTGCAGGTAGGCGCCCGAGCCGTGCTGGAAGAGACCGACGTGACCGACCGTCTGCGCGCCATCGTCGGCGAGGTAGAAATGGTGCGGCGTGTTGGCCGCACGCCAGCGATAGAGCGCGATCAGCTGCGCCCTCATCGCATCAGTCCACCCGTGTTCCTGGGTGTCGGCGTCGATCAGCGCTTCGAAGGCCGCCCATGACGCCTCGCCAGCAACCGGGCGAATGTTGAAGCCAACACCCGGCCACTCCCCGCCGGGAGTTGAGACCTGGACCATCGCGACACGGACCTCGCTCGTATAGCCCGCCGTGAGCAGGCGGGGATTGAGCGCCAGGATGGTGGCGGGGTCGCGGCTGCTGGCGCGGAATGTGGTCGCCCGCGGAATCGCATCGCGTACCACGCGCTCCAGGTCGGCGGCGTCCCAGTCGGGCGCCACCAGGTCCTCGATCCCGTTCAAGAAGAAGAGGTCGGGATAGGTTGTGTTCCAGACGATTTCGCCGAACGAGCGCCGAAGGTGCTCGCCGCCGGCTCGACCCTGCGCCGCCGCCGCCCCGAAGACCTCGTCGGCCAGTGCCTCGAGCTGGACGCTCAGCCGCCCGCACTCCGACTCGCCCCGTCACGCGGGGGCGGGAGCGATCGCAGGTACTCGAGGGCCGCCAGGTATCCGTCAAAGCCCAGTCCCGAGATCACGCCTTTCGCCGCCGCGGCCGTCACCATCCGGTGACGCTCCGGCTCGCGGCTGAAGACATTGGAGATGTGGACCTCGACCACCGGCTTGCCGGAGCCGCGCATCGCATCGGCCAGCGCGAGACTGGAATGCGAGAGGGCGCCGGGGTTGATGATGATCGCGTCGCTCGGATCCGTCTCGATCCAGTCGATCAGCTGACCTTCGTGATTCGACTGCCGGAAGCCGAGCTCGACGCCGAGCTCCCTGGCGCGGTTGGTGAGCACGTTCTCGAGATCGGCGAGCGTCTTCGTGCCGTACACCTCGGGTTCGCGGCGTCCGAGCGTGGCGAGGTTGGGGCCGTTGAGCACCAGCACCTTCATTCTGGAAGGACCTCGGCGAGCGCGGCGCGGACGATCGACGGATCGACGCGCTGCCCGTAGTCGGCCCGGCCGATCTCACGCAGTAGCACCCAACGCGGCTCACCCGATTGGGATTTCTTGTCGTGACGCATCGCATCGATCAGCTTCGCATGCGGGACGGCTGGCCGGTCGGCGAGCAGACCCGCATCGCGGAGGAGCGTGTGCTGCGCTTCCACGGTCGCACGCGTGCAGGCACCGGCGAGCAGGCTGATCCGTGCCGCCACCTCCATGCCCCAGGCGACGGCCTGACCATGACGGATCTTGCCGTAGCCGAGGGTGCGTTCCAGGGCGTGACCCACCGTGTGCCCGTAGTTGAGGATCGCCCGCTCGGCCGCCTCGTTCGGATCGCTGGCCACCACGGCCGCCTTGACACCGATTGCGCGCGCCACGGCCTCGCGCACCGCGGCAGGGTTTCGGCGCAGAACCGCCGAGAGATTGGCGGTTAGCCAGTCAGCAAAGGAATGCTCCGCGATCAGGGCGGCCTTGATGATCTCGGCGAGGCCGGAGCGGTACTCCTCGTCCGGCAGGGTCGCCAGGTAATCAAGGTCGCAGTAGATGGCCACCGGCTGGTGCACCGCGCCCGCCAGGTTCTTCCCCGCGGGCAGGTTGATGGCGGTCTTTCCGCCGATGCTGCTATCGACCATCGCCAGCAGGCTGGTCGGCATCTGGACGTAGGTGATGCCCCGCATCCAGGTCGCGGCGACGAACCCGGCCACATCGCCGACGCTCCCCCCTCCCAGGGCGATCAGCGCACCGCGGCGGCCGACGCCGGCCGCCGCCAGCGCGTCGTAGATTCCGGAGAGCACGGCCAGGGTCTTGGCCGCCTCGCCCGGCGGCACGACGTGCATGCTTGCGGAGATACCGGCACTGGAGAGTGAATCGATGACCGGCTGGGCGTACTGGCGCCCGACACCGTCGTCGCTCACGACGACCACGGGGGCATGTCCCCGAAGAGCCGACGGAACGAGGTGAGACAAACCGTGCCCCACCGTGACGTCGTGCGGAGAACCGGGGACATCGATCCGGATGCGCTGGAGACCATCGCCCGAGAGACGCTCGTGGAGTCGCTGGGCGACCTCCGCGGGGCTGATGCCATCGGTCTGGATCACCACGTCCGCCTCGAGGTAGCGCGGCAGACGCCGCGGCAGCAGCGAGGCGATCACCGACGGCGCCCCCGGCTGCAGCAAGGGACGATCCCTTGATCCATTCAGTCGGCGGGCCAGCTCATCCGGCTCGGCGATCAACGCGACGACACGGTTGCCGTCCCGAATGCGCACCCAGTTCTCGTCGCGCATCGGCGCGCCGCCGCCGACCGCGACGACCGAGTCGCTCGCTTCGAGCGCGCGTTGGAGGCAACGGGTTTCGCGCTCACGGAAGCCGGCCTCACCTTCGCTGGAAAAGATCTCGGCGACCGATCGCCCGGCGTCAGCCTCGATCACGTCGTCGAGGTCGACGAAGGGCCGGTCCATCCGTTGCGCCAGCTGAGGACCCACGGTGGATTTCCCGCTCCCCATGAAGCCAACCAGGACGACGTTGTTCACGCCGGCCCCGCCGGCCGACGCGAGCGGCGCTTTAGTGCGATGCGAGCGTTTGAGGCGGTCATGTACATGTCGAAATTGTTATGCAGCTCCGCCATCGAGTCACCGCCGAACTTCTCGAGCAAGACGCCGGCGAGGACGAGCGCCACCATGGCCTCCCCCACCACCCCGGCGGCGGGCACGACGCAGATGTCGCTGCGCTCGTAATGGGCGCGCGCCGGTTCCCTGGTCTTGAGGTCCACGGTGGCCAGGGGTTTGAGGAGCGTCGAGATCGGCTTCATGTAGCCGTGCACGACCAAGGGCTCGCCGTTGCTGACGCCGCCCGTCAGTCCGCCGGCGCGATTGGTCTCGTGCCGCAGGCGCCGGTTGTCGTACACGGGCACGTCGTGGACCTGCGAGCCGGGCAAGCCCGCCCCTTCCACCCCATCCCCGATCGCGACCGCCTTGCACGCCGGGATGCTGACGATCGCCTGGGCGAGCAGTCCGTCGAGGCGCGTGTCCCACTGGCGGTAGCTGCCGAGGCCGGGCGGCACGCCGTCGGCAATCACGGTGAAGACGCCACCCAGCGTGTCCCCGCGCTCGCGCGCGGCATCGATGGCCGCGACCATCGCCTTTCCAGCGGCATCATCTGGAGAACGGACAGGCGATGCCTCAACCGCGTCCCACGAAATCGATGTGGGCACGGCAGCGTCGATGGCCCCAACCGAGCGCGTGTAGCTGCGCACCTGCATGCCGAATTCGCGGAGCAGCAGCTTGGCCACGCCGCCGGCCGCCACGCGCGCCGCCGTTTCGCGGGCGCTCGCCCGCTCGAGGACGTCGCGAGCGTCGTCGGCTCCGTACTTGAGCATGCCCGCCAGATCGGCGTGCCCCGGGCGCACCCGGGTGATCGGCTTGCGCTTGACCTCTGCCGCGTCGACGGCCATCACCTGACGCCAGTTCTCCCAGTCGCGGTTGGCGATCTCGAGCGTGATCGGCGATCCTAGCGTCAGCCCGCCGCGGACGCCGGCCACGATGTGGGCGGCATCGTGCTCGATCGCCATCCGCCCGCCGCGGCCGTGCCCACCCTGCCGCCGGGTCAGGTCGCGGGCGAGGTCTTCCTCGCGCACCGTCAGGCCGGCAGGAACACCGTCGAGGATCACGGTGAGTCGTTCGCCGTGCGATTCGCCAGCGGTCAGCAGCCGGAGTGTCATGCCGACACCGACTGCGCCGAGCGCTCGAGCGTGGTGCGCATCACGAGAAGCGGCGCCGGCCGGCCGGTCCAGATCTCAAAAGACGCGGCACCCTGGTACAAGAGCATGGCGCGACCCTCAGCCGACCGGCGGCTCCGAAGGTCGAAGAGGCGCTGATCGGCTCGTAGCCAGTCGCCGGGCGGAAGGTCGGTTGGTGTTGCGTTGACGACCAGGTCCGCGCCGGCGACGGTTTCTCGCATGTTGTCCATTCCGACGGGTCCGCCGCGGACGATGTCCAGATCTGCGCACAGGCGTCGCGCCTGATCCGGATGCCGCGCGATCACCCAGATCCGCTCGGCCGTCGGCTGCAGGGCGGCCGCGACCGCGCGTGCAGCGCCGCCCGCTCCGATGATCGCGATGTGGCGGCCCCCACCCTGCCCTCCCTCGCCAGCCGGGGAGGGAAATTGTTCGTCAAGGGCGCGCAGGAATCCCTCGACATCCGTGTTCCAGCCCTTCAGTCGCGTGCCCTGCCGGCTGATGGTGTTGACGGCGCCGACCCTGCGGGCCAGCGGATCCAGGTCGTCGAGCAACGGGATGACCGTTTCCTTATGCGGAATCGTGATGTTCGCGCCGAGAATCCGAGCGTCGGCACGGATCTCGTCGATGACGGCGGCGAGTCCCGCCGGGGGCACCTCCCGAGCCACGTAGGTGCAATCGATGCCCAATGCCATGAAGGCGGCATGCTGAAATCCCGGCGACAGGCTGCTGGAAACGTGGTCCCCAAGAAGGAGGATGGTGGAGGTCATGTTGCCAACCCCTGCAGGTCGCTGAAGAAGTCGGGATACGAGACGGCGACGCAGTCCGCTTCCTCGATCGTGGTCGGGCCGGACGCCACCAGTCCCGCGACGGCGAGCGCCATGGCGACCCGATGATCGCCGTGCGACTCGACGGTTGCCCCATGCAGGTTCGCCTGGCCATGAATGCTGACGCCGTCCGCCCGTTCGTCGACGATCGCGCCCATCCGGCGCAGGCCTTCGGACATGGTCGCCAGCCGGTCGCTCTCCTTGACACGGAGCTCGGCGGCGCCTTCGATGACCGTCGTGCCCTCGGCCTGGGTCGCCACGATGAGCAGCGCGGGGATCTCATCGATAGCGGCCGCGACGTCGGCGGCCCCAATCCTGATCGCATGCAAGGGACGACCCCTGACGGTCACAGACCCGATTGGCTCGACGCCCGCATCGCCGACATCGACATGGATCTCGGCGCCCATCGACTCCAGCAGCTGGAGAAAGGCCGTGCGGGTGGGATTCAGCCCGACCTCGCGAATGGTGACCGACCAACCTGGCCGGAGCGCCGCGGCCGCCATCCAGAAGGCCGCCGACGAGAAGTCGCCGGGGACCGACAGATCGATTGGCCGCAACGGTTGATGCGACGGCCTGACCTCGACGACGCCGGCCGCTGCATGGACGTCGGTCCCCATCGCGCGCAGCAGCCGTTCCGTATGGTCGCGGGTGGCGACGGGCTCCACGACCGAGGTTGGACCACTGGCGGAGAGCCCGGCCAGGAGCAGCGCGCTCTTCACCTGGGCGCTGGGCACCGCCAGCACGTGCCGGCGTCCCTGCAGCCGCGCGCCCCTCAGCGTCAGCGGGGCGTGGCCATCCTGCGATTGGATGCGGGCGCCCATCAGGCGGAGTGGATCGACGACCCGCGCCATCGGCCGGCGCCGAAGCGACGCATCACCGTCCAGGGCGGCCGACACCCAGCTTCCTGAGAGGACGCCCAGCATCAGGCGCATGGTCGTCCCGGAATTCGCGCAATCGAGCGGCCCCTGCGGAGGGCTAAACGATCGCCAGCCCCCGCCATGGACGCGCGCCGGGCCGCCAATGCGGTCGATCTTGACCCCGAGGCTGCGCAGGCAGGCGACGGTCGCTGCCACATCCTCGCCGTCGGGAAGGCCGGCAATGCGGCTTTCACCCTGGGCCAGCGCCGCCAGGATCAAGGCCCGGTGCGCAATCGACTTGTCGCCGGGAACGCGCAGCTCGCCGTCAACCCTGGTTGCCGGCGCAACGATGTTCACCGATTCCACGTCAGTGGGCGGCACGCGCGCCCTGCTGAAAGAGTTCGCCCACGCGGTCGCCGCGATCGATGCGCTCTCGGTAATCGTGCAGGACGTCGGCGAATCGATCGATCGCCTCGACCAGCGGGCCGCGGTTGGTCGCCGTGATGTCCTCGTACAGGGCGGGGTCACCTTCGGCCAGCCGGACCATGCCCCGATACCCGGGGCCGCCAAGGCGCGGATCGGCAAACGGCCGCACCGTCTGGGCGTACGCGAGGCTGAGGGTGAACGCCAGGTGACTGAGAAACGCCATCTGCCGGTCGTGCGATTCGGCGGAAAGGATCTGCGGACGCGCGCCAATCGCTCGGACCAGGCGGAACCATTCGTCGAACGGCGTGAGCTCCTGCCCGTCATCCGGTGTGAACACCCAGGTCTCGCCACGAAATAGGGTGGCATCGCTCTCGCTCAACCCGCTCCGTTCCTTGCCGGCGACCGGGTGGCCCCCGAGGAAGCGGGAGGGGTCGGGCAAGGAGCGGGCCCACGCCAGCACGGGGCGCTTGACGCTGGCAACATCGGTGACGATCGCCTGTCGCGGGATGTCGGCCGCGATCTGCTCGAGCACCGCTTGAATCTGGTTGATCGGTGTCGCCACCACGACGATGTCGCAATCCGAAAGGTCGCGGAGGTCGGTTGACGCGCGATCCACCGCGCCGCGCTGCTCAGCCGCCGCCACTCCCTCGGCGTGATGCGCGACGCCGCGCACTTCGAGCGACCCGCCCAGCCGTCGCAGCGCCAGACCAAGCGAGCCGCCGATCAGGCCCAGTCCAACGATGCCAACCCGCATCAGGCCACTCCGACCGTCCGCTTTAGCGCGGCAGCGACGGCATCGACCTGTTCGACCAGGTGGGCGAAGGCCTGCGGGGTCAGCGATTGGGCGCCGTCTGAGAGCGCCACCTCCGGTTGCGCGTGCACCTCGACGATCAGTCCATCCGCGCCCGCCGCAATCCCGGCCAGTGCCATTGGCGTGACCAGGGAGCGCCGGCCGGTGCCGTGGCTCGGGTCGACGATCACCGGCAGGTGACTCAACTCCTTGATGAGCGGGACGGCGTTGAGGTCCAGCGTGTTGCGCGTGTAGGTCTCGAAGGTGCGAATGCCGCGCTCGCAGAGGATGACCTCGTAGTTGCCCTGGCTGAGGATGTATTCGGCCGAGAGCAGCCACTCCTCGATCGTGGCCGACATGCCTCGTTTCAAGAGGACCGGCTTGCGTAGGCGACCCACCTCCGACAGCAGGGGGAAGTTCTGCATGTTGCGGGCGCCGATTTGCAGCACATCGACGATGTCGGCGAGTGTCCCGATGTCTGCCGGTTCGAGCACTTCGCACACGAGGGGCAGGCCAGTCTCGCGCTTCGCCTCGCGCAGGATGCTGATCCCGTCGCCGCGCAGTCCCTGGAAGCTGTAGGGAGAGGTCCGCGGCTTGAACACACCGCCGCGGAGCGCGTGGGCCCCCGCCGCCCGTACACTCCGGCAGGTCTCGAGGTACAGCTCCTCGCCGTCAACCGAGCACGGTCCCGCCACGATCCAGGGTCGGGCGCCACCCACCTCGTGGGCACCCACCGTGATGCGCGTATCGCGAGCTCGGAACTCGCGGTTCGACAATTTGAATGGTTTCGTGATGGGTACCACCTCAGCTACGCCGGGGGCCTCGATGAAGAGATCCCGCAGGGCGAATGGATTTGTTCCGATAACGCCGATCACGGTTCGCTCGTCGCCATCGCTCAGGTGAGTCCGGCACCCATGCGCCTCGACCTGCGAGACGACCGCCGACACCTGTTCCTTGGTTGCGTCGTGCCGCATCACGATGATCATGCCGTCACCCTCAACGCCTGGGCGCCACGCAGGTAAACAAATCGCATCGACGATGCCGGCTGGTCGGTGTTGACCAGCAGCAACACCCGGATGCAGCGCGGCAGGCTGCGCGGGTTCGAGGCGGGGACGGCCATCTCGTGAGCGCACATCAGGGGGACATCGCCCCAGCCAAACCGCCGGGCCGCCGCCGCCGGAAATTCGGCGGTTAGATCGGAGGTGGTCGTGAACCAGGCTGCCGCGATATCGCCCGGCTGCAGCGCGTTCTCGCGGGCGATCTGCGCCAGCAATTCGGTGGTGGCGTCGACGATCGCCGCTTCGCTGTCTTCATCGGTGGTCGTCGCGCCGCGAATACCTCGAACCGCCATCCTTGTTTGCCTCCTGGGCGCGCCAATTTAGTCGTCGTGGGCGGGAGGGGCGGCGCTAGCCCATCCCGAGCCGGTCCCGTGCCGGCCCGAGGTAGGCGTAAAAGTAAAAGCCCGCGAAGCGAACCCGCCCCGTCATGTGCCCGGCATCGTACAACGAGCCCAGGCGTTTGGCAAGAGCCGAACGTAACCAGGGATCGAATTCAGATCTGGAATCTGTTCCCAAGGAGGCACTCATGAGGTCGATTCGGCTTTCGATTGGGCTCACGTTCGGCGTGTTGCCCGCCTTGTTGCTGGCCGCCTGCGGTGGCGCCAGCGTTTCGGGCGCCGCGGGCAGCCCGGCCGCGAGCAGCAACGCGCTGATTCATACCGCGTCGGTGAAGGTTGGCGACAAGACCGAGACGGTGCTCAAGAACGACAAAGGGCTCACGCTCTACTACTTCACTGCCGACACGTCGACCAAGGTCGCCTGCACCGCCGGCTGCGTGTCGAATTGGCCGCCGCTGCTCGCCACCGCGGGGACTCCGACCAGTGCTCCGGCTCTCCCCGGGACGCTCACCGTCTTGAACGGCGCGAACGGCAGCCAGGTTCTCTACAACGGGCATCCCCTCTACACCTATTACAAGGACGGGGACACGGCCGACGCCTACGGCCAGGGCATCGGGGGAAAGTGGTTTGTCGCCACGCCCGACCTGGCGGCCGCGTCGACCTCGGCGAGCGAGGCTCCGCCGCCGGTCTACTGAGAGCCCCCACCCTGCCCTCCCCCGCAACGCGGGGGAGGGATTGGTCCGGGAATTACGCGCTGGGGAGCATCTGCAGCGGGTCGACCGGGCTGTTATCGATGCGCACCTCGAAGTGGGTATGCGGTCCGGTCGAGTTGCCGGTCGAGCCGACCAGCCCGATGAGCTGGCCACGCTTCACCTGCTCGCCTTCCTTGACGCCGATGGCGAGGAGGTGCCCGTAGAGCGTCTTGAGCCCGGCGTCGTGCTGGATGATGATGCAGTTCCCGTAGCCGACCAGCGCCCCGGCCGCGTCGGTCATCGGTCGGGCGAGCACCACGACCCCGTCGGCCGCCGCGAACACCGGCGTCCCGAGTGGGACCGAAAGATCGATCCCCGTGTGGAAATGGGCGAAGCCCGCGTAGGCCGCTTCAAAGACGTAGCCGGTCGGGCCAAAACCCTGAGAGACGGTCGCGTGCGGGATCGGCCAGAGTAACTTTCCGGTCGCCGTCAGAACCGGATCGGTCGCGACCAACTGCGCCGTGAGCTGAATATTCTGTTGGGCGAACACCGCCTGCTCGATCTGGCTCAGGATGCTGTCGGTCTTGATCCGCTGGAGTGCCGCCCGCCGAGCGGCCATCTCGGGTGTATCGCTCTGCATGGCATCGAGCGCCGCCAGCGCCTCGTCGATGGTTGCCTGGAGCTGGGTCTGGAGCGACTGCTCGGTGTCGATCGCCTGAGCGAGTGTCGCTCGCGACTGGACCATCCCGTTGAGGACATCGTTCTTTGTCGCGCGGCTCCGCACCAGTGTCGCCTGGGCATGGGCCAGTGCTACCTCATCGGCCTGGATCGTTCGGACCATCGCCCGCTCCCGGTCGACGAGGACGTTGCTGTAACCGAGCGTCTCGAGCAGCCCGCCAAAGCCCCCGGCGCGAATCAGGCTGACGAAGAAGCTGTCCTGGTGCTTGTAGAGCCGGCGGACGGTGGTGGCGAGCTGGTTGCGATCTGCCGCCAGGCGCGCGCTGACCTCCGCGTGTTGCGCCGTGACGGCGGCGATACTGGCGTCGAGCTTGGAGATCTGTCGCTGCGCGTCGAGGATCTGCTGGCCGAGCGCGACCAGGCCGAGCTGCGATTGGCTCAGTGACTTCTCGAGCATCAGGGCGTGCGCTTCGGCGGCAGTCAGGTCGCCGATGAGCTGGCCCTGGGCCTGGCGGTTCTGGAGGCTCTGGCCGGCCGGGCTGGCGCTGGGCGAGGCCGTCGGCGTCGCCGCCGGCGTTGGGGAGGGGCTGGCCGCCGCTGGCGAGGGTGACGGCAACGCGGCCGGTGACGCGGCCGTGTCGGCCAGCGCGGCCGCCGGCGCCAGCAGCAGGGTGAGCCCTCCGGCGAGGCCCAGGGCCGCGATCGCCACCCTACGGCGCGTTCGGACCCGTGCCGCCACAAGGGGTGGAGACTTCACTGCCCTATGAAATTCTTTACAACTGTTAAGGCCCAGGCTGGTGTTGCTTGCCCCGTCCGACCCCAAATCGCCTTCCTCCGTGGACCCGACCCGCCCGATTTGTATTCAGCAACCGCTCAGCCCGCTCCTCTGAGCACCGATCTTTACTGTCTCCTATTTTCACAAATTTGTCACCCCTTGCCCACTTCCACCTTTTTGGGAAGTGCCTTTGGGCACTTGCGGGGACCTAAGCTGTGCTACCATCCAAAAAAACCAACTGAGCTATCACGGGGGAAGTGATCTGGCACAGAGCCGGTTTTTAACGCACACGCTTGTTTTGTTAGCGGCGGCCGTGATCCCAGTACTC
>Ga0307479_10003803_pt1 | contig 13797 bp, 10 predicted proteins | sample atmos_gasesECM4C_FD_203743 | JGI IMG/M metagenome (GOLD analysis project Ga0307479, IMG submission 203743) | Hardwood forest soil microbial communities from Morgan-Monroe State Forest, Indiana, United States - atmos_gasesECM4C_515 | ecosystem: Environmental > Terrestrial > Soil > Temperate...
AGAAAGGCGAGGGCACCGTCACGCTGCTCGGCGGAGTGCGGGTCATCCCCGGCAACCAGGACTACCTCAACGAGCAGTTCGGCTCGCACAAGGTCTTCCAGCCGGGCTTCGTCGCCTCCTTCGGCTACCAGTACGACGAGGAGCTGCACTTCAAGATCGAGCTCGGCTACTTCCTCGATCACTACCGCATCCCGGCGACCGGCGACCTGACCGTCAAGACCATCCCCTTGCTCTTCGCGCTCGACACCGCGCTCTGGCGCGGCCAGCGCTACACCCTCTACGGCGGGGGAGGGATCGGCTACTCGCTCAACACCGGCACCCGCAACGGCACCAGCAACGAGGCCAACTCGACGGCCGGCTACCTGGCCATCGGGTTGCGCTGGCAGCTGGGCGGGCCGGTCGCGGCGGTGATCGAGGAGCGCTACACCATCGCCAGCGCGCAGGTGGATGCGGCCAACAGCACTCAGCTCCTCAACGTGGGCGGAAACCTGCTCTCGGTGGGTCTGATGTTCCACTTCTTCGAGCCGGAAGAGAAGGGCCGCCCGTCCGGGCATTAGGCGGGCGGGGGCTCGCAGCAAAAGATGCACGAAAGGATGGGAAATGGGATGCTCTGTCCGTTCCCGTCCGTTCACGGAGCATGATCAGCATGAGCGAAGAGACGAGCTCGCCCCGCATCAGCACGCCCCCTGCCGCCGAGCCCGCCGGGCACGACAGCAGCGGCGACTACGCCGGGCTGCGCAAGGAGATCATCGAGGCGCGCAACCTCATCATCAAGACCGACAACCTGCTCAAGAACCTGCACGCCGAGATGAAGAAGCTGGGCGTCCGGCAGGAGGAGCAGGAGCGGCGGCACTGGATGACCTCGGTCACCGCCTACGTCGCGTTCGCGGTCCTGGCCGGGGTGGGCGCCATCGCCTATGCCCGGGCCGAAGTGCGCACCGCGCGCGAGGAAGCGCAGTCGAGCGAGGCGCACGCCATCTCGCTGCAGAAGGATGCGGAGAAGATCAAGTCCGCCGACCAGACCCGCCGCGACGCCTCGGAGAAGGCCGCGCGCGTCTACGATCTCCTGGGGAGCGAGAAGGAAGGGCCGGGCCTGAATCAGGCCATGGCGCAGGCGATGCACCTCGATCGCGCGCAGCTCACGGCGCTGGAGGCGCGGGCCATCGACGACCGCGCCGCGGGGATGAAGCAGAAGCTGGCCGAGGCGGCGCTGGCGGCGGGGACCAGCGCGTTCCGGCGGCAGGACTGGAAGGGAGTCTCCGAGCAGCTGGGGCGCTACGCGGAGCTGGAGCCGAAGATTTCCGATCCACAGGTCTGGTACCACCTGGGCAGCGCGCGGATGCAGACCAAGGAGTTCGCGGGCGCCATCGTGCCGCTGGAGAATTTCCTCAAGAGCGCGGGCGGGACCAAGACCGCGCAGTACGCGGGCCTCCTCCTGGGGCAGGCGTACGAGGAGACCAACAATCCGGCCAAGGCGCGCGAGGTGTACGAGCGGGCGGAGAAGCTCTATCCGGGGAGCGAGTTCGCGCCGATGATCCGCAACCGGCTGCACAAGCTCGGCGCCACCACCGGTCCGCTGACGCCGCTCGCTCCGCCTCCGGCCGCGCCTCAGGCCGCGCCCCCGCCCGCCCCCAAGCCGCAGTAGACTAGCGCTCAGCCGTCTCAGTGCATGCCGAGCAGCTTGCGGGCCTGCGCGAGCGCTTCCTTCACCCGCCGCGCGTCTTCGGCGGTGTCCTCGCCCGAGCGGGAGATGCGCCGGCGCAGCTCCTCGATGCCGTCGAGCGCCTCGGAGAGCGAGGCCGAGGCCGGGTCTCTGGCCGAGTCGAGCCGGCACCGCTCGCTGACGCGCTGGGTGTCGTCCTCCCAGCGCCGCGACCAGTCGTCCCACTCCCGCGCCAGCGCGCCGCTCTCCAGTCCCCGCGGCGCCGGCTGCACCGCGCGCGCCGAGAGCGCCTCGTAGAGGCGTTCCAGCTCTTCCAGGCACGCGGTGGGGGTCTCCTGCGCGGCGTCGGACGGGCGGCGGCCGTAGAGATCGCCCACCACCGATCGCAAGAGCTGCACGAAGAGGGCGGCGCAGATCAGTCCGTATACTACGTATACGCCGAGGCGGTACGGCCTGAGCGCAGGATCGCGCGGCACGCGCAGCGTCCTAGCACAACCGGGCGCGCCGCATCACTGCGCAACCGGTCTCACGGCCCGGGCTGCGCCACGTCGGGCACCACCGCCTTGTAGTGCCCGGAGGCGTCGGTGAGCGCGCTGCCGAGGAAGATCCCGTGCGCGCCGGAGGCGTCCACCGAGAAGAAGCTCACCGTCGCGCCCGGCACCGGGGCATCCTGCGTCCCGCACTTGCCGCCGCCGGGCTTGCCGCACACCGTGCCCACCACCGAGAGCGGCGGAGAGATCTCGATGGTGGGAAGCGCCGTCTCTCCGGGCTCGATCGCGCTCAGGTCGAACTGGACGATCTTGCGCGGCAGCCCCGCTTCCGGCGGCGGCACCACCTCGAACCGGTACTGACCGGGGTCGGCGATGACGTGGTAGATGCCGTCCAGGCCAGTGGCGGTGGTGAAGCCGGTGCGCGTGGTCAGCAGCTTGTCGGCCAGGCGCGTGGCGGTGACCTGGTAGTTGGCGGCGGTGGTGTGGCCGTCGGGGGTGATCACCAGCCCGAAGTGGCGCACCTTGGGCGGGCAGGTGAAGTTCTGCGTGGTGTCCGCCGAGAGCGTCACCGGCAGCTCGCCGGAAACGCCCGGCGCGCTGGCGGCGCTGGAAGGCGCCGCTTCCACCACGTAGGTGCCGGCGCGCAGCGACAGGGTGTACGAGCCGTCGCCGCCCGCGGTGGTGGAGCGCGCCAGGTTCCAGGGCATCCCGTCGCTGCGGGCGTAGACCCGCGCCGCCGCCACCGGCGCGTTGCTGCTGTCGAGCACCTGGCCGGACATGACCACCTCCGGCGGCAGCGCAATCGTCACGCCCGCGGCTGTGGGAGTGAGCTCGTCGTACACGGGCAGCGGGTCGAACGCCTCGGCCGCCATCCCGGCGTCGACGTTCGGCGGCGGCCCGACTTGCAAGAGGTACGAGGTGCTCCCCGGCGGCAGGAGCAGCGAGTAGCCGCCGTCCTCCTGGGTGAGGGCCGGCGCCGAGAGGGGATCGCCTTGCACGTCGACGGCGGTGACGCTGGCGCCCGCGAGGACTCCGCCGTCAGAGCTGTCCACCGCGCCGGAGACGCGCACCAGCGAGCTGACCTTGGGCAAGACGAGCTGCAGGGCCGGCGCCGCGGTGTCGAGGGCGGCGGGCCGGAAGGGCGGAAGCTGCAACGGCGGCTGCACCAGCACGTCCCAGATCCCCTGCGGCAGCCGCGCGGTGAACGCCCCCGAGCTGTCGGTCTGCGCGGCGATCTGCTCCACGCGGTCGGGGATGGCCGGCGCGTGCTCGGTGAAGGTGATGGTCGCGCCAGGCACCGGCGTGACCGCGCCGGTGGGCGCGTCGGGCGCTTGCGACACGGAGCCCGAGGCCGCGAGCGGCGGCTGGAGCGCAAAGTCGTTGAGCACGCTCACGTGCAGGTCGATGTTGGACGCCTGCATCACTCCGAAGGGCGAGTTGTCGGGCGGCCGCACCTCGACGCGCACCACCGACAGGTTCGACGCCGGCGGCCGGCACTCGCCGAGGAAGCAGACGTCGGTGCGGTCGCACTGCGAGGTGGAGCTGCAGGGCGCGACCTGCGAAGTGCGCGGCGCCCGCAGCGAACAGGCGGCGGCGAGAAGCAAGAGCGGCAGCGCGCGCTTCATTGGCACACCGGGACCGACGGCACCTTGACGCAGCTGCCGGTGATTTGCTGCAGGTTCACGTTGATGACGAATCGGTAGAGCGCCGCGGTGAACCCCGCCTTCATGGTGCGGTTGGGGAGCGCCGCGCTCACGGTATCGTCGAAGCCGGCCGTCTCGCCCACCATCACTTCCAGCACGTGCACGCCGTTCTGCACGCCGTATGCGTCGGCGTCGAAGTCGAACTTGTTCAGCTGCCGCTTGGTATACGTGGGGTCGTTGAAGGTGCCGGCCAGCGGGCCGCCGGTGTCGTGCCGCTGGATCACCTCCGAGCGCTGCACCGCCGGGTCGTAATCGATGAACCAGCGCGCTTCCAGGTCCACCGTGGGGTCGTCCTCCTCGACGTAGAGGGTGGGGATCTCGATCTCGCAGCGGCAGGTGTCGAGCGACCCCTGGCGGTCCAGCTGCAGCACCGGGCTGATCAAGTAGCTGGGGATGTTCTCCAGCATGAAATGCGGCGGCGGATGCGGGGACACCTCGATGGGGTCCACGCTCTGGGGAACCAGGCAGGCCTGCGCGCACACCAGCACCAGCACGGCAGACGCAAGTCGCAGGCCAGGCCAGAAGCCGCGTGGCTCCAGTGGCTTGCGCTGCATCAAGGACTGCTGTCGAGCGGGTGCGTGCGACATTTCTGTCAGGGCTCTCCTTCCGAGCCGGGGCCCAGGTCGTCGGGCAGCTCCTCGCCGCGGCTCTGGGCCTTGGCGCGCAGGTGGCGGAAGATGGTGCGCGGATCGACGTCCAGGTCCTTGGCGGTCTTGGTGCGGTTGCCGCCGTTCCGCTCCAGCGCGTCGTCGATGTAGCGCTCCCTCCACTGCTCCTGCGCCACCGCCAGCGGCTGGATGGGATCGAGCTGCTCCTGCTTGACGTCCAGGTCCTCGGGCGTGATGTACGCGGCGTCGGCCAGCACCACCGCCTTCTTGATGCGGTTCTCCAGCTGGCGGATGTTCCCCGGCCAGCGGAAGTGGCGGATGGCGTTGAGCGCCGCCTTGTTGAAGTCGCGGGCCTTGACGTTGAGCTCGCGCACCGCGCGCTTGAGGAAATACTTGGCCAGCATCACCGCGTCCTCGCCGCGCTCGCGCAAGGGCGGCAGGTGCAGGTGGACGACGTTGATGCGGTAGAAGAGGTCCTCGCGGAAGCGCCCGTGGCGCAGCTCCTCGTCGAGGTCCTTGTTGGTGGCGGCGACGATGCGGATGTCCACCGGCTCGGGCTTGTTCTCGCCCACCTTGGTCACCGCGCGATCTTGAAGGGCGCGCAAGAGCTTCACTTGCAGCGGCGGCGGCATCTCGCCGATCTCGTCGAGGAAGAGCGTGCCGCCGCTGGCCGCCTGGAAGCGTCCCGGGCGGGCCGCCACCGCGCCGGTGAACGCGCCCCTGGCGTGGCCGAAGAGCTCGCTCTCGAGCAGGTTCTCGGGAATGGCGCCGCAGTTGATGGCCACGAAGGGCCCGTTCTTGCGAGGGCTGCGGCGGTGGATCTCGTGCGCGATCAGTTCCTTGCCGGTTCCCGTCTCGCCGGTGACCAGCACCGAGATGTCGGTGCCGGCGATCTTGTCGATCTTGCGGAAGATGTCGCGCATCGCCTCGCAGGCGCCGATGATGTCGCCGTAGGCCTGCTCCTCGAGGCGGGTCTCGAGGGCCTTCTTGTCGGCGCGCAATTCGTCGAGCTGGCGGCCGAGCTCGATCAAGAGCGCGGCGGTGCTGCAGAAGCTCTGCGCCACCTCCAGCTCCTGCTCGGTGAAGAGGTTTCTCAACTTGTCGTTGCCCAGGTAGATGGCGCCCACCAGCTCGCCGCGCAGCACCAGCGGCAGGCAGAGCACGGAGCTGAGTTTTAGATTAACTACACTTTCACTCGCATTGAACTCCGCGTCGTGCAGCGCGTCCTCGATGCGCAGCGGCTGCTTGGTGGCCAGCACCCGCTTGACGATGGTGTCGCTCAGGCGCTCGACCGCGTCGCGCACGTTCTCGCGCTGGAAGTTGCGCGCCTTGAGGATCTGCGGCACGCCGTCTTCGACCTGCAGAACGAAGCCCTTGTCGGCGCGCACCACTTCGATGAGCGAGTCGAGCAGGCGGGTGAGCGCGTGGTCGAGGCCGGGCTCGCTGGCCAGCTCCCGCGCGAAGTCGGCCAGCTTGGAGGTGGCGAGCGCGGCCGGATCGCGGCGCGCCGCGTCCCCCAGCTTGCGCACCTCCGCGGGCGTGGGGATGCGGTCGGCTTCCTGGAACACCAGCCGCGTCGAGCCGAGCTGCAAGGTGTCGCCGTCGACGAGGACGTGCTGTCCGCGCTTCTTGCCGTTGATCAACAGGCTCGCTCCTTCCAGTGCGGTCGCGGTGAAGACCTTTCCATCGAACTGGATGGCCACCACCCCGCGCAGGCCGGGCAGGCGCAGGTCGCTGTCGGGCGCGGCCGCCAGCGTGCTCAGCGCCTTCACCAGCGGGAAGAAGCTCGGCGCCGCTCCTTCGCTGTGCACGACGAGGGTGGCCATCAGCGAGGCTCCAAGACCGTTGTGAGTGTCATCGGATGATCCTGTCCGGCAGGACTTCCTCGGGCTGGTAGCGGATGGCGGCGTGGATCGCTCCGCCGGCCCAGAGCGCGTAGAAGACCGCGGCGCCGATCCACTTGACCACGTCGAGCCGCCGCGCCGTCAGGTAGGGCGTGCCGCCCTGGCCCTGGTTGTTGAACTTGCCGGTGGCGGAGTCGCGCAGCTCTTCGATCAAGAGCGCGCTGCCTCCGCTGGCGGCGCCGGCCACCACCTGCGCGGTGGCGAGCGCGATGCCGAGCGTGCGGTCGCCGTTTTGCAGCTGCCCGATGCCGAAGGGCATCACCGTGACCCAGAACTCGCGCTGCACCACGCGGCGCTCGATGTTGGGCTGCAGCTCCGAGAGCCGCTTGCGCTCCTCGTCCAGCTCGCGCTGCTTGCGCCGCTCGGCCTCCTCGGCGGCCGCCTTCTTCTGCGCCTCCTGCTCGGCCCGCTTCTGCGCGCGCAGCGGCGCCAGCTTGGGCTCCGCTTCCTTCTTCACCTGGTCGAAGAACGACACCGCCGCGGGCGGGACGTAGAAGGGGTCCAGCTCCGCGTCCGGATCCAAGTATAGGTACTCTAAAAATGCGCTGTACGATTCGCCCTTGCGACCCTGGTAGAAGAGCGAGAGCCCGAGCAGCCGGTACGCCTCGGCGCGGAGCGGCGCCGACTCGAAGCGGCCCGTCTCCACCAGCTGGCTGAGGAGCTTGCTCGCCTGCGGGTAGTCGCCGTACTCGAAGGTGACGCGCGCGCGGTTCATCGCCTCCACCGCCGAGGGCGCTTCCTTTTCCTCCGGCGGCTGCTGCGCCGCCAGCGCCACCGCGACCAAGAGCGCGGCGATCATGGCGTGCCCTGCGCGTAGTCGAGCAGGTTGAGCATGCCGGCCTTCAAGGTCGTGGTCAGCGAGCGATCACCGATGGTGACGGTGACCTTCTGATCCGGCCGCATCATCGAGTAGGGACGCGGGTCGGCCGCGGTCCCCACCAGGACGCCGTCCACCAGCACCCGCGCATCGGCGGGCGCGTTCACCACCTTGAACTGCGCCGGCAGCGGCGCGCCGTACTGGAGTTGGTAGAGCTGGTCGGGCCGCGCGGGCGAGATCGAGACCTCCTGGATCCCGTCGGCGCAGCAGGGATGGTGCACCACGATGCGATGCGGCCCCGGCGGCAGCTTGACCGAGAACATGTTGTCGTTGCCCAGGTCGCGGCCGTCGACGCTGACCTGCGCTCCGAAGCGGACGTGCAGCTTGACGTCGAGCGGCTCGGGCTCCTTGACCACCGCCACTTTCGGAGGCGGCTTCTTCTCGGCAACCGGTGACCGGCGTCCGGTGTCCGGCGTCGTTTTCGCTGGAGGCTGGCTGGGGACTGGCGGCTGCTTCTTCGCTTCTTCGGCAGCAAGCCGCTCGCGCTCGGCCCTCGCCACCTGGGCCCGCGCGCGCGCGCGCAGCACCGCATAGCGGATTTCCCAGCCCGCACCCCACAGCGCGGCCAGCGCGGCCAGGGCCAGGAGCGCCCGGCGGCCGAGCTTGAGCAGCCGCTCGCGCCGGCGGATGCGCTCGACGCGGCCCTTGGCCTGCGCGTTCTCGGGATCGAGCGCCAGTGTGCGGCCGAACGCCGCCAGCGCCGCGCTGGTCCTTCGCTTCTGCAGATGCTCTTCGCCCTGCTCGAGCGTGCGCGCCACCAGCCGCTCGCGCACCTGGGCCGCGTGCTGCGCCGGCTCCTTGACGAAGTCGGCCAGGTCGCGCATCGGCTCCTCGAGACCCGCCTCGCGCAGCAGCTGCGAAAGCTCCTGCTTCACCTCGCCCGCCGCCTGGTAGCGCCGCGCCGGATCGTTCTCCAGGCAGCGGGCGATGATGCGCGCCTGTCCGTCGCTGAGCGAAGGCCGCAAGACGCGCGGGTCGGGCCGCTTCCCCTCGAGGATGCTGCGCAAGAGCGCCGCCGGCGAGGCGCCCTGGTACGGCAGCCGTCCACAAGATAGCCAGTATAAAATCGTCCCAAACGAAAACAGGTCGGCGCGCGGGTCGGCCGGCTTTCCCTCGATGGTCTCGGGCGCCAGGTGCGCCGGCGAGCCGAGGATGCTGCCGGTCACGGTGAACTTCTCGTCGGGATCGAGCAGCGCCGCGATGCCGAAGTCGGTGAGCTTCACCACCCCGTCGTCGCGGACCATGATGTTCTCGGGCTTGAGGTCGCGATGGACCACGCCCGCGGCGTGCGCGTGCTGCAGCGCCTCGGCGATGGGCAAGAGGCAGGCCGCGGCCAGCTCGGGCGGATCGAACGGGTGCGCGTCGGCGAAGGCGCGCAGCGTCTGCCCGCGGATGAACTCGGTCACCAGATAGCTGGGGTCGGCGTGCGGGCCGCTGAAGTCGTAGACGTCGAGGATGAAGGGATGGTGCAGCCGCGCCACCGCGTGCGCCTCGCGATCGAAGCGCCGGCGGATCTCCTCGCGCGCGTTCAAGTGCGCGTGCAGGACCTTGACGGCGACCATGCGCCGCAGCTGGGTGTCCCAGCCGCGCCAGACCACGGCCATGCCGCCCTGGCCGACCTGCTCATCGAGGCGGTAGCGCCCCAGCTCCAAGCGGATGTCTCCTCTGCGACGCGCCTGTCGCGGTTCTACAGCGAAAGGGCGGGGCGGGTCATCCGGTGAAAGCAGGACACCCGAGTCACGTGGCGCGCCTCCCGGTGCGGACTCGCTCGAGCAAATCTTGAAGGAGCGCCACCGCGTCCTTGGGCCGGGCTTTCGGCGGCGCCGGCCGTGGCGCCGGCTTCTGCGGCAGCGGCGCGAACGACGCGTCGGAGGCCTTGGCCGATCGCGGCGGCACCTTGGGCACGCCTTTGCTGGGAGTGGTGAGCGGGGCCTCCAGCTTCTCGGCGTCCTGCAGATCGGCGCGGCCGAGAGGTCGCGCCAGCGCGCGCAATTCCTGGAGGCGCTCCTGCAACAGCTCGCTCTTGGGATTGGCGGCGACCGCGCGCTCGTAGGCGCGGGCCGCCTCCTCGAAGCGGCCGGAGCTGGCTTGCATCTCGCCCCGCTCGGCGTCGGTGAGATCGCCGGCGCCCGGCTCGGGCTCTTCGGGCTCGGCGCGGCGGCGGCTGACCAGCTCGCTCGGCTGCAGCAGAGCGCGCACCGACTCCATCCGCGTCCGCACGCGCTCGTCGTCGGGCTGCTGCGCGAGGTAGGCCTCGAAGTGCTCGAGGGCCACGAGCAGCTCGCCGCGTCTGACTGCCCTCTCCGCCCGCTGCTCGAGCTCGACCGGCGTCATCCGAGTGAATCTAGCAGAAAACCAATCGCGCCCTCGCGGTGGAAGTTGCTTCAAGGCGCGAGCAGGTTTGCCGGCGAGGGGAGCAGGCCGCGGCTGCGGCTCTCGGCCGCGAGATCCTGAAGTCCCTCCACCGCGCTGGGAAACCGGGGCGCATATCCCAGCGCTCGCAGCCGCTGCGTGTCGTACCAGCGGTCGGCGGAAAGCTGCTCGAGCAGGTCGGGCGTCAGCCGCGGCGGCGCCTCGGGCGGCTGCCCCTCGAAGGCGCGCCGCCAGGCCCGCGCGATGCGGCGGTTGAGCGGCCGCCATAGCACCCACTCGGGCAGCTGCCGCGCCAGCCACAGCCCCAGCCGCGCCGGCCGCGGCGAGTAAGGCAGCCGTCCCGCCACGCGCGCTCCGGCCGCCTGTAACGCCGCGCGGGCCAGCTCCTCGAGCGGCAGCGGCGCGTCGTCGGCCACGTTGAAGGCGCGGCCATCGAGCGAGGCAGCCATGCCGCCGAGGAGCAGCGCCGCCTGGGCCACGTCGCGCGCGTGCACGGTGTGCACCACCGGCCCGCGCCGCGGCACCCACAGCGAGCGGCCCGCGCGCGCCGCCAGCGCCGCCAGCGCGAGCACCACCGCGAGCCCGCGCCGCTGCCGCGGACCGTAAGTGAGCGCCGGCCGCAGCACCACCAGCTTGAGCCCTCGCGTGCGCCGCCAGAGGAACGCTTCGCGCTCCACCGCCCAGCGCGTCTGGCCGTGCGCGTCCACCGGCAGCTTCACCTCGCCTTCCTCGCAGGGGAGGTTGCGCGGCCGGCCGTAGACGGTGGTGCTGGAGAGGAGCAAGAGCGGCGCGCCCACGCTCAGCGCGGCCGCCATCGACGCGCGGACTGACTCCAGCGCCTCCTGACGGAACTCGGCTCCGGGAAACGCCGCGTGCGCGACCAGCTCCGCCCCCTTGGCCAGCTCGGCCGCGGCCAGCGCGCCGTCGGGACGCGAGAGCTCCACCTGCGTCACGCCGGCTCCGGCCGCCAGCGCCGCGGCGCACTCGCTGCCGGGCCGATCGATGGCGCGCACTTCCCATCCGGCTTGCGCGAACGCCTCGCACAGGTGCGAGCCGATCAGCCCCGCCGCTCCGGTGATCAGGACCGCGCGCACCAGCGCTTTCTGTCACGGGGCCCCCCGGCCAGCAAGTGCGCGACGCCGCGGATTTTTCTCCCGCACGTGTGGGTGTGGCACATGCATTTCCTTCCTTTCGCATCGCTTCACTTGCCCGCTATGCTTCGAACAGTCGACACGGGAGACGAGCTGGAACTGCAAGATCTCGATGCGCTGCTCCTCGAACGCTCGCCGGACTTCCTGGTGGCGCTCGACGGAGAGCTGAAAGTGGTCAGGGCGAGTGCCGGCCTCCGCTCCGCGGTGCCGCTGGTGGCGCCCGGGGAGGAGTTCGTCCGCTCGCTGGACGACGCCTCGCAGGCCCGGCTGCGCCAAGGTTTGGGCATCGATCGCGACGGCAAGAACTTCTCGCTCTCGCTAGAGCTGGTGCACCGCGGGCGCGAGCGGCTGATCACCACCGCCTACCGCTTCTTCGCGCTGGAGCGGCCGTATCTGGGCGGCGTGGGGCGCGAGTCGGCGTCGTCGTCGGAGCTGGTCGATCAAGTCGAGGCGCTGCGGCGACGCTATCACGAGTCGGTGTCGCAGCTGGCGTCCTTGACCGGCCGGCTGCGCGAGCTGGCGATGATCGACTCGCTCACCGGCGTCCTCAACCGCCGCGCCTTCCTCGACCACGCCGACGGCGAATGGGTGCGGCACCGCCGGCACGACCATCCCTTGAGCTGCGCGATGATCGACGTGGACGGCTTCAAGAAGATCAACGACACCTTCGGCCACGCCGCCGGCGATGCGGTGCTGCAGCACATCGGCACGCTCTTGCGCGCGACGCTGCGGGCCAGCGACCTGCCGGCGCGGCTGGGCGGCGACGAGTTCATCGCGCTCATGCCCGAGACCCGGCTGGAAGGCGCGTTGGCGACGGCGGAGCGGCTGCTCTCGCGCGTCTCGGCGCGGCCGCTGTCGGTGCTCGACCAGAACCTCACCGCCACGCTCTCCGTCGGCGTGGCCAGCGGGGAGGGCTGCGAGAACCTGGAAGAACTGATGGCCAAGGCCGACCAGGCGCTCTACCGCGCCAAGAAGGAAGGCCGCGCCCGAGTCTGCGCCGCCGCGTGAGATTGCCCTGCTGTCAGCGGCTACTTCGCGTCGTAGCTACGCGTGAGCTTGCGGCTCGGGGGGCTTCTGCTCCCCGGCCGCCGCCTGGCCCTCCGGCGGAGGCGGGTTCTTCTCCGCCTTGGCGAAGGGGTCCTCCTCGAGCGCGCTCTTGAGCACGTCGTCCATGCTGTGGGCGAAGATGAACTCCATCTCCTTCTTCGCCTGCTCGGGCACGTCGACCAGGTCCTTCCGGTTCCGCTCCGGCATGATGATGCGCTTGATGCCGGCGCGGTGGGCCGCGAGGACCTTCTCCTTGATGCCGCCCACCGGCAGCACCAACCCGCGCAGCGTGGCCTCGCCCGTCATGGCCACGTCGCCGCGCACGCGGATGCCGGTCAACAGCGACGTCAGCGCCGTGAAGATGGTCACGCCCGCCGACGGCCCGTCCTTGGGAATGGCGCCGGCCGGGAAGTGGATGTGGATGTCGTTCTTCTCCAGGAAGCGCGGATCGATTCCCAGCTTCACCGCCTTGTTGCGGGTGTAGCTGAGCGCGGCCTGGCACGACTCCTTCATCACGTCGCCGAGCTGTCCGGTCAGAGTGATTCCGCCCTTGCCCTGCATCTTGGTCGCTTCGATGAAGAGCAGGTCGCCGCCCGCCGCCGTCCAGGCGAGGCCGGTGGCCACGCCCGGAAGCTCGGTGCGCTCCGCCGTCTCCGAGTAGAACTTCTCCGGCCCGACGATGATGTCCAGGTCCTCGGGCGTGATGCTGCGCTTGGCGGTCGAGCCCTTGGCCACGTCGACAGCCACCGCGCGGCACACGTCGGCGATGGTCCGCTCCAGATTGCGCACCCCGGCCTCGCGCGTGTAGCCGCTGATGATCTTGGAGAGCGCCGCGTCGCCGATCTCGATGTTCTCCACCGAGAGGCCGTGCTCCTTCACCTGCTTGGGAATGAGGTGGTTCTTGGCGATGTGGATCTTCTCGTCGAAGGTGTAGCCCGGCAGCTCGATGACCTCCATGCGGTCGCGCAGCGGCGGCGGGATGGGGTCGAGCTGGTTGGCGGTGGCGATGAACATGATCTTCGACAGGTCGTAGGGCACGTCGAGGTAGTGGTCGGAGAAGCTGTTGTTCTGCTCCGGGTCCAGCACCTCCAACAGCGCCGCGCTGGGGTCGCCGCGGAAGTCGGCGCCCAGCTTGTCGATCTCGTCGAGCATCATGACGGGATTGTTGGTGGTGGCCTTCTTCATCGACTGGAGGATGCGGCCCGGCAGCGCGCCGACGTAGGTGCGGCGGTGGCCGCGGATCTCGGCCTCGTCGCGCACGCCGCCGAGCGAGAGCCGCACGAACTTGCGGTTGGTGGCCCGCGCGATGCTCTGCCCCAGCGACGTCTTGCCGACGCCCGGCGGCCCGACCAGACAAAGGATGGGCCCCTTCATGTCGTTCTTCAGCTTGCGCACCGCCAGGTACTCGAGGATGCGCTTCTTCACCTTCTCGAGAGAGTAGTGGTCCTTGTGCAGCACCTCGCGCGCGTTTTCCACGTCGAGGTTGTCCTCGGTCTTCTTGGCCCAGGGCAGGTCCGCGATCCACTCCAGATACGTGCGCGCGACCGTGTATTCGCTGCTCGCCGTCGGGATGCTCTTGAGCCGGTTGAGCTCCTTGTTGGCGACCTTCTCCACTTCAGGCGGCAGGCCGATCTTCTTCAGCCGCTCGCCCAGCTCGTCGAGCTCCTCTTCCTCTTCGCCGAGCTCGCCCAGCTCCTCCTTGATGGCCTTGAGCTGCTGCCGCAGGTAGTACTCGCGCTGGGTCTTGGACATCTCGCCCTTGACCTGCGAATCAATTTTGGAACTTAGCTTCAGAATCTCGCGCTTGCGGTTGAGCAGCTCGAGGACGAGCTTCATCCGCTCTTTCAGATCGACCGTCTCGAGGACCTGCTGCTTCTCCTCGATCGGCACGTCGACATTGGCCGCGATCAGGTCGGCCAGGTGCCCGGGCTGCGTGATGCTCTCCACCAGCTCGGTCGCCGCCGCCGGCAGCTCCGGCAT
>Ga0307479_10003804_pt1 | contig 13797 bp, 8 predicted proteins | sample atmos_gasesECM4C_FD_203743 | JGI IMG/M metagenome (GOLD analysis project Ga0307479, IMG submission 203743) | Hardwood forest soil microbial communities from Morgan-Monroe State Forest, Indiana, United States - atmos_gasesECM4C_515 | ecosystem: Environmental > Terrestrial > Soil > Temperate...
GAATCATATCCTGCACATCGGAACGCCGCACTGTGCGGTCCGAAAATTGGCTCAAGCCCGCTTTGCGCTCGATCAGTAAGATAGCCAGGCAAAATTCCATGCTGAATTTGGCCTCCAGTCCGGTCTTCGGTTGATGATGCAAAAGAGTCGTTGTCATGTTGTGGCTCGCACCGATATCCACTTTTTCTACCTGCGCCGCTTGTAGGTCATGGACTTGAATCAACCGGGCCAGTTCCGTCATAGCTGGATGGGTCAGCGAGCCAGAGGGATAAGGCTTAAGGGAAACTCCTGGTGACTCGAAAGTCCAGGGCTTGCCCAGGCGATTCATAATCGCGGACGGGTCGTAAGAGCCGCCGGCCGCGTGGAAAAACCCTCGATCCGCTTCCAGGATTTGCTCCGCGGCAGTCCAACCCAGGTTTGCTAATTCAGCAGAGACTAAGCCGCTTTCGGCCGCATGCCCGGCCTGGAAGGGTTTGGTCATAGTGCCGAAGTTTTCGCGCAGCCCACCGGATTGGCTTGCCGCCAATCCAAAGCTGTTCAACGTCTTTGATAAATCGAAGTTAAGCAACTTGGCACAAGCCGCCGCGGACCCGAACGGTCCGCAGGTACCTGTAGTATGGAATCCATCCTCGTAATGGCGCGGCGCAATCGCTTCCGCGATCTTGCACTCCACCTCGGCGCCTACATGATACGCCGCCATCCATTGCTTCCCTGTTACTGCAAGCTGTTCAGCAAGCGCAAAAATAGATGGCAGGACAGGGACGGTGGGATGCATCAGCAACCCGTAAACGCGGTCCTTTGCCGCGGCCAATTGGGTATCGTCGAAATCGTCTGCATGGATGGAGATACCATTCAAAAGCGCCGCGAAGCGTGGAGCAGTTTTTGTCGCCGTGCCGATGACCGTGGCTTTCCCGTGGCAAACTCCAATTTGCTCCACATACTTGCGGGAAATCGATCCGCTATCCGCACGCGAGCCGGCCAGAGCCAGACCGAAACCGTCCAGAATTGATTTCTTGCCCAGCTCAATCACCTCGGCAGGGATATCTTCATACGTAGCTTGCGTGACGAACGTGGCCACATATTTGGTGACGCCCGACACTTCAGGGAAATCGGCGGGTCGCGACGCAGGGCATGCCACCGGACGCTTTCCCAATACGCCGGCAGCAATCACACCGAAGGAGGTCTTGCCAAAGTCACGCCGTCGCATTCTTCACCAGTTGTGGCGCATTCTAAGGCTGAATTTCATAGACGCGTACTTCGGCCTCTTTGCCACCATGATGTGGGACGGCCAGATAGTAACGGTTCCATTCCGGCACCAGGATGCCCGTCTTGGCACGAAAGCTGCCGGGGATTTTGGCCAGCAATGAATAGTGATCCGCGTCCTTCTGTTCAAACACATCCAGGAATTGGTCTCCAGCAAGGTACACACGTTTATGCAGCGCATCGTAGGCGGCGTCATCGACCATCCCCACGGCCGGCAAATCCGCGACAACTTTGCCGTTCTCGGAATTCAGAACGATTAATTTGCCGGGAGTGCGAGTGGCCACGAACAAGCGGTGATCGGGTTCGTCAAAGGCCATGGCAACATTGGCCTTGTCGCCCGTGGGCAAGGGCCACGTGGCGGTGAGGGTCGACTTGTTGCGATCCAACACACCAACCGCGTTTTGTCCGGTGATGTTGCAAAACATGCGCGGCCCGGATTTCTCCAAGACGATCGCCTCCACATGATTCGAATTGATCTTGATATCGCGTACTTTCTTCGCGTTGTTCGTGTCGATCACGCTGATCAGCGAATAGGAAGTGTGCGCCTCTCTTCCCCCGGCGACGACGTACATGTGTTTAGTCGCCGGATCGTAGGCGATGGAATCCGCGTCAATCGCAACGGGGATCTCTCCGGTCTTCTGATAATTTCCGCTGTCATAGATTTTTACAGCCGACGCATCGCCGTCGACAATGAATAGCTTCTTCAAATCTTTACGGTAGAGAATTGCGTGGGGAGCCTTGAGATCATCGATCGTATGAATCACTTGATTTGTACTCGTGTCCATAACCTCGACTTTCCCGTTCTCCTCCGCCGTCAGGAACAACCTGTGCCCTTCGATATCAGGAGCGAAATGATCGAAATCACCATCCTTCAAACCCGGAAGGGGAATGGTATGCGCAAGCTTCAGCGGTGTCGGGTCTTGGGCGTTGGCGCCGCTCCCGAGCAAGAGCACCGAGGACAGCATGATGGCGTTTACTAGCTTCATTGTTTGACTCCTCTTGTGCCTTCATGGCACTAACACTCTGGCCGGAACTCTCCTTCCATGCGAGTTGTGCCGGTGAAGGAGGCTGGGGCGTCAGTGTGGTTCGCCAATTTACTTCAATCGAGGAAGCCATCGTTCCAACTAAACAGAAATTAATCTTCGTTTAAGCTACTCGGGTGCTTCATGTTTTATGCTCTGCCCTGCTCATTGACAAGCGGTACGATCAATTTACTCAGGAGAGGAAATGAAGAGACACTATTCCATGCTGGCTGCCTGGCTTGCTTTATTTGCGTTGCCCAGTAATGGCCAGGACGCTCCGCTGAAACTCGCCCAGACTTTAACGCTACCCTCCGATATCAAAGGCAATTTCGATCATTTCGGAGTCGACCTGCAAGGCGGTCGCTTGTTCGCGACTCCTGAGGGCTACAAAGCAGTGCTGGTCTTTGACCTAAAAACCGGAAAACCCATCCACACCATCAAGGGCATCGGGAAGCCCCATGCCGTGCTCTATCGCGAGGATATCCATCGCATCTACATTACCGACGGCGACGCAGGCGACGTGAAGATTTTCGACGGTAAATCCTATGCATTGCTGTCCTCAGTGAAACTTCTGGAGGATTCCGACTCGATTGGCTATGACCCAAAAACGAAATACCTTTACGTGGACAACGGCGGCGGCGATGTCCACGAGACTTACTCGATGCTGAGCGTGGTGGACACTACTGCCGGGAAAAAAGTGGCTGACATCAAGATTGACGGAGACACTCTTGAGGCCATGGCGTTGGAAAGCTCCTCACCCAGAATGTACGTCAACAACAAGGCCAAGAACCAGGTGGATGTCATCGACCGGGAGAAGCGCGCTATTGTGGCCAGCTGGCCGGTGACCAAGTGCAAGACAAATGTGGCTATGGCTTTCGACGAAGCGGATCATCGCCTGTTTATCGCCTGCCGCGATGGTCAAATTTCCGTTGTCGATACGCAATCCGGCAAGGAAACCACTGCTCTGCCGATCACCAAGGGCGTGGACGACCTCACCTACGATCCCGCCAGTAAGCGCATATACGCGGCGTGCGATGGGAATGTCGACGTGTATCAGCAGTCCGGCCCGGATCAATACAAACTGCTGGCGAAAATCCCAACCGGGGCGCTGGGAAGGACCGCTCGCCTGGTTCCGGAGTTGAAGCGTTATTTTGTTGCGGTGCCGCAGCACGGAACAGATGCCGCCAAGATCCTGGTATTCGTCGTGTCGTAACTGAAACGACCACCACATATTTCGCGTGAAAGTGAACACAGGCATGGCCATTGGAGGCTTATTTGAAGAACTTTGGGCTCAGTTTCGTCTCATGCGTTTTAGCATGTTTTGCCGCGGCGACGTCCAATGCGCAAACTCCCCAAATCACAGCGATTCGCGCTGGTCGTTTGTTCGATAGTAAGTCTGGAAAAATCACCGAAAATCAGGTGGTCCTGATAGAGGATGACAAGATCTCAGCGGTGGGACCTGCTGACCGCGTGCAAATTCCCACCGGGGCGCAAGTAATCGACCTGAGTAAAGCCATCGTCCTGCCGGGTCTGATCGACGGCCACACGCACGTCTTTGGATTTGGCCTTGATGGGGTCAAACCTGGCGGGCCACCGTTCGCCAGCCCCATCAACGATACTCGTGAGTACCGGACACTGCTCGCTCTTGCCAACGCACAAAAGGATCTGCGCGCGGGCTTCACGACCTTGCGCGACCTGATGAGCCACGGGGGTGGGTACGCGGATGTCGACATCAAGAGAGCGATCAATCGCGGTTACTTCCAAGGACCTCGCATGCAAGTGTCCACCATGGGCTTGGTCGCTACGGGTGAAGGAATTCTTGGCTCGTCAGAAGTGAACCTACCCAGGAACTATCAGACTGTGGATGGGCCGTGGGCCGCGCGACAGGCGGTTCGCGAACAAATCCATTATGGGGCCGACTGGATCAAGTTCCATTCCACCGCTGATTACGAATTTGAGCCAAACGGTGAGCTGTTCAGCGACCCGACCTTTACGAAGGAAGAAGTTGACGCCATTGTGGACGAGGCCCACCGCCACGGAAAAAAAACAGCGTGCCATGCGTTCGGCGGGGAGGGCCTGCGTAACTGCGTCGATGCCGGCGTCGATACCATTGAGCACGCCATCGAACTCGACGAAGCAACCGCCGATCGCATAAAGAAGAAAGGCATCTACCTGGAGCTTACCGCTTATCACTACTCCCTCAGCGACTATACCGCTCGCGACGCTAAATCCACCGGCGGCAAATACAGCCTCGAAGCCTTGCGAGAGAAGAGCGGTCGCTTGGCGGTATCCCGCGGGCTGAAGATTTCGTTTGGCAGCGGCGCTGGTCCCTTCCCGCACGGCGTGCAGGCCCGGGAATTCGCGTATCTCGTTAAATATGGAATGACTCCGGCGCAAGCTATACAAACGGCCACGACTGTCGCAGCGGAAATGATGGGATGGCAAGCCCAAATCGGTTCCATCGAAAAAGGCAAGTTCGCAGACATCATTGCCGTGGCAGGCGATCCGCTGAGTGACATTAGCGAGCTGGAACGCGTAAAATTTGTTATGAAGGGCGGGCAAATCGTTCGCAACGAATTTAGGTAAATATCAGGCATCCGTTGAAGGGCCGGTCACATCGCAAGCTAGCACCCAATATGCAATGAAGTAGATAGTCGCCATGCGAATTCTCTTAGTTGAAGACGAACGCAAAGTCGCCAGTTTCATCGCCAGAGCCTTGCGCGAAAATTCCTATGCGGTGGATGTCGCGGAAACGGGCGAAAAAGCGCTCGAACTCGCCACGGACGTAACCTATGACGCTATTTTGCTGGACGTTCGCTTGCCTGGCGTTAGCGGTCTCGAAGTTTGTCGTGAGCTCCGGCAACAAGGTATCGAGGCCCCCATTCTGATGCTTACGGCTCGCGGGTTGGTCGAGCAGAGGGTCGCTGGATTGGACGCGGGTGCCGATGATTATCTCGCCAAGCCCTTCGCCCTGGCTGAACTACTCGCTCGCGTCCGCGCCCTGGTGCGCCGCGGCTTTCATAGTGGCAACGCCAAGCTGTGCTATGCGGATCTTGCGCTCGATCGCCATCGCCGCCGTGCTACGCGGGGCTCCGAGGTCATCCCCTTGACCGCTAAGGAATTCGCACTGCTTGAACTGTTCCTGCTTCACGCTCCGGAACTCGTCACCCGCAGTGAAATCATCGAGCACGTCTGGGACTGTCACTTCGATAGTGAAACCAACCTCGTCGAGGTTTATATCAATCGGTTGCGTCAGAAGGTTGATGAAAATCGTGCGGCGAAGCTTATTCACACCGTGCGGGGAGTCGGCTACCGCCTCGGACTATCAGAATGACGAAGGGCCGGTCATTGCGCTTCCGGATGATGGTGCTCTTCTGCACGCTTGTGGGCGTGCTCCTCGGCGCTTCGTACCTGGCTTTCTGGAGTCTTTTGGCCCACGAAGTTTCCGCGCAGCTCAACCGTCAACTCCAGGAGACTGCGCGCCCAATTCTCGCTGACCTGCTTGCCGAGCCTAACTCCCAGGATATAAACCGCATGGATATTCCGGGGCAGTTTTTTGAGCTGCTAGACACGTCCGGCGAAGTGTTACAGCGGTCGCGAAATCTACAAGGCCCGATTAACTTGTCCGGGATCGATGCTTCCCCTGCGCAGGCTACGTTCGGCTTCGCAGCGCTTTCCACAGGAGAGTCCGTCCGCATTGCCCTGCTACCGTTTCGGCAAGGGATCAAACCTCTGGTTCTGGCCATCGCCATTCCGACTTTTGGCACCAATCGTGTACTCGACAGCTTCGGCCGGATTGCCGTGTTTCTGTTTTTAGCCAGCCTCCTGGCTACCGCGCTGATTTCGGCCTTGTACGTGGGGAGGAGTCTCGCGCCCGTAACTGCGCTCACCGAACATGCGGCGCTTATGGCCAATCGCGTCACCAACCGCGAGGGTTTCTGGACGCCTCTGCCGGTCTCCTCTCCTCACGATGAACTCGCCCGTCTTGCGGAAACCTTTAATCACCTTTTGCAGAGTGTGGATTCGGCGGTTCGCCAGTTGCGTCAGTTTGTAACCGATGCTTCGCACGAGCTCCGCACACCTCTTTCCGTTCTGCATGGCGAAACAGAGTTGATGCTTTCTAAACCCAGAACGGCCCACGAATATCGCGAAACGCTCTGCGTGTTTGACGATGAATTCAAGAAATTGACGCGCATCGTGGAAGGCCTGTTTACTTTGTCGATGGCTGATGCTGGTCAATTGCATCTCGTGTGCGAACCTCTCTATATCAATGAAACATTGGAAGAGGCTTGCGCCTTGGTAAGCTCTCGGGCGCGCGCCAAAAATATCGGCATTCTGCGCCACTTGGATCACGAAGTGCCTTACTTCGGAGACGAGGCTTTCCTTCATCAGCTCTTCCTGATTTTCCTCGACAATGCCATCAAGTATTCCCCCAGCGAGACGAACGTCCGCGTCACTCTGGAGAATCGCGGTTCCGAGATTCGGGTGTCCTTCACGGATCAAGGAGTGGGCATTTCCAGCGAGCACCTTCCCTTTATTTTTGAAAGGTTTTATCGGGCGGCACCGGCGAGTAGCGGGGAAGCGCAAAGCGGCGGCTTGGGGTTGGCCATCGCGCAAGCGATTGTGCGGGCCCAAGGGGGCTCAATCGATTGTGCCAGCACGCTTGGCGGCGGCTCCACATTTGCAGTAGTCTTGCCTGCCACGCACCCCAACGAAAACGACACACGGCTCACACCTAAACGGAAATTAATTCTCCATTAAGGTATCCTTCCCGCGCCTACACTACGCTCCGCCTCAAGGTGGGAGGTCATCCTGTGTCCTATCGAAGATTTGCTCAAACGCCTTCGTTCGGTCGCATAGCATCGATTTTTGTAATGGCAACAATGCTGTTTCCTGTGGCGCTGCGCGCACAGGTCGCCGGCGGCACTCTTTCCGGAACTATAAGCGACCCGTCCGGCCGGGCAGTGCCAAACGCAAAATTGGTGATCACGAATGTGGCGACGTCAGTAGACAAGATCGTTACCACAAACACGGATGGCTTCTACACTGCCGTAAATCTCTTGCCGGGAGAGTATCAGGTCGTCATAACCGCAACCGGCTTCAATTCCGAAAGAAAAGTGGCGATTACCATGACCGTCGGCGCTCAGCAGACGCTTGACGTGACTTTGCATGTCGCCACGGTGACCGGCGTAGTGCAAGTGAGCACGGAAGCGCCTGCCGTTCAGGTGACCACTTCAGAAATCAGCGCCACGGTGAATGCGACCACGGTGCGCGAGCTGCCACTGAATGGCCGGAGTTGGACAGACTTGGCGGCGCTGCAGCCGGGAGTGGACACGATTCAAACGCAGCCGAGCTTTGCCACCGGTTCAGACCGCGGTAACCGCGGATTCGGGCAGCAGTTGACCATCTCGGGCGCCCGCCCGCAACAGAATAACTATCGCCTGGATGGCGTCAGCCTCAACGATTACGCGAACGGGGCGCCAGGCAGCGTACTCGGCGGCAACCTCGGTGTGGATGCGATTCAGGAATTCTCCGTGTTGACCAGCAACTACTCTGCGGAATACGGCAAAACCTCCGGTGGAGTGGTCAACGCCATCACTCGTTCTGGCACAAACTCCTTTCACGGGAGCGCCTATGAGTTCCTTCGTAACAGCGCGCTTGACGCAAAGAATTACTTCGAGCCTGCGGGTACTCCTAAGGCCCCGTTCAAACGCAATCAGTTCGGAGGCGCAATCGGCGGTCCGATTTTTAAGGGCAAGACATTCTTCTTCGCCGATTATGAAGGCATTCGTCAAGCCAAGGGAATCGCTAACGTTGATTTTGTGCCCTCTGCCGCGGCCCGCAACGGAAATCTTCAGTCCGGTAATGTTACGGTCGATCCGGCAGTCCAAAAATATCTGGCGCTGTACCCCGTGCCGACGTGCACCGGCGCTGATGTTTGTCAGTTTGTTTTCAATGGGAACCAAATCATTAACGAAAACTTTGTCACCACACGCATAGATCATAAGTTTTCAGACAAAGACGCCTTGTTCGGCACCTACCTCTACGACCGAACGCCCTACAGTTCACCCGATGGGTTCGGCAACGTTGGGCTCAGTACGTTGTCTGCCCGGCAAATTGTCGCGGTCGAGGAGACCCACAGTTTTACTCCCAGCTTCGTGAATGCCGTACGTTTTGGTTACAACCACGAACGCGTTGACAACGATGCCAGCGTGAAGGCCCTTAACCCCGCCGCGGCTGATCCGTCCTTGGGGGCCTTTGCCGGTAGAGACGCAGCGGTAGTCAACGTCACCGGGGTCCTGACTTCCATGTCAGGAGGGGTGGGCGGGCTCCCCACCTATCTCTATCGTTGGAATTCCTTCCAGGGTTACGACGACGCGTTCTTCAGCCATGCAACGCACACGATTAAGTTTGGTTTTGCCTTCGAGCGCATGTTGATGCAGGCCACCGCTCTAACCGATCCTAACGGGATCTGGTTTTTCAGCGATTTGCCGTCATTCCTCACCAATAGTCCAACTAAATTCCAGGGTGGAGTCGCTAGCACGCTTACTCCGCGCAACTTTCGACAGAGCATAATCGCCGGTTATGTGCAGGACGACTGGCGCACGAAACCCAACCTGACGCTAAACCTCGGTCTACGCTACGAGATCACTACCGTGCCCACGGAAACCGACGGCAAACTCGTGAACCTCCGAAGTCTCACGGACACGCTGCCAGTCTGCGCGACGGTCGTTGCGGGAGCCTGCTCGGGCAGCGGCCCGATATTTTCCTCGAATCCGACCTTGCATAATGTTGAACCGCGCGTTGGTTTTGCCTGGGATCCGCTGCGCAATGGCAGAATGGCCGTTCGCGGCGGAGCCGGCCTGTTCGACGTTCTGCCGCTCCCTTATCAGTTCATCCTCTTGGAGACGCAAGCCTTTCCGTTTTTCCAATACACGAGCCTGAAGGTTAACGGCTCCAATCCCGTCCCTCTCACCTTTCCACTAGTGCCATCCGCCGACATCACTGGGAACAAGACGCGCAGCACCTATATCGAATCCAGTCCGCACCGGAATTACGTCATGCAGTGGAATCTCAACGTTCAGTATCAGCTCAGCTCCAGCCTCGCAGCCATGGTGGCCTACGTTGGCTCTCGCGGCGTGCATCAGCCCTTCCGCGTCGATGAGGCCGACCTGGTCATCCCGACAAAAACATCCGCCGGATACCTCTGGCCCCAGGTTGACAGCAGCGGAAACCTCCTCACCGGCCCAAATGCCGGGAACCCTCCGAATACTATTAATCCCAATTACGGTTCTATCCGCGGCATGTTTTATCAGGGACGCTCTTACTTTAATGCGCTCGAAACACAGCTAGCCAAGCGCATGAGTCATGGCTTCCAGATGCAAGGCACTTTCACTTGGGGACGAAGTATCGACACAAGTTCCGCGACCGTAGCCGGAGATGCCTTCGGCAATTCCATCTCAAGTCTCAACTGGTTCGACATGCGATTGACCCGCGGGCCGTCCGACTTCAACGTCAACCGTACGCTAGTCATCAACGGCACATGGGACATCCCCACCGCAAAGTCCTTCTCCGGCCCAACTCGCTGGCTCACCGATGGATGGGAGCTTGGCACGATCTTCACCGTCAGTGACGGCGTTCCTTTCACACCAACGTGGGGAACCGGAAGCGACCCTGCCAATACCCTAAGCAGCGACGATTTTGCTTTCCCGAATCGCCTCGGCGGACCCGGCTGTGCGACACTCACCAATCCTGGCAATCCAGGCAACTACGTCAAAACGCAGTGCTTCGGCATTCCCACCGCCCCAGACATGAACTTTTGGAATCAGAACTGCGATCAGCAGCCTCCTAGCGCGCAGCCCAGCTCGGGTGCGGCCGTTTCCGTACCATTTCCGCAGTGCTTCAACCTGCGCGGCAACGCTGGCCGCAATATCCTGACCGGCCCCGGGGTCACCAGCTTGGACTTTTCCGTTTTCAAAAATAACCACATCCGCAGAATCTCGGAGAATTTCAACGTCCAATTCCGCATGGAAATCTTCAACATTCTGAATCACCCGAACTTCGCTCCTCCAGGACCGGGCGACGGTAACACTGATATTTTCGACGCCACCGGAGCATCCTTGGCACCATCGGCGACCAATCCCGGTGGGACCGCGGGCGTGTTGGTGCGCACCACGGTCCCAGAGCGGCAAATCCAATTCGCCGTCAAATTCATTTTTTAGTTTGTCTTTAGATCGAACCAACTCTGACGCAGGGTACTGTAACGTAGAAATCCGGGGGCCTCGAGTGAAGTCTTTCAAATCACATCGAATCGCTGCATTTAGTGTTGTTCTGTCCCTCGGCGGCGGCTTCGCGCCGGCGAGCCCGCCAGAGGGTGGCTATCGCCAGCTTAAGAGATACGATCTTGGCGCGGCACCCGGCGGCAAGGAGTATTGGGATTACATTACCTTCGACACGTCAACCCGCCGGCTCTACATTTCGCACAACACTGAAGTCAAAGTGGTCGACGCCGATAGTGGCGCGTTGGTGGGCAGCATCCCCGACTTGAAGAGAGTCCATGGTATCGCCCTGGTCAGCCATCTCGGTCGCGGCTTCGTCAGCGACGGAGGCGCGGACGAGGCGGTTGTTTTCGATCTGAAGACTCTCAAAGTCACCAATCACATTAAGACTGGCGGCAACCCCGACTGCATCATCTACGATCCCGCCTCCAAACACATTTTCACCATGAACGGCAAAACCAACGACGCTTCCGTGATCGATCCATCTTCTCTCACCGTCGTCGCTACCATCCCTATGGGCGGCCGCCCGGAGTACGCCGTCGCCGACGGCAAGGGCATGATCTACGACAACATCGAGGACAAAAACGAAGTCGTCGCGCTCGATTCCCGCGCCAACACCATCAAGGCCCGCTGGCCCATCGCCCCCGCGGAGGAAGCTACCGCCATGGACATGGACGTGCTGCACAAGCGCCTGTTCATCGGCGGTCGCAACAAGCTCTTGGCCATCATGGACGCCGACACCGGGAAAGTCCGGCAGACATTCCCCATCGGCTCCGGCGTCGACACCAACATCTATGAACCGGAGACCGGACTCCTGTTTACCGCCGTGCGTGAAGGCGCTCTGCACATCTTTCACGAGGACAGCCCCGACAAATTCACTGCCGTCGAGACCATAAAAACGGAGTTTGGTGCACGCAACATGGCGCTTGATCCCAAGACGGATAAGCTGTTTATCGACACTGCCGATTTTGGGCCGGCACCCGCGGCCACCGCGGAACAACCCCATCCGCAACCCGCGCCCGTTCCCGGGACGTTCCGTTTGCTGGTATACGGACGCTGACGCTGGATGCGCGGCATCATTCCGAAAACTGTGCGCCTGTTAAATAACGCCACACCGAATATCGTCTTCGCTCTCGTGGTAAGCGTGTGCGTCCTAACGCCGTCGTCGTCATCAGCGGATTCTCAGAAGCCCTGCCAAGATGGAAACTCCGCACAAACATCCGTTTCCCTCGACTACGCGTTCTACAAATCCAACGTCGAGCCCATTTTCCTTAAAGCGCGCCCGGGGCATGCTCGCTGCTACGCCTGTCACAGCGAAGGGAATCGTAGCTTCCATCTGGAGCAATTGCCGCCAGACGCCGCAACGTGGACTGACGCACAGTCACGAAAGAACTTTCAGACCGCCAATCACCTGGTCGTTCCCGGTAATCCCAGCTCGAGCCCGCTTTTACTTCATCCATTGGCGCCGGAAGCTGGAGGCGACGCCTTCCACTCCGGCGGACGCCAATTCATTTCAGAAAATGATCCAGACTGGCTGGCACTCGCCGCATGGGTGCGCGGCGCACGAGAAGGTTCGCAGCCCGCCTGCGTGCCGCAATCCAGCGCGCGCATTTACGTCACCAACAGCGCCGCGGACACCGTCGACGTCATCGATTCCGCAACCAACAAAATTGTGCAAGTCATCCGCGGCATTGAATTGCCTCACGGAGTCACTTTTTCTCCCGATGCCGCCCGCGTGTACATCAGCAATGAATCCGAAAGCGTCCTCGATGTGGTCGACGCGACATCTGGCGAGATTTCGCGCAAAATCCCTCTCTCCGGCCGCCCCAACAACATCTCCATCACCAAAGATGGCCGCAGCGTCGTTGTCGGCATTCGCACTCCGCCGGGCGCGCTGGACCTCATCGACACCAGTACGCTTACGGTCGCAAAAACAATTCCCGTAAACGCCAGCGTGCACAACGTCTACGTCACGCCAGATAGCAAATACGCGGTTGCCGGCTCCATTGAGTCTCAATCCATCACCGTCGTCGATCTTCAGTCGGACGCGATTGTGTGGCAGCTCAAATTGGATCGGGGTGTGCGTCCCATGGCCTTCGCGCAAAACCCCAATGGTTCTACGCGTCGCATCTTCGTTCAACTGTCGGGCTTTAATGGGTTTGCCGTTGTAGATTTCGCCAAACGCGCCGAGGTCGCCAGGATCAAGTTCCCCGGCAAGCCTGGAGGTTTTGGAGTCCTCGAAGGCCGCAATGGCACGCCCTCGCACGGTATTGGGGTGGCGCCGGACGGGAAATCGCTGTGGGTCGGCAGCACATTAGCCAACGCCGTCTTCAAATATTCGCTGCCCAGCCTTACCTTAATCGGCTACTGTCCCCTGCCGCTGGTTCACCTGCCGGGACACGCCACGGCCGGCGGTGTTCCCGAGTGGATCACTTTCACTCCCGACAGCAAATTTGTCTACGTCTCCAACTCCGGCGCGCGTTCCGTCTCGGCAATCGACGTGCAAACTCTAGAGCAAGTGGCGGAGATCCCCGTAGGGGAAGTTCCCAAGCGCATCAACACCCTTGCGCTTCCCTGATTGCAAAAACGCTCTAATATCAATCTGTACTGCGCACACCCAGCGCATCGCCCCTCGAGTGAACGGAACGCTTATGCTAGCCTGGAAAACTCCGTCCACCGGCCAGCGTCCGCGACGCAAACTCCGATTTCCACTTCGGCGCGCCAAGCACCCACATATAGTTCACGTTCAAGTCGTGGCTCACGTTGAAGTCCGCCAGCCCTCGATTGAGCTCCCAGTCAAAATTCAAAGTTAGAACACCTAAGGCTTAAATCACCGTTAATTGGCGTTCATGAGAGCGTTCCGCGCCGCTCTTTGCGTGATGGTTGTTTCGATTCAATGTCGTTTATGGTTGCGCGTGGAGGATTGGCATTTTTCCGCGCCCATAAGCACGCCAGGCGAAACTAGAACTGTGCTAAAGTACTGGAAACCTCGCTGGAGAGGTGGCCGAGAGGCTGAAGGCGGCGGTTTGCTAAACCGTTGTAGGGGCCAAAACCTCTACCGGGGGTTCGAATCCCCCCCTCTCCGCCAGATTTTCATTCCAAAGAACTTGCGCAAGGACCGCGACATGAGGGTGTGGGTCGCGCGCAACCCCGAAATATTCGGGGAGCAGGACACGCCCAAGCTCGTCGGGGTACTCCAGCACCGTGTAGCCCCCGTCGAAGTGGACGAGAGA
>Ga0307479_10003805_pt1 | contig 13794 bp, 12 predicted proteins | sample atmos_gasesECM4C_FD_203743 | JGI IMG/M metagenome (GOLD analysis project Ga0307479, IMG submission 203743) | Hardwood forest soil microbial communities from Morgan-Monroe State Forest, Indiana, United States - atmos_gasesECM4C_515 | ecosystem: Environmental > Terrestrial > Soil > Temperate...
TAACTCCAAGGATTACGAATTCTCGCGCGGGACGATGGAGGAACACTGGAGATCCGGCTACCACGATGCCGTTCGCACCTTGCGCCACCCGGAGGTGTTGCAGCGCCCGGAAGGGCTGGACGGCGTCTTCACCTTCGATCTCGCGGTCGACGGACGCGAGTAGAGCAATGTGCGACGTGGCGCGGCTGCAGCGCGAGGTGGTCTCGGCCGCCCGCTGTATCGCCGAGCTGACGCTCGGTCTTGGCGAGGTCGTGTTCGAACACCTGACAGTCGCTGGTGGTCAGCCAGCGCTGGTCTATGGAATAAGTATCGTCATGGATTGCGCCATACCGGTGAGGTGAAAAGAACGAGCAAACTCATGACTATCGCGACGACCGCCTCCGGTGCCCGCGGATCGGTTCTCCGCCATGCGCCTCTCCTCGCCGTGGCTCTGGCCGTGATCGCCGCGGTGCTGCTGGCGCTCGGCCCGATCGGCTGGCGCGCCGGCTGGTGGCATTACCGTTTCGCGTTTCTGAACTTGATGCCCTGGGCGGCCTATTTCGGCGTCGCCGCGTTGGTCGTCTCGGTCCTGACCCTGCTCCTCGGCCGCTCGAGGATCGAAGGGCGCGGAATCACGGTCGCCATCCTCGCATTTGCCGCTGGCGGGCTGATCGCCTATGTGCCTTGGCATTATGATCAGGTCCGGAAAACGGTGCCGCCGATCCACGACATCACGACCGATCCGGATAATCCTCCACCGTTTGTCGTCGTCGCGCCGCTGCGCCAGGAAAGAGGCGAAAACCCGGTCGTTTATGAGGGCGCCAAGATCGCCGAGCTGCAGCGCCGAGCCTATCCCGACATCGTTCCGTTCAGCCTTGCGCTGCCGCCTGCGGCAGCGTTCAATCGCGCCTTCGACACGGCCCAGCAGATGGGCTGGACGCTCCTTGCTGCCGACGATGCAGCGGGTCGGATCGAAGCGAGCGACAGGAGCCGCTGGTTCGGCTTCACCGACGACATCGTGATCCGTGTCACCGCGTCGGGCTCGGGCAGCCGCATCGACTTGCGCTCCTCGTCACGCCTGGGGCGCAGCGATTTCGGCGTCAACGCCGCCCGCATCGGCAGCTATCTCGCGGCGCTGCGCGCCACGGCCGGCGGCTCGGGCTAACCCTCTCTCGTTCGCCCAAGAGCGGGTTGCTCGGGGCCTGCCTCGCGTCGGCAACCTCTATGAATAGACAGGGGCGCGGCTGACCATTACCCTCTGAGTGGAAGGCAGGCCGGCTAGTGGCCGCGTCTCAAATCAAGCAAAATGGGGGGCCGGTGTCCGATTTCGAGGAAAGTCTACTCGCCTTGGACATCAAGCTCGACGAGGTCCAAAAGCTTGGCAAGGCAGTCGTGGCGACGATCGGGCGAACCCGGGCCGCGGTCAGGGTCGGTCGGGTCGACGACATTGCCAGGGGGCTCGGGGCCATCTCGCAGCGGGCCGACCAAGCAAACGCCGCGGTCGGAAGGCTGGCGAACGCCTGGATCTTCGACGCATCGGGTTATATGACGGAAGGGCGCTTCGTCGCTGACCTTAAAGAAGCTGCCGCCGAAAAGGGACTGCGCCTCTTTGAGAACGACGGTCGGATCTATTGTTTCCCATTGCTGTTGCGCGTCGATCCCAAAGAAATCGGCGTCCGGATCGGCAGAAGGCTGGAACGCCGGATTCGACCACGCGAGCTGGCCGAGTTGCTGGCGCGCGCGCAGAGACGCCCGCAACGGTTCCGCGAGACACAGTTTCTCGAACTCCTGTACCGCGCGTGGCGGCGCCTGGCCGGCGCGAATTGGCAAGAGATCGGAAGCGGACCGGTTGTCGGACTGGCCGATATCCATGAGATATTGACCTTGCTGCCCGGTACGGACTACCCGATCGAGGAGTTCGGGCGTGATCTTCTGCTGCTCGATCGGCGGCCCGACCTCAGAACCCGCGACGGCTGTCGCTTCGAGTTTCCGGCTTCCACCTTGAGCCGGGGTCGGATGAAGCGCGTTTTGGTGTACGACGAGCGCGGTGGCGAGCGGGCCTACATCGGTATCAGGTTCGTCAAAGAGGGGTGAGATGGCCGTCCCTGCGCACGAATGGCTGGAGCTCATCGACCGCGAATATCTCACAGACTTTATCGTCGCCGGCGGCGGCGCGGTGAAGTTTGCGGTCGGCGATGCGCACCAGCTCGAGGTCATTGCCCGCGTACTCGACCTGCTCTCCGAGCGTCATGGGCTGGCCCATGTGGCGATCGATGCGGTGACGACCAGGCTGCACATGATCCAGGATGTGTTCTTCGCGATCGCCCGTGCGCTCGATTGGAACGCCATGGCGCAGCGCTTCGTCGAGTCGCTGTTCGGTGGGAGGGGTTACGCATGGCCGCGTCCGGGAGAAGCTGCACCGATTCAAGACGTCGCGGATCACAATCGCCTCGACGTGACATTGCTGCGGCGCGATTTTCGCCAATGGCTCACCGCCGAGGTGATGCGGGACACCGAAATGACGCAGGATTTTCGAGTGGCGATGACGCAGCTCTGCCTGCAGCGATTGGAACCGGACGACGCGCAGCTCGGCATCACCCACCCGGTGCTGCAATGGCTGCGTGGGGAATTGCGTCGCATCGGCGCGCTCAAGCAGACATTCATCACCGCCAGAATCACTCGCTATAACGCCCGTGCGATGCTGCGCTCGCTATGCCGATGGCTGAGGCTCTGTGGCTGGCGAGGTCTCTGCGCGACCCTCGACATACGTCAGCTCGGCCGGCCCGGTCCAGCTATCGGCGATGGCATCCGGTACAGTCCTGGAGCAGTCTTGGACGCCTTCGAGGTATTGCGCCAAATCATCGATGACAGCGAACATTTTGGCGGGCTGCTGCTGGTCGTACTCGCTGATCAATCGCTGATCGGCGACGACACGAAACGATCGCTCGATACCTATTCGGCCTTGAAAATGCGGATCTGGAGCGACGTGCGGCCCGAGGGTCGGGACAATCCGTTGGCGCCGCTCGTGGTCCTCGCCGGGCTGCCGGCGACCGGCGTGATCGATATGGCGCCGGCGCCGTGACAGCGGGGCCGGCTTCGGACGTCACAGCCCGCAGCGCGATCGAGGCGTTGCGCGCCGGCGTGCCCAATCGCGCCGCGATCCACCTCCTGAAGACCGAGGAAGGCGCGCTGCGCCAGAATTTCTTGGATCGGCTCCGGCTGTGCGGCGCCGCCCTGCGCGACGAGGAACAGCCCGAAGGAATCGTCATCTCCGGTGCGTTTGGCGCCGGTAAATCGCATCAGCTCGGCTATTTGGGCGTATTGGCGCAGCAGGAGAACTTCGTCGTCAGCCTGGTCGCGATCAGCAAAGAGACCCCGCTTTTCGACCCAGCGCGGCTGTTTGCCGCGGCAATCCGGACAGCAGTGGTCCCCGGAGCAAACGACGACGTAATGACGGCGGTCATGGCTCGTCTCCACCCCGAGTCCGACCGCTACGAGGCGCTCGAATATTGGACGACCGCCGAAGTGCAAGCGCGGCGTCTGTCGTCGCTGTTCGCCGCGCTGCTGCATCTGATCCCACGGCGGACGACCGATCCGGACGATCACGTCCGCTTGGCTCGATTCTTTGCCGGCGGCAAGCTCAGTCTGGCGATAGTCAGGAATTGGCTGCGCGAAGCTGGTGCGGCCAGGATGTTCGATCTGAAGCCCGTCCGTGAGACCGATCTTACACCGCAACGGCTGCGTTTTGCGCCCCGACTGTTCCGCGCGGCCGGCTATTCGGGCTGGTGCATCCTCCTCGATGAGGCCGAATTGATCGCCCGCTACAGCCCATTGCAGCGCGGCAGGGCTTATGGCGAACTGGCTCGTTGGTTGGGGTCGGACAGGGAAGAGCGCATCCCCGGCGTGGTGACGGTCGCCGCAATTACCGACGATTTTGCTGATCAGATGTTCCGCCAGCGCCACGATGACGAACGAATCCCGTCGTTGCTCGAAACGAGAGGACTGCTGCGCCAAGCCGCGATGGCGAGAAGCGGCATCTCTTGGCTCGAGCGCCGGCAATCCCGCTTGAGCACCCCCGACGAGGCGGGACTGCGCCGCGGCCTTGAAAAAATCGGCGCGCTGTATCGCGACGCCTACCACTGGACTCCGCCAAAGATCGAGATCGGCGAGCGCTTGGCCGGCAAATCGGTACGGCAATACGTTAAATCCTGGATTACGATTTGGGACATCATGCGCCTGTACGGTGAAACCTCGGTCATCAGCTCCGAGACTATGGCGATCGACTACACCGAGAGTAGTGACGTCGAGGATGCTGCGGAACGCGGCAGCGAAGACGACGCGGCGTGAACGGGATGATTGCTGCGTATGGAGAAGCTCCGGGATCGGTCTCTCCGGTGGGGTCAAATCCTCGAGGATTTTCACGGGCGAGGTAAAGGACTAGGCTGCGCTCTCCACCGAACGCTGCTGGTACGCCCATGCTCGATATTTCGCCCGATACGGCGCCGCCGCAACCGGTGCGGCTCGCCGATTACCAGCCGCCCGGGTATCTGATCGACACCGTCGACCTCGTGTTCGAACTGGGCGCGGAGGACACGCGGGTCAAATCGCGTCTCGGCATTCGCCGCAATCCGGCGGTTACCGCGCGCGGGGCTGCGCTGCATCTCGATGGCGAAGCGCTCGATCTCGTTTCGCTGGCGCTCGATGGCGAGCCGCTCGGCGTCAACCGCTATCAGCTCCCGCCAGAAGGCGGGCTGATCCTCACCGAAGTGCCAGACGCCTTCGTCCTCGATGTCGAAACCCGCATCGCGCCGCAAAGCAACACGGCGCTTTCGGGTCTCTACTTGTCCGGCGGCAATTTCTGCACGCAGTGCGAGCCGGAGGGCTTTCGTCGGATCACCTATTTCATCGATCGGCCCGATGTAATGGCGCGCTACACAACCACGATTACCGCTGATAAGCGGCGCTACCCTGTGCTGCTCGCCAACGGCAACCCGGTTGAGCGCGGGGAGATCGACGCACGGCGGCATTGGGCGAAATGGGTCGATCCGCACCCCAAGCCCTCCTACCTCTTTGCTCTCGTCGCGGGCGATCTGGTTGCCGTAGAGGACCGCTTTACCACGCGCTCGGGCAAGGAGGTGGGGCTCGCCGTCTGGGTGCGCCGCGACGACGAAGACAAATGCGGTCATGCGATGGCTTCGCTGAAAAAGGCGATGCGCTGGGACGAAGAGGTGTTCGGGCTCGAATACGATCTCGACGTCTTCAACATCGTCGCGGTCAGCGATTTCAATATGGGGGCAATGGAGAACAAGGGCCTCAACATCTTTAATACGCGATACGTATTGGCCAAGCCCGAAACGGCGACCGACGCCGATTACCAGAACATCGAAAGCGTCATTGCCCACGAATATTTCCATAACTGGACCGGCAACCGCGTGACCTGCCGCGATTGGTTTCAGCTCTCGTTAAAGGAAGGGCTGACCGTCTTTCGCGACCAGGAGTTCTCGGCCGACCAGGGCAGCCGCGCGGTGCGGCGTATCGGCGATGTGCGCACCTTGCGCGCAATGCAATTTCCCGAGGATGACGGCCCGCTCGCCCATCCGGTACGGCCGGACAGCTATATCCGGATCGACAATTTCTATACGCCGACGGTGTACAACAAGGGCGCCGAGCTGGTGCGCATGATCCACACATTTCTCGGGCGCGATGGGTTCCGCCGCGGCATGGATCTCTACATCCGGCGACACGACAACCGGGCGGTGACGATCGAGGAGTTCGTCGCCGCGATGCAGGACGCGAGCGGCGTCGACCTCGGTCGGTTCAAGCGCTGGTATGAGCAGGCCGGCACACCCGAGATCACGGTCGAGGACCGCTGGGACAAGGCGACGAAGAGCTACGAGCTAAATATCGGGCAAAGGATTCCCCCGACGCCGGGTCAGCCGGAGAAGTTGCCGATGCTGATCCCGCTCGCCATGGGCCTCCTGGGACCGGATGGCGCCGAATTGCCGACCCGGCTGGAGGAGGAGGCAGAGAGCCGGGAGGGGACGCGCGTCATCACCCTCGCCGAGACCCGCGAGAGCTTTCGCTTTGTCGATGTGCCGGCTCCTCCGGTACCCTCGCTGATGCGCGGATTTTCCGCTCCGGTCAAATTGCGGGATGTGCCGCTCGAGCGGCTGAAATTCCTGGCGATTAATGATCCCGAGCCGTTCGCCCGATGGGAGGCGGGCCAACAGGTCGCAACCCGCGTCTTGCTCGACCGGATCCAAGCTTGTCGCAGCGGCGCCACGCCGGCGCCGCTCGACCCGGATCTCGTCACCGCGCTGCGCCGCATCCTGGCCGACGCCGACCGCGACCCCGCGTTTGCCGCCGAGGCTCTGAACTTGCCGAGCGAAACGTTCCTTGCCGACCAGCTCGAGGTCGTCGATGTCGACGCTATCCACGCCGCCCGCGAAAGCGCGCGCGTTGAGCTGGGTCGCGCACTATCGATGGAGCTTGCCTCGGCTTACGTGGCGCTCGCCGACGCCGGACCCTACCAGATCGAAGGCGGCGCGATCGGCCGGCGCAGCTTGCGCAACACCTGCCTCGCTTATCTCGCCGCGGCCGATGCCGAGAAGGGTGCCGCACTGGCCAAGGCGCAGTTCGACGCGCGGGCCAACATGACCGACGTGCTGGCGGCGCTGACGGTCCTGGTCGACCTCGATCGACCCGAGCGCCCCGCGGCGCTCGCGCGTTTCTACGCCGCTTGGTCGCGCGACGAGCTGGTGATCGACAAGTGGTTTGCGCTGCAGGCCCGATCGTCACTGCCGGGAACGCCCAACCGCGTCCGCGAGCTGACGATGCATCCTGCCTTCGAGCGCAAAAACCCGAACCGGGTGCGCGCGCTGGTAGGTGCCTTCGCACAGGCCAACCAATTGCGCTTTCACGATGCGAGCGGCGCCGGCTACGTCTTTCTCGCCGGCGAGGTCATCACCCTCGATCCGATCAATCCGACAACAGCGGCCCGCCTCGTCCAGCCGCTGGGCGCGTGGCGTCGGCACGACCCGGCGCGTCAGGCGCTGATGCGGCGCCAGCTCGAGCGCATCCTCGCCACCACCGATCTCAGCAAGAACACCTACGAGATGGTGTCGAAGAGCCTCGCGTAGCCAGCCGGTGCTTTGCCGGGCACGGTCGGATCTGCTTTCCCCGTATATGACCAGGGTCAGACCGAACAAGGCACACGGAGTCGATTGCGCGCCAACTATCGCTGCGACAGGCTTGGCCGCAGATGATGAAGGGGGCAGGTAATGGCAAAACGCTCGGCCGGACGGGTTGCGCTGATCGTTTCCGGCCAAGTGATCGATGTCGCCGGCGGACCGCCCCGATGAACGTCTCTCTGGAGTGGCGTTACGACCTCTTGACTCTCGGCGAAACGCTGATGCGCCTGTCGCCGCCTGCCGACCAGCGGCTCGAGCAGGCGCGGCTCTTCGAGGTCGGGGTCGGCGGCAGCGAGCTGAACGTCGGTTGTCTGCTTGCTCGGCTCGGGCGGCGCGTCGCCTGGGTGTCGCGCTTGCCGGAAGGACCGCTCGGCCGCATCGTCGATGGCGAGGCACGGCGGCATGGAGTCGACACGCGTTGGGTGCGCTGGATGGCGGACGCGCGGCTCGGCCTGATGTTCTACGAGCCCGGACCCGAGCCGCGGACGAGCCGGGTCATTTATGACCGCAAGCATTCGGCGGCCGCGGAGCTCGCCTTCGAGGACGCGCCCTGGGACGCGCTCGTTCAGGCTAGCGCCTGGCTGCACTTATCCGGGATCACCCCGGTGCTCGGCCCGAGCTGCCGGGCATTGATCCTGCAACTCGCGGCGCTCGCCGCGGCTGCCGGAAAGCCGGTGTCGTACGATTTAAACTATCGCGCGACCTTGACGAGTCCGCTGGAAGCGCGCGCGTTGCTGGAAGTGGCAGCGCCGCATTTGCATTTGCTGGTCCTCGCCGAACGCGATGCACAAAGCGTGCTGGGCTTCAGCGAGGCAGGGGAGCAGCTCGCTGCGGCGATCGCCGCACGCTACGGCGTTCCGCTGGTTGCGTTGACGCGGCCCCCCGACGCCGAACCCGGCACGCTGCTGCTTACGCGTGGCGAATTCCGCTATGCCCCGCGCTATGTGGTGGAGGTCGTCGACCGAATCGGAGCCGGGGACTCGTTCGTAGCGGGGTTGATCCACGGCCTGCTCGACGGCGATCTCGATCTCGCGATCCGCCTGGGTGGTTTCGCCGCAGCGATCGGCCTCGCCACCCCGGGCGACATTAATTACCTCGGTCCCGAGGACATCGTCCGATTTCGCGCCGACGCCATCGGCGGGCTCGAGCGCTAGCAACCCCTTGAGGGGTTTCAACACTTAGTGCCGCTGTTACGGCAGACCAGCAGGCCGGTTATGACCGGCCCGGTCACGGTCGAGAGGAGCGTGAACAACTTCTGGACCTGTACGGCCCCGGCGTCCGCGACAAAGATGATGTCCTTGTCGCGGACCGGAAACTGGTCGGCTATCGGGTAGGAGTTGGCGTCGGAGAAGTCGAACCGGTAGGCGACGGGCGATCCCTCGTCGGATGCGCTTGCTGCCAGCGGCTGGCCCAGCGCTCGAACGATCGAGGCCGGCTCGTAACGGAAGAGGAACACCCCCTTGGGGTTCGCCAGATCGTCACGCAACCCCTGGGATTTTGCCAGCGCCTCGCTCAAAGTGAGCTTCTCGGCGTCGAAGGTTATCTGCGCATTTCTGCCAGACGCTCCGAACACGCTGAAGGTTTGCGGCATCCGAGCCAGGGTGAGGATGTCGCCGGGCCGGGCGTAGATATCTTCCGCCGGGTCGGAGACGAGCTGTTCGAGCGGAATCGTCGCCGTCACACCGTTGCGCGACAGCCGCACAAAGGTTTCGTAAACCGGTGCCTTGGCGCCGCCCGCAGCGGCAATCACCTGAAGCAGCCTGTCGCCGCCGGATGAAAGCGGAACTCTTCCGCCGGCAACCACTTCCCCCGCCACGGTGACCGTGTTGGCGTCGCTCTTCCTGACGATCACCAGCGCCTGAGGCTGCAGCGCCTTGCTTGCGAGCAGTGTTTCGATCGTTTGCTGTACTTCCGCCGGCGTTCGCCCGGCGGCCGGAACCCGGCCGGCATAGGGGACACTGATCGCCCCGTCCGGGGCTACCTGCTGGTCGGGGATCGTCGCGCCCCGCCGCTCGCCCGCCGCAGCGGTCGCCTCGATCGGAAGTGGTCCCGTTGGCCGAATGTTGCCGCCGGGGGCTTGGCCGGGCGGCGGCATCTCAGCCGGAGCACCGGGCGGTTGATTTGGAGCGCGCCCCGGCAGATTCGGAGGACCCAAGAGCTGGTCGGTCCCCGGGATCGGTCCGGCCGGGGCCTCGATCGGCGGGCGCGGCGATTCCGGGGCTAGCGGCTCGGTCGCCCTCGATCCGGTAGGAAGTTGCGGTGGCGGCGCCTCGCTGAAGAGCCCGCCCGCCGCACTCTCCCAGATCGTGACCGAGATCGTGTCCCCGACCGCCGTCTTGAGCTCTGGCGGATTAGCATCCTTTTCGAACCGCGCGTGAAACCTCTCCTTTGGCTGGGCAACCAGGGTGGAGACGACGCGATTGTCGACCTCGACGACGTCGAAGAGCACCTCGTTTCCGGCCTGCCCCGCGGCAGCCACCTCGGACGCCGCCGGTCCGGCTCTCGGAAGCATCGAGCATCCGCCGAGCAAAACCGCGGTGAAACAGGCAAGGAGAACAGCTGGCTTCATGGACTCCGACGCAAAACACTAGCGCTCTTGATACGCAAAATCCAAAATGCACCAGCCCAGCACTTCCGGCGCGACTGGACGTGCCGGTCTCGCACCGCACTCGATCGGCGATGGGCGAATCGATTGTCTGAGGATACCGGATGCAGCTGCAGTTGCAGACTTGGGTGGAGGTCGAAGCTTACCTTCGATCGAGTCGCGGCATCATCCTGCCGATCGGCTCGACCGAGCAGCACGGGCCCACCGGCCTGATCGGCACCGATGCGATCTGTGCCGAGATCATCGCGCGCGGCGTCGGCGAAGCCGCCGGGGCACTCGTCGCCCCGACGATCGCGGTCGGCATGGCCCAGCATCATCTCGGCTTTGCCGGCTCGATGACCCTGCTGCCGAGTACCTTGATCGCCGTCCTGCGCGACACGGTCGATTCGCTGGTCAGACACGGCTTTGAGCGTTTCTATTTCATCAACGGGCATGGCGGGAACATCGCCACCGTGACCGCCGCCTTTTCGGAGATTTACGCGGCGCGCAGCCTGTCTGCGACGGAGACCACCCCGGCGGTCAAATGTCGGCTGAGAAATTGGTGGCAGAACCGTGAAGTGACGCAGCTTGCAAAAGAGCTCTTTGGCGATGCCGAGGGGAGCCACGCCACGCCGAGCGAGGTCGCGGTTACCCAATTCGCTTATCCGGAGGCGATCAAATCCGCGCCGCTTGATCCCCCGATCGCCCCTCGGGGAGAGTTCGCCGATGCCGCCGATTACCGCCGCGCCTTTCCCGATGGGCGGATCGGGTCCAATCCCGGCTTGGCAACACCCGAGGCGGGTCACCGCCTCTATGACGCAGCAGTTGCTGCGCTCACCAAGGATTATCTGAGCTGGGTGGCCGCCTGAGGAGTCAGGGGTTCGACAGCATGCGCAACCGCATCGACATCCGCCCGCGCCATGCGGCGCTGATCGTCTGCACCTTGGCCTTGTTCGGGTTGGCTTACGCCGAAGGGTGGACCTGGCCGCTCGAGGCGGCAGCCTTGATGATCCCGGTGTCCCTACTGCTCGGCTGACCGGCGCCACGCCTCCCCGGCTGCGCCAAGTCGCGCGGAGCGGAGCGCGCGTTAACGTCGGGTCTCAGGCCGGCTCGGGCTGGCATCGCGGGCAAAAGTAGGCAGTGCGGCCGGAGAATTTTGCGCTCGCGATCTCGCCGCCGCAGCGCGGGCATCGTCCGCCTTTCTCGCGATGCGGAATGAGGAACGAAGCGGGGAGACGGTCGACGAGCCGCTCTGCGCCGGCGCCGCTCGCGATGGCGGTCTCCAACACCGCCTTGATCCTACCGAACAGATGCCGGCCCGCGCCTGCGTCGAGCCGATCGCACCGTGTCCGCGGGTTGATGCCGGCTTGAAAGAGGATCTCGTCGGAGTAGATGTTGCCGATCCCCGCCACCACCTCCTGATCCATCAGCAGCGACTTGACATCGCGTCTTCGGCCCGCAAGCGCCTGCCCGAACGCCGCCAGATCAAAGCGCGGATCGAGAGCGTCCGGGCCGAGCCGCTCGGCTGCGACAAAGGCCTCGGCGTCCGGTGCCAGCCCGACACGCCCAAGCAAGCGCGGATTGAGGTAGGCGAGGTGATGCCCATCGGCAAAATCGAGACGCACCCGATCATAGAGTGGATCGTCCTCGCCGTCTGTGAAATGCTTGAGCGAGCCGTTCATCCCGAAATGCAATGTCAGCCAGCCCGGTGGCCCGAGATCGACCAGGAGGTGCTTGCCGTGCCGGCGAGACGCGGTGATCCGGGCGCCTTCGAGGCGGTGCGCCAACTCGGTGGCCGAGAGGTCCGCCAGGATCCGCGCATCGCCGACGGCCACATGGCGGATGGTCCGACCCAGGCAGGTCGCATCCAAATGCCGCTTATACAATTCGACATCGGGTAATTCCGGCATCAATCCTCCCGACAACCTTGTCGTTAAAACAGCGAAGGGTAGGGCGTCGGCAGAAGCTCGGCAACGACGTGCATGACCTTCAACTCGCGTACCAAGCTTGCACCACGGCACCGCCGACTACCTGGCGCTATCGGTCGTCGCCGGGCGATAGCGCGCGAGGGGTTCACCGATGGAAAGCGGAACTCTCAAAGTCTCTCGGAACGTACTGCGTCCCGGCAGGTCGCCGACCGATCGCACAGCGGTATCCGAGCTTGACGTCCGTTCAAACGGAAATCAATCGATTTTTGAAATAAGTTAAGGAGATGATTTACTCGTAACCTAGCTCTTTGTCTGAAAAGTGTAATGGCAACTTGGAGATACGATATAAGCGGTTAGACTATTCCCTTGGATGCGCCCCGTCATCTGTACAAATCCCCTTCGCAAGCGGGCAGTGGCTTTGAAAATCCCGTTTTCACCGACCTTCCCTTTTAATGTAGTGTCGAACCGCGGGACATATAAAAACCGAACTTCACCCCTGGATATTATCAGAGGGTAAAGCGCCCCAGGAGGAGGCTGAGTGCAGTCATTGATTACTTTCGTGAGGGTAAGTTCTCCCATGTACTGGCCATCGAATTTAGCCGAGCCCTGCGCCCACGCGACGCTCCCAAGCCCGGTACCGAGCAGGAGGCCCAGTCCCAGCCATCTCAGCATTTCGTTCTTCCCGTCCGGGGTTCCCTTGCAGATTACAAAAAGCAAAGTCCCGCAGCCACCGGCGCCGATGTTTGAGGCGTGGGTCCCTCAAACCAAGAGGTGTCCCAGGGGTACATCCCGCCTGAACCTTACGCAATCAGATCAAGAACAGGCTCTAGCCGACGCGCATAGAAGTCCGTCACCTCGCCATGAGAAGCCGTCAAGGCCAGGAAAAACATTGGACGGCGTTACCAGGATCGCCGCCGACCATGGCTCCCCTATAGTGTAGGCGACATAGCCTTCATCCGGTAACAATCCGGTCTCGCGCCGGCTTTCGCGTGCAGCCGCAGGTACTGCTCGCGCGCACTTTGTGAGGTGGCGATGAAGCTCAGCTTGTTATATTCCTGGCCAATTCGCGAACGGCCGTCGAGGACCCAGCAAAAAGCTTCCTTGGAGAGCTTCGGGGTCAGGGCCATATCGCCGCGTCGGGCGGCGAGATCGGCGCGCAACGAGTCAGCGGTTATCGAGGCGCCGCCGCGCTCCCGCCTGCCGCGCTCGGCGACCGCCTGATGGACGCGGTCGGCGATTGTCGCAGTGCCGCGGCGCTCTAATGCCTTGCCCTAGAGCGGCAAAATCGACGAGCCATCGGTGTCTCAGACGGTCTCGTCGACGGAAATGACCGCCTGATCGAGCAAGAGCGTGGCGATACCTGGCAACCCGTTCTGCAATGCAATGTCGGCGGCAATCTGCAGGGCGAAAGCCTCGAGGTCCGAACCCCGCGTGCGTCGCATCGCACGTGAAGCCAGTCCAGCTTTCTCCGTGCGACCAAGGTGCTGCGCGGCGTCTGCCAGATGCAACATGTCGGCCGCGACATGAGGATCGTTCCGCTCGGCGGTCGCGCGATTGAGCGCCCACAGGCCGGCAGTTCGCGTTCGGTCTCGGCCATCTTGCCCTCTGGGGAGTTTCCGCTCATATATCAGGAGGACCGCAATTTGTCAATATGGCAATATGATCATCGCAAAGAGCGTGCCCTGTTCGCCCCCTGATAAGGCGATTCCGCCCCCTGGTCGGCGAGGTTGGGCCCCTGTTAGTGCGCATCCGAACTCGAGTTCTAAGTATCTGATTGAGATGGTTTTATCGAGGATTACAAGTGCAAATTACGAGGCGGAATCGAAAATTCACCCTGTTTTCCCGTTTTTACAGGGGTCGGGCCGCACCATCGCAAAGCCGACAGGATGGCCCACCCGGCTCGAGGTTGTGGACGGACATTTGACTCCAGCGGTGTCAGAAGCTGTTAGTGATTTGTACTGAATCAAATTCGAGTCCAACGCAGAACCAACCCTACGAGCGCATGTTCGCTCGTTTGGATCATTGTGCGACCTTCGCTTCGGGCTTAGCGTCGCGGTGGATGGCCGGATGCGGACCAATCTGGGAATTTCGATCAACGGGAGCGATGTTCGGC
>Ga0307479_10003806_pt1 | contig 13793 bp, 10 predicted proteins | sample atmos_gasesECM4C_FD_203743 | JGI IMG/M metagenome (GOLD analysis project Ga0307479, IMG submission 203743) | Hardwood forest soil microbial communities from Morgan-Monroe State Forest, Indiana, United States - atmos_gasesECM4C_515 | ecosystem: Environmental > Terrestrial > Soil > Temperate...
GGGAGTGAAGGGAATGACCTCCTCCGACTGGAAGCGAACAGCCGCGTCCACCTCGTTATCTGGCACCCAGGGAATGTCGAGCTCGCGGGTGATGACCCGAAGGCCGGCGACGCCGACGACGACCGAGTTGGCCCCAAACCGCCCGTTCTGCCAGAGACGACGCAAAGCATTAGTGAGCGCGTGGGCGTCCCGGACCTCTCCGTCGACGACCGTGCCGGGGAGAAGTCCAACCTGGCTGAAGGCGGACAGCGCCGGGATGCGCGGCCCTAGATCGAGTTGGGCGGCGCGTACTGCGCTCGTCCCGATATCGAGGCCTACCACTGGAGACATCTGGAATCTTCCCTTCTCAATGCTCAGCTCTGAGGAATGTGCTTGATGTAATCGAACATGGGCAGATACATGCTGATGACCATGACTCCGACGCCGGCGCCCATGATCACTGTCAGCATCGGTTCGAGGAGCGAGGTGAGGTTGTTCACCGTGGACTCGACCTCGCCGTCGTAGAACTCGCTGACCTTGCCCAACATGGCGTCGAGTGCACCGGTCTGCTCTCCCACCTCGATCATCTGAATGACGAGCTGGGGCATGATCTCCTCGTGGCCCTTCAACGAATCAGCCAGTGAGCGGCCGTCGCGGACACCGAGCTTCGCCTCCTGGAGGACCCGGCCAACTACTACGTTGCCTGCCGTATCCGTCACGATGTCGAGCGCTTCCATGATCGGGACACCGGACTGAATGAGCGACGAGAAGGTTCCGGTGAACCGGGCCAGGGAAACCTTGTGCATGAGCGGTCCGAACACGGGTGGCTTCAGCTTGAAGGCGTCCCACTTTGCCCTTCCGTCTTCGGTGTTGATCCACTTCCGGAAGGCGACGACGCCACCGACGATGATGGCGATGAGTACCACCGACCACGGGCTCAGGATGATGTTGGAGATCCCGATGAGCGCCAGCGTCGGCGCCGGCAGCGTGGCGTGCAAGGACGAGAACAGCTTCTTGAACACCGGCACGATGAAGACGAGCAGGGCCAAGAAGATGATGACCATGACACTCACGACGATGGCCGGGTAGGTCATGGCCGAGCGAACGGTGCGGATGAGGATCGCCTGCTTCTCCATGGTGGCGGCCAGGTCCGTGAGGACCTTCTCCAGCGTTCCCCCCGCCTCACCGGCCTGCACCATGGTCACGAAGAGGCGGCTGAAGACCTTGGGATGCCGGGCGCAGGCGGCCGACAGCGACGACCCCCGCTCGACGTCGAGCTTGACCTCGCCGAAAACGCGGGCGAGCTCCTTGTTCTCGACCTGGCTGGTCAGGATGCTGAGCGAGCGGACGACCGACAGCCCGGAGTCGACCATGGTGGCCAGCTGCCGAGTGGCAACGGCGATCTCCGCCAGCTTCACCCGGTTGGACAGGAACGGGATGTTGATGTCCTTGCGCACGTCCACCTTGTTCTTCGGGGTGACGGCGATGGGCATGTAGCCCATCTCGCGCAGTTTGGAGACGACGAGGCTCAGACTGTCGCCCTCGAGCTGACCTTGGACGAGGTTTCCCCCGCGGTCGCGTACCTTGTAGTCGAATGTGAGAGCCACGGTTTCGTCCTAGGAGTTCAAGTGGTTCCGGAGGTCTTCTTCGCTCCGGCTGCGGTCGTAGGCGACGGCCTCAGAGATCTTCTGCTCCCTGACCATCCGGGCCAAGGCCTGGTCCATGGTCTGCATCCCGTACTGACCACCGGTCTGCATGAGCGAGTAGATCTGGTGCGTCTTGTTGCTCCGGATCAGGTTCCGGATGGCAGACGTGCACATCATGACCTCGCACACGGCGACTCGGCCCGTGCCGTCCAGGTTGGGAATGAGCTGCTGGGTGACCACGCCCTCGAGAGCGGCACCCAGCATGGTCCGTACTTGCTCCTGCTGGTTAGTGGGGAAGACGTCGACGATGCGGTCGATGGTCTGCGGGGCGTCCTGGGTGTGCAGGGTGGCGAAGACCAGGTGGCCGGTCTCGGCGGCCGTCAACGCCATCGAGATGGTCTCGAGGTCGCGCATTTCACCGAGAAGGATCACGTCCGGGTCTTCCCGCAGCACCCGGCGCAACGCCTCGGCGAACGAGAAGGTGTCCTGGCCGACCTCTCGCTGGTTCACGATCGAGCGCTTGTGGTTGTGCAGGAACTCGATGGGGTCCTCGACGGTGACGATGTGCAAGGGCTTGGACCGGTTGATGATGTCGACGAGAGAGGCGAGGGTCGTCGACTTCCCCGAGCCCGTAGGCCCGGTCACCAGTACGAGGCCGCGTCGCAGCTCGGTGAATGTCCGGACCGACTCCGGAACTCCAAGGGACTCGAAGGGCGGGATCTCGTGCGGGATGGCACGGAGGACGGCGGCCACCGTCCCCCGCTGCATGAAGACGTTCATCCGGAACCGGCCCACCCCCTGGACGGAGTGCGAGGTGTCGAGCTCTTTCTCGGCCTCGAACCGCTCTCGCAAGCCCTGGGGCAGGACGCCGAAGACCATTTCCCGGATGGACTCGTTGTCCAGGACCGGGCTTCCTTCGATGGGGCGGATGGCGCCGTTCAGCCTGATGCACGCCGGCATCGCCGAGGTCAGGTGGAGGTCGGAGGCCCCGAGCCCAACGGCGTAGCGCAAGAGGTCGTCGAGGTGCAGGGGCATCTCGTCGCTCTCGCCTGAGCCGTTGGCGTGCACCACGCTGCCGTTGCCGCCGTTGCCGGCGGAGGCGTCCGGTCCGGATGTCGCACCTGAAAGGACATCAGCACCCAGGTTCCCGAGGTCGACGGTGACGGTGTCGGGAGGAAGGGTCGGCTCGGCGGGCTGAGCCGGGCTCTCACTGCCTTCCTGGTCCCGCCACAGCCGCTCGACGGCGCGGGGGTCGGCCAGCACGGGGATGATGGGGTGGCCGACGAGCGACGACAGGGTGCGAAGGTCCTCGCTGTCCGGCGGGTCGTTGAACGCCATGACGAGTTGGTCGCCCTGAAGCTCGAATCCGATAGCCCCGAATTCACGCACGACCGTCACGGGCGCCACGTCCGTGGCATAAGAAGCGGGTCGGTGGGTGTGGAGGTCGACAACAGGAAGCTGGGTCAGCTGCGACTGCACGCCGAGGACGACCTCGGCGGCCAGCCCTCCTCGGCTGATGAGCAGAGCCGCGAACGACCGGCCTGTGGTCGACGCCTCGGTGATCAGCGGCGACACGACCTCTTCCGAGGCGTAGCCTCCGCCGACCAGGGCATCCGCCAGCCGACGCGCGGACTCAGTACGCGTGGCGGTGCTCATGCCACCACCCGCAACACTTCCTCGAGGGTGGTCTCCCCTTCGAGCGCCTTGCGCAGCCCACTCTGCCGCAGGGTCACCATGCCCTGCTCCACTGCGAGCCTGTGGATGTCATCAGCGGTGCCTCCCTCGATGATCAATCGCTCGATCTCCTCGCTGATGACCAGCAGTTCGAGCAGTGCCTTGCGGCCTCGGTATCCGGTGTTGGAACAAGCCGAGCAACCGGCGGCGCGATACAGCACCGGGTGCTCTTCATGGGCGAAGACCTCTTCCGGGGTCCACCCGGCGGCAACGATGTCGGCCTCCGTAGCGTCGAACGGCTCCCGGCAGTGCACGCACAGCCGCCTGGCCAGTCGCTGAGCCACGGCAGAGCTGAGCGCCGAAGTGACGAGGTAGGGCTCGAGGCCCATCTCGACGAGGCGCATCGGTGTGGCGGCGGCGCTGTTGGTGTGGAGCGTAGCGAGCACGAGGTGACCGGTCAGTGCCGCCTCGACGGAAATGAGTGCCGTCTCTTTATCCCGGATCTCCCCCACCAGGAGGATGTCGGGGTCGGCACGGAGAATCGAGCGCAGCGCCGAGGCGAAGGTGAGGCCGGCCTTGACGTTGAGCTGTACTTGGTTGATCCCCTTGATGCGAAGCTCGACAGGGTCCTCGACGGTGATGATGTTGCGGTCGGGAGCGTTGAGCGCCGACAGCGTTGCGTACAGGGTGGTGGTCTTCCCGCTCCCCGTCGGACCCGTGACCAGAATGGTGCCGTAGGGCTTGGAGAAGACGCCCTCGTACCTCTCGAGGAGGTCGGCGTCGAATCCCAGGTCCTCGAATCCGAGCACGACGTTCGACTTGTCGAGCACCCGCATGACCACCTTCTCGCCGTAGATGGTGGGGAGGGTGGCGATGCGGAGGTCGATCTGACGACTGCCCACCGTGAGCGAGATCCGACCGTCCTGAGGAATGCGATGCTCGGCGATGTTGATGTCGGCCATCACCTTGAGCCGGGTGGTCACCGCTCCGGCGATGGCCCTCGGCCCGGTGGACACGTCGTGCAGCACACCGTCGATGCGGTACCGGATGCGGAGGTTCTCCCCTGTCGGCTCGACGTGGATGTCCGATGCCCGCTCGTTGAGAGCTTGCAGGATGAGCAGGTTGACGTAGCGGACGATCGGTGCGTCGTCGACCACGGCGTGCAGGGATTCGATGTCTTCAGCCGTGTCGTCGAAGTCGGACGCCGCCGTGTAGGCCGCTTCGCTGGCGTCGCCGCCCTGGTTGTACGCCTTGTCGATGTAGCCGGTGATCTGTGACCGTGTGGCGACGACAATGACGAAGCTGCGCCCCAGGATGGTGCGCAGGTCGTCCATGGCGAAGACATCGGTCGGGTTGGAGGCGGCGACAACGGGTGTGCCGGTGTCGCTGTAACCGATGAGCAGGACGTTGTGGTGCCGAGCCGTCGCCTCAGGGAGGGCGTACACGCTGGCAAAGTCCACGGCGCGGACGTCCAGGTCCACGAATTCGAGGCCCATCTCTTGGGCCATGCCCCACATGAGATCGGCCTCGTTGACGAGTCCTCTGGCGGTGAGGATCTTGGTGATGGCATGTCCAGTGCGGTCGCGCTCTTCGAGCACCTCGTGCATGACCGCCGCCGAGACTCGCCCCCCCTCAACAAGGACGCGGGCCAACGGAGGAAGCGCCGGGTCCGAGAAATCGCTCGGCGACATGGCGTCGATGTCGTCCTCGTCCTCCGAGACCGGCTCGAACACGAGATCGGTCTCGAGGGCGGGCGCGAACTCCTCGACATGGGCCTCGACGGCGAACTGGGGCACGTCACCGGCTTCGGCACCGGGCGGCTCGGGGTTGAAGGAAAAGTGAGGTTCGACCTCGGGCTCCTGCTCAACGGACTCTCGATCGGAGCCCATCGGGGGGTTGCCAGCCGGGGCGCCTTCTGAGGACGCCCTGACCTCGGCGGGGGCTGCCGCCGCCGCAACCGTCAGGGCGACGCGCTCGCTGTCGCCTTTGATCGTCTCTTCCGAGTGCCCTTCGTCCGAGTCCTCGTCGCCGACCTTGACCTCATCGGCCACGGCGGTGGACGGCACGTCGGACTGCGGAACCACGACCGGCTGGGCACCAGCGAGCAGAGCGGAGCGGATGAGCGACTCGAGGGCGTCGTACGCCGACATCGACGCCTCGGCGGCGCGAAGCACGTCGGCAAAAGCCGAGCCGGCAGGCACGGGGGCTTGGGCGGGGGCCGGGGCTGCAGGGACCTGGGCAACTGCTGGCGCGGGATGGGCCTTGGGGACTGCTGGCGCGGGAGCGGCCTGACCGGCTGCCGAAGGCGCCTCAGGACGGGTCTTCTTGTGCGGCTTTGGCGCAACAGCAGGCGGCTGAGGGGCGCCTCGACGGCTGTCCGCCGGTGCCGGCGCCGCCGGTTGGGCCACAGGGGGCTTCGGCGCATAGAGCTGGTCGATGCACTGGTCGATCTGCGCTTGGGTGCTCACCACGGCGATGAACTCGCGTCCGAGCCTCGCCCTCAGAGTGTCGATGGCGCCGAGGTCGTTCGGGTCGGACATGGCAACGACGGGCGTGCCCCACCGACGGCCGATGGGGACCACGTGATGACGCCGAGCCACGGAGGCAGGGATTACCGACGCCACAGTGGTATCCACCGTGACCTGCTCAAGGTCGACGAATTGGAGCTTGTGTTGGGCCGCCAGAGGCGCGGCATCCACCTCGGCCATGGACAAATCCATCGGCACGAGCGAGCACAAAATTGAACGTCTGTGGAGACGCTGGTACCAGATATGGGGGGACTGTGGGCGCGAGGAGCCCGTGCTACCGTCCGAGGCGCCATGGGCTCCGGCTGCCGGTGGAGTGTCCTCCCTGGTCAGGGGCCATGAACGGACTCACCACCCCGCTGGCAGCCGCTCAGCTCGCCGTCGCCGTGCCTCGGTGGGGAGTGGTCGTGGTCGGCGGTGTCGTGGGACTCGTCATCGGCTCGTTCTTGAACGTGGTCGTGTACCGCACGCCCAGGCACCTCTCGATCGTCCAGCCGGCTTCGTTCTGCCCCAGTTGCGGCACGCCTGTTCGTTCGTTCGACAACGTGCCCGTGCTGTCCTGGCTCTTGCTGCGAGGGCGGTGTCGCTCCTGCAGTGCCCCGATCTCCCCTCGCTATCCCCTCGTCGAAGGGGGAACGGGCGTGCTCTTCGCGTTGGTGGCGGCCGCAGTGGGACCGCACTGGGCCGTGGTCGGCCTGTGCGCGCTTGCCGCCACCCTCGCCGCTTCAGTAGCGATCGAGCTCGATGGCGAGCGTCCCCCCTTGAGCGTGGCCTGCTGGGGCACCGGCATCGGGGTTCTCGGACTTCTGGGCGTCGTCGCCTCCGACGGCCACTGGGCCAAGTTCGCGAGCGCGATCGGTGGCGTGGCCGTGGCGGGAGCATTGGGCGTGCTGCTCAAGCAAATGCCTGTCACCGCCGGGGGTCCGTCGGTGGCTCACGGTTCGTGGACGCTGCTCCCGGCGGGTGCCGCACTTGGGTGGTCGGGGCCGGTCGGCACGGCGGTCGGTGCGGGAGTGCTGGGTGTGCTGCTCCTCATGGCGTCGCGGGCGGGACGGTCGTCCGAAGGAGCGCGGCCACGACGCAACGTCCTCGGGCCGGGCGTAGCAGCTGCGCTGTCAGCCGTCCTCGGCGTGGTTGCCGCCATCGCCGCTGGTGCGTCGCTGGCTTGAGCTTGGTGTGTCGGCTCAGGCTCCGGCTGCGGCGACGAAGCCGCGCCCTGTCTGCACCACGCCCATCCGCTCCAACATGATCTTGAGATCGTGCGGGTTCGATGCGGCGCTCATGGCGTCGCGGATGCTGATGGCTCCGTCGCGGATGAGCCCCGCAAGTGACTGGTCGAAGGTCTGCATGCCGTAGTACTCGCCGTCGGCCATGATCTGATCGATCTCCGAAGTCCTGAGAGGATCCTCGATGGCCTGCTGGATGCGCCCGTTCACCACCATGACCTCGAGAGCGGGCACGCGTCCCTTGCCGTCGGCCCGGGGCACAAGGCGCTGACAGATCGTGCCCTTGAGGGCGGCCGCCAAGCTGACCCGGATCTGACCTTGCTGGTGCGGCGGGAAGAAGTCCACGATCCGGTTGATGGTCTCCGTGGCCGTCGTGGTGTGGAGGGTCGACATCACCAGGTGGCCGGTCTCCGCAGCGGTGAGAGCTGTGTAGACCGTCTCCTCGTCACGCATCTCCCCAACGAGGATCACGTCGGGGTCCTGGCGGAGGACGACCCGCATGGCCGATTTGAAGCTGGCCGTGTCGAACCCGACTTCGCGCTGCTCGATGGCGGCGAGGTCGTCGCTGTGCAAATACTCGATCGGATCTTCGATCGTGATGATATGGCACGAGCGCGTGTGGTTGATGTGGTCGATCATGGCGGCGAGGCTGGTCGTCTTCCCCGAGCCGGTGGGACCCGTCACCAGGATCAGGCCGCGGTGCTCGTCGGAGAGGCGACGGACGACGTCGGGCAGTCCGAGGTCGGCGATGGTTGAGGCGCTCGAGACCACCCGGCGCATGGCGAAGGAGACTGAACCTCTCTGGGTGAAGGCGTTCACCCGGAACCGCCCCAGACCCGACACGCTGTAGGCGAAGTCCGCCTCGTGCGCCTCGTCGAAGGTGGCCAGCAGGCGCTCGGGGATGATGTCCTTGACCAGCTGCTCGGTGTCGTCAGTCGTGAGCTCTGCCTCGCCGGGCAGCGCCATCAACGAACCGTCCACCCGCACCCGGGGGGGCGCGCCCGCTTTGAGGTGGAGGTCGGAGCCGTTCAGCTCCTTCAGGACGTGCAGAAGCCGGTTGAGATTGTCACTCCCCATGGTCTCGGTCTCGGCAGGTTCAGCCCACGCCTGCATCGGGAAGTGGCAAGTTGCGCGCTTGTTGTGGGGAACGCCGCCCGACCGCCCTGCCCCTGGTAGAGATCAGCCTTTGCGACCTCCGGCGGCCACCTGGGGTCGTACGGCCTGGACGGATAGCAGCCCGCGAGCGCGGTCCTGACGGGGAAGAAAAGAAACCTGTTCTCGTCGATCGAGTGGTCGAATCATCACGCTCAGCCCAAAGAAACGATCGTCACTGAATCGACATGAATAGCGCGTGTCACCAGCAAGAATTCCGGCAATGATTCTGCCCATGGAACCGTTCGTCCTTGAGTCCTGCCACAGCACCTGGCTGTTCGACACCGAGCGCATGCGCTTCCGCCGGGTGCTCAAGGGCTTGGATCTGGAGAGCCGCCCCGCCTCCACAGGGTGGCGTCCCTACTTCGGCTTGGACATCGACCCCGTGTCGGAGTCGTTCGTGGTCCTGCTGAACCTGGAGGGAACCAGGCTGCTGCGGTCGTGGCGCCACGTCGAGCACTGTGTCCAGTGCGGCGGCGAGGCGACGGCCGAGCTCTCCTTGGACGAGCTGCGTAGCGCCGCCCGGGCCTGACGGCCCGCCCTTCGCCTCGGGCGGAGGCCTACCCTCAACCTGGCTTCTTTAGATCGGTCATTGGCGCGCCGATAACTCTCTGGTCGTACTGGTTTGGCGAGCCCCTGGCCCCCGCGATCGCCTCAGGGGCACGCCTCGAACGGAGTGGTGGCCTGGCCGTGCACGGAGAAGTGGCTGAGCAGCAAGTCGAAGAGCACGTCGGCGACGGGCAACCGGAACAGTCGTCGACCAACCTCATCCGCTCCATGGCCCTGTCGTCAGCGGAGCTGTGGCACGACGTGCTTCAGCGCCTGTCGGAATTGCAGGACAACCAGCGGGTTCTCACCAAAGCCGTCGCCGAGCTGGGCCACATGGTGCAAACCTCACTCGGTTCCGGGCAGCAGGTGCCGGCGCTTCCCAGCGTGGACTCGGCAGCTGGTCAGCGCCTTGCTCTGGCGGCGGGCCCTGAGTCCGAGCTGGCCGAGGACGACGAGCTCGAGACAAACGAGCTCGAGGCAGAGGACGAGGCCGACGCAGCGGTGCGGAAGCCGAAGGTGCAGAACCCCAAAAAGCGTCGGCTGCGCCGGCGCGAGCGTCGCCTGCACCTCGAACCGGACCAGGTCGAGGTCCGTCTCGCAACCGTCATCGCCGACGTGGAGGAGGACGAGACCACGGAGGTCGCGACGGTCGAGGAGCTTGCGACCAACCCCGAGGACGAGCTCGTCGAGGCCGAAGGGCACAGCATCGATGACACCCTCGTAGTCGAAGGCGTCGAAGAAGTCGACGAGTCAGAGGACAACGCGGCTGTCGAGGTGAAGGGAAAGAGCCGCCGCGCTCGGTTGCGCGGACGGCGCCGCAGTCACCTCGAGGCAAACGAGGTTCCGCCGGTAACGTTGCCCGAGGACGACAGTGCGCTCGTGCCGCCGCCACCTCCTCCTCCCCCACCTCCTCCGCCGGTCCCTGCGATCTCCGCACTGACCGCACCCCTCATCGCACCGCCCCCGCCGCCACCTCCTCCACCTCCGCCGCCTCCCCCGGTGCCTCCGCTCTCAGCGTTGACCGCGCCCCTCATGGCGCCTTCGATTCCGCCTCCGCCTGCGCCTGCGCCGCATGCGGCGCCGCCAGCCGCGCCGGCGCCCATTCCCTTCGTCCCCGCGTCGGCAGAAGCCGCACCTCCGGAGCCAGCGACCCTCGAGATACCGATCACGCCTGCCGCGAACGACGAGCCAGCCGTTCGTCCCGACGCTCCTCCTGCCCCGCAACCGCTGCGGTACATCCCAACGACGGCGGAGACCTCCATCCCGGAGATCACGCTGGAGCGGATCGGCTCCTCCGACCGAGGGCCCGACGAGAATGCGGGCTCGGACTCGGCGGTCGAAGACGCCACGGCAGCGTTGGCCGACTCCTTCTCCTTACCGCCGCCGGTCGTGCCGGGGTTCTCAGTGGAGCCGCCGGCATCCGGCGCGCCCCAGATTCAGATGCACGCCCCTCCGCCACCTCCTCCCCCGCCTCCTCCCCCCCCGCCGGTGGCAGTGCCCTACGGCCGGGAGATGTTGTCGCCGCAGGTCGAGCAGGTCGAGCGGATCGAGCCGGTCGAGCCGGTCGACGAACAGCAGCTGCCGGCGCAGCCCACCCAGTCGACGGCCTCGATGGCGACGGAGATCCTGGGCTCGACGGCGCCGCCTCCGTCCAGCGAGCCGCAGGAACCGACGCCGCTCATCATCAGCCAGGACATCACGTTGGTGAGCAAGAACCACCGCAAGCGCCGACTGCAGCTGAAGCGGCCCTGAGCCGGAGACCCTGAGCCGCCCGGCCGCCGAGCCGCGGACGCGCGGAGAACCTAAACGGCTTGGCGCCGCCAGGTGCCCATGCTGCCGCCCGTCTTCTCCCACAGCGCCAGCTCTCCGACGCTCATGGAACGGTCGGACGACTTGCACATGTCGTAGATGGTGAGGGCAGCCACGACACAGGCCGTCATCGCCTCCATCTCGACGCCGGTGCGGTCGACGGTCTCGACCTGCGCCTCCACCTCGACGTAGTCGTCGCCCAGGTTGAAGTTCACGTGTACCGAGCCGACCAAGAGCGGATGGCACATGGGGATGAGATCCGGCGTGCGCTTGGCGGCCTGGATCCCAGCGATGCGGGCCGTGCCGAGGACGTCCCCCTTGGTGATGGCGTTGCTCGCCACTTTGCCGGTCGTCTCGGGAGCCATGAACACCCGGCACCTGGCCAGGGCCCGGCGGTGGGTGGGCTCCTTCGGAACGACGTCCACCATTCGGGCCCCCCCAAGAGGGTCGAGGTGGGCGAGGCCGCGTTCGGGCACGACCGACAGTCTACGGCACGCCGCCCCGGCCCCACGAAGAGGCCCAGCGCCGAGGCGATTTCGAGCGCGCCACGATAGACTGGCAGTCACCGGACGCGACTGCTAGCGGGTCCGCCCGGACAGCGGGAACCGAAAAGGAGCCGAGCGCCGTGCCGACCTACGAGTACGCGTGCACGAAGTGTGGAGAGCACCTCGAGGTGGTGCAGTCCTTTCGTGACGACGCCTTGACCGAGTGCCCCCACTGCGCGGGGAAGCTCCGCAAGGTGTTCGGCTCGATCGGAGTGGTGTTCAAGGGCAGCGGGTTCTACAAGACCGACAGCCGTCCGGCGGCCAAGACCACCAGCGGCGACGCGGCCGCCTCGTCGAAGGCATCGGGCGACAACTCGTCTGCGGCATCCACGTCAGACACCGCCGCACCCACGTCGGACACCGGGTCCACAGCCAAGGAGAAGAGCGCTCCGTCCACCGACAGCGGTTCGGGCTCCAAGTCCAAGAGCCCAGGCAAGTCGGGCGGGAGCACCACCGGGTCGACGGCCGCCGCCTCCTGAGCCTCGCCCTGCCGATCCTCAGGTCCCGCTGAGCGACATCCCGTCGATAGCGAGGGTCTGGCCGGCGGTGATGCCCGGCAGCCACTCGACATCGCTGCCGATGTAGAGGAGCGACTGGAGCATGCGCTGCAACGTCGAGGCGATGGTGACCTCTCCGACGGGCTCGGCCAGCACGCCGTCTCGCACCATGAGACCCTCGGCCCCCACGGAGAAGTCGCCGCTCACCGCGTTCACCCCGGAGTGAACGCCAGTGACCGACTGCACGAAGAACCCCTCTCCGACTTCCATCAAGACCTCTTCCTGAGTCAACGTGCCCGGAGTGAGCAGCAGCGCCCGACAGCCCGCCCCCGGCGTCGAGGCATAGCCGCCTCGCACGGCTGATCCCGTGGAGGCGGTGCCTGCTCTGCGGGCCGAGGTGCTGTCGTACACGAACCCCCGCAGCACGCCTGATTCGATGAGCGCGTTGCGTCGGCAGGCGAGGCCCTCGGCGTCGTAGGTGGACGCCCCGAAGGCCCGGGTGTCGGTGGGGTCGTCCACCAGGGTCACCCCGGCAACGGCGACCTGCTCGCCGAGACGGCCGGCGAACATCGACCGGCCCTTCTGCACGGCTTCACCGGACAGCGCCGAGCTCACCACGCTCAACAAGGTGGACGCGACCCGGGGGTCGAGGATCACCACGCACCGGCCGCTCTTGGCTTTGGTGGCGCCCAGCATGCGCACGGCCCGCTCGGTGGCGTCGGCAGCGGCGTGAGCCAGGTCCACGTCGCCTGGGCCCCGGGCGGCCGAGAACCCGTAGCCGGATTGGCTGTCGGCCCCCTCGCCGGCGATGGCCTCGGTGACCACGCTGCACACGGTGCGGCGCGAGGCGGCCACGATGCCAGTGGAGGTGGCGATGGCAGCCTCGGTGGCCATGTCGCCGTAGTCGGCGGAGGAGACCTGGCGCACTCGGGAGTCGGCGGCCCTCGTCAGCCGCTCGAGTTCCAGGGCCATCTCGACCTTGCGCGAGGTGGGGGTGGCCAGTACCGCCTCGTCCCACACGTCAAGCCTGACGGCGGCCACGCCGTCGGGAACGGCGAGGGCCACGTGAGGGTCGGACGTGGCGAAGGCCATGTTGTCGCGCGCGTCGGCCAGGGTCTCGGCCGCGACTTTGTCGTCGACGCTGCCGGCGTAGGCGAAGCCCTGGCGGCCGCCCCGGAGCACCCGGATGCCCACGCCGGCCGACGATGCCGACGACAGCGACTCGACCTCGCCGTCGTAGGCGCGCACGTCGGTCTTCACCCCTCGCGATACGTAGACCTCGAGCTCTTCGCCGGGACGGGCGGCGCCCGCCAGTCGCGTGGCCAGCTCAACCAGGTCCTCTGGCCCGGCGTCGCGGTGGGCGGTGACGGTGCCGGTGACGCCGGTCGTGGCGGTGACCTCGAGAGCGGCGGCCGCGGGCTCAGGCACCGGCCGTGCCCCCCACCGTGATGGCGGACACCCGCAGCGTCGGCTGCCCGCAGCCGACCGGCACACTCTGGCCGTCCTTTCCGCACGTGCCCGGGACCATGCCGAAGTCACCCGCCACGGCGTCGATGCGCCTGAGGATCTCGGGACCGTTGCCAATCAAGTTGGCGTCGCGCAGTGGCTCGGTGATCTTCCCGTCCTCGATGAGATAGGCCTCGGAGGTACCGAACACGAAGTCGCCGGTGGTGATGTTCACCTGCCCGCCGCCGAGCTGGGCCACGTACACGCCGTAGGGGGTCTGGGCCACGATCTCGTCGGGGTCCTCCTCGCCGTTCAGGAGGAAGGTGTTGGTCATGCGCACCATGGGCAGGTGGCGGTAGCTCTGCCGCCGGCCGTTGCCCGACGACACCCGGCCCTCCTTGCGGGCCCGGAGGAAGTCCCACATGTAGTCGGTGAGCTCGCCATTCTCGATGAGCACGTTGCGCCGCGCCGGGCGACCCTCGTCGTCGATGGCGAAGGTCCCCCACTCTCGGGAGACGGTGCCGTCGTCGACCAGGGTGACGAGGGGGCTCGCCACCTGGGTGCCCACCTTGTCCACGTAGACCGAGGTGTCCTTCACGATGTGGTCGGCCTCGAGACCGTGCCCGCAGGCCTCGTGGAACAGAATCCCACCGCTGCCGGCCTTCAGCACCACTGCCAGCTCACCCGACGGGGCGGGTCGCGCCGACAACTTGGTGAGCGCCCGGCGCGCCGCGGTGTTGGCAAC
>Ga0307479_10003807_pt1 | contig 13792 bp, 13 predicted proteins | sample atmos_gasesECM4C_FD_203743 | JGI IMG/M metagenome (GOLD analysis project Ga0307479, IMG submission 203743) | Hardwood forest soil microbial communities from Morgan-Monroe State Forest, Indiana, United States - atmos_gasesECM4C_515 | ecosystem: Environmental > Terrestrial > Soil > Temperate...
CGAAAGATCCCTTCATGGGCGGCGTCGGGGCCGTTTTCGCCGCTGAATAGCGTGAGGGTTGGAATCAGCGAAACGTTTGCCGCTTTCAGACGCTCGATGAGCGAATTGTCCCAATGTTCGGGATCTTCAACGGTGTGGGCAAGCACATCCACGTGGCCTGCAATAACAAGTTCCGCGCCTTCGACCGTTGAGGGATGCGCGAAGACCAGCTTTCCCTTGCGGTGAGCCTCGGCAGTTGCGGCCTGCACGATGGCGAGCGGCATCGGGCGCCACACAAATTTGCCCTCGAGGTGGACCGGAGAGACCGTGAAAAGCTTGATGATGTCCGCGCCTTGCGCGACGCGCTCGTCCACGACATGCACGGCTTCCTCCGGCGTAGCGGGCTGGTCAAGCAGTTTCAAAATGTCGGGTGGGAGCGTTTCCACCAGGTAATACGGAATACCGTCTTTGGGAAAGAGGGGAGAGCCGGCGGTTAGGATACGAGGTCCGGCGACTCTGTCAGCAATTTGGCCAGACTCGATTCGTGCTCGAATGGCCAGCGTATTTGGGAGCAGCGAGCCGGTGTCCACAACGGACGTGAATCCATAGCGGGTCAACATTTCCTGGAGCTGTTTGGTTAGTTGCGCGGGCGGGAGGTTCGCGGCGTTTTCCCATTTGGGCTCGGTGAAATGGACGTGGCTGTTCCAGAAGCCAGCTACGATGGTGCGGCCGGCGCAATCGACGATCTGCGCGCCAGGTGGAGTTTGCAGCTTCGCTTTTTCCCCGACTCCGATGATTTTTCCGTTCTCGATAAGAACGACGCCGTTCGCGATTGGCCGCTCAAATGGAGCGGGATAGATTGTTGCACCCACCAAGGCGAGGCGGTGTTTGGTCGGTGCACCTTTCTCCTGCTCCTGCGCGGAAAGCGAGAAAGAGGTCGGAAGGATAAGCAAGATCAGAGCGGTGAGCAGGATACTGCGGCAAACCTGGCTGAGCGTGGATAATTTCATGCTTGCCTCCCTGAGATGGCCGGAAACCTATTTAGATTCGGTGAGGGCGAGGTAGGCTCCGAGCCCGATCATGCCGAGGCCGGAGGCGATGCGCTGGCGCGAGCGGAAGGTGCGGCTGGATTTGAGTTTGCGTTCGAGGGGCGTCGCAAGAGAAACGACCAACAGGTCGGCGGCGGTGTTGAGGGACACGGAAAGGAAGCCGAGAGTGGCGAATTGAAGGAAGATGTGGCCGCGTTCGGGGGCGATGAATTGCGGGATGAAGGAAAGGAAGAACAGAGCGGTCTTGGGGTTGAGGGCTTCGGTTAGGATGCCCTGTCGGAAGGCGTTTCCTGAAGGAGCGGAAGTCTCGGTGGGGAGTTCGGCGTTGCGCGAGCGGATCATTTTGATGCCGAGAAAGACGAGATAGGCGGCGCCGGCGTACTTGACGGTGTGGAAGGCGAGGGCGGAGGCGGCCAGGATGGCGGAGACTCCGAGGGCGGCGGCGAAGACGTGAAAGAGTCCGCCGAAGAAGGTGCCGATGGAGGATTGAAAACCTTCGCGGCGGCCTCCAGCGAGGGTGCGGGCGAGGACGTAGAAGATGCCCGGACCGGGTGTGATAGCCAGGAGAAGCGCGGCGGCGAGGAAGAGAAGGAATCGGTGAGAATCGGGCATAGCGAGATTTTAAAAGAAATGAAGGGAAGAAGTAACGAAGTAATGAAAGGAAGGACCAACAAAAAAGAATTCACCGACAGGCACAGAGTTCACATCAGAGAATCGGAAGAGACTGAAGAAATAGGAATACGGAGGGGACGATGCTGACGACTGGGAAGATGGTTGGATTCTTGTTGACGAAGGATTATGGGAAGGCGCGGCAGTTTTATGAGGGGAAGCTGGGATTCACGTTCGTGGACTTAAATCAGTTCGCGTTGGTGATGCGAGCGGGCGTAAACCTGGTTCGAATCGTGGAAGCGGCGCAATTTACTCCGCTGCGGAGCACGGTGCTGGGGTGGGAAGTGGGTGATGTGGAGGCGGTGGTTGGGTGGCTGGCGGGGCAGGGCGTGGAGACCGAGAAATATCCGTGGGTTGCGGACAAAGAGCGCGGGATTTGGGTGACGCCGGGCGGAGATAAAGTGGCGTGGTTCAAGGATCCGGATGGGAATGTGCTGTCGTTGAGCCAGCACCGGTAAGAAATAAGGATTTCACCACAGAGTTCGCCCCGACCAGGTCCGGGTAGGCGCCGGGCACAGAGACCAAGAAGAAAAAGAACAGATGTCTGCAGTGCGGGACCGAGACGCTGCGGAGTTAATTGCTCTTTTTGCGGCGCGGCGATAGTGATTTCATGACGAGGTCGGAGGGGGCGTGATTGCGCCAGGCGGCGAGAAGCGCCTCTTTGAGGGTGCGCCTGGTGGCTTTGGCGAGGAGCAGGTTGGTGCAGCCTTTGCGGCCCCACGCACCGTTGCATGGGTTGAAGGCGGCGGGGTGAGCTTTGACGAAATCTTCTTGTTGGAGGGGAGTGAGCTTGACCATTGCAAATTGTTTGTTTGGATAGGCGAGGGTGGCGAAGATCTTGCCGGCCACGCGAAAGTCGGGGTGGTTCATGTGTTTTCGTTCTTCGGTTTGCGGGAGGCTGAGGGCGATGCGGCGGAAGTCGGCGGGAGTGGATGGCATGGTGCGCTCCTGATGTTGAGTATGACAGCACGGGCCGTGTGATGCGGCAAGCAAGAAAAAAAGAAGATAACGCAGAGACTCCCCGACCCGGTCGGGGCAGGCGCCGTTCGCAGAGGCGGAGAACATCGTGACGGATTCTGACAGCAGTTCACTCGAAGGCCCGACGATACATCGAGCGCGCGAAAAGATTAGGAAGACGCGGGGAAGGGCGGGGCGGGAGTATAATCCCGGCACTTATGGGACTGCAGGCTGGGACGAAATTAGCGGAAGCTTGGGTAAGAGAAGCGCAGGCAGGATTGCCTGCGCCACTGGGACGGAGAGAGCGATGGAAGCAGAGCTGAGCCTGGAATTTTTGCGAGTGGTGGAGAACGCGGCGATTGCGGCAGCGCGGACGATGGGATTTGGCGACCGACACAAAGCCGACGAAGTGGCGGTGGAAGCGATGCGCAAGACGATGGACTCGCTGCAGATGGATGGGACCATCGTGATCGGCGAAGGCGAGCGAGACGAAGCGCCGATGTTGTACATCGGAGAAAAAGTTGGATTGGCGACGCACGCGCCAAAAGCGAATTTTCCGGCGGTGGATATTGCGGTCGACCCGCTGGAAGGAACGAATTTGTGCGCCACCGGAGCGGCGAATTCGATTGCAGTGCTGGCGGCAAGTGAACGGGGTGGATTGCTGCACGCACCGGATTTGTACATGGAAAAAATTGTGGTGGGGCCTTCATGCAAGGGCGCAGTGGACCTGGATGCTCCGGTGGCCGACAACCTGAAAGCGATTGCGAAACGGTTGGACCGCGACGTGGAAGATTTGGTGGTGATAGTGCTGGACCGGCCGCGGCACGAAAAGTTGATTGAAGACATTCGCAAAGCAGGCGCGCGGATTCGTTTGATTGGAGACGGCGATTTGTCGGCGGGAATTTCAGCGGCGGTGGTGGGCACCGGTGTGCATGCGGTAATGGGAACCGGTGGAGCGCCGGAAGGAGTGCTAACGGCGGCCGCGTTGCGCTGTCTTAACGGGCAGATCCTGGGGCGGCTGGTGATTGCCAAACCGCTGGATGCGGAGCGCTTGGACAAAATGGGAGTGAAAGATACCAAGCGGATTTACGACACGACGGATCTGGCTCCGGGGAAGAAAATGATTTTTGCATGTACTGGAGTGACCGACGGGAACCTGTTGCGTGGAGTGAGATTTTTTGGGGAGGGGATTCGAACGCAGTCGATGATTCTGACGCTGGATGACCGTCAGGTGCGATTTATTGATTCGGTGCAGTTGGAGAAGCGGCCGGATGTAAAGGTGCGGTTCAACTGAGGCTAGCGAGCAGAGATCAGCGAACAGCGGACAGTTTGAGGATCGGAAGACCACAAGACCCGATGAGCTGAGACCGAGCGGAGGGCTCGATGATTAGCAGCCAGAAATTGATGGGAGCATTGTTGTGCTTTGGGTTGATGGCCGCGTGTTTCGAATTGAGAGCGCAGGAGAAGAAGGAAGCGCAGAAGGTCGCGACCATACAATCGGGAACGATGGCGGGTGGCGTGGAGGCGGCGAATCCGAAGGATGTGCAGAGTCTGGATGCGATTGTGGCGGCGATATATGACGTGATTTCCGGGCCGCCGGGTGCGCGAGACTGGAACCGATTCAGTTCGCTGTTCGCGAAGGATGCGCGGCTGATAGCAGTAAGGGCGCCGAAAGAGGGGAAGCCGGTGCTGGTGACGATGACGCCTTCCGGTTACGCCGAGAGAGCGGGCAGTTATTTTCTGGAGCACGGATTTTTTGAGCACGAATTGAGCAGGAAGACGGATTCTTATGGAGCGATGACCCACATTTACACTACGTACGAATCGCGCGAGACCAAGGACGGCAAGTCGATCGATCGCGGGATCAATAGTATGGAGTTTTTTTATGACGGCGAACGATGGTGGTGCGTGGAGATTTATTGGGATTCGGAGCGGCCGGGGAATCCGATACCGGAGAAATATTTGAAGGAGGAGAAGAAGTAGTGAAGTAAGGAAGTAATAAAGGAGAGAGGCGGGTCTGCGCCGGCGAGCGCTGGCCATTTTCTTGTTTTGTGGCGAAGGGAGGCTAGAAAGATTTATTTTTGCGAAGGGTTGGTGAGGACGAGGAAGACGCGATCGTCGACGGGGACGCTGCGCGTGAGGATGGTGGGAGCGGCGGCGCTGGCTACTCCGACGGCTTGTGCGGAGCTGGAGATGGCCGGGCCGGCGGGTTTGCTTTGCAGGGAAGTGGTGTCGCCCGGCATTACCGAGACGCGCGTGGTTTTCGGGGTGCAGGAAGTGGTTGCAGCGAAGCAAGTGTCGCGAATAAGAATCTGGCGATAGCCGCTATTGGGCGTGCCTGCAGATTTTGCCGGATATTTTGATGGCGTGACGGAAAGAAAAGCGATGAAGCGGCCGGAAGAACTGATGGCGGGAAGCAGATTGTCGTTGCCCGCGAGCGAACCGGTTTCGTCAGTGGAGATGAGAGTTGTTTGCGGTGCGCAGGAGTTGGCCGCGCCGGCGCAGGTGTCGCGCAGGTAGACTTGGCGGCCTGAGGGTGCGTTGGCGACGAGATTGGTGGCGGCGGAGCTGAAAGCGACAAAGCGGCCGTCGGAGCTGATAGAGGGGGTGTTGCTGTCAGCGTTGCCTGCGGCGCCGTCGCTGGCCGCGGAGAGCAGGCTGGTGCGTGGCAGACAATCGGAGGGTGCGCCGGTGCAGGTGTCGCGCAGGAAAATTTGCGCGTGGCCGTTTTGTGTGGCGGTGTAAGTGACGTAGCGGCCATCTTGACCGAGAGCGGGTGTTTCCTCGGCGAGAGCAAGCGCGGCGCCCGGCTTACTGCTCGCGGCGGCGCCAAGAGCGTTGCAGTTCGAAATAAATGTGGCGTCGGTGGACACGGCGAAGCCGGGAGTGCTGGCGCTGGTGCCGCCGCCACCGCTGTAGGGATTGCTGACGCCGCTAGGTGCAGGCGTGGCGAGAGCAGGCGGATTGTAAACCGAAACTATTGCGCAGGTTTGCGAAGTGAGAAGCGTCGACGGGACGGTGGCCTGGACTTGCGTTGACGTAACGGTGACCGGGCTAAGCGTGGTCTGCGTTCCGTTCGCGGTCCAATAGGCGGAGGAGCCGCCGGTGGGATCGGAAGAAGGAATAAAGCTGGTGCCAGTGAAGGTGAGAGTAAACGAAGCACTGTTGGGTGCGGTGGACGACGGTGAGATGGAACTCAGAACGGGAAGCGGATTCTTAGGCGGATTGATGATGAAAGCAAGGGTGTTGGAAAGGCCGTTGTTCATGCTGCCGGAATGAGGGCTGAGCGTGTTGACCGTGGCAACGCCAGTTGTTGCGAGCAAGGTCTGAGGGACCACTGCGGTCAGCCAGAGGATATTGCTGTTGGCATCGAGAACGGGAGTGGTGGTCAGGGTGTGGCCGTTCCACTGAATAACGGTTCCGGTCACGAAGCCGGAGCCAAAAGCGGTGAGGGTGAAGCCGGCGTCGCCCGTGCTGGCGTTAGCCGGTGCGATGGAAGTGAGGCTCGCGCCGGTGTTTTGCTGAAAAGTGTTGCCGTAATCGTTGCATCCCGCAGTCAAAAAAATAACCGCGAACGCAAGAGCGCACGTTGCCCCAAACCGCTTCATGAGAACCCCTTTTTAATGGCGGGCTCCATGTGGAGCCCGCACCCGGTACTGGCCGGCCCGAAGTAGAGCTTGCACCCGTAATATCCACGGGCGTACAGCGGGAATCCGCCGAGCCAAATTATTTCTGCTGTGACCGCGAAGCGATCAGCTGCTGAGGTGAGATGCGTGAACCGACTGGCGCGTTGACCACCACGCGGCCACCGTTATGCCGACCGCTGGGCGCTGATGCGATTGCCGATGCCAGACTGCGCCAGTGATCCCCTGACGGGTGCATCCTCCAAACCCTGCCCAGCTATCATTTCATTGGGGATAGGGAAAGGTCAATGCAGAGAGGAAAATCTTTAGGGCGCAAAGGCGACCCGAGGTAACAAACCAGCCCAGATGCGAGATTGCAGTTGGCGCAGGCTGGGGGCGAAAGCCGGTTTCTTGTGACAGTGTTACAAGCAATCTCGACAGATTGAAGTGTCCTTGCGCAGCAGGCTACTGCTATTCTCGACGGCGCGATGGGAGCTGCAGGGGACAAATCAACGCACGACCGCAAAACGGTCGATGGCCTAGAGCGCGGCCTGGGGTTGAAGGAAGCGGTTGCGCTCAACATGATCGAGATTGTGGGGATCGGTCCGTTCGTGGTGAGCGGGATCGTGATCCAGAAGATGGGTGGACCGCAGGCGCTGCTGGCGTGGCTAGCGGGCGCGGTGCTGGCGACGTTGGACGCGTTTGTGTGGTCGGAGTTGGGCGCGGCGATGCCCAAAGCCGGCGGGACGTACGTGTTTCTGCGGGAAGCGTATGGGCCGCTGCGCTGGGGACGACTGATGTCGTTCCTGTTCGTGTGGCAGACGTTTGTGCAGGCGCCGCTATCGGTGGCTTCGGCTTCGATCGGATTTACGCGCTATGCCGGATATCTACATCCACTTTCGCCTCTGCAGGCGAAGATGGTTTCCGGTGGGCTGGTCATTTTCCTGGTGATCCTGCTATACCGGCGGATCACCACGATCGGAAAAATTTCGCTTTTGTTGTGGGCAGGAGTAGTCGCGACCTTGTTGTGGCTAATCTGGGGCGGGATGACGCATTTCAACGCCAAGATGGCGTTTGATTTTCCGCCGGGCGCGTTTTCGTTCTCGTGGCTGTGGTTCGCGGGACTGGGCTCCGCGATGGTCAGCACGATTTACAGCTATTGGGGCTACTACAACATCTGCCATCTAGGCGGAGAGATTCGCGAGCCGGAGAAAAATATTCCTCGCGGGATTTTTCTGTCGGTGCTGGGGATTACGGTGCTCTATCTGGCGATGCAGACCAGCATTTTGGGCGTAATTCCATGGCGGGAAGCGCAGAATTCAAAATTTATCGTTAGCACGTTCGTGGAGCGGTTGTACGGGCACAACGCCGCATCGGCGGCGACAGCCATGGTGCTGTGGATCGCCCTGGCTTCGGTGTTTTCGGTGCTGCTGGGATATTCGCGGGTGCCTTATTCGGCTGCGTTGGACGGGAATTTCTTTCCGGTGTTTGGCAAGCTGCATCCGACCAAGCATTTTCCCCACATTTCGCTGCTGGCGCTGGGCGCGCTGGCGTTTTTCTTCAGCGTGAAACTGGATTTAGAGACTTCGATCGCCGGAATTCTGGCGGTTCGGCTGATCGTACAATTCATCGGGCAGGCGGTCGGGGTGATGCTGCTGCGAAAACGGTTGGGAACCGAGCGGCTTCCGTTCAAAATGTGGTTGTACCCTTTGCCGGCAGTTTTGACGATGCTGGGTTGGGCTTGGCTTTTCTGGCATACCGGAGCAGCGCGCAAATGGGGACTGCTGGAGATCGCACTGGGAGTGCTGGCGTTTTTGGTATGGACGGCGGCGATGAAACAATGGCCGTTCGAGAAGAATCCAAAGACTCGAACGTCAGAACCGATTCCCGCGGCGCAGTAAGAGCTGGTTGGTCCGTAGGGCGAAGTTGGGGAGGTAGCATTGAAAAATTGCCGCGCGATATTACTTGCGAGCGTGATCACGATCGTCAGCGGTGGACTCGCTCAGGCGCAGATGTCGTCTGCGCCGGGAACCGGGCGCGGCTTGCCAGAGACCATCGATGCCATTGACAGCGCGAGAGTGACTACACGGATTTTATACATCACCGCGCACCCGGACGACGAGAGTGCGGCGGTCCTGACGTATCTTGCACGAGGATTGCACGCCGAGGTGGCGCTGCTTTCACTGACACGGGGTGAAGGCGGGCAGAACGTGCTGGGCCCGGAGCAGGCGCCGCAACTTGGGCTGATTCGAACCCAGGAATTGCTGGCGGCAACGCGTGCTTACGGTGTGAAGCTTTATTTCACTAGCGCCAAAGATTTTGGCTTCTCAAAAACGCCGGAGGAAACAGAAAAAGTCTGGGGCGATCAGGTGCTGGACGACATGGTGTACCGGATCCGCGACTTCCGGCCGAACATCATCATCAATAACTGGGGCGGCGTACACGGCGGGCACGGGCATCACCAGGCTGCGGGGCTGCTGACTCCAAAGGCCGTGGAGCTGGCCGCAAATGAATCGTACAAAACAAAAGAAAACTGCGAGGACTGCGGACCGTGGGCCACATCGCAGGTGTTCGATCTGGAACGTGGCAGCGAGCATCCGAGGGGTTACACCCTTCCACTGGACGAGATATCGCCGCTGTATGGACTCTCCTGGCGGCAAATGGGAATCAATGCATTTGCCAACCACCGCACGCAAGGCATCACCGGGTTTCTGGCTTCGACATTTCTGCTACGCCCGATCGCACTGACCAGCGAAGACGGCAAGCCGTTCGATCCCAAGTCGTTAGCGGTAGGTATCGCGGAACGATTCAAGGGCTGCACTCCAATCGAAATTGCGGACCGCGATCTGGAGAGCGCGCGTGCCGCGGTGCTGCAACTGGCCTGGAAGAGCGCGGGCGAAAGAGTGAGCCACGCGGCAGCGTTGTTGGATGACGCGCCGAAAAAGTGCGGGCCGACTCCGTATTCACAGAAAGAAGAGGCGTGGGAACAGTTGCTGGACCGGACGGCGGCGGCTTCACGAATCAGCAAGGCCGCAAGACTGGTTGCGGGACTGGACGCGAACGCGATTGCCGATAGTAACGACATAGCGGCCGGCGAAGAATTTCACGTGGTGGCACACGCACGCTGCCGATTGGAAGCGGAATGCAAGATTGGCGAGACGAAACTGGTGTTTGTTGAAGCCTTGAATCAGACCAAGAAGGAAGGCGACCTCGAAAAAGGGCTGACGTTTACCATCCAGGTGCGAGACGATGCCAAGCCGCCAGCCGGGTTGATCGGAAGCCTTTCGACGCCGGATTCGCAGTATCAGAATGCCGCGGCACCCGCGCCGCTGGCGGAGGTGTGGGTACGATTCCGGTTGGCGGGGCATGAGTACTTAGACCGCGAGCCGGTGAAATTTTTTGATGCGAATTCGGTGCATGCGGACCTGGTACCGCTGCAGATCGTGCCGTCATACACGCTGGCTGTCGAACCAAAACAGTCGGTGGAAATATTGCCGGGCGGCAAGCACGATTTCGATGTGCTGCTGCGGATACATTCGTATTCGAGCAAAGCGGCAACGGTGAGTGCCGGACTGGATGCGCCCGCAGGCTGGAGCAGCAGCGGAGCGGTAGAACTGAAATTCGACGGTGCCGGAGATCGCTATGCCAAGATCAAACTGGCGCCACCGGCAAATTTGAGCGAGGGGAACGTGACAATCAGCGCGTACGCAAAGCGCGGCGGAGAGAAATTTTCGACTGCGATCGAACCGCTGCCATCGATGCCGACGCTATTGTGGGAAGAGCCGGCGCAGTCGATTGTGCATTCCTTTGAAATCAATGTGCCCAAGAATCTTCGCGTCGGTTACATCACCGCGGAAAGTGAACCGATTCCCAGCGCATTAAAAATGGTTGGGATTCAACTGGACTTACTGGACGCGGTGGCGCTGGCGTTCGGAGACCTTTCGAAATACGACGCGATCGTGGTGGGCGTGCGCGCCTACGAACTGCGCAGCGACTTGGCGGGCGCGAATCAACGATTGTTCGATTATGTTTCGAACGGCGGGACGCTGCTGGTGCAGTACGAACGCGATTTCGCGTGGGCCGGAAAGAATTTTTCTCCGTACCCCGCAAAGATCGAAAGCAACAAGCCGGGCGAGCCGTTGCCGCGCATCACGGATGAAACTGCGGCCGTAGCGTTCTTGAAGCCGGACGATCCGCTGCTCAATCAGCCCAACAAAATCACCGTGAAAGACTTTGACGGTTGGGTGCAGGAACGCGGCCTATACTTCTGGACCGAATTCGATCCGAAATATACACCGCTGTTGGCGATGCACGATCCCGGGGAAAAAGATCTGAATGGCGGGCTGGTTTACGCTAAATACGGCAAGGGAACTTATATCTATACGGGATTGGCATTCTTCCGGCAGTTGCCGGAAGGCGTGCCGGGAGCCTATCGGCTCTTTGTGAACCTGCTAAGCGCTTCGCGGGCGCAATGAAGTGCAATGCAGTAGGATTCTTGTGCAACAGTAAAGAGATTTCCGGGATGAAGTTTCACTGAGGTGAGTTCTATGAATTTTCGTTTCGCTGGCCGCAGAATGCTGCGGAGCTATGCGGCGCTGTTCACCATGGCGATGCTCCTCACGGCCGCAACCACTGCGGGCGCTCAGCAGACAGACAAGAAAAAGAAGAAAAACACTCCGCTGGTCGATAACAACAGCGCGAATCCGGTGGTGCCGCTGACCGACGAGCAGCAGATCGACTATCTGATTTCGGAAGTACTCGGCGCCTGGCAGATTGGCGATTCAGCGCGTATGCACAAAGACTACGCCGACGATGTCTCCGTAGTGAACGGTGGCTGGGCGCCGCCAGTGCTAGGCTGGGCCAATTACGAAACGCTTTATAAGCAACAACGCGGCGCGATGCAGCAAGTTCGCATGGATCGCAGCAACACCTACATCAAGGTGAACGGAACAACGGCTTGGGCGTGTTTTCAATGGGATTTTGCCGCTCTGATCAATGGAGCGCCGTCAGCAGCGCGCGGACAAACGACTTACGTGTTGGTCAAGAGGGACAATCACTGGTTAATCGCGCACGACCACACTTCCGTCGTACAATCGGTCCAGCCACAAGCTCCAGCAGGTGCGGCCGCCCCCCAGAAACCATCGAATTGACTGCCGAGCCTAGAAGTTCCTTAAGCCCGTGTAAAGCCAAAGGCCCGCAATAGCCAGCAGCAAGGCACCTGCGGCAACACCGCTGGCCATAATGGGCCGTGAGAGAGTATTGATCTTCGCGACCAGGTCGCGCTGCTCCTTGGCCATATGTTCTTCGGCCGCGTCAATGAAGAGCTGATCGTCCTCGTGACTTTCGAGAAGGCTCCGCCAAATCAGCAAAACCAGGAATATGGCGGTAACGATCCCCCAGGCGATCAACAGGTAAAAGATGGGCCCCTGACTAAGCGATTCCGGCATGGCGACCTCCCGTTGTAACCGAACCGGTGGCAGGTACTGGGTTGGAGTTGGCCCCTGCCAAGGGGTAGTACGCGGAGTATAGCACCATGTATTTAAAAAACCAGCCCATCGTATTTGTGTTGCTGATGGTAAATTGTGGGAGTCCGGCGGGTTCCGCAACCGAGCGTGGAGAGTGGTCCAATCGGGAACTCTGATCCTCGATCCGGGGAAGTAAGAACGGGGACATCAAATGAGGCGTTCTAACCTTCTGCGACACCTGCTTGGAGTTCTCGCGAGCCTAGTGTTTATTGCGACGGTCGTCGGGCCGCAGTGCGTAAGGGCGCAAGCGCCACCGGGGCCGCTGCCGCAAACCGCGCCGCAGGATCGGTCTAGTTCACCAGCGCAGAATCCAGCGGCCCGGGCCGACCTGCCGCGCACAAAAATCTTGGCGGGCACCTGGCGCCTGAATCCCGATGAGAGCGACGACCCTGGCAAGAAACTGCAACAGTCCCATCGATCCGACAGCAACGGACAGTATGGCGGCCGCCGAGGTGGAGGCATGGGTGGCGGGTGGCCGGGTGGTGGCGGAATGGGTGGCCGTGGAGGAATGGGAGGCGGGCGCGGGCAAAGCGGCGGCGAGAGCGATTCGGATAGGGAGAAAATGCACCTGTTTCTCGAGCCAGCGCAGCAACTTACGATTTCCCAAAAAGAACCAGAGATTGATGTCGCCGACGACAGCGACCGGAGATTCGCGTTCTACACCGATAACCGCAAGGTAGAAAAGTCGAAAGACGCAAGTCACCAAGAATTTGCCGCCAAGTGGGATGAGTACCGGCTGGTGGCCGAGGGCAAGGACCCTCGCGGGAATAAGTACGAGCGTTCTTATGAAGTTCTGGACGGCAACCAGCAACTGCGTGAAACGCTTTTGCTGAAGGTTGGACGAAATAACAGCGAAGTTTCCATTCGCTATGTATATGACCTAGTGTCACCGCCTGCGAAGGCTCAGCCACAGGCAGCCCATTAGAGTTTCAGTATTCGGAATTTCTTCGCTACATTCTTCGCTGCAACGCGATTTTTCCACATCCGAGTCGCGTTGACGCAAACCCGCGCGGATGCTAATCTTTTTGTTCCGAGTCGGCGGCTCTGAGCCCACCGTGCGCCATTTGGGGTGTGTGCGGCGAGCCTGCCAGCCAAGGTCCAGGCTAACAATTTTTTCGACATGGCGATTGTTCACCAATTAGGCGAACTCTTCCTCGGGGCTGTGCCCACAGTCCTGCTCATTCTGATTTTCTATTTCATTTTGAAGTCATTGTTTTTCAAGCCGCTGCTGGCGGTGATGGCCGAGCGCGAAGCGCGTTCGATAGGCGCGCAAAAAGCCGCCGAAGCGGCGCAGAGCGCAGCAGCAGAAAAGATCAAGCAATATCAGGATGCGCTGAAACAGGCCCGCGCGCAGTTGTACGCCGAGCAGGAAGCAGCGCGCAAGAAATTGCTCGATGAACGGGCTGTGGTCTTGAAAGACGCCCGAGCCAAGTCCTCGGCGGAGGTGGCTAGCGCGAAAGACCGCGTTGCCGGCGAGCTAGCCGCAGCGCGCCGCGACTTGGAAGCCGAAATTCCGCAGCTTGCCGCTGAAATTGCTTCGAGAGTTTTGCAGCCGCCTGCAGGCCCCTCCCGAGAGGTTCGATGAAACTGCGTGGTCCCATCGTTTCGTCGCTCGTCGTGTGTGGTGCGATGTTATTGCTTTCCGCTGCCACGCGAGCGGCGCAAGAAGGCGGTTCGAACGGCGCCGCTGCTCCTACCGAACTGTTCAAATGGATTAACTTTGCGATTGTTGCCGGCGCTCTGATCTGGGTATTTGCCAAGAAATTACCGCCGGTGTTCAGGGCGAACGCGGAAAGAATAGGCGCCGCGATTAGCAACGCGACCGCCGCCAAAGCCGAAGCGGACCGTCAGTTGAAAGATGCCGAGCAGCGGCTGGCCCAGCTCGAGCAGGAGGTTCGCGGCCTGCGAGAAGAAGCGCAAAAAGAAGCTGCGGCGGAAGCCGAGCGAATTCGTTCGCTGGCCAAATCCGACGCCGAGAAGACTGCGGTTG
>Ga0307479_10003808_pt1 | contig 13791 bp, 15 predicted proteins | sample atmos_gasesECM4C_FD_203743 | JGI IMG/M metagenome (GOLD analysis project Ga0307479, IMG submission 203743) | Hardwood forest soil microbial communities from Morgan-Monroe State Forest, Indiana, United States - atmos_gasesECM4C_515 | ecosystem: Environmental > Terrestrial > Soil > Temperate...
TGCGGCAGGGCTGCCACCGCTGCCGTGGCCATGCGTGAAGCTGGCGGCGGAGCGAGGCAGGGCCGCAAGCTTCGCGGCCACCGCCGCGTCCTGGCGCTCGATATACCCATAGTATCGGGTATAGAATTTCGCGAGCGCATCGCGTTCCGTCGGCGTCCGCCCATTCTGGTCGGCGAGGAAGGACGCGAGCGGTCGCCGCTCCCGCCCGATCTTCCCGTAGAGTTCGGCGAAATAGCTAAGATTGGCGCGCAGGTCGGTATAGCGCGGCTCGGCGAAGAGGCGGTCGAAGCGCGTGCGATAGCGGCCAGTGATGGGGTCGTCGTAGAAGATCAGGCTGAGATCGGTGTCATAGACCTCGTTACTGTGGACCGCCGGCTCCGCCTCAGCGAGGGCGCCCGGCACCGTCGGCAGCATGTCCAGGCGCATCAGCGCCTGGCGTGCCGCGTCGTCGTCATAGACCTCATCGAGGTCGCGAATATCCATGTCGTTGGTTCGTCGCATGAGATTGACGAACTCGTTCTTGGGTACCGGGAAGTCGAAGGCGGAGAAGAGGAAGAAGCGCCTAGTCTCCCATGTGCCCCAGACTCCGGCCACCGCCAAGGCGTTGTGCGCGACGTGGGAGCAATTGTTGCTCAGCACGTCCCAGTCGAATTCCTTCTTCCCGTCCCGGTAATCCACATTGAGGGCATTCATGAAGTCGACAATGCGCGCCATGCGCTCGCGATCCAGCGGCACCCGTGCGCAGTAGCGGTCGCGGCCGAATCCGATCGCATAGTCGGTGGCCACCGACACATCGTACTTGAAGTCGCGCCGCGACATATTCGGTGGAGCGTCCTCGAAGACGCCGTCGTGAAACTCGATGCCGTCGAGAATCCCCAGCGCCTTGGCACGGTCCTGAGTCTGCTGGTAGGCGGCCCGCGTCACCGGCTCGCCCGGCGCCAGCCCGCCGTGGAAGAAGAACTCCCGACCCGGTGTCGCGATCCAGTTGGCGTTCTTGTAGTGCGCGTTGACGCTGATGCCGACGCCGCGCTCGGTGGCGGGCGTGCTGTCGTCGCAGAGGCGGATCACGGGGTAATGGCTGCCGTCGTCACGGCAGACGCCGTTCAGGTAGAAGACTGCATGGCCACCGACGCCGCTGCTGATCTCGGCGCCGAAGCCATGCTTCTTCTTGAGCTCGGACACAGCGCAGAGTTCTGCGTAGTAGGGAAAGAGGGACGCGTAGAGCTGCTCGGCGCCCGCGGTGGGGCCGGTATCGACATGGGCGGTGCTGCAGGCTGCGAGCCCAAGCACGGCGCCGATGGCCCCTACGCATCGCCCCCAGCCCATTCGTGCGACCCTCTCCATCACGCTGCCGAACCTAGCATATTTGCTCTTTCCCGAGGCAACCGGCGGGATCACGGTATCGAACGGCGGCCCGCCTCGCCGAGTTCCGCAGATCGCCTGACCGAGCCGGCGCTGAGGACGGCTGCGAAGAAAAGGCTGAGAAATGCGCCCAGTGCCACGGTCACGCCGATATCGTGCAGCACCGGAATGCTCGAAAAAGACAGCAGGCCGAAGCCGATGACGGTGCAGAGATTGGCCAGGGCGAGCGAGGCCACCGACCGCTCGCGGTGCTCGCTGTCGCGGCCCAGGCGCTCGAAGAACAGACAGTAGTTCGATCCCACCGCGACGATCAGCATCAGGCCGACGAGATTGAAGATCGAGAGCTTTTGGTCGCCGATGCTCAGAACCGCCGCGGTTACAGTCACGGCGCCGGCCAGCGGCGCCGCCACCGCGAAGACCCGCCGCGGCGAGCGCAGGCTCACCGACAGCAGCGCCAGGACCACCAGGCTGCCGATCAGGGCCAGCATCACCGCCTCGTGCTGATAGGTCTGCAGCAGTCGATCGGACTCGCTCTTGAGATCGACGAATGTAACTCCCGGCTCGTTCAACCCGGTGACGGCGGCGGCTACTCGTGACGGATCGGAGACGCCGCGCAGCGGCAGCACGGTGATCCATTCCCCGGACCGCTCGAACAGCAGCGCGTCAAGCTTGAGCGAGATCGCGGGTGGGAGGCTCTCGCGAGTGAGGTTCGGCGCCGTCTTGGCGGCGGCGACATCGGCGATGAAGGGCGCGAAGAGATCGGGGCGGAAGGGAAGCCCAGCGAGCGCCTCCTGCAGATTCGCCCGCAGGGCGTCCGTGCTCGGCAAGGCCGCGCGCCGGGCCGCCTGGGCGCGCTCGCTCGGCAGGTAGCGATCCGGGGCGTCGAACCCGGTCAGCAAGTTCTGCTTCATCAGGCCCTCCAGTGCCGCAGACAAATGCTCGCTGCCACTCAGCGCCTGCTGCTCGCCGGTGCCGGCGATCACGAGAAGATAGCGAACGTCAGGCGCGCCGACGTCTGCGCGTAGCGCGCGGTCGAGCGCCTGATCCGCCGCCGGGATCGGGCTCATGCTCGAGATGTCCTCCTGCCAGAAACCGCCGTGATGAAGCAGGAGCAGCGCCATGGCGGCGACGACCGGGAGCGCGATGCCGATGCCCAGGGGTCGCGCGTACCGCATCGCCGCCAGCAGCGGCGGCGCGAAGACGTTCGATTTGAGCGTAGTGAAGTGGCTCGGCAGCAACGTCGGCAGGACCCAGCGGGTGACGCTCACCGCCATGATGAGCCCGACGATGGAGAACAGGCCGAGCTGGGCGAAGCCGGTGAAGCTGGAGAACAGCATGGCGCTGAAGCCGGCGATGGAGGTGAGAACCCCCAGGCGTAATGTGGGCCAGATGCGCGCCAGCGTGCGGTCGGGAGAGCTGCCGGGCGCCGTCTGGGTGAAGAGGTAGATCGCATAGTCGACGGACTCGCCGATCAAGGTCACGCCGAAGCCGAGGGTGATCCCGTGCACGAAGCCGAAATCGAGAGCGACCGCAGCAACGCCAGCGAGGGCACCGCTCAGCACCGGGAGAAGGCCGAGAAGCAGCAGCCGGGGCGAGCGGTAGGCGAACAGCAGCAGGGCCGCCACCAGAGCAGTCGCCAGGAGGGAGAAGCGCGTGGCATCCCGCTCCATGGTTGCCCGCGTCCTCACTGCGAAGACGGCCGGGCCGGTCTCCAGGAGCCGCGCCTCCCCGGCGCCGGGCTCTTCGTGCCTCGCCCGATCGAACGCGGCCTCGATCAGCGTCAGCGCCCGCTGCTGGGCATCGATGTCGAAGCCGGCGGCGCGGGTCTGCGCCAGCAGGAGGGCGCGCCGCTCGTCCCGGGAGAACCACACGCCGTCGCGGGCGTGCGGCCGCGTCGTCCCGGCAAACTCGTCGACGAGAGCGAGGATCTCGCCGGTGGGATCGTTCGGCAGGCTGCTCTTCACCAGCGGGGCCAGGTCGGAGCCGAGGAGCCGCAAGTCGTTCTCCAACGCCTTGCGCAGCCCCGCCGCGGTGAAGCGCTCGGGCACCACGCCGGGGCTGAGGAGATAGCGGTTGCGCCAGAGCATGTCGCGCTCCGGCCCGAACGCCGCCTCCTCGCCGTTGTCGACGGAGGGGAATGCAGGATTCGCGCGCAGGTGCCGGGCCATGGCCTTGCTCACCGCCGCCAGGGTCTCCGGCGGCGCGCCCTCGATGCCGAGCAGGATCAGGCGCGAGACGACGCCGTTGCGGACCTGATCGACCAGGACCTGCTGCGCCGCAGACGGCGAGCGCGGCAGGAAGGCCGTCATGTCCGTGCTGATGCCGCTGCGCGCGATCAGTCCGATGCAAATCGCCATCGCGGTCATCCAGACAGCGATCGCGGCGCGGCGGCGGGCGGTCATCGTACGTCTTCGACGATGCTCATCTGGGAGAGGTCGCCGTCGCCGTCCTCAGTCTCCACGGTCTGGACCTTGTTGCCGCTGCCGGCGATGCGGATTTGCTTGACGAATTTCCGCAGCTTTGCCGCCGTCGGCTGCAGCACCAGCCGCCAATCGGCGGCGGTGCCATCGAGCTCTATCGCGTAGAAGCGGCGGAGCGTCGGCAGATCGCCGGAAAGAGTGGCGCGGATGCCCTCGACGATGCCGCCGATCTCCGGATAGTCCGACAGGGAGAGTGTGCGGCTGCGCTCGTCCTGCGCGCCCTCGATCGTCACGGTATCGCCGCGGACCGCCACGCGCTCCCGCTGCGGCAAAACCGTGATCTTCTGTACCTGGTCGGGAGCGAGATAAAGGAGCGTCCCGGAAGTGACCAGCGGCTCGCTCAGCATCCGCATGGTCTTGCGCTCGCTGAACTGCCCCGTGGCCGACTTGACCTGGCTCAGGGTCTGCATGAGCTGCGTGATGCCCCAGGTTTGTCCGGGCTGCGGGCTGTGCTGGGCATGGGCCGGGGCACACAGCAACGCAGCGCAGAAGCCCGCAGCCAGCCCGAGGACGCGCATGTCACGCCCAGAAATCATAGAAATTGAACCAGTTGAACGGGGCCATCCGGCAATAGTGCTCCAGCCGCTCCACGTAAAGCCGCATCGCGGTCTCGGCGTCATCGCCGCTCCGCCGCGGCCCCGGGCGGGAGGGATCGATCAGGGGCTCGAAGTGGATGTCATAGCGCCGGCCACCCCGGTAGACGCCGAACATCAGCACGACCGGCCGCTTCAAGAGGGCCGCCATCCGGAATGGGGCGTGCGGAAACGCGGCCGGCGCGCCGAGGAAGGAATAGCGGACCTGCCTCTCGCCGGCGATGCTGCGATCGGGGAGGATGCCCACGACATCGCCCCGCTCAAGGCGCTCCACGACCGCGATCATGGCGTCCGGCTTGCCCAATCCGATCACATCCATCACGAGCTTGGGATTGATCGCGTTCAGCACTGACTGCACCTTACGCGCGTTCTCCTCGTACATCACCAAGCTGACCCTGAGATCGCCGTGTCGGCGCCCCAGCGCCCGCGTTGCCTCGAAGCTGCCGAGATGGGCGCCCAGCAAAATGCAGCCGCCGCCGCGCCGCCAGGCATCCAGAACGATCTCCTCGCCGTGAACACCCAGATCGAACATTTGGAGCTGGTCGTTCAAGAAAAACACCCGGTCGAGCGCGCAGGTCGCGAAGGCGAAATAATGCCGGTAGACGTCGGCAAGCCTCGGCTTGCGCGCGAGGACTCTGGCAAGGTAGTCCCGTGACGCCCGCCGCGAGGCGTTGGAAAAGATCAGGAAATAGAGGCAGATCGGATAGAGGATGAGCCGGGCTGCCGGTCGTCCGAGGCGGAGCGCCACCCAGACGATGGACTTGATCAGCGGCACGGCGCCGCGCTCGGACCGACGGGTCCATTCCTGCTGCGCGCCGCCTGATGTCACCGTGCGGTCGCTTCCAGCTGCACCGTTCCCGTGAGCGCCAGGCGTTCCGGATCGAGCAGGCGGCACTCGAATCTGGCTCGACCCTCGGGGTCGGGCTCCCACCGGATCATGATGGCCTCGCCGGGGCGCACCGGCTGGAGGAACTTCGCCGATCGTATGATCCACCGCTCGACGTCGCCGGTGCCCGCCACGGCCTGCAGCACCTCGTCGAGAAGTACGGCACCGGGGATGATCGGATTGCCGGGGAAATGGCCCGCGGCGGTCAGGTGATCGACGGCGAAACGGACCTCCAGCGAATGCCACATGCCGCTATTCCGAGCCGTGCGCGGAAATCAGCCGAAGCAGCGCGTCGCGCGGCACCTTTCCCAATGCGTTGCGCGGCAATGACGACACGAAGAGGAGCGGGCGCGGCAGGAAGGCGGCGTCGATGCGCCGACGCAGCGCGCCCAGGATCGTCTCGGGAGCGACCTCAGGCGCGACCACGAAGGCGACGAGCCGGCTGACGCGCTCACCGTCCTCCTCCGGCATGAGGAAGACGGCGTCCCGCACGCCCTCGATCGAATTGAGCTGGTGATTGAGATAGGCGAGCGAGGTGCGTTTGCCCGCTATATTGACGAGATCCGCCATCCGGCCATGCAGCAGGAACCGGTCCGGCCCGGAAAGCTCGATGAAATCTTGTAGCAGCGTCGCGGTCTCGACCGGCTCGCCGCTGGCCCAGGTGCCGTGCTCGTCTTGGCGAAGTGTCACCCCGTCGAGGCAGCTCCATTCCACGCTGTGCGCCGTGCGGCGCACAGCGAGTTGGCCCGCCTCCGAGCAGCCGTAGATCTCAAGGAGCGGCGCGCGAAAGCGCGCCTCCGCCTCGAGCGCGAGCTCTCGGGCCAATGGCGCGGTAGCGGAGATCAGGAGATCCGCCGCCGGCAGCTCATCGGCCTCGGCGAGGAGTGCCCGAATATGGATGGGCGTCGTCACGAGAATCCGCGGCCGCGGCACCGCATCGAGGCACGCGCGGACATCGGCTGGATAGAACGGGCGTTCCGCCTGCATGGCCAGGCCATGCTGGAGTGGCAGCAGGACGGTCGATTCGAGGCCGTAGCTGTGCTGGTGCGGCACCGTGCCGATGACTGTCGCATTCGCGAGCGAGCGCACGCCGAGCCGGCTGCCTGCGGCACGGGCGCTGCGAAGGAGCGCACCCCAGGACTTGATGGAGGGTTTCGGCCGGCCGGTGGAGCCGGAGGTGAACAGCAGCAGCGCGCGCTGGGTGGCCGGAAAGGCGGGGGGCGCGGACTCGGTCCGGCGTTCATCGAGATCGTCCGGATAGGTCATGGAAGGTATCGACGCTATCGGCGCGGTAACGTCAGTGAGGCAGTAGAGATCCGGATAATCGGTGGCGATCTCGCTGAGCAGGCCGGGCGTGTCGTTGGGCGGCAATAAGCTGATCTGCTCGCGGCAGAGTGCCGCGGCGAGGCCGACCGTGAAGCGATACCGATCGGCGCAAAGATTGAGGACATTGCGGCGCGCCGGCAACAAAGCTGCCAGCGCCGCTGTATCGTGCAGAAAGCGCGCGGCAGTTACGGGCTGCCCTTTGCGAATGGCAACGATAGCGTCGAGCCGGTCATGCCGAATGAGCGGGTAAGCCGGGTTCATGATCGAGGGCGATGCGCTCCGATCGCGAGATGTCTCGGGCTGGTCGCCAGACATCAGTCGGAACTCGCCTGCTTGAGAACCATGTTCTTGATGTGGCCCATCATGCGTCTCGCGTCGGACATCGTATACCGCGGCGGGTTGCGCAGATGGACCATGCGGTAGGCATGCTCCGCCATGAACATGAGCACGATCAGCGGCAGATCGAGAACGTTCACGAACAGCGACCATGCCGCGATCGGCGCCCACAGGAAAAGCGCCAGGGAGGTGGCGAGCTGCGCCCCGAAGAAGCCGCACCAGGTCCAGGTGACGCCGCGGGTATAGGCGGCCATGTCGTCGGGGATCGCGCCGTGCATCCTGCGGGCAAGCACTGTGACGAGCGCGACACGTCCCGGCCTGAGGGACAGACCGAAGGTCGCCAACAATGCTGTGTAGACGACCGTGTGGAGCGTCGCGGGCACAGCCACCAGACCGATGTCGACGACTCGCGCGGTGCCGGAGGCTGGCGCTATCCCGGCCCAGCCGTCGGCCGACAGCGCCACGTGGATCAAGAGAGGACAAAAGGCCAGCGCAATGAGAGCCCCTCCTCTCGCCAATGGGCCCACGACAGCGCGCATTCAGCCGGCCCGGTGTAACTGAATGTAACCGTTCAAGTTGCGCAGCGAGCTGAAGATCTGCCTGTTGTTCTTGTCGTCGGCACGGAGCTTGACGCCGAATTCCTTCGACACCGCCAGTGCGATTTCGAGGATGTCGATGGAGTCCAGCCCCAACCCCTCGCTATAGAGCGGTGCCTCGGGGTCGATTTCCGAGGGCTGAACCTCGAGATTCAAAGTTTTGACGATCAAGCGAGCCAAATCGCCTTCTTGAGCAGTCTGCTTATTTCGGTCGGTCATGCGGTTATATCTTTCGTCAGACTTGAGGGCGCGCGGTGACGCTCGTCGCCCTCACAAGATTGGGCTCGCAGCAGCTTGTTCTGCGCTCCTCCTCTCCCAACGGAATGTTACAGATTTGAGGGGGAATTTCCACTGATGGGAAGGTCTGCGAGCCCCGCCCCTCTCGGGGGGTGGCAGGCACCCTAGTGACGTCAATCAGCGGGGGGCGTAGCGCTCGGCGGTGGAGGTGGAGGTGCTGTGGCGCTCTTCGGCGCGCTCTTGCCGCCGTGGAGTTTGTCAGCCGCCGCAGACGCGCCAGCTTTCACGGCCTCCCAGGTCTGAATCGCTCCTTGCTTGATGCCCTCGCCGATACGTTCCGCACCCTCGCCGATCCGCTGCGCGCCCGCCTTGACTTGATCGGCTGCGCCACCGGACGAGGAGCCGTCCTTCTGCCCGGATTTGTCGCTGGTCTGAGCATTCGGCGCCTCGCTCCCCGTCGCCAGTACGATCAGGGCAACAAGAACGATCCCAGCGACACGTGGCACCGGCAACTCCATTTCTCCGTTTCCTTGTCAGCCGGAACGCCCGACCGAGAGATCGCATCCCAAATCCAGTTCAGGATAGCCTATTTTTGACTGGCCTGCCACCGCTGGCCCGGCACAGCGAACGCCGCGCTGGCGGTGGATGCAGTCTCGAGCGAACCCGTCTCCGGGCTGAATTCCCTGGTAACAGGGAGATTTACAGGGAATTCCGCGCCTCAGGAGCCGTCCGGCGCCGATCACACCGCGAGGAAGTGCCTGCCAATCGGCCTCTTCTCGGCATTCGGACGTTGCCCGGTGCAAAATAGAGCAGGGAATTTTCGAACAGGTATCAGGGAATTATCTCGGGATGATCAGGGAACCTGTTAGCGCGAGCAGGGATCCCGGTCGGTCGGCTCGGATGTCCTACGGTTGATCAACTGAAGCCGCTCGCCAATGCCGTTATGTGGCGCATCGCGGACTCAAGTCGGACATGCCGCTACTTCCGAGAGGTGCCTGAGCCGACGTTTGAGCTGGCGCTGCGCCTCTTCCGCGGTCGATCCATTGGCGGACGCTCCCTAGGCCTCCTGCGATCCCGTTCGCAGGGTTCAGCCCGCCCGCTCATCCCGCAACGCCGATTTCGCAGGCTTGAGCGATTTTCGGGAGATAGCTCTGGCAGAAGTCCAGATATGTCCTGACGATGGTGGATGGGTGGCGGTGGGGCGGATAGAGCAGATTGATTGACCACTCCGGCAACGGGTACTGCGGCAGCAACGGCACCAGGCGTTTCTCCCGGATGAGCGCGGCCGCCAGGAAGGGCGGCAGCTCGGTCACTACGTCGCCAACGAGCGCACGGCTGCACAAGTGATGATAATCGTTGGTGGACAGCACCGCCTTGGGCTCGACCACCTGCCCGCCCAATTCCCACCGGACCGGAACATCGATGCGCGACGCCCACACCGCACATGGGAAGCGGCGAAGCGCGTCGGGCTCGACCGGCATGCCGAAGCGCTCCACCAGCTTTGGACTCGCGACGAGAATATTGCGAAAGGACAGAACGTGTCGCGCCACCATGGCCTCGTGAACGATCGCGCCGACGCGAAGGGCGACATCGATGCCGTCCTCGATCAGGTCCATACGACGCTCGGTTGAGTAGACGTAAACCTGTATGTCGGGGTAGCGGCGCTGAAAAGCGGCCAGCAAATCCCACCACGGCTCGAACGTCTGGGGCAACGACAGCCGCAGGCGTCCCTTCAAGCGCGCCTGGTCGCTCATAACGGCTTGCTCGGCGTCTAGCAGGGCCTCGATCCCACGGCTGGCGTGTTCGTACAGCCTTGTTCCGGCATCAGTCAGTTTTGTGCCGCGTGCCGAGCGCTCCAGCAACTGCACTTTGAGTTGCCGTTCCAGGTCCCGGATACGACGGCTCAGCGTCGGAAGCGGGATTCCGAGACGGGTCGCCGCCGCCGAAAGGCTGCCTGCCTGGACGACCGCGACAAACATGTGGCTAGCATTTAGATCCACGCAGGGAGCCTACCATACATGAGAGGCTGATTGTCATTCGTGCCCATTTATCTCCATATTTGATCGATGTAGATATCTACCGCAAGGACTCGCGTGGCCTGGAAGGCACCATGAGTAAGACCAGCAAGTGGAGCTTGGCAGCCATATCACTAGTGATGGCGAGTTCCATCGCATCGGCGCAAACGACTGGGTCACCTACCGAGCCCGTCACCGTCGAAAACTACAACCGCGCCCAGACCGATGTTAATTTCGCCGGGGTGGTCAAGAATGGCGGCTTCGGAAAATTCCGGCATGGCCGCGAACTTGCTCCTCCTGTCCAGCAAGGCATCGTCCGGCCCAACCGCGACACCTTGTATTCGTTCGCGGTCGTCGACCTCGATGCCGGGCCGGTGACCATTACGCTGCCGGACGCCGCCAAGCGCTTCATGGGGATGCAGGTCGTCAATCAGGATCAATACACCCCGGCGACCTATTACGGGGCAGGCACTTACGCACTGACCAGGGAGATGATGGGCACGCGCTATGCTATAGCCGTGGTTCGTTTTCTCGTCGATTTCTCGAACAAGGAGGATGTCCAGCAAGTCCACGCCTTGCAGGATGCGATCACGCTCGGCCAGATGCGCCCTGGCACGTTCGAAGTCCCTCTTTGGGATGAGGCAAGCCTGACAAAGGTGCAAGCCGCGCTCTTGCAGCTGGGAACCACGGTCTCCGATACACGGCGCATGTTCGGCGCCAACGAAAGCGAGGTCGACCCGGTCAAGCACCTGATCGGAAGCGCCATGCTGTGGGGCGGCAATCCCGAGAAGGACGCCCTGTACTTGCCGATCACGCCTGCCCGGAATGACGGTAAGACCGTTTACAAGCTGACGGTCGGAAACGTCCCTGTCGATGGTTTCTGGTCGCTCACCGTCTACAACAGCGAGGGTTACCTCCAACCGAACCAGGACAATGCCTACGCGGTGAACAGTCTCACCGCGAAAAAGGGCGGAGACGGTTCAGTCACTGTCCAGTTCGGCGGCTGCGATGGCAAAATCCAGAATTGTCTGCCGATCACGGAAGGGTGGAATTACACGGTGCGCCTCTTCCGCCCGCGAGCAGAAATCCTCGACGGCACGTGGACGTTTCCGTTGGCGCAACCCGAGAGTTGAAACCCCGTGCTCTCATTTTCATGCCAGCATCCCGACATCACGAGCCAAGCAGCGCGATCTGCTGTCATTTCGCAATCGGCACGGGGGGTAGTCGATCTGATGCGGACGTTCGCCGGTCAGATCGTTTAGGGCCCGTCTGGGTCAGCAGGTATTATCCCGCTGTCGTCACGCCTAGTCTGCTTTACTCCCGGCGACAGAAATTTGTGCCGCTTAATCGAAGGTGCCGCTTCGTGCCAGAACCGCACCACACACGGTTCGCCCGTCTGCCTGCGTTAGCCCGCCGTCGATCTTCACCACGGAACGCAATGCGGCCCATTGATTGGGCGCATCTGCGTCTTAACTTCTCTCCTTAAATGCCAACAAGAGGAGACGCATTCATGCGGCTCAATTATGCCGCCATCGCGCCAGAAGCCACGAAAGCGCTAGCGGGGGTCAACGCTGCGTTGCTGCGCGCGGGACTCGACAAGCGTCTCATGGATCTTCTTTTCCTGCGTGTGTCACAGATTAACGGCTGCGCCTACTGCGTCGATTTACACGCGCGTGACTTGCGGCTGGCCGGTGAGTCCAATGAACGCCTCGATGGCCTCGCCGGGTGGCGAGAGAGCCCGTACTTCACTGAGCCTGAGAAAGCTGCGCTTGAATGGGCCGAGGCTCTCACCCACGTCGAGGTGATGCACGCCCCAGACGCGGCGTACGAGCCGCTGGCCCGCCACTACGACGGCAAGCAGGTTGCCAACATCACCTACGCTATCGCGCTTATGAACGCCTGGAACCGCATCGCCATAGGCTTTCATCACGGGCCCAAGGCCGCCGGAAGTTAGTTAGTAGGCACTCGTGCGGTGTGGGTCGGGAACTGGCGCCCTCAAGCTCACGATGAGCCGAACGTCAGCTGCTCCATAGGTCCGCTCCGGTCAAAGGCAGTAGTCACGCCTGCTTACGCGTATGTCCGAAATTCTCCGATAAGCAGACCTTCGCTCACCGATCCGGTACTTCGGAGAAGTGCCAGGAGCAGACATTGATCAGCGATGCTTCTATGGTCAGCTGTTTTGACCATGAGCTGCGAGTAGAAGACCGCCGAAGCGGATAATCAAATATCGCGCGCACGTCCGGGAAGGATTGGTTTTGCGCCTCGCGCCATGGAGCGCGCTGGGCGCTGAATGCAGTCTCGCAGAGTTATTAATCCGATGGGGATGTCATGGCTACAGGTACCGTGAAGTGGTTCAACATGCAGAAGGGCTATGGCTTCATCGCGCCAGATGACGGTGGTCCAGATATCTTTGTCCACATTTCCGCCGTTCTGGCGGCCGGGCTCCCTGAGCTCCGAGAGGGCCAGACCCTTGAATTCGACGTTGAGCCGGCGAAGGACGGCAAGACAGCGGCGGCGAATCTAAAGCTGCGCTGACAGCGGATCTGGAAAGCCGGGTGAAGGTGGAATTGGGCTGCCACCTCATAAGCCAAAACAGCACCAAGCAGGTTTGGTTCCCCTAAGGGCTCAAAAGCGGGCCAGCTCCTCACGCCGCAGCAGCAAACTGGAGACAGTGCCTCAAACTGATATACGACCGCGCGTGCGCCGAAGTTTCACTGAAATGGACTAACCAGCGAGTGGGCGAAATACGCCAGCCCGATGAGTGCGGCGGCGATCATGGCAAACGTGAACAAGTTGTTGTTCATTCGTGAGCCCCTGTTGCTGGTCCTCGGTTATCACGGGCTCCCTGAGCTCCGCGAGGGCCAGACGGTCGAACTCGAGATTGAACCCGCAAAGGACGGCAAGACAGCCGCGACGAATCTGAAGCTGCGGTGAGCGTCTCCGAAGCTGCAGCTCAGGAGCGGGACAGGCGGACGAGTAAATTTCGGGCAGCGGCAATAATCGCCCCAGCGGCTGCACCCCCAACTACGCCCATGCCCATGCCTACAAAGGTACGGGGATCCCACCCCGCGCCAGCGCCAACTTGGGGCAGACCGAAATACATGCCGTAGAGAATTCCTACGGCTGTTCCATACCACGTAAAGCGCCACACATCCCACTTTGCCGGATTCATGGGTGTAGCTCCCGGGAAGGGGCGACGCGGTTGCTAATGTGACTGAGCGCTGGCAGCTAGCCCGCGTTCGCGACCGAGTTCGCGATGGAGACGTGCTTGTCGTTGATCGTCGTGCCGAGCGTGGTCAGGCCCGCAATGGTCGCGACGGCGATGAGAGCAGCGATGAGTCCGTACTCGATCGCGGTGGGGCCAGAGCAGTCTCTCGCAAGCATGCGGATGAACTTGATCATGACACTCTCCTCCAGTGGCGCCCTATAGTTGGCCCACGTGCCTTAAAACGGTGTAACCCTCACAGGAATTTCATGTTGCATTCAATCGAATGTTCGGCCCCTGAGCTGGGCGGTCAATGTTTCATTAACCCTCATGCCCGCAATCTCTGCCGCAGTTTTCCCGGCACTCCTCTCCTGGTTCTGCATGGGAAAATGAAGGCCCCGCCGAGAAAGGGTGGGGCCTTCTCCTTTTTGCGGTCCCGACTGACAGAGATCAGTCCAGCGCCAGTAAAGGCGCAGTCGCGCGCCAAAGCCTAAGCCGCTCAGCCACGCAATGCTGGATTCGCAACTCGCACCTCGAGGCTATCGACCCAGCCAAAACCGCCCCGGACTCACCAGCGGACTCCCACGTGGCCTATAAGCGATTTGGGCGATTTTGACTCGTTAGGGTTAGTGTGAACCACGGGCGCCGCGCCTGCTGATTCGACTCACTCGATCCGTCCAGTCGTCAATGACGACAGGCGGCACTTCCGGAATGTGCCGATAGTGTTGCAAAAGTCTTTTGGGCTATCGAGAGTG